>Ga0180438_10000110_pt1 | contig 169492 bp, 145 predicted proteins | sample SS_ome_12_FD_132455 | JGI IMG/M metagenome (GOLD analysis project Ga0180438, IMG submission 132455) | Hypersaline lake sediment archaeal communities from the Salton Sea, California, USA - SS_3_D_2 metaG | ecosystem: Environmental > Aquatic > Non-marine Saline and Alkaline > Hypersaline >... | reverse complement strand
GCGAGACGAATAAGGTACAAGTGTTGCGACGAAGACAAGGTTTTTACCTTGCCGAGGAGTAACGCGAAGTAAATTATTTGTCGCAGCCAACCCTTAAAAGGGATAGGGCGCAACTTGAGTTTCAACTAAAGAATAAGAAACAAACGTTGAACCTAACCCACTGGATATGATAGCAAAAGGATTGAAAAAACTTCGCAACTTTGGCATAGTGACCGTTAGGGGTGGAACCAATACCTGTCACATGTCGGTTGCGCCTAAAAAAATGTCTTACGATAAGGAATGTGGGCATGCCTGTACAATTTGATAGCCCGGACATCGTGCTCTGTGAGCGTATTGCATCACACCTAATAACAACGAAAGATGCAAACCTCGAAGAGGCATTCTCACAAGCCTCTACTAAGCCAATGAGTGCCTTGTTTGCTGAACTTGCTCAGGCATACTATAGGGCATCGCATGTCAAAAAAATGCCAGAGGATAGACGCCTTAGCCTGATCGAACTAGGGATGAGCATAGAAAAAAATCCAAGGTTCGGCCTGCTCTCAACAAAGGCCCAGAGAGCCTATTTGCTAGCCCTCAACCGCCTTAAACACGGAAACAATCCTCTCCGAGCTCTGCTCACAATGTGTCGAATACTCATCAGAAATATCATCCTTTGGGTAAACAGTCTCCCGGAAACACGACGAAAGCCGATCCTTGACAACCTGGACAGAGCACATTTGTATATCAAGGACCTACAGGAAGGGAAAAAGACATTTGATCACAAGGAGCTTCAAGAGCTTCGCCAAAACCTTGATAAAGCTAGAGAAAAAATCACCAAACTGTGCCACACATATCCTCTTATATCTGCACCACAAGACCTTTTTAATCTTTTAAGCGAGCTTGAAACAAGAGTTGCTGATATAGGAACAATCGTAGGAACCCCTCCCTTAACGCCACCTATAACTGGTGAAATTGAAGAACCTTCCCTTGAGCCCGCTCAACAAATATCCAAAAGCGAAAAAGTTGCAGATGCCTACAAAAAACTTGTGGATGCTGATAGAAGTATCAAAAGTCACAACCTTTTCCTAGTTCAAGAGAGATTGAAGGAGCTTGTCACTACTAAAAAGAAACTTCTCACAGGAAAGCAGCTTTTAGAAGAAACACCCCCCCTACTTATGCACTTTTTGCAGATGAGTCGTATGCTGAAACTACGTTTCGCAAGAGAAGCTGTAGAGAAAGCGAAAAAGGACAATACCCCCCCCCTTCGTCTACTCGCCTGTGTGCTAATCAATCACTGCATGAACGCATTCCACAGAAAACCCGAAGAGGTCCAGGATGCAGTAAAACAGTTTTTTTTAGACCCCTTTGACATCAAGGTGGGAAAAGCCCCACAAAAACCACGAGGATTTCTTGCTGAAGTTCTCCGAACACTCCGTTAGTCCCAATACAACGACCCCTACACTCAATCGGGGTTCAACTTTGGTCAACGATGATTTACAAAAAACTTCGGCAGTGCTACAAAAAGACGCTCAAAAGGAGTAAATATGGACGGCAACAGCGCAGTACAGTTCTGTGAAATCTTGTTTAAGCAGGCTTGTGAGATAGCTCAAACAAAACCACAAATGATAGATCTATTGAAAGCTTTTCGTCGATTGCAACTGCAAGAGTACTCGTCTCAGTATGGCCACATTCATGGTGAGTGGAATGAGGCAATGGCCATTACTAAAGTGTACACCTTAGCCGCAGACACCCAGCTGTTACCCGAAACAACCTTGGGTATTGCTCACGCTATTAGAAATTGGCACCAGTATTCAAAAATAAGTCCAGAACAACAAAAAGCTATTGAAAAGGCCGTACAGAAATATACCCGAACCGTCGCAGTGTATCTTGAACAGTTGCATCATTTTTTCAACCAGCTCAATGTTCAGACCTCCTCTCTTGCCAAAGATGAACATGAGAGCATCGTAGGAGTCGTCAAGGATTATCAAACACAGGTTTTCGACGCATTCCATAAAGGAAATATGGAAGAAGTAAACTCTCTTCTCCGTGAACTGACCCAGCAACTCGCAACGCTTTGCGAACAAAGCGAAAAACCATCAAGAACCCTACAACAACTCACCCAGAAAATTCAAAATACCCTGCCTCTGTGGAATGCCAACACCTAAAAGTCCTCTTCCTCTTATCCTCCAGATACGTTAAGCAAGAAAGATGAACTTATCTTTTTCCTGCAACCAGATAAATCACGATCAGGGGTTAGACTATCGCTTTTCTAAAACAACCGTTTTTATTATATAAAATTCATTTATCTATAATAGAAATCGGATGATGAATGGACCCAGGATGTTGTTGTCCCAACCTTCTTTTTACCACATTTGACACGTTGCAGAAACCAACAAGCAGCCAACAGTTTGCGCTTGAATTTGTCTCGCACTACGAAACCGCTTCTCAACGAAAACTTGATCGCTACGAGGATATCTTTGCTGCTATCGAACAATGTTTGACAGTAGCCGAAAAAAATGCTCGTTCAACTGAACATGAACTCGACAAACTCCACGAAATATCTTTCCTTGTTATCAAACACCCCTGCCTAAAATTTTCACCATCAAACGTCAAACTCTCTATAGTCACAACCGCCTCCCTAATTCAGAAGAAATGGACAGAGGTAATAATACAGACTATTCGTCTCAATTTGGATAAGCTACGCCAAGCCCCTCCCCATGAGCTCGGTGAATTGCTACAAAGAGTAAATGAAATGGAGAGCAATGATTTATCTACAGCCTTTTTAATTGAGCAAATCGGTTCCTGGAAAAAATACGAAATCCTCTTTTTTATACAAAAAGCCCTAAACTCAAGGCACCAGCTTCGGTATGACCCGAATATGAAGGTTAAAATCATTTCTCTTTATTTCAGAGATCACCTCTTACCTACTCTCTCGCCATGTGAGCAAGAGGCCATTCTCACGATCTTCTCAGGCCTGGACTATGTCAAAGATGGAATCATGAGAACATGTCTCGGCCTTCCGGAAATGTAAACCCACGCTGCCCCTGACTCCACGCCTGAACACAATCTACAGTGAATGCTTTGCCTATGACTTTTTCTCTCTCTCCTCGGTCAAAACATCCCTGTATATTAGAAGGTCGTACGTATGTTATACTTTTCTTATTCGGTCTTATCTCACGCCCTAAATTATGAGCCCATCTGTTGTAGAAAAAACTTTGGATAGCATCAAGCCACACATTCCCCCCAAGTCAACTGTCGTTGTGGGCATGTCGGGAGGAGTGGACTCCTCCGTTGCTGCCGCCCTCTTAAAAGAGCTCGGCTACGATGTTGTTGGAATGTTAATGAAAAACTGGGAGGCCGAAGAAGGCTGCTCTATCGAACAAGATGCCCAGGATGTTGCCCGCGTCGCAGAGATACTGCATATTCCTTTTTATACCGTTCATTTCGCAAAAGAATACTGGGACCAGGTCTTCGAAAGTTTTTTATCAGATTTGCGAGCAGGCCTCACTCCAAATCCCGACATTCTATGTAATCGCGAGGTGAAATTCAAACACCTACTGGATAAAGCACTTTCAATTGGAGCAACAGCCCTGGCAACAGGCCATTACGCAGCAAACACCATTGACGGAGGAATACACAACCTTCAACGGGCTAAAGACCAGAATAAAGACCAAACCTATTTTCTCTATACAGCAACACAAAAAACACTGATATCGACGCTCTTTCCCCTCGCCAACGTGCTCAAACCAGAAATACGAAAGATCGCCATGACACTCGGACTTCCTATAGCAGAAAAAAAAGATAGTACTGGCATCTGCTTTATAGGAAAACGCAACTTTAGAGAATTCATACTCCCCTATTTGGGATATAGTCCAGGCCCTATGGTCACACCCGAGGGCAAAGTAATAGGAGAACACATCGGCCTAGCTTACTATACTATCGGACAGAGAAAAGGCCTTGGAATCGGAGGAGAGGGAGAGGCGTGGTTTGTAGTCTCCAAAGATATTGAAGCAAATACCCTCACAATAGCTCAAGGGACAGACCATCCGGCTCTTTTTTCCTCTAGCTTACTCGCCACTGAGGCTCACTGGATCTCCGGTGCCCCCCCCAGTTTCCCCCTTACGTGCACCGCCAAGATACGCTATAGACAACAAGACTGTCCCTGCGCTGTTGAAACCACTTGTGATAAAAACCTCACAGTATCCTTTCAAACAGCGCAGCGCGCTATCACCCCGGGTCAATCCATCGTTTTTTATGACCACAACACGTGCCTCGGCGGAGCTGTCATCCAAAAAAGCGTATAAACCCAAGTTACGCCCTACATCACGCTTGAACACAATTGAACGTGACAAGTGAAATATTAAGTGATGAAGGGTAATACTTGCCTGAGGTAATTAATGTTTCATCTGTTACGTGCAAATCTGTTCAAGCGTGATCGATCTGGTCTGCACTATACAAAACCAATAGTGGAGTTCTTAGACGAACGATCAAATAATCGCAATTTATTGCATTTGTGCAGACCTTCTAAAGAGGGCTTCTATTGAAGCTGATAGTTTTTATAGTAGCCTTTTCCTTGAAGTTCTTCTTTTCTCCCGCCCTTACTACGACCTAAATAGATATTCAATCCGACGTAGCCAACGATTTGCTAACACCCTTGGCGGCATCGCCGGATGACTCATCCCAATCATCTATTTAAGCCGTAGCGAGCATGTAGGGCAACTTGGGTTATAACAGACTCAGCTTCTCTCTATTGAATCAACCTCATACCCAGCATCGGTGATACACTTTTCAATGGTAGCATCGTCAAGCGTCTGACCCTCCTTAGTAACAATTGTTACTGCTCCTGTCTCAATATCAACCGAGACTCTTTCTACTTCAGCCCTCTTTTTTACCGTCTCCCCGATCCCCTGGGCGCAAAAAGAGCAGACAACACCCTTGACCTGCACGTGAATCTCCTCTGCCCAGAGAGCAAAAGAGAGAAACATCACAATAAAACATATATATGTACGCATGGTACCCCCTCGCCTAAAACGTAACGATCCAGTTAAACAAAACATTACCTTTAATCGAACAACCAAACTCTAACAACCAGTTGTTGCGATAGACTCTGAGCAGGGGCGTAAGAAGAGTATTCGAGTTCTTATATTCAAATTGCGCGATCATCCACGGCTGCCAACTCTCAAAAGATGCCACATACGGAGAAAATCCTACACGGCCTATGTGGTGGATGGATTTCTCAACGTGTTTAGCGTAAACGGCCCTATTTTCATACGCGACAAGGACTCTTCGTGTTTCATAATCAGCACTAAGGCCACATTGGGCGCACCCTCCCATTTTCCCCCTATCATTCGAAACACCAACACCGGAGAGAAAGAAAATATTTGCCTGCGCGGAGGGCAAGTTCCACCTTTTTAACAGAACATTGCAGGTAGCTGTACACCACGATTTCTTGAAACTCGGCTTACTCTGACCATACACTCCTAACGAATAATATGGAGTGGGACTATAATGAAGGGAGAATGTGTGGCCAAAAGAATCGTTTCTTTGAGTGAGAGTCCAACTGTCTGCATACGAGACAGGGCGAGCAAAGATACACGTGGGGAAACATAAAATAAGCAAAAAGTATCGATACATTGTAACCCCCAGATGAACGTTACATACCACACCCGCTTTCAACAAGCAAGGCTATCTCCTGAAGCTGATGGGGAAAATCGAGATGACGTACACTTTCACGAATTTGATTTTGACATTCAGGCTGTCGTATGCGTTTGAAGGCATAAAGAAGCCTTTCAGAGCATTTTTTTGGATCAAAATCAACTATAGAACCGTTTTTTCCCTCTCGAATAATTTCAGAACCCCCATTTGTATGTGTTGTAACTACATACAGTCCCATTGCTAGTGCTTCAACAGTGGCATTGGCAAAGGGATCGTATAGTGAGGGCAAAAGAGCAATGTCTGATGCTTGAAAAAAAGGAAGAGAGGGCTTCGATGTTGGATACAACTCCACCTTACCAGCAAGACCCATGCGACGAACAAGCTCCATAAAAAATGATGGATCTCTCTCCTTTCCAACAGCTACCATATGAAAGGGAACATTTCGGATAAAAGAAAGCGCCTGCAATGCCAACTCAAGCCCTTTTCTCTTCCACTCATGACCAATAAATAAAATTCTAGGTATGTTCGACTCTTTCCTCTCAACAAATGCCTTTTCATATTCATGCCACTCAACACCATTATGAATGACATGAAGGCGGTCCTTTGGAACCGCTGGATACTCTTTGAGAATCTCACCTTTCACAAGATGGGAATTACAAATAATCGCCCTAGGAGGATGGCATTCAAACGTTAGACGTTCAGAAAATTTCGTAAGAATATGAAGGGGATTACAGTAAAAAGAAAGTTTCTTTAAAAAGGATGCTGTTTGTTTACGTATCGAGAGATATGAAGCGTGACATCCATTACCAGCCCTATAATGCGTTAAAGGCAAGAAATGGCGATCAAACCCAAAGACAATATCATACGGACATCGGCGCAGGTATCTTCGACAACACCAGTCGAACCAAATAAGCTGAAGGGCCGAGGGCTTTACGCGAGAGCATATTTTAATGATATTGTCCCTCTCTGACGAAGGGGAGCTTGTCAAAATCGATACGGTGTGCCCTCGGTTGCGCAAGCTTTCAGCAATGCGCAAACAATATTTCTCAAGCCCTCCTCTTTGATGAAACGAACTTTTTAATAACGCTATCCGAAGAGACATCACTCCTCAACCTCTTTGGCACAAACAGCCCCATCACTGTTTGAGGTAATCGTTATATCAAACGGAGATGTTGGAGAGCGAAAAAGACAAAATTTCCTTAGGTATTCTCGGAACTGAGAACGAAGATATTGTTCACGCTGTCGTAGATATTGACGAAACGTTTTAATTCCCCCAATGGCAGAATCAGCATCAAACTCATTTGAAAGAGCTATTGAGACATATGCTTCCTCAAGCTGGTGAGGGTCAACCAGTTGAGTATCCCAATGGAATGTGATTACGTTGTCTTTAACAGAGGGGATGATAACAAGCTCAATATTTTCCCGAATAATATCTAAGAATAATCGACTGACAGCACTTACCATAAGAGGTCTTTCAATGAAAAACACACCTCCTTTTTCCTTTATTAGCTCATTTGCCTCGAGAAACAAAGTCTCCGAATTTAAGACGCCTAAGGTCTTTTGTGGGTAGAAGAGCCGCACAGGAATAATGGAATTAAGCGCAAACATATCCTCATGTAAAAAATCAATCCGTAATTGTCGTGCTTCAGGACTATTTATTGGTTGAGGCTCATCTTTAAGAAAGGGTATACGAACCTTCTTCCATGAATCCGGAATAAAATAACTCACTTCGTCATCTCCCGATTCCTGCATGCGCAACATATCAAGCTCATCAGCCCGTATCCGAGACATGTCAATAGAAAGCTCCAGTCCCTCGCTTAACAGCCCCTTGACATCCTCTTCAGGACCCGACACGGTATGATAAAGGCGCGTTGGCCACACGTTGCGAAACTGATAGCCCTCGGGAGCCTCTCCTTTTGGATTGAGAACAAAGACCGGTATTTTTTCGGTAATACGACGACACAAGTGTATGACAAGCTCTTCCTTGTGAGACATCTGCGTCACACAACTGGAAAGCTGAACATCTGAATTTAAACTGACAAGATTAGCCTTTGTAATCTGGGCTACCCATTCATCACCCTTGTCAGATGCATCGATGAGTATTTCAAAATCTTGTGGCGTTATTCTATCAAGGACTTCTTTCTTCCCTGTCAGAGTTACAGATACACGCTTATTTAGTAATCCATTTGGTAATAGCCCCCTGACCGTCTTATTAGGTGGAAACCCAACAACACGAACAGGAACGCGAGGAAAAACACGCGTTGTTGTGATAGATGAACTGACAATAAACCAGACAACGACAGCGGCTAACACAGACAAAATCTTGCGTCGAACGTTACCGAAAAGCCAATTTTTTAGGAACGTGTCCATGCTCCCAACCACTCTTTAAATCGAGACCGCCCCTGATCTTGTTCGGGGGTGAACAGACTTCGCAAAACCCCTCTAAATCGATCAGCACGAACCCCTCGTGTCATAATTCCTTCACGGGCAATCGATACTTTTCCCGTCTCCTCTGAAACAACAATACTAAGTGCATCTGAGTGTTGTGTTATTCCCAACGTTGCTCTGTGGCGAGTTCCCATCGAACGCGTTATCTGAGTACTATCATCTGAAAGCGGAAGGATAACCGCGGCTGCCAGTATTGTTGTTCCCCTAATGATCACCGCTCCATCATGCAAAGGTGATTGATTCGCAAAAATCGACTCAATCATCTCCGAAGAAAATTGAGCATTTAATAAGACAGCCTTAGAGGCAAACTCATCGAGACAATCGTGATTTTCAAGCACTATAATAGCGCCTACGTGTCGTTCAGACATTCGGTAGACAACATTACAAAGGGCCTCCAAAAATCTATCAAATTCGGAAAGCTGTTCATATCGCCTCCCTTTCATACTGAGCTTGGCCAAAGCAACACGCAGCTCGGGTTGGAAGATAATCAGCACACCAATAACTGCCGCATCCACAAAATAGAGCATCAACGTTTGCAAAACAGGAAAATTTAGCCAATTTGCCATAGCAAAAATAACCAAGAAGACAAATAGCCCCGCGGCAAGATCCATGGCCCTGGTATTCCAGAAGAAGGAAAGAAGGCGGTAGATGACCATGGCAATGAGTATAACTTCAATAACGGGAATAAGAATGGGGATGAAATTGTGATTAAAAAACATACATTATCTCAACATCAAAAAACGCTTCCCAAACTTCCTAGCAAAAATATTCTCAGCCCAATCCTGAAAACACACATAATTCTCGGCCCAAAAGCCTTGCACCAACATAAAAACCTCAACCCAGACAAATGAGTCTCTTCAGATATCTTAGCGCCATTCGGACATCTTCTCTCCAGGTGAACTCCTGTTCAGTATCCCTCAAAAAGAAGACAATACTACTGTTGAACAAACCCGACAAGATTTTTATAACACTCGAGCAAATGGCGAGCCCCATTCATCGCCCGATGGGGACACCCCTCGACTGAAAGGTTGAGCGAGCGCGCAATCGTATCTTTTGAAACGGCAATACCAAATTCAGACTCTGCCTGCCCTCTGCTTGCTTTCAAGGCCCAATACATCGACGCCAAGTCCAACCAATGGTAGGGCAAATTAAGGGCTTCCTGCTTATAGGTGTTCATGATTGTAGCAAAAAAAGGTCTATCAAATGAAGGGTTTTGACATACAAAAAATGCTCTTTTATTCGTTATCTGCAGGCGTAAAAAAATCTCCTCCATCTCATCTGAGACAACCTCTACCTGCGCCCCACACTGAAGTTCTTCAAAGCTAAATCCGTTGATGAGAACACTTTGAGGATCTCGAGAGCGCCACTTTTCGTCCGATACACAAAGGAGCCTCTCATAGGAACAAAGCTCTTTGCCTGTAGACAAATCAACAATGACGAAAGCTATCTCCAACGGGGAGTGACGAAAAGGATCAAGCCCAGAAGTTTCAGTATCTAAAAACACGCCAAGCATTGTCTTTGCCTCATAAGTCAAGAATTTGAAGAGTGTACCCAAGAAAGAGAGGAAAGACCAGCAAAAACCATCCTGTCTCAAAACCCCTAACTGTCCACCTCGATAGGACTCAACGGTTGCAGATACAAAAAATATGATGAGTCATTGATTTTCCATTGATGAAAAAAGCTGTGATAATGTACAAACACCTGAATTTCGACCCAAATTTTAAGGAGAATACAATGAGTGTTATCTTGCCTTATGCCAGATCAGCGGTGTTAGGAGCCACCGCAGGAGCAGCTGTCGCCGCGACCCTTTCTTCGGTCGTTGTTGTACCAGCTGCAGTATTAGCCGTAACTGCCTGCGCCATTGCTATCTTTAAGTCTATGTGTAAACAAGATGGCTCTTCTTTTTATCAACTTTCCGGAAACGCCTTCAGCACAGCACTTAAAGCTCTTGTGGGATCTACAATATCGGGAATCGGAACCGGAGTATTTATCGGACCCATTGTCAAAATCATGCTCCAGACTCTGTAAACAAACATCATTGTAAAAAGCAGGCCCCGTTTCTACAACGGGGTCTTTAAAACCCAAGATGTGCAACACAACTTGGGTTTTCACCTCTTTTCGAATATCGGAAACTACATTGCCAAAAATCGTAACTATTCCTACCATAATCACGCAGAAGCAAGCCCTTTTTCCGGAGAAATTCTCATGACAGTAGTACCCACAGTCCTTCAATCAGCGGCTATAGGAGCCCGAAGCGGCGCTTTCATAGCGGGGTGTGTGTGCACTTTGGTAGGCACCCCTTATATAGCAGTTGAAATTATAGCTCCTGTCATAAATAAGATAGCCCAGGGCGTGTTAAGTATCTTCAAACCCCACCATGAAGGTTACAAAAAAACAATCTCGTATTCCGATCTTACAGTAAATATTGCTCGTGCTGTTGGCATTATCGCCTCCTGTGTTGTGCTAGGGGCGTTTTGTGGGGGTGTTTATGGAGCAATTACTAAAGCCAAAGCACTCGTCTTATAGCTTGCTCACTGACCCTTCTCAGTTTGTCCCTGTCGTTTCTTGGCAATTTTCCTTAGCTTCGAGCTGGCCTTCATAGAAGGGATTGGGGGCAATAATCGAGAGGCTTGAACCTCCCCCGCCTGAAGACGGAGGATTCTTAGCTTCTTAGCTCCGGTAACCCAGCAACTCCACAGGCTTTAAGACCGTCGTCCCAGCAGCCATTGACAAAGGGTGGTATCCCTGACCCACAACTAAAGTCAAGAATCCTTTGCAAAAAACTCTTAACGGACAATGTTTTATTTTTGACGCCATTCTTCCCGCCCATGAATGAGCAGATTTTCTGGCGTCATTGATAAATTCAATCTGAGGTTGTAGTAGAAATGGGAGAGCTGTAAGCCGGATTTTGTGCGTTAGAGAGGGCTAGTTCTCCAACCGACAGCCATTCATCTAGGGGCACTGTCGCCAATGCCCTCAAGCGCACGTGTTGAAAATTCCCTTTCTACAAGAGAAGCGGAGAACTCGCTCAACACTTGTAAAGAATCTTCACTGCTTGCATCGGATAGGGTTTGTCGTACTCTGCATTTCTACAGATGCAGCCAGCCCCTAAGACTGGCGTTTCAGCCTACCTTAAGATCTATCGATCTTAAGCGGTTTGCTTTCTGTTACACTTTCCGTAGCCTTTCGACCCCCAGCCTTTCGCTGGTATCCGTTCCCATGATGTCCAGACTTTCCTCTCAGGTCTGGTTACCCACACCTCAAGCGACTGTCCGCTCTCCCGCCCGTGATAATATTAACCAGCTCGGGCTGCTGATCGACGGCGACGCCGTCGTGATGGTTTGCCTTCAACAGCACCCTCTTCAACTGCATGTTCAACCCAATAGTGTATTCTAGAGCAATGCTCACAGAAGGTCAGTCTCTCACCCTTGCGAACCACATTTTCGTGTTGAGCAGTGACGGAGATATGGCAGCCACTACAACAGCGATTTTCCAAAGAGACAATGACACGGTCTTTTTTGTTCTGAAGGAGCTTTTCATAAATAGTCATAACCTGAGGATCAGCTTTCTCCGCCACCTCAGAACGGCGAGACATGAGCTCTTGTCCTTCCCTATTTATCTCATCGATGCTCTCTTTGATTTCCGTCTCCATCTGCTCGCTATTTTGCTTTGCGGACTCAAAAGTAGATTTAAGGCTTTCCAGGAAGTCTTCTTCAGAAGCTAGCTTGTCGAAATGATCGCTTAATCGTTGCTCCTTCGCCGCCTTCTCACGCTCCAAAGCGGAGATTTCATGAGTAAGGGCATTAAATTCAGCTACCTTTCGTACACCACTTTGTTGGGTTTCTAATCCCTGTATCCGACCAGAAAGATCTGTAACTTCTCCCTCAACAACGCGAACCTGCGTCTTTAGTTCAATAACTTCACTTTCCTTTAATACCACCTGCTGGTGAAGATCATCGCGGATAGACCGAACCCTATTGAGTTCAGCCATCCTCTCGCGCTTAAGTCGCATAAGCCAAATCATCTGAATATCCAGCTCTTGAACATCAAGCAAAACCTTGAGAGCATCTCGGAGCATGTTAATCCTCATAAATGAGTGTTATATGTAAACCCCTGATTGCGACCTATCCCTCACATAGGCGGCCGCAGGAGAAAATGTCCTTTGTCTTTCCCCTTGCCAAAGGAAAAACCTTGGCTTCGTCGAAACAGTCATATCTTTCCCCCCTCTACTCAGCCTACGTGAGAGGCAAGTCACTTTCAAGGGCTAGAACCAAAATATCCACAGAAGGCAAAAAATCAACACTGCGCGTGGACACTTGGTTAAAAAAAGATCGTTTAAGTCTACCATATCATAGCAATCATCTCAAGCACCAAAAGAGAGCAAAAACTATTTGAATCAATCGAATCCCCCGGATATAAGCCCAAGAAGTTGTGACCAAGGCCGTTGGTGGAAGAAAAATTCAATACATCACCAATACCTATTTTTTTTGGCCATCTACTTAATTTTGGGAGAAAATTGTGACTGTTTTTGTCGGCCTCGACGGTTTTGTCGATACAATCATTTACTGTGTTGACCAAAGAACAGGTCCCTCATCATTTCATCGAATATCAGATATTTCTCATTTTGCAAAACGAGTTGAACGTGCTGCTGGAAAAAGTGCCAATATCGAATGTGTTGTTCAAAACAAAGCTCTCGGCGGCAACGCCCCGCTCTTGGCACAAACGCTTATCCATCTCGGTCTTCCTGTTGAACTTGTCGGCTGCTGTGGATACCCCTCCCTGTGCAAGGAGTTTGCTCCCCTCAACGTAAACAAAGCAACTGTTCACTCCTTTGCACCGCCAGGAGAGACAGAAGCCCTTGAATTTACGGACGGGAAACTCCTTCTCGGAAAAATGGGAGAGGTTGGAACGCTCTCCTTAGAAGAGGCTTTTTCACGCCTTCCTAACAATCTTATCCCCGAATTATTACTCCGCTCTTCTGTCATAGCAACTGTAAACTGGACAATGATGCCTCTCGTAGGGCAGTTTTGGCACTGGATGCTCGAACATACTGAACTACTCCAACACAAGCCCATAATCTTTGCCGACCTTGCGGACCCAGCAAAACGCACCAAAAGTGACTTAAAAAAAGACCTCATAGCCCTCACACAGCTCAATTCAATAACACCTGTAGTTCTTGGGCTCAATCGATCTGAAGCAGAGCAAATAGCTCACCTCCTCGGTATAGACACTGCCTTCTCTCTTGTCCAACTTGCCAAATCGCTTGTCTCTTCCCTTGATCTCAACAGTGTCATCATCCACACACGTCAAGAGGTGGCAGGAGCACGACAGGAAGGGGCAAAAATTTGCCTAGAATTACTATCCGTTCCCCCATTCTCCCATCCTAAACGGGTAACAGGAGCAGGAGACAACTTTAATGCGGGAGTTATTTTCGGACTCATTGAAAACAAATCACTTGCCGATCTCCTTCGATATGCTGTGGCAACAAGCGGTATTTGGATACGAACAGGGAACCCCGCACAGAAAGGCTCTCTAAACTCATTTCTCGACAAAGAATTTTAAACCCAGGTTGCTCCCTACATCACGCTTGAACACAATCGAACGTAACAAGTGAAATATCAAGTGGTGAAGGGCAAGGTAATACCCGAAGTAATTAATGTTTCACATGTCGCGCGCAGATCTGTTCAAGCGTGATGTAGGGCGAAACTTGGGTTTTAACCCAATTGTGTATACATTCTGGCCAGAAAGCTGCCGAAATAGATGATCTTTTTTCCTTTGAAAATCTGTTCTCCATTCTGCACTCGATCAATGGACGTGCCCACCTTTTTTTCAAATGGAATAGACCTAACAATCCCCTCTCCACCGGTAGTTGCCTCAATAACCTCTTCTCCACTCCAAATGGCTACATGCCTAACCCCCTTCAAAGGTGTGGCGAAAAAAATGAGATCTCCCGCTAAGGGAGCCTGAACTGGCTCACTTTGCTGGTGTTGATCCCGAGATATTCTTGGCAACAAAAGCCCTATGGAAGCGTATACACGGTAGACCAATCCCGAACAGTTAAACCCTGTGCTCAAACCTCCCCAAAGATATGGAGAACCAATGAGTTTTCTGGCGGCTGAAACAATTTTTTCCCGTAGGGAATTTATCCCCGAAGACATATCCACCCGGTTCAAGGCAGGACACAAACAATTCACCGATCTTTCTACAGATTCTCTGGGGATCCATCCCCGCCATGGCCCAAGATGGCCATCGTAATGTCGAACAACCTGAGTAGGAATTTCAACCCTAGACCACGTTCCCCTCTCCTCAACGAGATGAACACACTCACCTCTTACCACTTGTGTTCCGCACCGTTTGTCATACCTGTTACTGGCAGAAAGAAATTCCTCGGGGCTCTTGTGCAAATCAACAACTATATCAATAACGGTAGCAAATCCCATTACAACACCTTCGTCTTATACTTCATCCTTTAGGATGGTATTTCGCGATAACCTTTTTCTTCAGATCCGGGGAGACTTCTGTGTAAATGGTTGTGGTCGCCATTGAGTTGTGACCAAGTAACATCTGAATCGTTTTCAAATCCATCCCTTGTTCAAGCCAATGAGTAGCAATGGTATGGCGAATAACATGAGGGGTAATCGTATCCACAAACCCACTCATCTTATAATAGCGAGAAAAAAGACGGTCTATTGATCGCGTAGTTAAACGCATTCCTAACCTATTGAGAAAAACAGCTTTCTCATCTTTCTCTGCACCATGTTCTTTTGTTGTCTGACATCGCTCAGCATGATTGAGATAGGAAAAGAGCCACTCCAATGCCCGCTGAGTGACAGGAATGATACGCTCCTTATTTCCTTTCCCTAAAACACGCAACAATAGTTCATCCTTATCGACATCAGATCTATTTAGCCCAGCAAGCTCGCTGACACGAAGACCAGAACTGTAAAAAAGCTCCATCATGGCTCTGTCGCGATGGCCCAAATACGTTGATGTGTCTGGCAAACCAAGAAATTGCTCTACCTGCGCATATGTCAAAGGGTGAGGGATAGGTCTATCAAGCTTAGGTCCTTCCACATCTTGCATCGGATTTTGTGAGAGCATCTTCTCTCTCATACAAAAACGAAAAAAAGCTCGCAAAGAGGAGAGACGACGAGCAATAGTTCTCTTACTCTTTCCTCCCTCTCGCTGTGACACTATGAAATGGCGAATAGTGGTTCGCTCCACAGATTGAATGGAAATCTCCTCAAGAAAATTAAAGAAGAGCTGCAGATCAACAGCATAGTTTCTAACGGTATGCTTGGAACAATTTCGAATAGAGCGCAAATACTCTAAAAATTTGGAAAGCTCCTTTCTCATAACAGCGGCGATACATTCCCCTCTAAGAAAAGAGCATTTTTTTTCTTATAGACGGTAAGTTTCTCTTGAGAGGACGGGACAACACAGATGCTCTTTTGTTTTGGAGACGTGTAGAAAAAAAGCGCCCCTGCAGCTACCATTCCCGTCCCACACGAGCCTGTCTCTCTCTCAACCCCTCTCTCGTACGTACGGACTCTAAGAAAGTTTTTTCTATACTCGACAAATGTCACATTCGTTCCCTCCGGATGAAAAAGAGGGTGATCACGCATCTTTTTCCCTAATGAATCAACATCAATCAGGGAAACGGCAGGGACGGGGATGAGCAAATGAGGAACTCCCGTATCCATATAAATGGATTCATAACAGATTCCACCCACATTAGGTGTCTGGAGCACCATCTTCGGCATCCGGGTTATTTCAACCGCGACACGCTTTCCTTGCACTGTTGCCGCGTGCACCCCCCTTTTCGTCTCAATAAAGAGACCTCTTTTGGAAGGAAAAAGAGAGAGCTGCACGAAGTGGGCAGTACAACGCAGACCATTGCCACACAGCGCACCCTGAGTTCCATCTCTATTCATGTAAACCATGCAACAGTCAGCCACGCTCGATGGCCGTATCACAATAAGCCCATCCACATCGTATTGACTACAAACAGACCGTATCTCTTCAGAATTTCTCTCGTTAAAAGAGGTGTCTCTATCGTGGCAAAGAACAAAAGTGTTTCCACTCCCAGAGTAACGGTGCCACCCTTCCACTCTTTTTACAGACCCTTGTAGCTTGTTACCATTTTCGTGATAAGACCAAAAGACTCGGCCTCATCGGCTGTCATCCAATTATCCCTGTCAATAGCCTTTTCCACTACTTTCTTATCCTTGCCAGTTGCCTCACAATACAAACCGATGATCTGTTGCTTCGTTCTTAAGATCTCTTTTGCTTGAATCTCAAGATCAGTTGCTTGCCCCTGCACAGTCGAACTCAACGCTGGCTGGTGGATCATAAAGCGACTCATCGGAGTAGCAAATCTCTTCTCCTTTGACGCCGCCAATGCTAACACTGACCCCATAGATGCAGCGAGCCCTGTGACTACTGTTTTTCTCGGAAATGACGCCATTTTCAGCTGATCCCAAATGGCAAATCCTGCATCAACAGCACCACCTGGAGAGTTAATGACAATGACAACCTCTTTGTCAGAAGACGCATAATCGAGATACCAAATTTTTCTGATAATTTCCTCTGCCATCTCCATGTCAATAGAACCACAGATGAAAAGTCGTCGATTCTCAAGAAGTTCAGCGTCAATTGCATCGTTAAGACGATGAAAGAACGGCTCAGATGGTTTGTTCATAAGGTATATACTCTCCTTAAATTGCATTTAAATGGACTCAATCGAAGAAAATCTCAGGATATAGAGGGAAAGAACATACAAGCTCCATAACCTCTTCCTGAATCTTCCCTCTAATATTTTGATCTACCTCGCACAAAGCTCTACTTGTCTCCCCTCGCGAATTTTTAACAGGCTGACTATTTTTGAGCACCGTTACAATGTATCGCGCGATCTGCTTCATCTCCTCTCTGCCCATACCGCGCGTGGTCAAAGCTGGAGTACCAATTCGTACCCCCGAAGTATACCAAGGACCGTTAGAATCAAAGGGAATGGCATTTCTATTCGATGTAATATAACACTCTCTTAATGCCGCCTCTGCCTGCTTCCCTGTTATTCCAAAAGGAGTTACGTCAAGTATCACCATATGGTTATCGGTCCCACCTGTCAACAAAACAGCGCCTAGCTCTACGAGTGATTCTGCCAAGGTTTGGGCATTTTCCACAACACGTCTGGCATACTCCGAAAAGTTCGGCTGCCGAGCCTCTTCAAAAGCAATTGCCTTGGCTGCCATAACATGGGGAAGAGGCCCTCCCTGCACAAGAGGACATCCCTTATCCACCGCCTCTTGATATCTCTTCTTGCATAAAATAATGCCTCCCCTCGGTCCACGCAGCGTTTTATGGGTAGTTGATGTCACAATATCAGCGTATGGGATTGGGTTATATTCATTTTGAAGCACATTCCCGGCAACAAGTCCGGCAAAATGGGCCATATCGACAAAAAGCGTTGCGCCTACATCGTCGGCAATTTGACGCATAGTAGCAAAATTGATAGCTCTGGGATAGGCGGAATAGCCAGCGAGAAGAATGGCGGGTTTTTCCCTCTTCGCCTGACTCCAAATAGTATCATAATCCAAACACCCGGTCTTTGCATCAACCTCATAAAAACAGCTGGAGAAAAACTTCGAGGTAATATTGTATCTATAGCCGTGGGTCAAGTGGCCCCCGGAATTTAAAGACATCGCCATCAATTTCTGATTGACGAGCTCCTGCCGCACCTCTTCAAACTGTTCCTGCGACAGGTGGTTGAGGTTTTTGACATTTAGGGAGGCTAACTTTGGACTTTGCACACGTTCAGTCAAAATCGCCCAAAAGGCAATGAGGTTGGCGTCTGCTCCCGAATGCGGCTGCACATACGCATGTTCAGCACCAAACAGGGCTTTCAGAGAGTTTGCCGCAGCATCTTCAATGGCATCAACATGTTCACACCCAGCATAAAACCTGTGGTGAACGGCCCCCTCAGCATATTTGTCTGTCAACCAATTCCCCATTGAAAGCTGAACCGCCAAGGAACAGTAGTTTTCTGAAGCGATCATCTTTAAGCAATGACGCTGATCCCTTAATTCTCTTATTATTTCACTCGCCACCGCTGGAGAATACTCCGAAAGATAATCAAGTGAGGAAAGAACGGAGATAGCGGCCTTGGAACGAGCAGCCTCGGGTGTCTTATCCAGATAATGCGATAACAAGCTCATTCGAAACCTCCTGCAGATAGACGAAATAGACGCGCGCGCTCAGAGAGATGGTACCTCAAAGAGGCCCTGAAAATCAATACCTCCTTCCTCTGGTTCATTTTTCCCTAGCTCTTAATCCCCTCTTTACGCTTATATGGCTAGTATAAGAGCCAGACGTACAAATACGGTATTAGGGGGGGAAATGATGGCACAATCTTGTGTAAATTTTTTGGCACAGCATGTGCAACAGCCAGTGCGACAGTTTTGCGATTACTTCAATAAGCTTGACGGACCAAACAGCATCCTGGACAGTTTCGCTAAAAAAGGTTCTCTCTTCTTGCAGGATCATCTGCCCCGTTCTGTTCTTCTGATCTCGGAAGCCGCTATCAAATCGGTCCACTATGTAGCCCTTACCGTCCTTCTACCCGCACCTTTGCGCCTAGCTGTAATTGGAGCTATTTCTGCCCACAAAATTGCCCACACAGATGCTCGAAACTGCGAAAACCTTCTCAATGGTGTGGGCTGTGGGTGCGTTATAAATGCTGTTCGAAACATCCTCTTTTTAGACGTCATATCATGTGCTGTCAATCTGATCGCCGCCGCTATCCTCTTCTCAGTCTCCCCTCTTGCCAACGATGTCTCTAGGGCTTTTTCTTCTGAAAAGGCTGCCCCACCCTCAACGCCTTTAGAACCGTCTACTGAAACAACAAAACCCAAAGACCCTTAGAAACAGAGTTTCTCACACATTAAGAGCCTTTTAAACCCAGGATTGAGTCACAATCAAGGGGGGCAATTCAAGGCTCTTTTTTTGTTCCTGAATCTACAACCATTTGTTATAAAAACATTACTTTCTCTGGAAAATTATTCCTCTCTTAATGATGATGCATAAGACTACATCTTTATCTACAACAAGGAGCATAGGAGACATTATGACTCACGCCATCAAAAGTTTTGCCACAGAACACGTAATACCAGCCGTAAAATCGTTTGGTACACACGTTCAAAAAGGATGTGCCAAAATTTATAATTTCAGCACAATGCTCGACAAGAAATGTGTGCACGTAATGACCAAACAGATGCACCTACCTCGACCAGTGGTGGCAGCCATACGCGCTTTTGCTCATGCACTGCCATACATAGTTATGCTCCATACTCTCCCGTTAGCAGCGTCTGCTGCAATTTCAACAGGTGTCTACATCTTTTCAGCCATTGCGACCAAATCAAACGATGTTGAGACTATGGGGGCTGGCATAGCTTTCTCTTCTTCTATTGCCTACTGGGGAATAAGAAAGCTCCCCGAAGGCATCGTCACTCGTAATATCACACTAGCCACCGTGGGTGCTGCTGCCCTGGCGCTCGGCTCCCTGCTTTTTATTTCTACTGGAGTTGTTCACGATATTCTTGGAATTCCAAGACCTCAACCAAAAAAAGCACCTCCCTCTGAGGAAGAGGGGCAAGAGATGCGTGATGTGTCCGGTACCGCATTATCTGAACGTGGAGACGAACCCGACGAATTCACCCATGCACACGCTAGTTAATCTTGAATATCATAAGCTGGGTGACGATGAATTTCACCCAGCCACCCCTTCAAGGCAACTTGGGTTTAAACCTGTACACACTATAAAACAACCATTGCCTTTTTTCTCTCAAACAAAAAAATAACTAGAAAATAATGTACATTTACATGTACAATACAGCAATAAAACAAAACCAAACAAGGGGAAAAAGTAATGATCGAATCAGCTAAAACGTTCATGAATGAAAAAGTCTGCCCAGCCTTTGAATCGATAGGTACAGGGATTAAAAAGGCAGCCAGTACTGCCCAACAAGGTGTAGCCAAAGTCTACGGTTACGGTCTCCTTCTCGACAAAAAGGTCGTTGATTGGACAAATACACACCTTCCAAGACCCGCAGCTATCGCCGCACAGGTCTTCTTTCGACTCTCTCCATACATCATCATGGCAGTTGCTCTTCCATTCCCAGTATCAGCGTGCGCCTCACTCGGATTGCTTGCCCTCAAAGGAATTGCCACCAAGGGCAAATACTTTGATATGGCAGGACAGATAAGTCGCATTGGAACAATACAACTCATCGCCAGTACCCGTTTGCTCTGTATCGGTGCCTCAGCCGGCGCTGCTGCACCAGTGGTTGTTGGCTTAGCCTTTGGCGCTTTGAGTGCACTCACCCTGGCGATGTGCGTCAAAGTAAAAATGCGAGAACTGGCAAGAGAACAGGCGGCAAACATTGCCAGAACGTAATCTTTTCACGCTGTTCCAAGGCGTTGAAAAAGGATAGGCTCTTTAACCCCTGATTGTGACCACGGATTAGGTCTCAATCAGGGGTTAAAAATTACCAGCAAAAGTCCGGCATGAGTTAACATAGCACAACCAACCCAACGAGGGACAAACCATGGTATCTTCATTACGACCTTGGGGACACACTATCTTTCCTGAAATTGGCGACGGTATCAGAAATGTTGGCAATCGTATCCAGAAAGGATGCGACAAAGTCTATACTTACTTCGACAGAAAGGTTGTGCATTATACTGGTCGTTTACCTGAACCCATAGCCTCTGTTGCCAGAATCTTTGTTCGCCTTGCCCCATATATCGTCCTGGCTCTTGCTCTTCCCACTCCAACATATGTGGGGAGTGCTTTGGGAATACTCGCCTTCAAAGCAGTAGCCACGAAAGGAAAATCCCTTGATCTATCAGGGCAGGTAGTAGGGATAGGAGTCGCCCTTATGTCATTGGGTATTCCAATGATAGCTAGAGACTCAGCTCTCGTAGAGAGTACCAGTCTACCAGGAGGACCGATAGTCCCCCTACCTATTGATTCACCAGGAGCATTGTTCCTGTTTATTGGTCTCACCTCGGTTTTAGCAGTCCTCACGTGCAAGGCAGCAGAAAGTCTCCTCAAAGAACCTGAAAAAATCTAAATATTTAAACCCAAGTTGCGCCCTACATCACGTTCGATTGTGTTCAAGCGTGATGTAGGGCGCAACTTGGGTTTAAACGATTAAAAAACTGGTCTCGTGGCACGGTCGGCAATCGGTACCCCCAGGAATGAGAGCAATGACGCTCATTATGCTCAAGCTCTCTTGCAATAGTAAGCGGAATTGGAAAGAGCCTCTATGACCGAACTGAGCGCATATCGCCCGAAGAGGTGTAAAACCCGAGCGTATCAGATATCAAGAGTGTTCCACTCTTCCTCTACCACGCCCTCTATCCGATATACCCACGTTTCCTCGGGAGATTCATTGATGAGAGTGGGTGTCTGTTGTAACAACGAATTGACCTCAACAACCCTGCCAGATAAAGGGGATTCACAATCTGTTGCTGCCTTAGCCGCCTCAAAAATGACAGAGACCCCCCCTTTTTTCAAAAAGCTTCCAACCGTAGGTAGTCCTATCCACAAAACCTCGCCGATAGACTCAAGAGCAGCGCGGGTATATCCGATAGTCACACGGTTTCCCTCTCGTTCTAACCACTCGTTTAAGGGCCCCTTCTTCCTTGCCATTATCTATTTTCTCCACCAAAGAGGTCTTTCACGAGATGCTTGGAACGTTCACGCATTAACTCTCCCCCGAGAACATCTTGACAACCGTAGACAGCCGCCCGTAGCTGCTGATCATACGACTCAACATCCTTTTTCTCGACCCTTGCAACAAAAGGGCCAAGCTCCTGCGAATACCGAGGAGCAGTCCATATCCCCTCCTTTTCAGAAAGAAGATGAGCAAACTGCGGCTTTTCATTGGATTCGTACCGAACAGCCCTTCGGTCACAGACAACAAGAGACCAAAGATCGTACAAAGGTCGCTCATTCAGAGTAACAGCATCTTCAGAGCTCGATTCAAATACAGCTGTAACGCATACAGGATTATCATTTGCCTTCAGATAATCTTCGAGAAAGGAGAGATGAGGAAGAAAGCGAACGGCAACCCGAGCTACTTTCTCTTCCTCCCACCGGCAAAAGTCGGGAAGCTTTTCTCGCCACTCTTGCGCACTACGATCAAGTAGAGAGAAAAATGAAGCAAAATGAAGCTCTCCAACTCGATCCTTTACCTCTCTAAAAGGTTTGTAATCGCCCTTGTCATCTCGAAATTCAGAAACGGTGCTCTTCATTCTTCCATATGCGCTCTCCAAAAGGCGATCTAAAAGAAGATCGAGAGTGCCATCTTCAAGGGCATCGGGTAGTGAAACAATTCTTTCGCCCTTACTTCTCTCTACAACTTCGATGCGATAAAAATGGTCATTATCCTGCGTGTAAGCAGAAAAACTCGTCCCCTCTAAAAGGGCCTGCACGAGAGCAGGGCGATCTGATATCCCCTCAAAGGGAAGCTTTCCCCCTTGCGCACGTATGGCCACCCGGAGGGTTTTTGCCTCTGCTATGTCGAGTGCTTCATCCTTCCATTCAGGGTGAGAGAGCAAAATTGATGCCCTTGCTTTATCATCAACCTGAGAACGAATTTGAGGAGAGAGCCGATCAAGCAGAGTAAATTTCTCCTCTCTACTACTCACTTCTTTCTCGCGCAGCTGAGAAAACTCATCAGCAAGTTCTTCCCAGTGTTCAATCTCCCAATTCCAAAGATCTCTGACACGAATTTTCTTAGTCAGCTCTGCATTTGATGTTGAAGACACCTTAAGAATAAATGGTCTTTCAACCAGTTCTGGCCAAGAGGCAAGAACTTCCGTGGAAGTGAGAAAATCAGAGGGTAAACTAAGAGATGTTGAACTGCCAGAGACCGCATCTTTCCAAACCTCGAATTTCATCAGATCTCGCTGAGATTGCAATCGCAGACTCGGCTGAAGCTGAAAACATGAAAATGTAGTCATTTGACTCTGATGGCGAAGATAGTCATCAAACGGGGCTGTATTGATCACCACTCGTGAAGGTAGCTCTATTAAGGTCTTTCTAAATAAAAGAACATCGGCCCAAATCTTTGCAGCCTGAGACTTGTCCACGTTCAACTCCCGAAGTGCCCTTGTTAACAGCTCTTCTGGAGACGATCCATCCTGGAGCCTATTTGAGGCCTTTTTTACATTTTTGTACAGAGATGCCAACGCTTCCGCCTGGCTTACTCGAAATCCTTGTGCGCGCGCATTTGCTGCAGTTTGCATAATGAATTCACAGGAACGCTCAATAAAACTTATCCCAAACCAATCTGACAATTGGGAATATCCAAAGAGCCCCAATGGTTTGGACTCTAGAGCACTATCAGGCTCCAACCATTGAAATTGCTTCTGCTGGTAGGCAAGAACCTGTCGCAAATAAACTGGGGGAAAGTTTCGTTCAGCAACATAAAGTGCTGCCTTTTTCTTATACATCTCTATAGGTTCCAGACTCTCCAAAGCTTGAAACTCCTCCAATGCCCCTCGCACCTCAGGAGCAAAGTAGTTCCAGACCTGAAGAGCGCTGACAAAGGGAGCATCGGGATGCTGATATGGCTTGAAGGCTTTTTCCCGTGTTATTTTTGTCGCCCACTCCTTCGCAAATTGAGGGTCAAATCGCTCTACCAAAGCCTCTCCAACACCGGATTGAACAATATCAAAGGCAAGAACGCCGTTGTTTAGTGGATTAAAAAAACCACCTTCCCCACCGAGTTGGCTATCTGAACTTAAGAACCGAACATATTCGTTAAATTCTATCCTTCTTACTTTCACGCCATCGCTCAAGGTAAAAAGAACAGGGTCTTCTCCTGTCTGAACCATGGAAGAATTGGTACCAAAGAAAGAAAAGGACAATATTATCACTACGGTAACCACGAAAAAGACCGCTCGCTGATACCTTCTGAGAAACGAGAACATAGTTTTTGACTCCTAAAAGAGAACATATGGAAGGGTGATGGTACCAGAAGGTTTTGGTTTCTTTCAAACCGAAGTAGCCACCACAAAAGTCCCACTTCGAGATGAGATTCAAAAACCTTTTTTAAAAAATGAAATATAGGGTAAACAGAGCCATAAGAAGGAAATTCATAATATGCAAATCATACCCACCATCAAAAAATTCTGCTCTTCACCAAGAGTTGCCCCCTTTATCCCCAAAAGCATTAATTGCTTTCTCCAAGGATATTCGCTCTCTTATCTGCGACGTGACTTAATTGCGGGAATGACAGTAGCTATTCTCTCTCTTCCCTTTGCCATGGCATTTGCCATTGCCTCAGGTCTCGATCCAGAACGAGGACTGTATACAGCTATTGTCGCTGGGTTTCTTAGCTCTCTTTTTGGAGGCTCTCGCTTCTTAGTAAGTGGGCCAACAAGCATATACGTTGTCCTGCTCTTTACTATCGGACAAAAATTCGGATATGAAGGCATTGTCTATGCAACACTCCAGGCCTCCATCATTCTTTTTCTCCTCGGAGCTCTAAAATGTGGGGGAATTGTTCGATTCATTCCCTATCCGGTGATCATTGGATTTACAAGTGGTATTGCGGTGACGATTATCTGCTCCCAGCTCAAAGATTTCCTAGGTCTTGAACTCGCTCGCACCCCCATAGACACCGTAGACAAGATACGACTGGCTGCAGCCCATATCTCGTCGGCAAACCCATATGCCATCGCTATTGCCTTAGGATCCCTTGCCATAGTCGTATCCAGCAGAATTATGTCCAAACGATTTCCCGGTGTTATCATAGCCCTCTTAGCAACCACTTTGCTCACTGCACTATTCGGCTTGCCAGTTGAAACAATCAGCTCTAAATTTGGACTTCTTCCCTCTTCACTACCCAGCCCGGTGTGGCCTGAATTCTCTCTGGATCTCCTTCGCAAAACATTCCCCGATGCCGTTGGTATTGCTATTTTGGGAGCTATTGAATCCCTTCTCTCTTCTGTCGTTGCCGACAGCTTAACGGGAAGTCGGCATAAGTCAAACTGTGAACTTATCGCCCAAGGCATTGCTAACTTTGGGGCCGCTCTCTTCGGGGGGTTTGCCTCTACAGGGACAATTGCCAGAACCTCCACAAACGTTAAGATGAGAGCAAAGACGCCTGTCTCGGGAATGGTCCAAGCCGTAACTCTTCTTCTGCTACTCGTCGTTATCGGCCCGTATGCCAGCGCTATTCCGCTAGCCGCAATTGCAGGTGTACTTGTCTACGTTGCAGTTTCAATGATCGAATTCAAACAAATCAAAGATCTTCTTACTGCGTGGCACAGTGAAACGGGGGTTATGTTAGCTACCCTCCTTATTACCATCTTTGTTGGCCTTAGCGTCGCCGTTCAAACCGGGGTCATTCTCTCGATTATCCTCTTTTTAAAGAAAAGTTCTGAGTCAACAACTGGAAAAATCCTACAAGCGATCGAAGAAAATGAAAAGAGAGGCGACCGTGAATCTGATGAGCGAAGTGGCTCCTGGCAGATGTCTCTGCCAGAAAACGTTAAAATTTATGATATTCAGGGTCCCTTTTTCTTTGCCGTTTCAGATCTACTGTCAGACATCATTATTAAACACTTCGACACCCCTCCGAAGACACTTATCATCCGCTTACGTTCGGTCCCTTTTATCGACGCAACAGCTGTTGCAGCACTCAAACGCTTTAGCAAACAGTGTCGCAAGAAAAAAATCACCCTTTTGCTTGCAGAACCGACGCAAAGCGTTCGCAGTTCTCTGCGGCAAAACAACTTTTTCAGCTATTTTTCCAAAGAACAGGTTTTCTCATCCATCGACAAGGCTGTGGAATTTTCCTCACCATAAAAAAACAGGAACATTTCGTTTGAATGAAAGAAGAAATTTGGGATATAATTAAACTAGCTTTTCCTATTGTGCAATTTTATAGGAATTTTGCGATTAATAACTGGCGGTCTGAAGAGCGACCATCAGTTTACAAATAAAAACGAAGAATAATGAACAACCATTTCTTCTGCCATCTTTGTTTTCCGACTAAAATAAATGTCCGTCTTTTATTTTCATCCTTTTGCATCAAAAATCGCAAAAACCAAAGAGGGACCTAACGCTTTATGGGATACATACAAAGGGTAAAAGCATGGCTCTCAGAGCCTCATGTCGCCCCATTTGTCCCAAATTCACTTACCTGCATGTTTGAAGGCTATAGCAAGAGTCAGTTCCTTCGAGACATTATAGCGGGAATAACGGTTGGTATTATTTCGATTCCCTTTGCCCTTGCGCTTGCTGCCGCAGCGGGTTTAGATCCGATTCGTGGACTGTATACAGCCATCATAGCTGGCTTTTTAACCTCTCTGTTTGGTGGTAGTAACTTTCTTGTGGCGGGGCCTACGGGGGCCCTTATTGTTATCATCTTTAATGTTGTGCAAAAATTCGGTTACGATGGCCTGCTCTGTGCCAGCCTCGAAGCTGCTCTCATTCTTATCTTACTTGGTTGCTTTCGTTGTGGTCGGTTTGTCAAATACATCCCATACCCTGTTGTCATGGGCTTTTCCTTAGGAATCGCCATTGCACTAATCATCTCCCAGATAAAAGATTTCTTCGGCCTCGATATTCCAAAGCCCACCATCGATATCGTCGATAAAATTGGTCTGACCATAACGTATGCCAAGACAATCAATCTCTATTCAACCCTCATCGCTTCATTTACCCTTGCGGTCATCATTATCCTGAGGAGATATTCTCGAAAACTTCCTGGAGCGGCAATTGCCCTTGTAATCGTTGCCCTAGTAACGACGCTTTTCCATATTCCCGTCGAGACTATCGAATCAAAATTTGGGGCCATTCCAGCACACTTCCCCCCATTGAGTTGGCCTCATATCTCCTTCGACCTTCTTCGTAGGAGCTTCCCAACAGCAATTGGCATCGCGCTCATCGCCGCTATTGAGTCTCTTGTCGCCGCTGTTGCTGTCGACAGCATAACAGGAACGAAACATCGATCGAACGCTCAGCTTATCGCCCAAGGTCTTGGTAACCTCGGATCAGCGCTTTTTGGAGGGATTCCTGCCACGAGCTCTCTTACCAGAACAAGTGTAAACGTTCAGATGAACGCCCAAACACCAATGGCAGGAATTGTCCATTCACTAACGATCCTTGGTGTAACCATTCTTTGTGCCCCTCTTGTTAGCAAAATCCCCCTTCCGGCGCTCTCTGCAGTCCTGGTCTTTATCGGATGGAATATGTTCGATTTTGAAAAGACAAAGGAAATTCTCAAAGGATACGCAGGCGAAGCGATAATCATGCTCGTCACTCTCGTTATCACCATCTTCGTCGATCTTAACACCGCCGTACAAACCGGTATCCTCATCTCCATCGTCCTCTTTTTAAAACGAAGTTCTGACACAACAAGCGGCACCATCTTGTTGGAGCTTGAAGATGACGAATCTCCAGAGTCTCAAGCAGAGCCTCAGGCTCTGGATTTCCAGCCTCTTGAGCCTATAGCCTTAGAGCCACTGGCCCTGGAGGTGACACCGACCCAGGAATCTCCAGCTGAAAAAGAGCAAATGGTAAAACCCGCAGATGATAAACCACGAAAAGGCGGAGCGTGGAAACGAAAGTTACCTGATGACATCAAGCTCTATGAGATTGAGGGCCCTTTCTTTTTTGCTGTTACCGATTTACTCTCAGATGTTTTGAACCGATTTTCTACGCTCCCCCGTATTCTCGTTGTTCGGATGCGGTCTGTTCCCTTTATAGATTCAACAGGTGTTGACTCTCTTAAGCAGTTTTCTCGGCAATGTGATAAGAAAGGTGTCGAGCTCTACCTAGCTGAGCTCAAGCCTTCAGTACGCGACTCTCTCGACCATAGTAACTTCTTTAAAGCGTTTCCTAAAACGAAAGTCCTCACCTCTGCCAGACAAGCCATCCATTTTTCCACGCTTTCTCCAACATACGTATGTCCAGATGAGACGGTCCCCACCCCTTCTGAAAAAGAGCCTCAGGTTGTCCTCCTCACAGAAAAAGAGTAGAAAAATTGCATTTTTCGATACACTCTCTTACAACAGGATGATTTTATTAAAATCCCTGATTGCGACCTATCCCATGGTTATGCACTGCCAGGTGGGGATCAACATTTTCGGGATCTCGACAAAGGCGTGTTTATGACAGTCTCTAGGAGAGATATCTAAAAGATTGCCTTCAATTAGCAATACCCTAACCATGGAATAGGTCGTAATCAGGGGAAAACCGTTAGTGTCCACCAATCTTCAACATCGTGTTTTTTCGGTGTGGCAGATCCAAGCAACACTTTTGAACCAATGGTTTTCCATTGATGAGAAGGGGTGAGATGTAGATGCTTTACTGAGAAAAGATGGATGGACACTTGGGGATAAAAATAAGGTAGGTAAAGTTTATGAGTCAGCCAACAGGAATTATTCTAGGCAACGGCGGATACCCAGCTGCCGGGAAAACGGGAGTCGGGGAAAGCGAATGCCCTGATAACAACTTTTGTACTCCAAAACATGGGCAAAAAGGCGCACAAAATGAAGCTAACGCTATATTCGACCGTGCTGTCCGTTGTGCAATAGAGCAAGACAGGCCAGAAGCGGCCAGGCTCTACAAACAGGCAGCAGACATGGGGCATGCTGATGCTACCCACAACCTAGCTGTCTGCCATGCGTTGGGCTTGGGAGTAGAGCAAGACAGGCCAGAAGCGGCCAGGCTCTACAAACAGGCAGCAGACATGGGGCATGCTAATGCTATCCACAACCTAGCTGCCTGCTATGCGTTGGGCTTGGGGGTAGATCGAGACGACGACGAAGCCGTCAAGCTGTACATAAAAGCAGCCAATATGGGGAATCGCGACTCCCTCCTTACTCTTGCTGATCGTTACAAAAAGGGCCGTGGTGTAAAACAAGACAATGACGAGGCTGATAGACTCCTTCGAATAGCGGAAGAGACGAATCCTGCCACAAAAGAAAAAGACCAAACGAGCTGAATTTTCAGCAAATTTAAGGATTATACGTATTGCTCAAACAACGTCGATTCATGGCCCCCATAACTTCGCATTTGAAAAAGCTCTCTCAAAAAAGAGAGGGCTTTTTTGGTAGATTGGCTAAGACGCTTCCCACCTAGCTGTAGGAATAAGGCGAATACCTCCACGAACGGAAAATTCCCCACGAACTTGAAGAGAACGCGGAAGAAGCAGGGAGCCAAGATCATGACAGATCTGATTGATCACAAATTCATGGAATATCCCAACATTGCGATACGATCCTAAGTAAAGTTTGAGGGATTTGGATTCAACAAGATGAAGATTCGGGACGTATTCAATATAGATTTTAGCAAAATCGGGTTGTCCTGTCATGGGGCAGACACAAGTGAACTCCTCACAGACAAGCTCAACGGTATAATCAGAAGCTGGCCACTTATTGGGAATCGCTTCAAGTTTTGCCTCCTCAGGAGAGGTTGGAAAGGGGATTTTCTTTCCAAGCTGTTCAAGGCCGCTGTGAGCCCCTTTATTAGGATCATCCATACAAATCACTCCTTTTAAACTTTAAATGCATTCATAATGCTTTCTCGAACATCTTTTCTCTTTGGAAGAAATTCCATACACTCCACAAATGCTTTCGACTCCTTCTGCATTGCATACAGATCTTCATCCCTGCACAGAACAAGAGAGAGCAGCTCCCAATCAGGAAGCGTGAAAAAGAGACTCACCTGATGGAGAAGTCCTTTTTTTGTCTTACGTTGAGCACAGCCGCCAATTTTATATCCCGACCATAAAAGATCAAATCCTGTTTTTTGTGCCATGCAAAGCTCGCACCTTTGCGATCTTCCAACACAAGACGTTTTGGTGTCTCGGGGCAGCCAGGGAGAAAGAGCATGTCGAATTGTATCATTTATCTCCGCACAACCTTGGGCAATAGGAAGCACAAAGAGAGGGTGATTTGCCGGGAAAAAAAGGGTAAAAGGCATATCGTGGCCATGAAAAAGCAGCCCACCACCTGTGGGACGCTTGGCAATTTCAATCTCATGCTCACGACACTTTTCGAGATCAACAAACTTTTCAGCATCTATAAACATGCCGGTTGTTATGCAAACTTTCTCCCACTCATAAAAACGTAAAAGCGGCGCTCCTCTTCCATGTGTAATCAACTCCCTATCTTGCTGCATATGAAAAGCGGCTGTTGCTCTGCCTTCATAAATAATATCCATCACAAAAAGACTACGGGGTTGGTTTTATCGAGAAGACGATCTCCAAACACATATCCGTATTCTTTAAATACGTGCGTATAGGGGTTTCTTTCTTGATGAACATAGAGAGGCTGCGCTCCACAAAAGACAACGAGAAGGTGGCGCTGCGAGGAAGGCTCTACCTCCCAAACGGTCTCCGGCTTAACAAAGGAGACACTTCCTGCGCTTGCCGGAAGATCTTTAAAAACAAACGGATCTACCTGCGGTTCTTCGGCTCTCTCTGCGCCATCTAAAGCTATGACGCCCCCTATCAGCACAGGATAAATAGATGAAACCTCTTCAAGGGTTGCCCCCTTAGGGGGATAGGAAGGAACAACCACCTGATCAAAACCGTATCGCAACGGTCGCATCTTTGTCATCATATTAACCAACTTTCCCATTGAGGGAGAGCAGAGTCTCTTTTGAATATTTTGAGAGGCAAGAGCCAAATTATGACCACATAAGGAAAGAGCATCATCGAACACCACTCCTGCCGATTGCGCTCTTGTATGGAGAATGTTTTCAACATTTTCTCGCAACTCAGTGATCACTTGGGATGTAAATACCCCTTCAAGCTCCAAGTAGCCATGTCTATCAAAAAAAAGGAGCTGCTCACCAGAAACAGAAATCTTCACGCTCATCCCCCGTGATTTTTTAAAAAAGAAGAACCGGAGTATACTCCCATTCCGTTGATATCTACAATCGGCACGGTTTATGGACGAATTTTCAGACTTTCTCTCTGTTATTCCTAAGATCGAAGAGCGCTTAGGATATACTTTTAAAAACAAACAGACCCTCACACAAGCGTTTATTCACAGATCTTTTCCCAACGAATCCGGAGACCCGAGCCTTGAATGTAATGAACGGCTCGAGTTTTTGGGTGATGCCGTATTAGATCTGTATGTCTCTCACCTTCTTTTCACCAACTTTCCAAATGTAGACGAAGGGGTTCTCTCAAAACAAAAAGCCCATCTCATCTGCCAAAAATATTGTTCTGAGCTTATGAATGATCTTGGGCTCATCGACTACCTCCTTGTGGCGAAAGGTCAAAGGGATATCTCTGGAAAAACACGAGTCACTCTCAGCTCAGATCTTTTCGAAGCTATTGTGGGGGCTATCTTTATCGATGGTGGATTTCATGCTGCCGAGGAATATCTTACAGAGCACTTCTCAGACCGTTTTTTGGCTATAACAGACACCCCTCCCCAAAATGCTAAGGCTAAGCTTCAAGAATGGTTGGCAAAAAAGGGGAAACCCCTTCCTATCTATAAAATTGAAGAGGTCTCTGGACCTCCACACTGCCGAAATTTTACCATCAGCGTTATAGTTGGGGAAAAACCACGCGGCCGTGCCTGCGGATCTTCAAAACGAGAAGCAGAACAACTTGCCGCGCAACAGGCGTTGAACCGATTTGAGGAAACATGAAAAGTAAAAGAGTGTGGTACTGCTCTTCCTGCGGACACAAACAGTCAAAATGGAGCGGGCAGTGTCCGACCTGCTCTGAGTGGAATACGCTCGGTGAAGAAACAGAACGCCCATTCCGGCATTCTCATGAAAAGCTTCTTCCCACAAAATCTGCAAAACCATCTCCCCTTTCAAATATTGAAACACAAAGAGTAGATCGCTACACATCCTGCTTTCCGGAGCTAGACCATGCTTTAGGTGGCGGCATAGTTCCAGGGTCTCTTATCCTCATTGGGGGAGATCCGGGCATCGGAAAATCAACCCTCTCTCTTCATCTTGCAAACAGCCTGGGATCTCAGAACAAACAGGTTCTTTACGTTTCTGGAGAAGAGTCCCTTGAGCAGATTGCCATGAGAGCCCAAAGGCTAGAAGTGAAAAGTGATCAGATTCTTTTCTCTAACGAAACCGAAGTTGGAGAGATCATTCGCTGGCTCACTGAGTATAAGCCCCCTCTTGCCATTATTGATTCCATTCAAATCCTGTACAAAGCAGATATTCCTTCAAGTCCAGGCTCTGTCACACAGGTGAGAGAATGTACAGCAGCTCTTATGCAAGTTGCAAAAGTGCTTCATATTACACTGGTAATTATTGGGCATGTCACAAAGGCTGGTGAGATTGCCGGTCCCCGTATTCTCGAACACCTTGTCGATACCGTCCTTTACTTCGAGGGAGAGCAACAGCAAAATCTTCGTATCGTTCGCTCAATCAAAAATAGGTTTGGTCCTACAGATGAAATCGCTGTCTTTCACATGGGGCAAACAGGACTAAAAGAAGTTAAAAACCCTTCTCAAATCTTCATCCAGGATCGAGCAAAAAACACCTCAGGAGCTGTGATTATGCCGATGATGGAAGGATCTCGCCCTATCCTCATTGAAGCCCAGGCTCTTGTCACAAAAACCTTTTACCCTTCTCCTTCTCGCAAATGCACAGGTCTCGATCCCAATCGCCTCGCTCTATTGCTTGCTGTCTGTGAAAAAAGAGCCCGCTTCCGTCTCTATCAAAGCGATGTCTTTGTCTCTATCACAGGTGGGATAAAAATTACCGAGCCTGCTGCTGATCTCGGCCTTATGCTCGCTATTGTCTCCTCATTTACAAACAAAGTCTTTGATGCTGACACCACTGTTATTGGAGAGGTTGGACTTGGCGGTGAGGTGCGTGCTGTTCCAAGAATTGAGGCACGTGTAAAAGAGGCTATTCAGATGGGATTTTCAAAATGTCTGCTTCCCGCAAAAAATGCTGCAAGCGTTAAGTCCTTACAAAACGCAATCACTCTTTGCCCTGTTCAAGGAATCGACGAAGCAATTGACCTATGCTTCTGACTGTTGCTTTTCAAGAGCTATGAGTGCCTCTTTCCAGCACCTTGTAAGCAAAAAGCTCCCCCGTTCTCCCTTATATGCCGCCTCGACAATAGCCTTCAGAGCCGGAATTTCATTTTTTGCAACTTCATTGAGTCTTTCAGGAGCTGAAAAAATTTCGGTTAGATCTATCTGTGGAGGATTTTTCCTAATACTCTCAATATAGGCTATTACGACAGGGGAAAACATCGCTTGGGGTATGGTAGAATCCTTCCTCGACCCACACGCATATATCCAAATAGATTTTGCTAGAATGAAGTGACTAAGAGCACTTTTCCTTCGAAGAAATCGCTCCTGAAAGTGAGTATCTGCGCTATTATAGATTTCAGAAACAAGAAACGCTCCACCAGAAACCGCAAAGACCTGCTCCTGTCGTACCCTTGTAACGATTCTACTAATTAGTGGATCTCGTACACCGGGCACATACCCATCTTCGACATACTCCATAAAAGAGACGTCTTCCTCACGAAGAAAGCTGATTGATCTCGTTCTATTCTGTGCAACACAACGAGCACTTGTCTCATGCGTACTCAGCTCCCCTCCATGAAAAAGATTATAGAAAAGATCGGCTATAGCCCAACAACAGGTAAAAGAAGAGCTCTCTGCTATTTTATAAAATCGATGAACCTTTTCCTTCGGGAGAACGATTTTTTCTCCCACAGCGAAAAGCCCACAAACAACGGCTTCAACAAAGGAGGCAACTGCAACAACGGGAAGAGCAAGCTCTGTGGCAATTCGTTTATACCACTGGGCTCCGCCTTCTATTCTCCCCTCGTTATTTCTCTCAATCCCGCTATTTCGCCATTGCAAAACGCTCGAGAGTGTTAGACTAGAGGAAGAGAAAATAGGAATAGCAACCATAATAAACCTCAATATTTTATCACAGATTCTACCCTATCAGTAATTGAGAAAGTAGAGGAAAACGTACAGAAAAAATCTTTTCCCCAAAATAGAGATTTTTCTACCATGTTGGTCTCTATAGTACAGCGCTTAAGGATATCGCCCGTGGAAATCACAGTTGGTGCACGAGGATCTAGACTATCAAAAATTCAGACCCAAGAAGTCTTGTCTGAACTACAAATTGCCCATCCCAACATTCGCTTTAGCCCCTTTTGGGTTCAAACAACAGGAGATAGAGACAAAAAAACCCCTCTCTGGAAAGTTCATAGCACAGATTTTTTTACAAAAGAGATCGACAAAAGGCAACTCAGTGGAGAGTTTCGCATCTCTATTCACTCTGCTAAAGATCTCCCCTCTTCTCTACCAGACGGTCTCGAAATAATCGCTATCACAAAAGGTATCAGCCCGCTTGATAGCCTTGTAATGCGCGATGGGATGACAGTAGAAAATCTTCCTAAAAGGGCAAAAATTGGCACCTCATCTAAAAGAAGGATCGATGCGATACACGCTCTTCGTTCTGATTTCCAAGCTGTCGATATTCGAGGAAATATTGAAGAAAGGCTTCTTCTCTTAGAAAAACAACTCGTTGATGCCCTTATTATCGCAGAGGCAGCGCTCATCCGACTAAGTCTCACATTTCTCAATAGAATCCAGCTGCGGCACGTCCCCGAACCTCTTCAAGGGAAATTAGCCGTTATCGCCCTTTCACATGATGAGGAGGCAAAAAAACTTTTTGCCCCACTCGACGCAAGAACGTCTGCATGAGACATATACTTGTCGTAGGACCCTCCGTTCCCAAAAATCTGCCTGATTCAGTGGTAATTTCCCACCACCCCCTCATTACCCTAAAACCATTTCCCATCACAAAACCGGCTTTCAACTGTCTTAAAACAAGCCTTGAATGCTCAGCAATTATTATTACCAGCAAACACGCTATACAATTTTTCTCAGACGCTCTCCTACAGACACATCTTTCTCTCCCCAATCTTCCCTTCTTTTGTATTGGAACAGCAAGCGCTCAGAAAACCTCTCAGCTTTTCCCAAATGCTCCTATCATCACAGCTGCAGTTTCTACACAAGAGGGTCTCATTACAACAATCTGTACCCATCGACCCGAATCTGTTTTCTGGCCTCACTCGTCGAAAGCTCGGACAGCTCTCACATCAGCCCTCCCACAAAAAGGAATCACCGTTATTGATCTTCCCCTCTATGAACCAATCCCCATATCTGCGGCCCCATCTCTTGAGGGCATTGACGAAATTCTCTTTACCTGTCCTTCTTCTGTAGATGCTTTTTTTTCCGTCGTACCTAAGGAAAAACTTACATCAATTACGCTTACTGCTATTGGCCCAATCACTGAAAAGAGAGTGCAAAAGGTACTCGAACTCAGCAACCCCTAATCTGCATCAGATATTAGCTTATGAGGATACAAACCCGAGCAAAAAGTTAATCGCTGTTCATTATATAGACGATATAGACGAAAAATAGTGATCGCCAAGGCATTGCAAATTCCTTTACAGACAAGCCCCTCTAGACATTAATTCAAAGGTATACTGACCAACAACCCCTCCCTGAGTAACGCCATTCATCCTACCCACAAACGGATTCATTTTCTGGCGCAAAAGATGATAAAAACCTAGCCTAACTCAGTGGCACTAATGGAGAACTGGCGGACAATCGAGTTCAGGCTACCAATATTTTCCCGAAAGTCGTAGCCTGAGAGGTGAATGCAACAAAAGGAGGTGACAATGTACGAACTACCGAGTCTCCCATACGGTCTCAATGAGTTAGAGCCTGTAATCTCGGAAGAGATCATGAAGCTCCACTACGAAAAACACCATGCTGGCTATGTGAAAAACCTCAATATCGCTCTTGAAAAAGAAGCGACGGCCCAGAAGGAAGAACAGCTCGCTGAACAAATCCGAATCGGCGAGGCCATTCGTTTTAATGGCGGAGGTCACTTTAATCACTCCCTCTTTTGGGAAAATCTTCTCCCTACTACAAAAGGAGGAGGGAATCTCCAAGTGGGCCCTCTCAAGGAAGTTATTGTAAAAACCTTTGGATCCTTTGAACGCTGTATCCAACTCATCTCCGAAAAATCCATTGCCGTCCAAGGCTCTGGATGGGGATGGCTAGGATACTGTACTGAACAGGGGCATCTACGCGCCCTTTCAACAGAAAAGCATGATTTGCCAAAAGGATTTATGCCTCTACTTTGCATTGACGTATGGGAACATGCCTACTATCTGCAGTACAAAAATGCGCGAGCAGATTTTGTTAAAGCTATCTGGTCAATCATAAACTGGAAAAAGGTCGAAGAGCGGTTCATAGCAGCCAAAGGGTAAGAAGCTATTCTATCCTTCAAACCAAAGTTGAGAGCGCTTTTCAAACAAAGCTGGGTGGTGGCTGCCGCCCCCAAACCCCCGCCTGAGGGGTTTACCCCTCAGACTCCCCACGAAAACAGGTCAGTTTCTCGAACTAAAGTTCGAAAAACTGACCTGTTTTATAAAAATAACAATGAGTTATTCAAACCCAAGTTGCCCCCTACGTCACGCCTGAACACAATCGAACGTGACAGGTGAAACAGTAAGTGGTGAAGGGCAGGTGAATACTTGCCCAAAGTAATTAATGTTTCACTTGTTGCGTGCAGATCTGTTCAAGCGTGACGTAGGGGGCAACTTGGGTTTCAACGCTCTCAACTTGGTCTTTTAACCTCTGATCTTTTCAACTTCCTCTTCAAGAGCAATAACCGCTGGAGAGACCCCTGGAACAAAAGAATACAACTCCTGCTGAACAAGTGCTTGCTCAAGCTTTTCGTTTGTACACCCCCTTGTCCTTTTTTCGTTAGATACAAGAATAGCTATATGCCTATTGACCTCTTTTAGAGCTTTATTTAAGGGTCGTGATTGCAGTCCCCATAGGACGCGCCGCACCCTATTTGCTAAACGATTGGCAAGAGAAAACCTTTGATACACCAGTCTACGATACAAGGCAAATTGCGCTTCAACACCCTCTCGAGGCAGCTCTTCAGCAATCTGTTCATGTTGTACCGAATCACCTAGTAACATACAACGTGTTAACAACCCAAAAAACTCGTGTTGGGACCTCGCTAAAGAAGCTATTTCGTCAGAAAATTGTTTTGTTCGTGGCGTTATCTCATAAAATATCTGCTTACCAACACTCAGTGCATCTGCATAGCCTTGTGAGCCTGTACACAACGATTGTTGTTCACTTCCTTTCAAGAATTTCATGATTTCACTATGTGGAAGGGGAAATCCATCGAGTATTCGAATTTTCTTTCGAGGAATATTTTGTGGTGTATGCCATACCATCCTTTGCTCTGCATAGCGATCTCCCTCACCTCCTACAGAGGTTAATGAACAACTCCTTCTCTCTCCAATGGGTGTCGAGATACTCTTTTCATCCCCTTGACGCTTGAATTTAACGATCTCAACCTCCCCGATTCCATGTTCGGCAAAAAAATCCAGTGGAATCGTAACAACCGGCTCATCCCCCTCAAGAAAAGCAAGGCCCTTGCTGGTTCGGTGCATACGCCAGTGTGTCTCCCCTATCATATTTTCTGTTTTCACAAAAAAATCGAGGTCCCCGTGTTCGATAGAACTGATTTCAACTATTGATTTAATAAATCCAGCTATCGCATGAGGGAATAAGGCATCACCAAAAAATAGCTTTGTTCTCTGTTCGTACTCTGAAGGTGTTTTCCCAGACAATAGCCACCCTTTTATCTGTTCGCTTTCAAGAGTAGAGAGGATTCCCCAATTAGTTCGAGTGACAGGGACCTCCTCGTCTTGTTCTAAAAAGAGACCCAAAGAGGAGTCTGATAATCCCACTTCCTTCAGGGGTTCTTTCTCCTCAGAGCTATGTAAGTGGATAACTTTTGGATTGAATTCTTTCCAGACATTAAGAACCGGATCACTAGGCTCAGAAGCAACCGCCACAACGAGCGACGGATCAGAAACATCACGTTGATAGTAAGGAAAAACAGGGACACCGAGGCCAAGTTCTTGTTTAATTGTAGAGACGGCATCGTCCATACCAAGAGACCATGTTTCAATGGAAACTTGAAATTGGGTTGTGGAAAACTCTCTCCTAAGTGCCTGAACAGCACGTACTGCCAACATTAAATCATCTATCCCGTTTGTCTCTCGTACATGTATACGTACGGTTTGAGCAGGTGGCAGTGGCAATCCAGCAAAGTAAGAATCAATGAGTCGATCGACGTTACCAATGAGAGCATCATACGTTTTGTTGGCATCAAGAGGAAGTTTCTGTTCAAGGCCAGCCAAGCCAATCTCGAGTCTTTTAATAGCCATACCAAGGTTTTCAGCTTTTTTGTCGTTGGCTTTTTCCTGAGATTCTCTTGGCGCAAGTGTCAATAAAAGAGAACGTGCCATTTCAGCTTCTCGACGCTGCCGCATAGATCTTAAGACAGAAAGCGTCATCTTAGCATTTTCCACACTAGAGTGTGTCTTATTCGCTTCACCCATGTAATATTGCTCTAGGTCCACGTACTTATCGCGATCTGCTGGTAAGCATCCGCGTATGAGCCGTACTCTATCCGAAGGAAGAGTTCCTCGACTGAAAATCCAAAAATCCTGCTTTTCAAGATCGAGTCCAAAGTACTTTTTAAAAAGAGGACATAGGTCATCTAAGCCTTGAGCTTCTCCGCGAATACTTCCTTTAATCTCTTCAATAATCTCATCTACAGTCTCTCTGTGAGTTGTGAGTATCTGTGCTTGTGCATCGGAGGTAGTACAGACAGTCTCAAAATGAATATCTATTCTCGTTTTGAGTATCGAAAGAATTTTTTCGAGCAAGTGTTCTGGCATCACGAAAGGGTCTGTACCAAGATGTTGTAAAAGGGTCTCGAGGAGAGAACTGTCTCGATCTTTTCGCTCGCTAAGAAGGCGTTCGGCACCACCCGAAAGACCTCCTCTATACAGGCGCCGTACGTACCTGATATCAGCAGTTGGCAACGTCTCTAGAACACGGAAAGCCACGTCCTCAGTAATAGTTTTCAAGCAGCTTTGAGCGACTACTCTACAAAAACCACCCTCACTATCATGATTTCTTGCTAACGATTTTTGGAGCATGCAAAGCCCTACGAACTCCTTGCGCGAAAATTCAGGAAACTCGTGCCCATATACACCGCCTGCCATATCATTTACTTCCTTACAGGTAAAAAAAGCCCTCTAAAAGGCCCCTTCCATTCAATTATACCATCCACTCATGTCAGGACCCCAACTGATCTTGACAAGAGTGGCCACATATAATTGAAAATATATTTTATGTGTTAATGAAATGGGCAGTCATCAAAGAAAATAGGCAGGCTTTTTGCTATCCGTTGCGTTTACACTCTTTTTTCTATCTCTGCTATATGACGTATCACGCTGATAATACTATCTGGGTTAAGAGAAAGTGAATCGATATTGCACCGGACAAGAAATTCAGCAAATTCAGGATAATCGCTTGGCGCCTGGCCACAAATTCCAACCTTACAGTGGTATTTGTGAGCGGTTTCGATAAGCTGTTTGATCATTCTTTTCACAGACTCATTTCGAGCGTCGAATATATGAGCAAGATCTTCTGAATCTCTATCAACACCCAAGACGAGCTGGGTCAAATCATTTGACCCTATGGAAAAACCGTCAAACCTTTCCGCGAAGTGATCGGCCTCAATAACGTTGGAGGGAATTTCAGCCATTACATATACACGAAGACCTTCTTCTCCTCGTCTCAACCCATTTTCAGCCATCACTTCCAGAACATGATCCGCCTCATCAACAGTTCGGCAAAATGGAACCATAACAACAACATTATGCAGTCCCATTTGTTCCCTAACGGCCTTAAGCGCCCGGCACTCTAAAGCAAAACCCTCACGGTATCTCGGGCTATAGTAACGACTGGCTCCCCTGAAGCCAAGCATAGGGTTTTCTTCATGTGGTTCGAACTGTGCACCACCGATCAGATTTGCGTATTCGTTGGTTTTAAAATCGCTCAAGCGAACAATTACATCTTTCGGATACTGAGAGGCAGCAATCCTACCTATACCTTGAGCCAGTTTATCAACAAAATACTCTGTCTTATCATCGTAATCCTTACTCAGCTCTTGAATTACCCTTTTTACTTTAGAATCTTTCAATTCATCAAAACGAACGAGAGCCATCGGATGGATTTTGATGTCATCATTGATGATAAATTCCATTCGGGCTAAACCTACGCCGTGACAAGGAAGTTTCCACCACCTAAACGCTGCCGTAGGGGTTGCCAGGTTAATCATAATTTTCGTATCGATTTTAGGAAGGTCATCAATGTGTATCATTGTCTCTTCAAATTTCAAAATACCGTCGTATACATATCCTTGATCGCCTTCTGCGCATGAAAGGGTTATTTCTTGATGGTTTTTGATAACACGAGTGGCGTTTCCTGTACCAACAATAGCCGGTATTCCGAGCTCACGACTGACGATTGCAGCATGAGATGTACGACCTCCATGATCGGTAATAATTCCTGAAGCCCGCTTCATAATTGGAACCCAGTCAGGATCTGTCATCGGAGTGATCAAAATAGCGTTATCTTCGAATTCATCGATCTGCTTTACGCTTTTTATAATTTGTGCCTTTCCAGCGCTGACAGCCTGCCCTACAGCCGATCCTTCAGTAATTTTTTTGCCTTTTTCACTCAACGAATATGTCTTTAAAATACTGGCTTTTTTCTGAGATTGAACAGTCTCTGGACGAGCTTGGACGATGAATAGATCATTTGTCTGCCCATCTTTTGCCCACTCAATATCCATAGGTTTTTGGTAATGCTCTTCGATTATTGAGCCCCAGGAAGCAAGAGTGAGGATTTCATCGTCGCTTAAGACAAGGCTTTCTCTTTCTTGCTTTGATGTGCTGACATTTTTGATGGTTTTTCTACCACCTCGTGCATAGACCATCTTCTTTGCTTTTGATCCAAGCTTTTTACCAATGATGGGCTCAAAGCATTTTTTATGTAGAACAGGTTTATTTAGAAGGGGTTTAAAGACGGTATACTCATCAGGATCAACTGTTCCCTGCACAACGTTTTCTCCCAATCCCCACGAAGCATTGATGAGAACGATATTGGGAAAACCTGTCTCTGTATCGATAGTGAACAATACTCCTGAACCTGAAAGATCTGAACGGATCATTTTCTGCACACCAACAGAAAGAGCTACGTGCATATGATCAAACCCTTTCTCAATCCTGTAGCTAATTGCCCTATCGGTAAAGAGCGACGCAAAACAACTCCGACAAGCCCCGAGCAGTGCCTTCTCTCCACGGATATTTAAAAATGTCTCTTGCTGCCCAGCAAAACTTGCTTCAGGCAAATCTTCAGCCGTTGCACTACTGCGAACAGCGACACCGAGATTTTTCGTATTGTATTTACTGGAAAGCTGGTCGTAGCTATCAACGATGACTTTCGTAAGTTCTTTGGAAAAAGAGGCTTTAGAAAAAAGGCGGCGAATGGCTTTTCCAACCTTTTGTAAGCTTTTTTTTCCCTTTGAAAGGTCTTGGAGTAATGCTTCGATCTTGGGTTTAAGATCGTTTTCCTGAACAAAGAGCCAATACGCCTCAGACGTCACCGCAAATCCATCGGGAACGCGTATCCCCTGCTCTTTAAGTGTTGCGATCATCTCCCCTAAAGAGGCGTTCTTGCCTCCGACAAGAGGAACATCATCGACATGAAGATCTTCAAACCATCGTACCAGACGGCCACCTGTTTCAGAAGACATCTCCGCTTCTCCTTTCCGTATAACCTTATATACTCTTCGCAATACCATCAATCGAATCGATCTGTCTATATATTTTTCTAAACTAAGCGCTAATATCTTATTTAAAAATAAAAACGTCTATATGGATAAAAGCACCACCATTTGGGCTGTTTATGACCATAGACCCTATGCTCAGCAGTAGTCCCAAAGGATGGCGAGAATACAGCCCCTGAGCAATTCAAAAAATAGCGAATCTGGCTTTAGATAACTGGTCATTAGGAATCGTCCTTACGGAACTTTTTTTTGAAAACTCTGACATAACCACAGTCCATTCAAACTGGTGGAACTGCTAAGGAAAACACAACTTCCAAACATGGCAAAATTGGAAAAATAATCAGAGGCATTTCAAGAAAGGCCTCTATGAGGCTAGCGATAATAGAGCGGTCGATAAAGTACAACGACTGCTCCTAACATCACCACAAAAGCAAAAAAGGAGAGGCGGTTTCACCTCTCCTTTTTTGCATATATCTAAAGAAGGATTGTAAGAGTTAGATCTTAATGAATCCTTGACCACCTTGCTGGCCACCGCTACCTGGACTTGGAGTTGTAGCTTGTGCTTCAGCTTTAGGAGCAGCCTCCTCAAATCGACCTTCCGAGAAATCCTGACACGTCTTTCTCCACTTCTCTACCATCTCAACGAAGACGGGAGCATAAGCACGAAGTGCTGAAGGTAAAGCGTGCTCCATATCGATTGTCGAATGGACAAGGATCAGCTCCTCATTAACAGCAACGCCAACTCCACCGCCAGCCATCTGTCCACCGAGCAAAGAGCCCTCTAGAAGCTTTTCATAGAGACGAAGCTTTGCTTCATCATCTTTTGGCAAGCCATCAATGAGTGGCGAATACAAATATAAACGCTTCGAATTTGGCTCGTAGGTCAGATGAAGCGAATACTCATCATCAATGCCTAGAATGCATGTATTGTTTTCATCAAACTCTAATCCCTCAAGACCAAGTTCCTTTCCGAACTCTTTGAGGTTCTCTGTTGCGTTCTCAAGTGACATATTCCCTCCATTGCCTCTCGCCGAATGAACTTTTTTACATAACAATTTTCTTTTACTGTCTTTTCATTTTTTCTGTACACAGAAAAAAGCAAATAACACCTATGCCTGGCGTTCTGGCCTAGGCTTCCCTTCTTCAAGGATTTCTAGACTCACACGAATCCCATTGCGACTGGCAACCGACATAAGAAGCGTTCGGATAGCATTGATAGTCTTTCCCTGCTTTCCGATAATTTTTCCAATATCACCCTTTTCTACAGACAACTCAATGATAAGAGTTTGAGTACCCCCAACTTCATTGATCTGTACTTTATCTGGATTATCGACCAAGTTTTTAACAATGTATGCGACAAACTCTTTCATGCTTCGATCCCCTTTTTCGAATCTCGGATGAACAATTGAAAAACAAGTCCCGACTAGACCTTATAGTGAAAGGACTCATTTCCTGAAAAGAGCAATCTCCACCGCCCTTCTCAGCTCTCCGGGCAAGGATACCTGTTCTGAAAAACAAAAATCAATTCAAAAGCAATAAATATTCATCCAAAGGACAAAAATGCGCTTTATTAAAATTGAAACTTCAGGCGTTTCCCTTGACCACAAATTCTAAAAACCAACGAGAGAGCGTATAGTAATTGGCTTTTACAGATGGTTACTAAACAAGATCTAGTTGCAGGGATTTAGCCTCTTGCCTGATTTGAGCACACGCCTGCTCTCGATTGCCAATAACATCGAGAGATTCCAAAACGGTTTCAATGTGAAGAAGAAGTTCCTTGAGATTTTTTTTGTTTTTGCTCTGCAAAGCATCTGTCGCTTTCTTCCGTATCTCCACAAGCTCCTTCTTCACCTTGTCTATCTCAATGCCTTCGTTATAAAGACCACGAGCAACCTCAAGAAGGCGGCTCACTTCTTTCTCCATCTCCTCAAACCGAACATGAGGACCGGGTCCCTTCGAAAGCGCACTCTTAAATGCTTTTAGATGACCACGAGCCATCTTGATCATGAAACTCTGCTGTTCTCTAAAAAGAGTCCCTGATGGCAGCACATGCACCCTGTCTATTGTTCTCGAGAGGGCCTGAACTTTCCTCTGAAGAGATGACCTTTTATGTTCTCCATCCTTTTTCAGTTGCTTCTCCCGAGAGCGCAGCTCATCTAGCGATAGAGAAACCCTCTTCAGCACATCTTGTACCTCTCCAAGACGATGGGATGTCTCTTTATCGGTTGAAATTTCGCAAATCCAAAAAGCCAATTCATCAAGCGTCATTACTAAATCGAACGCACCCTCTTTTATCTCCTGTACCGAGGTAACAATCTCATCGACTTCCGCGCGAAGGGGAAAAACTTTTGAAAAAGATGAGGAAACGCCATCACAAAACGGCTGAACCTTCTCTTTCATATCTTGAATTTCGCGAAGAGCTTCCTTTAACCTCGCCTTTGTTGCTGATGTCAAAGGATCTTGAACCTGTTGCGGCTCATTTTTATTGCTTTGCTGCGAGACGAGGCGCTCACTTCTTTTTTGTAGAGCGTGCATGCGACGCTGATATTGTGAAAAAGTCTCGTCCTTATACCAAGAAAAGGAACCAAACCCTTTCTTTTTCTCAGAAAGCAACGACTGGATAGTCTTGCGCTCTTTAGCGAAAGAAGGAGCTTCTCCACGTAGAAAACGGGTAATTTCCTGAGAAAAAAGCTTTGGCTTTCGAAGAACCTCTTTTGAAAAAAAAGAAAAGAGAGTCAAAAGTCGTCGTTCTTCGACCTCTCTCCAATCGCCGAGTAAAAAACGCCTCAGATGGGCATCTGCGGCTTGACACAAAATGGGAAGCACATATCGTCTGTACCACCATGTGCGTTCTTTCATCCCAACACAACCAAGCATACGAGCGGACCAGCTCAACCTCTTCCATAGCCACTGTAAGCTCTTTTGTTGCTGTTGAGATCGTTCTGAGGCAGGTCTTTGAAAAAAGCGAACCGCTCGCTCTATATCTTGAAGTCGTACATCCATCATTTTTACCTAACTTTCGATGACAAGGGTCACAGGACCATCATTTACTAGCGACACATCCATCATTTTACGAAACTGTCCTGAAGCAATCTCTTTGCCAAGGGCGTGTTCCATTTCAGCAAGAAAATAGTCGTATAGGGGCTCAGCATCGCTTGGGGGTGCTGCCTTTGTGAAATCGGGTCTACAGCCATTGCGGCAATTTCCATACAGAGTAAACTGGCTAACGACGAGGACCTCACCATCGATATCCATGACACTCTTTGTCATTTTATCACTCTCGTCCGAAAAGATCCGCAATCGACTTACCTTTCGAACTAAAAAATCAACATCGTCTTCGTTATCACCCTGACCAATGCCAAGAAAAAGACAAAGACCGGGACCAATACTCCCAACTCGTATATCGTCAATCGAGACATGAGCCCGCGATACTCTTTGAACAACAACTTTCATGACAGCCCTAGTTCCCTCAACACCTTTTGCATATCTTCCCACAAAGCGGCAGTAAAGACCATCTTCTTGCCAGTTTTTGGATGAACACATCCAAGCTTCGAACAGTGAAGCATCTGTCTTCCCACACCCTTTTTCCGCCCGTAAACAGTATCGCCAACAATAGGGAGGCCAAGCTCTGCCAGATGAACGCGAATTTGGTGGGTACGACCAGTATACGGAATTACCTTAACAAAGGTATAGCCATTAGCAACTCTAATTGGAAGAAATGTTGTCTTAGCCTCCTTGCCCCCCTTGATAACAGCCATCTTTTTTCTCTGCTTCGGATGCCTGCCAATGCAAGAGCATACAGTCACCTCCTCCTTCATCTCACCAACGACGATAGCACAGTACTCTTTTTCCACACTTCTGTCATGAAATTGGCAACTCAAGGCTTGTACCATCTCCTGACTCTTTGCAGCGAGAAGAACGCCAGAAGTATCCTTGTCGAGCCTATGCACAATCCCGGGACGAACCGGGTCTTCACATGTAAAATCTGAGCAGTGGGCAACAAGACCGTTGACAAAAGTTCCTGAGCGATTTCCAGGGGCTGGGTGAACAACAAGGCCTGGGGGTTTATTAACCACCAAGAGCCATTCGTCTTCAAATAATACCTCAAAATTCATCGGTTCTGCCTGGACATGAAGCGGCTCTTCTTCTATGAGCTCAAAAGCTATTTCATCATTATGCGCAACAACATACCGCTTTTTCTCAACTTTTCCGTTGACCTTCACACGCCCAAGTTCGATCATCCGCTGCGCTTGGGTACGAGAAAGGCCCTGGCGTGAAAACGCCAGAGCCTGGTCGAGGCGAAGGCCCACCTGTCCCTCAGAAATCGTTATATGCTCTATAGGGTCCATTACCTCTTACTATTTCTGCTATTTTCTCGAAGATGCTCTTTAATTCTCGCATTAGATCTGTTTTGATACCCACTAAACACAGTGAAGATCCCCTCCATAATCGCTCTATACAGAGGCTCTGACACCTCCTTGAGATCCTCAATGCTGTTCATCTTCACGGGAACTTCATTCCCCTTGGGCCTGCCATCCCCCTGCTCATCAACAGCTTGCACCTGCTCGTTAAGATCCTCTGGTGGAACCGGCGGAATTGCTTCTGCTGTCATATCTTCCCCCTTTTTGGGCTACATCGCCCCTTTTTCTCCTACTCTCATTATACCCTGCCTTGGGTTTAAAGATCAAAAAATGCCCATCAATCGCAAGGCAGATCCAACTCTCTAACTATAAGCATGTTATGTTTGCAGCTTCTTGCCGAGCTTCTGCTGGCAAAGATGTGCAATTCGCTTGGGTAGAGCCCGTCCTGTATATCCAGGAAGAAATAGCGGAGAAATTTTCATGCAAGGAAAGCCGTTGGCCCTCACAATCTGACCCCCAACAGTGTCCATATCAAGGGCTCTTCTGCCCCATCTTGATACACGCGCCACTTCCTGCTCGCCGGTCTCTTCTCCATTATGCACACGTAAATGACGTGACAATGCTCGAATATTCAGACGGTAGTTAACAAAAGAGGTTCTATCCTTTGCAGAAAAGCAGTTGAGCCCAAGTGGAAGTCCTGCCAGGTGTGCTACCATAGCCAGATCTTCAGCAATTTCGTATCCGTCGTATGATGATTCACCTTTTTGTAGACCTTCCTTACATCTATTGAGAAGCTCTTCTGCCTCTTGTTTCACCTTCCCATCTTCGATTTTTTTTACAGCCTCTGAAAGGGCATCAAGTGCCCTACCGTTTAGGCCTTTCTGAACCTCGATGTCTTCTTTTTTCACCCTTCCGAGAACAATACCTGCGACTCCTGCCTGCTGCACAGAGACATTGGCCAAAAGGGGATTTAGAGTTACCCTCTGACCATCGTCGCCTCCTTCAGGAGTGGGCATATGAACGACACCTTGTGCATCGATATAGGCAACGGACGCCGTATCTTCAAATACAATTTCTTTGTCCCTAAACATCTCGAAAGCAGCTTCCATATCCGCTAACGCCGTCCCCTCAAAGACAGCAAATCCACTCTTGTCCATTTTTTTTGTGCTTGGTCTAAGAAGGGAAAGCTGCATGAAACTGAATCGACCCTCTTTTATCTGTTCTGGGTGTGCTTCCATCTGCATCTGGACATATCTGACCATCTTCTGCTCGAGAATAAATTTTCTCTCTGCAATGGCCCAGGCAAGCTTAGCTGGATCTGTCAGCGTTTCCCTACCACGATGTATTGCCTCCTGCTTACCTGCCGGTAGTCTCTTTGGCATTTTCAGCTTGGCCAGCATCTTCCTCAATACGCCTTTTGTTTGCTGTTTCTTCTCAAAAGCATTAAGGCGTGCAACCGAATCCTCAGTAGATCCTTCCTGCGCCGCAACGAGATCATTATAACTTAAAACCTGTCCATCCTGACAAATGACCCCGCAGCGAAGGGTTTTCTGTATCCCTTTTCCATGAAACTCAACCGAATCTTCGTACACATTAACAAGCTCGGTTGACCGCATCGTGCCCATGTCGGTCCCTTTAAAAGAGGCTCGTAGATCTCCCGAAGCGAGAAACTGTTTTTCCCTCTTGCTCCAATCACTACACCTCTTGCAATGAACAAGACTAGGCTCAAGCTCGTTACTCACATATTGTTGCAGAGCCTCTTCCGCCTCTGTTTTTAAATCTTCGAGCTCTACGTATCCACTTTCTGCACCAGTTATGGCTTCAGAAAGTAAGGAGGAAACATCATCGATGTCGGGAGGATTGATATTTCGTAGTCGCCCAACAATTTCATCTATTGAGAGATCATCACCCGATAGCCAATTAATACATTCTTTCACCTCCTTCTCCTTGCACCCAAGACTTTTGCGTCTTACGTCCAAAGAGGCCAGAGCATCATCTCTAGTCATTTTCGGCGTTGCTCTCTCTTTCGCCCCTTTCCCTTCGTCACCAATTAGTTCCTCAATTGTCTCCCTTCCGTCTATGGGCTTTCCCGAAAGAGTCACGTCCGGTTCTTCTATGGTCGTACTATCCGTGATACCAAGGACCGACTCTCCATCTACAGCAGCTCCTGGCAAAACTTTTCGAGTACATGTGTGCCCTTGTAGAGAACCTACTGCCGAATCGCTTGCGCCTATATCTTTGGCTGCCCATAAACGAATATTTTTAGCGGCTCTTTTCAGAGCTGAATGCGTCGCTCTTTGCCCAAGCCTACTCGCGGCAAATTCTTGGAATGCAGAAAGCCTTGCAAGTAACGGATTGGTCCCCGAAACCCCTTGATGAGATGAAAGGGTGCCTGGAACAGTTGGTAGTTCGGGACGGTCTGAAAAGGCTTTTTGTACCCAAGAACGCTCTCCACCATCTATCTGCGATGGGCGTTCTGAAGGAATTCCTTGTCCTTTATCGACAGGAGAAGTACCCATCTTTATTTACCCTATCCCTTAAAACCCAAGTTGCGCTCTACATCCTTACCACGGCCTAAATAGATATTTAATCTGACATAGCCAACGATTTGCTAAGCACCCTTGGCTGCATCGCCGGCAGACTCATCTCAACCATCTATTTGATCCGTAGCAAGGATGTAGGGGCAACTTGGGTTTAAATTATTCTTGATTTGGACCCACAATCATGTCGTATGCCTTTTTAGCACCTCTCACCACTTTATCAACAAGCCCTCTCCATCCCCCTTTTCTCCGAGGCTTAGAAGGGTCGAAAGACTCGTAGGAACGGCCCTCTGGCTGCTCAGCCCTAGAACCAAAGGTGGTCATACCCTCACCATAATTCTTACCTCTAAACCATATCAATGCCGATCTCAGAGCAACACGAAACTTTTGGTCTCTTGGGGCTTTCATATCAGTCTCAGAATATAAATGGTTTTCTTCAGCAGACTCTATCATCCAGGAGACCCCCTGTTTTTCACTGCCTAAGTTTGGTATCACATCACGGTCGACGAACGGATCGTCCTGTTCTCTATTCAGAGCAACCTCTTGTGCTGTGTTGATAAATTCTAAAAAGGCTTGGTCTCGAGAGGCACCGTCTCCTTCGAATGTGGCCATATATTTGACAGTGCCAAAAGGTTTTGTCCTCTGTAGCAATTCAATTATCTTCTGTTCTGAAGCGCCTTCATCTATCGCCTCAATAACCTCATCTATCTCCTGATCCTCGGATGTATGAACTGAGAACGTCGTACCTATAGCATCTTCTACAGCTCGCCCTGAAACGTCTCCGGGCCCATCTCCTGGCGTAACCGTATGTCCTTCTAATTCTCCTGTGCCAGACTGACCCCCCTTGATATCCGAGGAGAGTGCACTACGAGCCCGAAGCACAGCTTTTGCTAGGGCAGAACGCGTAAGCTTTCCCTGCAAACGGGCACGTTGACTGCTATCGCTGCCCTGAACGCCAGGAACATTCCCAACAAGACGTTGCTGGGTTTTGTCAGGTGTTTCTGACAAGGTCTTTTCCACATCGTAATGTGGTTTGGGACGTTCCAGTTTTTCAAGAAAAAAAGCTTTAAAGACATCCTCAGGGGTAGCCGGTAGCCCACCTTTTAGAGGGGGTGTTGCTGGCCCACCAACATGCATTTCACCAGACATATGTATTACTCCTCTTCTATCGCCGTGAGGCGAATTTTGAGAGCTCAAAACGTGCTGCTTCGAGCATCTCATACTGCTTTTTATCAGCCTCTTTAGCTGCTATATCAATCTTTTCACTTAGGCGAGCCTCTGCCTCGCCTCGCCTGCCTGCCTCTACAAGAGCGCGACATAAAAGAAGTAGAGCCGGCGTTGAATCAGGATCTAACGATAGGGCTTGTTCAAGTGCATCTACAGCCTCCTCAGACCTCTTTAAACGAATGAGACAGGCGCCCTGTCCTATCCAAAAATCAGCCATATGAGGAGCTAATGCCAAAAGAAGACAAAATCCCCTTCGCGCATCTTCATCCCTATCCTGATCTAGCAGGTAACAGGCTGCTTCATACATGACGGCCATTGCTTGGGTTGTAAGGCCAAAAATTTCATACAGAGGTTTACCCTCGTCAACAAGCCTTTGCAATTCATCTTCTGAAAACCTATCGAGCGCCTCTTGGCTAGGAAAAAGAGACTTAACAGATTTCATTGATTTTTTCCCTATAGGCTCCATACCAGCAAGACCCATTCCCTTGGCACTTAAGTCAAAGACAGTCTTCACCAACAGCTCATATCCTTTTTGGATATCAGTATGAGCTGTTTTCAGCTGCTCTCGTAGCTGCTCTTTAAACAGCTCCTTATCAAAAGGGTGGATGGAATCAACGCGGGTTTGTGCAGCAACGGCGTGACTCTCAAACTCTTGCACAGCCTTCTCAAAATCTGGATCCCACATTGCTTCTTCCATACGCCCCCCTCACCCTACTGCTCTTTTGAAGAGACTCTTCGTTGCATCTGTTGTCTTTTGCGTCACCAGATCACGCTTATGTTGCCCAAAATTTAGGGAGCTTGCTACCCCCCGCCGTCCAACGGTAGCAGAGACTTTTTCATAAGTCTCAACCAGTGAATTTATACGGCCTTCAGCACGTTCTTCCGGGTTATCCTTGGAAATCTCACCGACTTTTTGTGGAAATATCAGGGGCGACTCACCAGGTGCCCCGACAGAAAATCCCATATATACACCCAATAATTGTATTACTACTCTTCCCGCATAATACAATTATTAGCTTTATCGTAAAGAATTTCCTTTATAAGTGAATAAGAAAAACCACGCCTTAGTAAAGAACGTATAATCCTGTCTTTTTCTTTTTTGGGAATCTGATCTTGAAAAAGTTGGGGGTATTTGCGCTCAATGAAAGAGGCAAGGGTCTCGCGATCACTCGAATGTACCGCCCCCACCTCAATTCCCAACCGCTGAAATCGAAACCGAATCTCACGCTCGCTCTTTCCCTGCCGCTGCCATTGTCGTACCTTAGATTCAACCCAAGCATCATCATCAACCCACCCCTGCCGACAGCAGTACTCACAGACACCCTCTCTCACATTTTCGCCAACATAGTGGAGAGAAAACTTCGTATCTAACTGCCTTGAGTGCATAGCCTGACGGGCCAGCAACCGCACGGCATATTTAATAGCCCCAGTATATTCGAGCTTTTCGATCTCCTCCAAAGAGACAACAGAAGAGAGCTTCTGCAACGGTATAATAGAAAGGCTTACCTTCTTAACAACCTCGCCATCTTCAACAATAGCATACGTCCTCGGATAGGCAACATCTACGCGTTCTATTTCCATAAGAAAATACTCGTTTGCTTTGCAGACTTTTCTTGGGGGGCTTACCCCCCAAACCCCCATACTCTTTTACTGCGGCCTTCGGCCGCAGTAAAAAGAGTTTCTGGTATTTTGTACCTATTCGAGGTCTTTTGAGTCGATAGATTGTGAGATTTTTACCCCCGATTGTGACCTATCTCTCACATAGACTGAGTGAAGAGGAAAAGATACGAGTGTTTCGACGAAGCCAAGGTTTTTACCCTGGCAAGGAGAAAGACGAAGTAGATTTTCTCCTGCAGCCAGTTTGTGTAAAAGACAGGTCACAATCAGGGGTTTTACTTCATTTTGACTCGCAGCGCTTTGACAGCTGCCATGATAGCGTTACCTGCTACAAGGGGTATTGAAGGAGGATAGGAGACGTCTGGTGATTTCATTGTTTTCAAACACCTTTGATTGGCATTCATCCGAGCAATGGTTTTGGCAATGCTTCCAGGATAAAAGCATCTCCAAAAAAATGGCTCCATCCCTCTTGATCGTTTTCTGGCCTCTTTCGCCTCTTTGGTGTACTCCCTGGCCTTTGTCGTATCAATAGCTGCCATCTTTTTTTGAACTCGAGCCTCTATCTCCTGCTCCACCTGAACCAAGCGAGCAGCTGCCTGAGAAGCGACAACTCCTGTTCTATCCTTATTTCCCATGCATCCCGTAGATACTGGTATTCCTAAAAGGCAGCAGGCAGTACACAGCTCTTTCGCAAGAGGGTAGGAGCTCTTTCCTTTTTCAAACCGCTTTCTCCATCGATCAAAAAGCTTCATCCCCGTCTCTATTTTCTCTATCTCTCTTTCAATCCCGAGCAATGTTTCATACTGGCCATTTTTCGTAGCCTCCTCCCTCTCTTCTTTGAGCGTGGTCAGTTGATCATTAATTCCCGCTATCATTGTATCGACTGAATCTATACCAGCTCTGCTTATATCCCGCTGCCATTTGACTGCCTTTTTATCCTCGCCTTGAACTGAAACGTTGATCAGAGCGCTAGACACATTTACAGTACGGCCTGGAACAATTCCTTTAGGTGCTGGAAGATGAAAGACACCATCTTTATCTATAAATGCAGGGGGGTCTTCTTCAAATACGATCTCCTGTCCGTTGATCCTATCAAACGTAAACTTCATATCCGCTATCTCATGACCTTCAGAATGCATCCAGCCTGTAGGTTCAAAATCAGGTAACCATGAAAGCGTGTCTACCATACCAACACGTCCCTTGTTTTCTCGAAGCAACCCTTCGTGAACAACACACAATCTACCTGTTTTATCAATAGCAGAAGCGTTGTACTCCACCTGACGCGCTAGATAATCAAGCATCTGCATCTCAAGAGCAGCCTCTCTTGTCTTTGCTGTCTCTTCCGGGTTTTCCAGTTCCATCTTACATCTTTCCAGAGTCTTTTTCTGCTCATCTGTAAATATACGCCTTCCGGCTCTTCGTGCTTCATCATCTTGTCCCAATAGTAGACCGATATTTTTAGCTTTCTGCCTACAGCCGTCCGGATTGGTCGTTAACTCTTCAAGATCAGTAAATTCATTGGTGTGATCGCAGATAACTCCGAGGCGAAGAAACCCAAATTTTTCCTCTTCACCTTTTTCATCAGCTGTAACCGCATAGCGAAAGCAGTTCGTCATCTCCACCTGCTTCTTTTCGCTTAAGTGGTGGACATCAACAGTAGCCACCCAGTCTTGTGGGCGCTGCTCCAGCCCTTCTGCCAGTTCCCTTCGTCCCATCTTTTCACATGAAGCTTTTGTTCTCTCTCTTGTGGAAAGAGGTGTTGCCTTCTCCCAGCCCACAGTAGTGCCACCGATCGTATATGGGTTAGAATCAATAGCATCTCGGGTCTCTGGTGGTTTCCCTGTCTCTTTATTGAAAAGAACAGGTGTTGATTCAAGAGCCTCCTCCTTTGGAGGAAAAAGGGATTGCACCTTCTTTTTTAATGGTGCCATATTAGGGGTTGGAAGGTGAATTCTATTGGTCCCCAAATGAGTACCCGTTTCGTCAATACGACGCTTTACTTCCTGTACAGCCGCTTTTTTAAGCTCATTAAGATGGTTCAATGCTGCCTTCAATTTGGCTGTTGCTCTTGAGTCAGCTATCTTTTTATGAACACCTCTTATTGCATCGGAACACGCATCTACAAGCTGAGTCAACGAGCTGCCCGGCGCCTTCTTGAAGATCTCTTTTAACTTTGCAAGGGGAACAACCTCAGTTTTTTGTCCGTTTTTAATCGAAGCAATGATTCGGCCAATCTTCGTTTTTTCCTTTGGCAGCTCTTTCCCTTCAATCAAGGGCTGCTGTTCAGGTGGACCATGGATAGTTGGATCGCTCATAGAAACGTTTCCCTTTATTATACCCTTTGCATAACCAAATAATTATTTCATTCCAACCAAAAATAGCGAAGAGTCGTATGGCTTTTAAGCCATACGACTCTTCGTGATTGGGGTCTGGGGTCGAGACCCCAGGTGCCCTTCAGACCCAAGGGTCAAAGGGGACGCGCCGTCCCCTTTACAGCCATTACAGGGCGACGGCTGAGGCGGTTGCCCTTTGCCGAGACTCCCCGAACGGGGAAGTCTGTGGATTCTACTTGGAGTGCAGAGACTCGTTGGCGGGGTTTGGGAACGAGTTGAACAAGGAGGGAGAGGATATCTTTTGAGAGGAGAAGAAGCTCATGACCCTCTTCTATGAAGGAGTACTCACGGTCGAGAATGAATTTTTTGACGATAAAGCGCTTACAGAAGCTTAGACCTGTGGATGGATCTCGGTAGCAGCTGGTGAATATTTGCTTTTTATCAGCAACACCACAAAAAAGGATATTGGCATTTGGTTTGGCAAGATAGGCTCTATCTGTGATGTTAAGCACTTTATACGTCCCATCGCTGAGGAAAACGAGAATTTTATCAAAGTTGGTACATGTAAACTCTTCTGCTCCTTTAACGCTGGTGCCTACATATCCTTTCTTTTTGTCGACACCAACGGTAACCTGCTTTACTTCCATAGAACGCCTGTCGACAACTTCGAGCTCTTTGATACGTGTTTTTCGTGAAAATTGCTCTCCATAGCGCTTGATAAGGCCCTTGAGATAGCTGATGGTGTATTTTGTCAGCGATTTTAGGTTGCGTTGAATGGCTATCTCACGATCTTCGAGTGCCTTGCACTCTTCAGTATTTTTATCGCGATCGAATTTGGCTATCCTTCGAATAGGAATTTTTAGGAGGGCGTCGAAATCCTCTTTTTCAGGGGGACGAGCAAGCTCTTTATGGTAAGGCTCAAAACCATTTGTTAGAACACCATATACCTTTTCAAATTTGTCGACTTTTTCGATCGATTGGTAGATCTTTTTCTCGATAAAAATCCTCTCAAGCGTTTTGTAGAAGATAGATTTTTTGACCTCTTCGAGCTCGATTTCGAGTTCTTTTTGGAGACACCACTTAAGACGTTTGGCATAAAACTCAACGGCTTCAGTGACTGTAATGATTTGGGGCAAACCATCGACAATGACAACCATTTGTGAGGAGATAGAGACCTCGCAGTCTGTGAAAGCGTAGAGCTGCTCGATAATGTCCTTTGCGTATGTGCCTCGAGGGAGATGGATTTCGATTTCAACTTCATCTGAGGTATAGTCATGGATAGCATCGATTTTGATCTTGCCCTTTTTGGCTGCATCTTCGATGGAGGAAATAAGATTTTCAGTATTTGTAGAAGCGCAGATCTCTCGTATGACAACTGTCTTAGGATTTTTTTCCTCTATCTTACATCGGAGCCGAACCTTTCCCTTTCCATCGTCATATTCAGAAACGTCCATGAGGCCGCCTGTTAAAAAGTCGGGGTAAAGGGTGACCTGCTCTCCTCTCAGAACCTTTATTTCAGCCTCGAGTAATTCAACAAAGTTGTGGGGTAGCACTTTAGTTGCCATTCCCACAGCGATTCCTTCTGCTCCTTGCATAAGAAGAAGGGGAATTTTTGCTGGTAGAGCAACAGGCTCTGTATTACGACCATCGTAGGAAGGGATAAATTTCGTAATTTTGGGGTTAAACATTGTCTCGAGAGCAAGTTCTGAAAGCCTTGTCTCGATATATCGGGCAGCAGCAGCGGAATCGCCCGTTAAAAGATTTCCAAAGTTTCCTTGGGTATCAAATAAAAATCCTTTTCCTGCCATGGTGACAAGTGCTTCATAAATAGGAGCATCACCGTGCGGGTGGTATGCCATCGTCTGTCCTGCTACATTAGCAACTTTCTGCAATTTTCCATCGTGGAGCTTAAAGAGCGTATGTAAGATTCTTCGCTGGACAGGTTTAAGACCATCGGCAAGATCTGGAATTGCGCGGTCTAAAATGACATACGATGCATAGCGAAGGTAGTGCTCGCGCATTAACTCTTTCATATCGCTCATAGACTACTCACCACAGATCTCATGGAGCCTCTTCTCGGATTAGGTTACTCATAATAAATTCTTTTCGTTCTGGGGTGTTTTTCCCCATGTAAAATTCAAGGGTCGGGCGAACATCGGAGAGGTGGTGTATCGTTACAGGAACAAGACGCATCTCTTTTGCAATGAAAGGCTTAAACTCTGCCGGAGATATCTCTCCTAATCCCTTGAATCGTGTCACTTCCATTCCACCTTTTGGAAGCTCATTGAGAACACCATCTTTTTCTTCTTCTGAATAGCAGTAGAATGTCTTGTCTTTTCTCCGAACTTTAAACAGTGGTGTCTCAAGGATAAAAAGGTGACCATTGACCACGAGCCCTTCAAAGTAGGTTAAGAAAAAGGTGATGAGAAGGTTTCTGATATGCATACCATCGACATCAGCGTCGGTGGCGAGAATGACTTTATTGTAGCGAAGCCCCTCTATACCACCGCTGATATTAAGGGCTGACATCATATGGAACAGCTCTTCATTCTTGTAGAGTTGCTCAAGACGCATTCCAAAGACGTTCAGAGGTTTTCCTCGAAGGGGAAAGACAGCCTGTGTCAGAGGATCTCTTGAGGCGATAATAGAGGCTCCTGCGGAGTCTCCCTCGGTAAGAAAGATCATCGAGTTTTCGCCCTGAGGGATATTTTCATGGAGATGATACCGGGAATCGCGAAGTTTAGGAATTTTGATAGCGATCTTCTTTTGTTTGTCTTTGATCTCACGACGTACTGTCTGGAGCTCTTTACGAACCTTTTCGTTGAACTGAACTCTTTCGACTATCTGTTTGGCAATCTCTGGGTTCTTATGCAGCAAATCGAGGACCGTCGCTTTTATTTCCTGTACAAGACCTGCCTTTATATCCGTATTGCCGAGTTTATTTTTGGTCTGAGATTCAAAGACAGGATCTTTCACACGAACCAAAACTGCCCCTACAAGCCCTTCACGAACATCTTGACTTTGAAATGATTTTTTGCTGAATTCATTAAGAGCGCGGCAAAGACCATCCCTAAAGGCCAGTACATGTGTTCCTCCGTCTGAAGTATGCTGACCATTGACAAAGGAGAAGACATTTTCACCATAATGACGAGTGTGGAGGAAGGCAAGTTCGAAAGATTTTGTCTTGACGTGGAGAGAGTCGTAGAGCCTCTCTTGGTCTACTTCACTGTCGAGAAGATCCAAAAGTCCTTGTTCGGAAAGGAAGGTTTGACCGTTGAAGCAGATAGTAAGCCCTGAATTTAAGAAAGAGTAGTATTGCATCCTTTTGGTGAGAAATTCTTCTGAGAAGCGAAATTTACCGAAGATCTCGTTGTCAGGATGAAACTCAATGAAGGTCCCATCTCGCTCCTCGGTTGCCCCTCTCTTTTCTTCTACAAGCTTACCACGGCAAAAGCGCGCAGAGCGAAATTTTTTCTCCCTTACACATCGTACCAAAAAATGTTGGGAGAGCGCATTTACAGCTTTGAGACCAACTCCATTGAGACCGACAGAAAACTGAAAGACATCGTCATTATATTTAGCACCGGTGTTGATCTGGCTCACGCAATCGACAAGCTTACCAAGGGGAATACCTCTTCCGTAGTCTCTGACAGAGATGATTTGAGTCTCCACATCGAGGTTCACCTCTATCTTCTTACCATTTTTCATGATGAATTCATCGACGCTATTATCGATCACTTCTTTGGCGAGGATATAGATACCATCATCAGGATGAGAGCCATCACCAAGGCGGCCGATATACATCCCCGTTCGTAATCTGATATGACTTAGGGCATCAAGAGTTTGAATTGACTTTTCATCATAGCGTTTGCCCATGACTCTCCTCTTTTTTCTGAAAACAGGTAACTCTACTGCAGATGGGGGCATAATTTCAACGGCAAGCCATTTAATGGCCCGCCATTAATATGGTCTACCATCTAGATGGCTTACTATCTAATCACCGTTCTCATGTCTCGCCCACTCTAGAGCTCTCTCACAACCCTCATCGGAAAACAGGCGTTTATAAGAAATATCGGCTTTATAGCGAGAATAATCTTGACATTGCTGAATTTGCTTAATTTTGTTTTGGCAGAGATAGTCGCAGAGACCCTCACACTTTATACCCTCTGTCGTTTGTTCCTTTCACTCACCATCTCATCATCTCTCCCCCTTTTTCCACTAAAATTCATATCAGGTGAACACGGCTCTTGACCCAAGTGAAGGCGTATAAGCTCATTTATTTTGCTCATAAAAACCATTGAAATTCTACTGCTATGTTCAAAATAGCCAAATGCTTCCAAATCCGAACATAATTTGGCTTTTACTTTTCTAAGCCACAGAATAGCGGCCTTTGCGTCTGCACATGATCGGGCACAAGCAACCTCAATGGAAGAGATCCACGGCAGCTGTTCCTGTAATTTCTCCGGATAGTAATATCGAAGATGGTTAGAAAAATCACAACCAATAACAACGGACACAGCCTACCCCCCGCACAAACCTAATTATTAAAAAAAGAAGATATTGTAAATAAAGCAGATGTTTTTTATCCATTACTTCGCATTAAAGGCTATTTTGCAAATCTCAGGACTTGAAACAAATTAATACGCTTTAGCAAAGATCGCATCGCAGGTGGCCTTTCTGCCCGTTATGATGCACGTGCCCTCCGTTCCAGACTGATCAAACGGCAGACAACGAATAGTAACCTTCAACTCTTTTAAAAGATCTTCTGTCTCCCGGTCTTCACACCACTTAGCAAGAACGAACCCACCATGAATCTCAGGTTTCTCTTCATTTTTCGGAGTGAAAAACGCTTTCATTTCATCGAGAGTTGTAATGTCAGTGCGAATATGCTCTTTGTGAAATGCTTTTGCACGCTGGAAGAGGCGATCGTGGTATGAACCAAGCATTGTTCCTACTTGATTCACAAAATCGTTTGATTGCATCGTCTCTTTTGCTAATGTATCTCGAACAGCAACAACGCATGAATCTGAATCTACATCACGAGGACCGATTTCAACACGAATCGGAGCTCCCTTTTTAATCCATGCCCATCCCTTCTCTCCGGCTCTCGTATCCTTTTCGTCGATATATACCCTAATGGCCCCACCATCAAAGTGCTCTTTTTCAAGCTGATCTTTAAGTTTTCCGCATGCACGTAATACATCCTCATTTCTTTCTGTTTGTGTGAGCACAGGAATAATCACAACGTGGTACTGCGCAACTTTTGGAGGAACACAAAGACCATTATCATCACCGTGGACCATGACCATAGCGCCCACCAAGCGCGTCGTTACGCCCCAGGATGTAGTATACGCGTACTCTGTCGCACCATCTGCAGTATTGAAAGTTATCTGAAACGCCCTCGAGAAGTTTTGCCCCAAATAATGGGAGGTACACGCCTGGATCGCCTTCCTATCTTGTGTCATGCACTCTAATACTAGCGTTTCATCAGCTCCTGGAAATCGCTCCCCGGGAGATTTTTTTCCCGCAATTACCGGGATAGCAAGGACCTCCTCCATAAGCTTTTGATACTCTCCAAGCATCATCTTTGATTCATCCCACGCCTCTTGTTCAGTGGCATGCGCCGTATGCCCCTCCTGCCACAAAAATTCCATGGTTCGAACAAAGAGTCGTGTCCGCATCTCCCAGCGGACAATATTGGCCCACTGGTTGAGCTTAACAGGTAGATCTCGCCAAGAATTTATCCAGCGAGAAAACGCCTCACCAATCAAAGCTTCAGACGTTGGCCGTACAATAAGGGTCTCTTCGAGCTTTCCGACAGGCACAAGCCTGCCTTCTTGAGACTCCAGCCTATGGTGGGTGATGACAGCGCACTCCTTAGCAAATCCTGCAACATGATCAGCCTCTTTTTCAAGAAGGCTAAGTGGAACAAAGAGAGGAAAGTAGGCATTTTCATGGCCTGTTGCCTTGATACGTCCATCAAGCCAATTTCGAATCTCCTCCCAAATAGCCCATCCCCACGGCTTAATTGTCATGCAGCCACGTACCGGAGAGTGTTCCGCCAAATCAGCAGCCTTGATCACCTGCTGGTACCATTCGGGAAAATCCTGATCGCGTTTGGGAGTAATCGCTGTTGTCTTCTCTTGCTTCTGATTCATTCAACTCTCCTGTAATAGAATAAGTGAGACGACTCATGATGCCAGCCATAGGGATTTGCTGTCATTTGCAAAGAGGAAAATCGGCAATATGCATCAGAGGAGAAGAAATTTTTGTCCCCTGCCGCTAATATTGTCCACCTTTTCGACAAACACCAAACTAGACATATGAAGAACAAAGAAGGGCTTTTTATTAATCCTGAAAATCCACTATTCTTGCTCTTCTTTAGTGGCGCTTATTATAAATCAGGCTACGGCCTAGATCAAAGCGAAGAAAGAATGGTTAAAGCTGAACGTTCGTGCGGAACACACAATGGCACTTTCCACGCTGATGAAGTGACAGCATGTGCTCTTTTATTGCTTTTCAATCTAATCGATAGAGATAAAATCTTCAGAACCCGTGATCTCGACCTCCTGGATAGATGCGAGTATGTTTGCGATGTCGGAGGGATTTACGATCCTATACAAAAAAGATTCGATCACCACCAAAAAGAGTATGGCGGATCTTTAAGTTCGGCAGGAATGATTCTCTCCTACCTTGCCGGAACTGATCGCCTTGCGCAAAATGAAGCTGATTTTCTCTACAACTCAATGATCTGCGGCGTCGACGCCATCGATAATGGCTATGACCCCAAACTCCCTGGTTTCTGCCTTTTTTCCGATGTTATTGGTAATTTTGCCCCTATCAACTACGATGCAAGCCAAGTCGAGTATGACACCGCCTTTTTTCTAGCCGTCGACTTTACAACGGGCCACTTACGCCGCATGTTAGCTAGATTTCGATACCATGAATCGTGTAAGGATCAGGTTAAAGAAACTATGGGACAGCAAAGTGAGTGGCTTCTTTTCACCTCGTCGATTCCTTGGATGGATTCCTTTTTTCAGCTCGATGGAGAACATCATCCAGCGAAATTTATTATTATGCCTGTCGGCAACCAATGGAAACTTCGGGGAATACCTCCTAACGGCGAGGAGCGTATGAAAGTGCGGGTTCCTCTACCCGAAGTATGGGCAGGAAGATCAGAGCAAGAGCTTAAAAAGATCACAGGAATTGAAGGAGCTGTTTTTTGCCATAAGGGAAGGTTCATCTCTATATGGGAAACTAAAGAGGCGGCAATGCAGGCACTTGAGCAGGTTCTTCCCAACAGTACTAAGAAGGACACACTATGACAACTATATTTGAAAAGATTATAGCTGGGGAGATCCCTTGCGATAAAGTGTTCGAAAATGAACGAATTCTTGCCTTCAAAGATATCGCCCCCCAAGCTCCTGTACACATCGTTATCATTCCCAAAAAATCAATCGAAAATATGGCTGCGGCCCAACCTGAAGATCAAGCTGTGCTTGGCGAGCTGCTCTTAGTAGCACAACAAATTGCAAAAGAGCAGTCTCTCGAAAGCTTTCGTCTTATTACTAACAGCGGAAAACAGGCAGGGCAAGAGGTCTTCCACCTCCACTTTCACCTTCTCGGAGGAAGACGACTGGGAAGCTTGGGTTAAGCACCTATGAAAAGGCTTTTTCTTCTGCTCGTCAGCTCATCTCTTTTCTGCCAACAGTCCGAACAGGATCGATTTTCTCTTGCACTCTCGCTAGGTGATATGCGCTATGCACATCAACTCTTGCAAGAAATGCAAGCAAACAAGAAGGATGGGGTCACAGAGCTCACTTTTTGCTTGCTTGCCGCTCTCGGAGATATTGAAGAGCTTCGAAATTTATGGGAAAAAGAAAAACCAGCCCTTTCAACCAAAACGACAGAAACTCTCTGTTGGGCAATTATCAATAATGCTTCTCAATCCTACCACCCGAAGCTAAGGGCTGAAGCGCTGCTGGCCTCATCGCTCCACAATGACGCAAAAAATGTCCCTCTTATCATCAAACTTATTCATGATCCCCACCCTCAAGTCCAAGAACTCTCCCTCCACCTTGCCGAACATTATTTCGATGAGCCTGTACAACAGGCTCTCTTTGATCTTGCAAAGGCCGGCCCAACCGATATACGAATCAAGGCGGCCTCTCTTCTAACACGACAAAAGGCTTTAGGAACTGAATCCCTTTTAAAAGAGATGCTCAGTGATGAGCTCTTTTCACAAACCGATAAGATTCGTCTTACTCACAATCTCTCCCTGCTACAAAAAGAGCTTGATCTTAACTGGCTCGAAAAGACTGTGGTCGACTCCCAACCTGAAATCCGTGCTCTTGCCTGTTTTGCCGCAAGGAGAGACCCCTCAAAAAAAGCATTAGGAATTCTTCTCCCCCTGCTTCATGATTCAGCATCTTTAGAATATGCTTTGGAAGTATTTGGTCTTTGGCAGCACCTCATCCCAGAAAGAGCTCAAATACTCCAAAAAAGCTACCTTGATGCTCTCGATTCCCCTTCTATCAGATGTGCGAGTTTAGCAGCATGGGCTCTTTTTCTTTCTGTTGATCAAAAAAACAGTGCTGATTGGTTTGAAGACATGATCTTAAACAAGCCCTCTGATCAGGCTCATATTGCCTGCTCGCGGCTTATCAAAACTGGGGTAAGAGGGCTCGCCCTTGCTAAAGAGCTGCTCTTAAAAACCTCTGATCCCATTATGCAGATCAATATATCAGCCTATCTTCTCTCTCATAGGAGTGAGACAACATTGGCATCAGAGAGGCTTGGTAAGGCCTTAAAAAAATGCTCCTCTCTTCTATGCGATGATAGAGAGAGTTTTTTTTCATGGATTACGAAAACGACCGTTGTCCACTCCCCCCTCATCCACCGTCTTCCCGAATCCTATGATCTTTTGATCCGACTGCGTTTACTTGCTTTGCAGTGCTACTCGGGTGAGCCCATCTCAGCTGCTCAGGTCGAAACAATGCTCACGGATAGATCCTGGGGAGTTCCTATTGCAGCCGCTGGATTTCTCTTCCAGGAGCTCGCCCCTTCTCTAGAAGAGATCCTGTCCCCCTTGCTTGAGGAAAAAGAGGAGACGCTCCGCGTCCAGGCAGCCCTGCTTCTTGCCCACTTTTCTCAATCTGAAAAGGCCGCACAAATTTTGTGGGAGCAATTTCAAAAATCTACAAAGGAGGGAAAGGAAATGCTTGCGCTTGGTTTTGCAACTCTTTCCTTTGAAAAGACAAAAGATCGGCTCACACCCCTTCTTTTCGACGCATCGCCCTCCCTACGGACTCGAGCAGCAGGGGCTCTGCTCGCCTCTCTTTATACCTGAGGAGACAGAGATTCTGCTATCCAGTCGGCAACCTCTTTTGAAAAAAGCATTCCAACATGCCCCCCACTTCGAAGAATAGCAGAGGAAAATATTTGTGCACCCCCTTCTAGTGCCGATGTCCACGGACGAACAGTGATATCATTTTCAGCTGCCAGATGAAAATAGCGTGTATGCTTATCTTGGCTTGCCGATTGTGTGTGGTTATGAAGAAGCTTGCTTCCTGGCACCATACTACGAGCGACTTTGATTACAGGGGCTCCTAGTTTTGCCTTGTTTGCTCCGCCTAATGGACTGCCAAGTGAAACGAATGTGTGGACTGTACTTTTCCCTGAACCATTATAGAGAAAATGCCTACCCACAACACCCCCCATCGAATGGGCCACAATATCCAGATCGTGTCGGCCAGTAACCTCTCGAATCTTTGCGGCAACCCTCTCTACCCTTTCAGCGTGCTGAGCAATTGATGAAACCAGAGAGCTTTGTAAATTGACAAAGAAGATATTACGAAATCCTCTTTCCTTCATAGCCTTTCTCATGTAAGCCCAACAAGAAGAATGGGCTCCAAAACCATGAATGAAAAGTATTGGTCTCTGCTTCGGATCACACTCTTCATTTTTTGGGTTTTTTTTTGTCAGATCGAAAAGAACTCTCATCACCACTATGATAAATTTCAGTTTCAATTCTTGAAAAACAGAATGGACCCTCTCTCGAACGGTACACCGCTCTACTTTCTCCCCTTCACGGCGTAAGGCACACTCAGTGCCAGCCTTAATAGCAAAAGTAAGGCACCTATGCCGCAAATCCTTGTTTACTTTATGCATTAAATCAACAGTCTCTCGAAAAAGAGGGAGGTATCTGCCTTTGCCCCTTGAGATTTTCTCTTCCGCACTGTCTGGAGAAAATTTACCAGTAGCCCAAAATATGCGTTCATTACCCGAAATATTATTCATAAATAACCACCCTCTGTTCAACAACGTCAGTCTATCAGGACACCTGATTTCTCTCAAAAGTCCATTCATTCAACCTCTAAATCCAAGTGTCCACCAAAACCGTCTCTGCCATCGTCTTACACTCTTCATACCGTGGAAAACTGGAAGGGCTGGAATGTACGGCAAACACGATCTAGAACGATAAGTAGTGAATTCTTTTTTATAGAGACCCTGAGCTTGCAGATCAAAACCACAACATCAAGATATCCTAAACAAGAGGATTGGGCGAAAGAACGATGGAGGTATAGAAAATGAAAAGAATTTCTTCCTCTCGACAGTTTTAAAAAACTGCTCAATATTGAAAACAATTGAGCGAGATTACTTGAATTGTATTGGGACAATAACCAAACTTAATTACTAAAAGACAAGGAGAACACAAATGACCATCAATATGCCAGACTCTGCTTTTGCTGACTTCCCTATCGATGCAGTAGGATATATAATTGAACATCTAGATATACGCTCCGCAAGAAACTTTGGAAAAACGTGTCGCGGCGCACACGATCTAGTCGGGATGTTTATGTCAGAGACTGTTGCTGAACAGGCCATCCCCGCTATTTTAACGCAGCGCGACTTTTCTCTTGCTTCAGCACCCGATTGGTGCACACGAAATAAAGAATGTGTTCTCCACGCTCTTTCAATAAACTTGAACGAGTACGATCTGGCAAATGACCGTTTCAAAAAAGACCTGACCGTTCTCAAAACAGCTGCCCTATTTCAATCTCTCTCTGAAAAGGGTGTGAGCGGCAGTGTAACGGAGAGACTAAGGGAACTCGGTGCTCAACAATTTCAACAGAAATTGGTCGAAATACAGATCGACCCGCCCCAAATATCGAAAGAGTTTCCAGAGTCTGCTCTGGCATCCTTGTTTGAGCTCGGGTTCGATAATGATAGGGAAGTTATTATTGCCGCCCTCAAAACATCTCTCGAAGTCATACTTGGCGATATCTTGAAACAACGCACGGAGTTGAGAGGTGACGAAGAGGTAGCCCTTGCGGGTCTACCAAAAGATCCATCTGCCCTCGAATTGTTAAGCGATGAGTTGAAAGATAACCAAGATGTCATTCTTGCCGCTATGATGTCCTTACCACCTAACAGCCATCATCAAAACCACGAAGACCAGGGCATACGGGGTCATTATACAGATCAAAACGTGATGAGTGACCTATGCATCCGCCTTGGATATGCCAGCGAGCGCCTTAAAAATGACAGCGTCTTCATGATCAAAACCTTCGCTATTTGCCTTGAGCGCGTGTTTCGATATTGGCTTGAACAAGACGGTTTATTGCACCGCCCTCACCCTAGCAATTTAAGAAACCGTGGAGGAATGGAGGCATCTCGAGTATCAATGTCACATAGTCGCATAATTTATAAAAATCTTGGAGATTCATTGAAAGCTGACAGCAACTTTTTCCTAGATATGATGGATCCAATCGAAAAACTCCTTTGTCGTATTACCCATGACAAACAACATTTTTCTCATGTATGGCACGAAGTATGTCTCATGCTTTTTGTGGAAGACTTTTTCCCCATTTGGGGGCCTGACAATGAATTCTCTCTTGCCATGATGGAACGAACGTACCGCCCCCTCCTCTCTTATAACAATGATGAGCAAAACAATGAGCCAGGCAAGAGGATGTCGATTTCCGAAATAGCAGACCACATCCTTCAAACATTTAGCAGAAGAATTCAAAGTCATCTCATATTTCGTGGACACCCTGCGCAAAGACCGTGGGAAGGAAACGTAGAATTCATGAAGGATAGCCTAATAGAGAGATTGTCTCGACTAAATGTGTCATCTTAGAAAAATACGACCATTAACCCCGTTGAAAAATCATAAAAAAACCTTTTTGATAAAAAAGCAAGTAACTACAATTTCTTTTTTAGAAACTTCAAACAACAGGAGTTGAGTCATGGAAAAAACAGATGAACAACTGCTTGCTCAGCAAAAAAAAGTGCTCGAACAGATGGCAGAAGAGCGCCGCCAACTCTTCCAAGACCTTGGAGTCAGTGAATCTGAGCTTTTAGAAGCTCTTAAAGACAAAAGACGCTTCTCTCCTAAAACATGGGAACTTCTACAAAAAAGACGCAAAGCCCTTGAAGAGACCATCGACAAAAATATCCAAGCAGCTGGCGAACCAAAAAATGCCCAAAAGCCAAGCTCCCCTCCCCAGATCAGTGGCCATTGGATCCATGTAAAATAATCTTTTTCCTCCGCTGATTCCGACATAAAAAATCAAGCCTCTTTCAAGGTGGATATCGACCGAAATAAAAGAATTAAAGAAATGCTTGCATCAGATTAACGGCTATCGCTAGAATTCTCCCCATTATACACCACTAAATTGATGTTTCTCCTATGTCTATCAGCTTAGTACTCAGAACCATTACCTCATCATTGCTCATCGCAGGTACCTGCATTGGTGGGGGCATGCTCGCTCTTCCTCTCGCCTCTGCTCCAGGTGGCTTCATCCCTAGCCTTACTCTCATGGCAATTGTTTGGCTGGCCATGACAGCGACGGGCTTATGTCTTGTTGAAATTGCCAGCTGGATGAAAAAAGAAGATACTCACCTGATCACCATGGCCTCGACCATTTTGGGCAAATGGGGAAAATGGCTCGTCTGGGTTCTCTTTGCCTTTATCTCATACGCCTCTCTAGCAGCTTACGCTGGCGGCTGTGGGGGATATCTGGCCAAGGGGTGGTCTACATTCTTTGGATGGGAAATCTCTAAGGCACAAGGAATTCTTCTTTTTGTTCTTATCGCAACCCCCTTTCTGGTTGGCCCACGATACATCCTGGGAAGAGCTAATGATCTCGTCTTTGCTTTGATGATCATTGCCTATTTCGTTATCGTGAGCCAAGGTATCACATCAGTTAAGGTCGAGTATCTTTTGAGAGAAAGCTGGAAAGACGCACCCCTCGCCATCCCGCTGCTCATCACAGCTTTTAGCTGTCAGATGATCATTCCCAGCCTTCACAGTTTTCTACACAACCATAAGATAGCTACGAGAAGTGCTGTTATTCTCGGAACAACCATTGCCTTTGTGGTCTACGCCCTCTGGCAGCTGGTGGTCTTCGGCAGCGTTCCTCTTGAGGGAGAGTGGGGACTTGCACAGGCAGTTGCCATCGATGAACCAGCCACCTATTGCCTTGAAAATCTTACCCATTCATCCATTCTTCCCGTAGCAGCAAGTCTCTTTGGTCTTTTTGCCCTGGTAACCTCCTTTTTTGGCATCGGCATGGGTCTCTACGACTTTCTTAGTGATGGACTTCACATCCCCAAAAAAGGCAAAGGACTTATCCACCTCTCTATCCTCGTCCTTGTCCCTTCATTGATCTTTGCCATCTACTGCGAACGGATATTTTTTACAGCTCTCGATATGTCGGGCGGATTTGGAGATACCGTCCTCAACGGCATGATCCCAATTGCTATGCTTTGGATAGGCAATAAGACCATCGCTCCAAAAAAACTACGCCTAACATTTTTCCACTACTGCCTTCTCGTCATCCTCTTTCTGCTCTACGTTGCCGCCTTTGCCCACGAAACCCATCTTCGAGTCATAGCTCCCAATTCTGCCTTCGACAACCGTGCCTCAGGAATTGTTGACGAGTGATTTTAGGTCTATATGCTCACCAATGTGTGCAGATCTGTTCAGGTGTGATGTAGGAACAACTTGGGTTTGAAGATGATTTCACTCTTCCGAGTATCACCTATTTTCCCAATATCAATCGTTTTGAGAAGAGAGATAATAGGCCAATGCCTCCTTTCGAAGGCGCTCCCACATGCTTGAAAGGCCGCTTGATCTGCCGGGAGAGAGGGCAGATCGAAGCCCGACCTCCTCGATGTATGTAGGGAGCTCACGAAGCACTGTCTCTGGCGATTCGCCACTGTAGACACGTGTTAAAATCTGCCCCAACCCAGCAGAAATAAAAGCATCAGATTCAATCGAAAAGTAGAGTTTTCCCTCTTTATATTCCGTTTTAAGGTAGGTGAGACTCTGACACCCGCGAACACGATTTTCCTCGCTCTTATCCTCTGGAGAAAGCGTCGGCTGCCCCTTCCCAAGCTCAATGAGTAGTTGGTACATTTCTTCGGCCGATGATGCCCGTGAGAAAAGCCCCTTGATCTTTTCTTGCTTTTCGTGAAACGTCATAAGATAAAACGCCATTATAGTCACTCGTGGCAAAAGGGTACCACATAGCACGTAGCCTTTGCTACCCTTCGCGAAGATGTGGAGGGCGATTTTCTAACTGCGCCAATTTTTCCTTCAGGGCTTCGGCGATCTCAAGATTTTGTTCATACATTCTCATATAGCGGCGATAGGATGTAAAATCTTGAGACATGAGACGGTCTGCCTTTCTCTTTGCCTGCTTAGCTCTTTGCTCATAAGAGATAATTTGTTGCTTTAGAGCCTCAATACCTTCTGCTGTTACCGTTTCGGCTTTGCACTCTTGTGCAAAGCAGCTCGCCTGAATTGACGCCACAACAACAAATGCCGAAAAAAGAATAGTGCGCATGTACCCTCCAGCTTTTATCGAACCTTATGATATGGATATTTTTTGAAACAAGGAGATCTTCTACTTTTTCTCTTCGATTTCAGTCAGTTTTTTCCTCAATGCTTCTGCAGCTACTCGATTACTTTGCTCGAACAGATATGTCCTATCGGCAGCCTATTCGCCTGGCAATCCGCAACCTTGGCTCTATTTCGTGAATTTGAACGAGCTCTTTAATCTGCTCAGGGTTTTCTTGAGCAAAAGCGGGAATTGTCAACAAACAAAAAAGGAAAAGCCTCATGCAACACCCCAATCCTTTCCTTGTTCGTACTAAAAAGTTTTATTTTTGTATAGCTACCCGCACTGTCCGGATATACAACAGAAATCTGCTAAGGTTAGCGTTGCCATAGCTTCTACAACAGGCACAGCACGGATGGCAACACAAGGATCATATCGACCTGAATTCGATGGTGTTGGCTTAAAGGCAACACGAAAACAAATATCATCACCTGTAGTGATCCCGCCAAGCATACCGCCTGCATTGTTTGTAAGTAATGATCCAGAAGCTGAGATCTTGTCGTTGTGCTCAGATCCCTTCATAGAAGCCGCATGAAAGCCTTGACCAAACTCAATACCCTTGCAGGCAGGAATCGAAAGCATTCCATATCCAAGTCGAGCCCCAATCTTATCATAGATAGGCTCTCCAAGAGAGGGCGGTACGTTCGAAATGCGACAGGAGACGACACCACCAACAGAATCTTTTTTATCGACAAGAGTGCCAAGCAGGTGGGAAACTTTTGTCTCAAATTCTTTTGGAAAACAAAAGATCTCACTTTCTAATTGCCCACCTGCTTCATTTCCCCCCTCAATCTCACCAACTTGAGAGACCCAAGCGGAAATAGTTAGCCACTGATGCATAAGAAATTTTCTCGCAATCGCTCCTGCAGCAACTCTCGCTGCCGTCTCGCGAGCAGAAGCTCTTCCTCCACCTCGATAATCAAAATGGCCATATTTTTTCTGATACGTATATTCAGCATGACCTGGTCGGATTTGCCCCTTGGCATAGGCAGTTGAATCGACATCTGTATTTGCAATCCAAAGAGCAATAGGGGCTCCTGTCGTCTTTCCCCCAAAAATTCCCGAAAGAATCTGTACGCGATCAACCTCTTTACGAGAAGAGGTATGACGGCGCCCAGGAGACCGACGATCTAATGCAACCTGAATCTCATGCTCTGATATTGCAATCTTCGAGGGACAGCCATCTATAACACATCCGATACCCTCACCATGGGATTCGCCCCAGGTGGTGATGCGAAAGGCTTTTCCAAAACTATTGCTAGCCATAAAGCGCTATCACCTCTCTTTTCACATCGTCTATCGATTTTCCCTGTGTCCCCACTACTACCGTTGCTGCTTGCTTATATAACCCATGACGCTCTTTCCATCGATTATGTAACGAGGAGATTGGATCTTCTCTGCTCACCCACAAAGGAACTCTTCCTTGTTTCATAAAAAATCGCATCTCATTTTCCAACTCTGTTAAAGGTCTAAATAGATAGACAACAGCTGCCTTTTTTGGAAAAAACGGCAACACCCGGACTGCCCCACCCCCAAGGGAAATTACTCCTGTTTTTGGAAGCTTTAAAAAAAGTCTCTTCTCAAGCGCCCGAAAGGACTCTTCTCCCAAAAGAGAGTACCCAGATTTAATATCATCCACTTTCAGGTGATCACAGATATGCTCGTCGAGATCACAGAAAGCAATAGAGAGATGTTTGGAGATACGTCTGCCAACGACCGTCTTTCCAGCCCCCTGAAACCCTACAAAATACAAACAGCTCATTTTACTATCTCAATGTGCGCACCAAGTGCCTGAAGGGTAGAAAAAAAACCCGGAAAACTCTTGTTCGTGCATTCAATTCCACATATTGTCATCTCTTTTCGAAGGCCAGCAACTGTCAGCGCCATGACAACGCGGTGATCCTCTTTTCCATCAAGAGTAGAGCCTTGCAGATCTCCCCCATAAATTGTAAGCCCATCTCTCATCTCTTCTACGTTGATTCCTATCGAAGAAAGAGCACAAGCCATGGCAGCTATTCTATCCGACTCCTTATTTCGGCAAATAGCTCCATTATAAAAACGTGAAGAGCCCTCTGCACACGCGGCAAGGATAGAAAGTACAGGAAGAGCATCTACGGTCTCATTAATATCGAGATCTATCCCACGAAGCTTTTGAGGGCCTTTGATATAAAGAAGATTTCCTCTAAGCGAAACGACGGCCCCCATTTTCTGCACATGCTCGATAATTTTATAGTCGCCTTGATTTCGATCAATTCCACAAATGCAAACGTCAGATTCAGTAACGAGGGCCGCAGCTACCATGAAAGCCAAACCACTCATATCTGAAGGAACGCTGTAAGAAAACCCCGGGAGCTTTTGCCCTCCAGGAATAAAAAAGCTGTTTTCCTCTCTTTTGACAAGAATACCAACACGATCTAGCCATGCAAGGGTCATCTCTACCCAAGGTGTTTCTCCCATGTTTTCAACAGTTACTATGGAATCACCATCAAGAAAAGGAAGGGAAAGAAGCAGTGCAGAAACAGTCTGAGAGTCTTGCCCATCTACACTACAGCGTCCTGCAAACAGGGGACCGTGAATGCACACAGGCGCAAATCCCTCTTTTTCTAAAAACGTTATCTCCGCCCCCAGCTTTTTTAACCCATTTGCCAATGGGTTAAAGAGACGACGGTGACAAATAGAGTTATCTCCAGAAAGTAGTATCGGCGAGTCCGCCAGGGCATACAGAGCCGACGCAAAGCGAAGAACAATACCAGAGTTTCCAACATCTAGCGATGAAACCCACGGTCTCACTTTTCCAGAGATCCCTTTCACACAAATATGATCCCTTTCGAACAAACATTCGGCTCCCAACCCACGTATTGCTTGAATCATGGCATCAACATCGGGAGAGAAAAGGGGATTATATATGCGAGAATGTCCTTTCGCCATGGCAGAAAGCACAAGAGCGCGCATTGTATGGGACTTTGAAGGAGGAAGTGTCACCTTCCCGTTAAGAGGTGAGGGAGAGACAGTTACACTGGACATGAAAGGCTCTCTTGGAGATATTTTACTACACGGTTCTCGTCGAACCCGCACCAAAAGTGAAATTGCTTGGCAGCCTGACGTACCCAAAGTTCTGTGCCTGTTACAACGGATATGTTTAGCTTTTGAGCAAGACGAAGAAGGGCGCTTGTTTCAGGGTAAATGAACTCACAGACAAGTTTAACCCCGAGCCCGCGCAAAGGGATAAAGAAGTCTGGAGAGGATGTTGCATTCACAACAACGTCCACCTGCTGAATTTTTTCAAGATCAACTACCTTACCATCATACATCTTTAACAGCCTCTCAGCTCCCTCTCGGGTTCTATTATGAAAGAAAAGCTGAATGCCCAGCGTTGAAAGCTCCTGGGCAACTGATAGAGCAACTGCTCCTGCACCTAAAATCAGAGCACTCTTAAAAGGCCCTTTAATTTTTACTGCGTCAACAAGAGCCTTTCCATCGCTATTGAGGAAATCTATGTTGTTTTTCCGCCGCCGAAGAGTATTAATGGGAGTATTTCCCCAATACCGCTTCAGAGGGGTGGTCACGCTCAGACCCCGAAAGCCTAATGATAAAAGTCTCTCTACAACTTCTTGTGCTTCACCTATGTTTACAGGTATTTTCACATAAACAGCATCAAGACCAAAAGAACGAAACAGCCTGGTATGGGTTATATGAGAAAGGCTTTTCTCAACAGGATTACCAATTAAGCCATACAGAGTCGTATTTTTAGAAATCTCTTTCCCCCCATAGAGCGTATGAAATGTTTCAATATCAAGCTGTCCAGGAGCTACAGGCTGAGAAGGAAGAGAACAAAAGGAACAAAAAGATCCCAGGGCGGCAGCTATAATACGACCATACTGCACTTTTTCTCCTATGGGAAAACAGGTAAGACGCATCTTAGAGCAGTTGTTGTGTAAAAATTCAAAGAGAGAGAGAGAGGCCATTAAACTCGAGGCATGACAAACAATTTTAACCGAATCAAACCCCTTGGATAACGTGGCACGCGAGAGTATCTCAAAGTCGCTTGCTTCCTGTTCTAAATGAGACGAGCCTTGCAATATGGCGTTTGGGAAAAGTTCCCGTACCCTTTTCAAACTTTCAGAAGAACTTTCAAACGGAAGATCTACAATTGTAGGAGAAATATCCCACGACCATTTTTCTAAAACTCCCACATCGGTGATTGTGAGATATAAGGGCATCGATTCAGGCAGGCGGTAACGAGGTATCGCCTCTTTTATTCTAACCTCTATGAGGTCGAACATATCTCGATATTGCTCTGCTTTTTTGAAGTTTTCTTCAATTCCATTTTCACGAAGCGACAGTACTAACATGTGTGACTCCAATCCCCTAGAAGAGAGAAGCTTTTTTCAACCTCTCTCTCAGAAAGAGCCATGAGATAATCATCTCCAGCCATATGGGGTAATCCTAACGCCTCAAGCAAAACGATATGGACCACTCCCCTCTTATTTTTCTTGTCAAAGCCCACGGCTCTCTTCCACTGTTCCAACGAGTATTTGAGAGCAAGTCGAGGCGATATCATCTCGAGGATTCGCTTAGAGGCACGCACTACATCTTGAGAGACTATTCCCCTCTCATACCCCAGAACTGATTCGATAAAAATACCAATGGCCACAGCCGATCCATGATCAATCTCTTCAAGTTGTTCGACGGCATGACCAATAGTATGGCCAAGGTTGAGCATATGACGTCTCTTTCCCTCTAAATAACCAATCTTTACAGACAAGCTCCACATAATGAGATCATCAGAAGCCGCCCCCCATGAAGTGATCACACGATTAAAAGCCTCTTTAGATTCCAGTAGGGCGTGCTTTGCCATTTCTACAAAGCCTGATCCTATCTGAAGTGAAGAAAGAGAACGGAGAAAATCGGTCTGTACAAAGACCCTAGATGGGTGCTTGATCGCACCCACAATATTTTTCACGCCTTCGACATTGAGTGCAACCTTGCCTCCAACACAGCTGTCGACCATGGATAATAGTGTCGAAGGGACGTTAACAAGAGCAATACCACGACCATAGGTAGCGGCAAAAAAACCGGCTATATCCAAGGTTGCACCCCCTCCTATTGCCACCATGCAACCGTCGGTTCCCAGCCCCACTTCAATGGCGCGCGACTCCAAAAGTGATCTCATGTCAGAGCTTTTTCCCCTCTCGCCCCCAGGCACCTCAATGATCGAGCGTGAATACCCCTCAAAAATCCTGTACATATCCTCTCGCAATATTCGTGGAATCCCCTGATCAACAATGACAAAGAATGTTGAATGCCCATGATCAGATCCTAAAAATGCCTTAAGATGATGGTAAGATGGAGAAAGAGCTATTTCCGATCTGTGCGGAAAAGTGTGGTATTCATAAGATAACATTGAAAGACCTCGAAAAAGAGTCAATATCGTAGAATGAATGGTATTGTTTTCGCAACTAGATCGTTAAGCCCGGCCTCGCCACAGGTCGCTATCAGGGGTCTAAATATGTTATTTCGTCTTTTGCTCTGTATTACCGCATTCTCATCACTTTTTGGAGAGTCTGCCGCCGATAGACTCCCCTTATTACGCCAGGGAGACCTTGTTGTCTATGGCCTTCCTCGATCAGTCTTTGTTATTGCTGTCAAAAAGAATGCGAGCGATAGCACCTCTTTTCACGTTGTGACAGCAACAAAAGATTTATTAGAAAGGGAAGAATTTTCAGATTGGATTGAATGGTTTGATTCAGGATTTCCCAGTGCCTCTACCAACGAACTCATTACTCTCTATAATGGAGTGAGATCCGCCTCCGCGCACGTCGACTGGTTTTGCACCATGCTTACGCTTCAACTTTCTCCCATTCCCGATCAGTTTCGAAAGCGCATAGGTCCCAAACCCATGGCAGGAGAACGTGATTTCAGACCAATCTGGCAGCCCAAAATTGTGGCCAACGGCAAACGTTTTGATTCTCCCTCTATCGCCTTTGAAGCACAATGGCCGACTGACGGATCTCCCCTGTCCGAGCGCCATTTGATCTTATATTTTCCAATCTCTGACAAAACTGTTCATGCGCTTCCGTATAGAATCGAGTCCCCCTCTTCCTCCTATTACGCAGAGGTTATCGACTCTCGAACCTCTCTCTTAAAACAGGAAGAATAGACAGGGACAAAGGGTTAAAACAGCCCGCAATAAAACGGCACAACTCTTTGACAGCCAAGGGGTTGCAATATCGTCTTTGAGATGAACCCGCACACTTTGCATTCTTCCGCTATTTTCAATCAACCCCTTTTTTGCACAGCTTATGTGCACAGTTTCCACAATTGAGACGTCTTTGTGTACAAAATATGCATACATATGAATACAAAACGACAAAAGAGGTTGAAGCAAAAGAGAAAAGACATGTAAAGAAAAATTTTAATATAAAAATTGGGATTTTTCATGAAAACGCTTTCTCTTCTTCTCCTCTCAATACTGTTTTTCTCTCCACTTTCGTCGGCCCAGGAAGGCGATCGCCTCATTTTTCACCACATTCCCAAAAATGGTGGAATAACAACACGGACCCTGCTTGAGCTAAATTTCGATAAATCTGACATCACAAGACCGTATTTTATGCACCACCTTACCCAAAAACCAACTGAATGGTTCCTCAACCACCGATTAGTCCGGGGTCATATTCCATTTTTTTATCTCCAGCAAGTTCCAGGAAAACGAATCACCTTTTTAAGAGAACCCATTAAACGTGTCCTAAGCGCTCACCAATTTTGGAAACGCTTTCATCAGTCACGTGATGCACCACATCTACCCACCATGCATTTTCCAATGACCAACGAAGACCCCCTTATATCAATGAAAAACCATCAAACCCTTTATCTCTCAAGCTTTGATCCTGAAGACAAATCTATCCCTATAGAAAGGCACCTTAAAAGCGCGAAAGAAAACCTACGTACCCGCTTTTTTTTCTTTGGGATTACTGAAAAACTAAACGAATCACTGCCAATACTCTTTGAACACCTCGGTTTCCCCACTCCTAAAACCATACCGAGACTCAATACCTCCAATCCTGAAGTTTATTCAAAAAAACTTCTTGAGGAAATCAAAGAACGCAATAGAGCAGACATCGAGTTGTATCGGTTTGCAAAAGAGCTTTATATGAAAAAATTTGCTCCCCGCATGCGCCTTTCTTCTGAAAGCTCTTAGACAGTAATCTAAGCGCTTTTCTACAAGGCTCATTGAGTGCACTCAAAAGAGCTAATATCTTTCTGTACAAATTTGGGAAATCTCTGTATAGATAAAATTTTAGGTCGACAGAAAAGAGTCAACCAATATGGTGTGATACCCTAATTTTAAACGTTCACAACAAACAAAGTGACTATGGCTATACGTCCCATTTCTCATCACACAGGGCAACTAGCAGCAGATGAAAGTCAGGACGATCGAACAGCTACTCCTGATCATTCTCTTTTAGCTAGAGTTCACACCCTCATGACGCATACTTTACACAAACTTCCCTTCTCCTGCACTTCAATAGACCCATCATCCCCACCTCCTACAATGTCGCCGAAAACTACAGAAAGGCCTCTTCCCATTTTACCAAACGCAGTAGTTGGCAATATACTGGACCGCATCTCAAAAACGGAATTGGGAGGCGTTCTAAGAGTCAGTAGAAAATGGTTTGACATCGGAAGCAGCATACGAAAGAAAAATATCATGAGGTTGCGCTCACACCGTGAACTTCAAAAGATCTTTCACTTTTTCTTCCCCCCCCTACCAGCAGGCAAGATCTCCAACAGTATGGCCGCCAACACCGAGAAAATTCTTGCCATGACGGTAAGACACCTACTCGAAAGTATCCCTGAGAGACTCGCTGTCGCACGACGTTTTAAAGAATACTCCGTCCTTACTATCGTGTATGATCCAGACCTTCTCACCTCCCTCCTTGAAATATCCTACGATTTCAGCTTAGTACAGGCATTTTGGAAACTAGCAAGAAGCCGTTTAATGCATATAGGCACAGTAAAAGGACGAGCCCAAGCCTTGCGCGAATGGATTGCAATGAAGCCAAAAGAACTTATCGAACTCACCGAACTCGATTGTAACTCCTGTGATCTTCTTTGTCTCCCTGCAGAAGTTTGTTCACTTACCCAACTCACCAAACTATTGCTTTCTAATAACCACATTGCGCAACTCCATGGTCACATAGGAAACCTTTCGTCTCTTGAAACCCTTAATCTTTCATACAACAAACTCTCCAGCCTCCCCCAATCGACCGAAAAGCTTACCAGACTCGTCTATCTTCACCTTTCTCACAACTGTTTTTCCGTCCTTCCCAGCATTATTGGAAAGCTCACAAACCTCATCGGCCTCTATCTCTCGAATAACTTCCTTTCAACACTCCCCGCAGCACTTGGTAAACTTGTAAACCTAACGTTTCTTTCTATCCCATACAACAGACTCACCAAACTCCCCTCTGTTGTCGGACAACTTCAAAGTCTCACCACCATACATCTTCATGGGAACAAGATCAGAAAAATTCCGAAAGAGATGCAACATTTAGACAAACTAAGAGATCTCCATATAGCTGACAATGATATTACAACACCATTTGCAACAAAGAAATGGTTGTCAACACATCTACCACAAACGAGAATTGTGGGATTATAGCAACTTTCTCCACACCCTAATCTTCTGCTCTATCAACATCAAACACAGTTGATTGAAAGTAAAAACAATGATAAACATGGCTCTTTTGGGATATCCAGAGGTGCAGCCGCATGAGCAATAAACTATTTTTTGTTCCACTATTTTCCTTTTTTTTCCTTCTTTCTTCGTTACAGGCCCATGAACCCTTAATATTTCACCATGTTCCCAAAAATGGAGGAACAACACTGAGGGCACTTCTCGAAATTCAATTCCGCAAGTCCGAAATTTGCCCCAAGTATTTTTGGCACGAAATCGTACATGAAAAAAACCCGGAGTGGTACTTACCTTACAAATTGATCTGGGGACATCATCACTTTCATTATCTACGCGATGTCCCCGGAAAAAGAATTACTTTCCTACGAGAGCCTATACAGCGCGTTTTAAGTGCCCACCAATACTGGTCGGAGCAGTTTACCGACGCAAAATGGTCTCGCGTGTATGCCCATAACTTCTCTATTGCATTAGGGGACCCTCTAGAAAAGATGCAAAACCACCAGACCCTCTTTCTCTCAAGTCTTAATCCAAGAGATGCCTCAATACCAATTGAAAAGCATCTCGAAAGCGCAAAAGCAAACCTACAAGACAATTTTTTCTTTGTTGGAATCACTGAAAAATTTGACGAGGGGGTGCAAACACTTTTTAAAATGCTTGAGTTCGACCCTCCCCCCAGTGCTCCTACACTCAACTCTTCCGAGCGCCAGCAATACGAGGCTTCGTTGATCGAGACACTCAAAACACGCAACGCAGCAGATATCGAGCTGTACGAATTTGCTAGGGACCTCTACGAGAAAAAATTTGCACCTTGTCAAACAACTTCATAGAGAGCCATGTGGGGCCTTCTCGTCGGTAGAACGTGCACCAAAAAAACAGATTGTGTGAATTGTATTGTTGGCCAAATATGAAGTAATTTTGTGCCGATACTACCCTAGAAATACCCCTCATAGTTGATATCCAATACCCCTTCATAGTTTAGAGGGGCTATTCATCGCGTCTACGGATAAAGATTTTTTTTCGCACTTGATAAAAAGCAAGCGGCGTACTATATAAAAAATTTTAAATCCAGTCGTTGAATTATGAATAAAAAGATAGTTTTCCTTTCCCTCTTCTCTCTATTCCTCCCCTATTCATCAATACAATCTCAAGAGCCGTTAATATTTCACCATATTCCAAAAAATGGAGGGACAACACTAACAGCTCTTCTTGCAAACAACTTCAAACAATCGGATATCTGCCCCGGCTATTTTTGGCATCAAATAAAAAATAGAACTCCGCACTATTTTTTGCCCTATAGCTTTATCAGAGGTCATTTCCATTTCCATTATCTACGAAATGTTCCAGGCAGACGTATCACCTTCGTGAGAGATCCTATAAAGCGAGTTTTAAGCGCCTATCAATACTGGAAGAGAGGCTTTTCCTCAGGAAAAAGATCGGCATATTATGCTCACAATTTTGGTATTCCCATTGGAAACCCTCTAGAAACAATGCGAAACCACCAAACTCTCTTTCTCTCTAGTTTTAACCCTCAAGACACCTCAATACCAATTGAAAGACATCTCGAGAGCGCAAAAACAAACCTACGAGACAAGTTTTTCTTCGTCGGGATCACGGAAAAACTTGACGAAGGAGCGCCGACACTTTTCAAACTGCTCGGACTTACCCCTCCTCAGACCGTGCCCAAACGCAACAAATCTAAATCTCAAAACTACGACACCTCAGTCATTGAAAGACTCAAGATGCATAATACAGCTGATATCGAGCTGTACGAATTTGCAAAACAGCTCTATGAGAAAAAATTCGCGCCCAACTCAGCGCGGAATTTATCGGTTCCCTAATCACAGTCTGGTCCAAGAAGGTTTGGCCTCTTTTAAAAGAAGCGTATCTCGTTTATTGCTCTTTTCTAGATACCACCAAAATATGTACACTCAGCTCCTCTTTTACATTATCTCAGGGAGATCTCAATGTCAGTTAGACGGTGCCGAAAACAACTTGCTCATGGTCTATCATTCCTTGCTCGATTAGAAAAAAAAGGGAAACAAGACCCTTCTCTTGAACGCAATCTTACCCTCCTCGACCAAGCACTTCAAACATCTGATCTAGTTGAAGCTGAATTGATAGCAGAACGTGTTCGAGATTATATTAAGAACCAGCAAAAGTCCTCCCTATCCTGGAAAATTTTTGAAACTGTTTTCACAATTGTTATTGCCATCTTTATCGCTGCTGTGGTGCGTCAAACTTGGTTTGAGCTCTACGAAATTCCAACAGGTTCAATGCGACCCACCTTTAAGGAGCAAGATCGCGTTCTGGTCTCCAAATCTGCCTTCGGCCTCAACCTCCCTTTTCAAACGAAACACCTTTTTTTCTCCCCATCCCGTATTACCAGAGGGAATATAATCATTGTCACTGCCGACGGCCTCGATCTTCCCGATGTTGATACCCACTATTTTGGAATCTTCCCCGGGAAAAAACGGTATGTAAAGCGATGTGTAGCGCTTCCCGGTGATTGGATCTACTTTTACGGTGGGGACCTCTACATAGTTGGCAAAAATGAAAACAAAATCGAAAACCTTACCTCAATTCCTGAACTTCGAGATAAAGAATTTCTCCCATTCATCTCCTCTTTTGAGGGGAGAGTTCAAACCAAAATGTCATCTTCTTTTGGAAGACAAAAAACATTTTTTCTCAAACACATGAACAAGCCAATCGGGAAAATTGAGCTTCACGCTAATTCAATGATTAGATCTTCAATAGCAAACAACGAGACGTGGTCTCCTGAATTTTCTCTCACTCAAAATCACCCACAAACGTTTGGCGAATTTTGGGGCATTAAAAACTTTGCCACCTGTCGCCTTCTCACACCAGACAAACTTCCAAAAGAGGCCCGAAACCTTGGCTTTTCGGACGCTAACGCCCTGGCCTGGCTCGAGATCCATCACAGCCCCACTCTACCTGTGGAGGGCAAACTCAAAGGTTCCTCCCTTCCCCTTGTGAATCTGTGTACAACATGGCTTCCTCTTCATGACGAACACATTGAAAGAATTCGCTCAGCTTTATACACAGCCAGAATAACCATCAAAGAGGCGAGGGCCCACCGCTACCATTTTGAAAATATTCACGGCAAAGGTATTGCCCTCCCAAATGAAATCCCAAATGGTTGCTATGAGTTCTACCATGGAAAGGCTCTCCAAATAGGTTGGGGAGGAAGCGCAACAGAACTCGATTCAAGCCATCCCATCTACCCAAAAAATGGTAAACAGCTTGCCTTTTGGTTCAACGCCGGTATCGACGTCTCCCCCGATTCTCTTTCCACCACATCACCCCAACTTCCGACTCGGTTCGCCTATTTTCAAAACGGGGATCTTTGTGTCATGGGCCAAATCATCTATACAAAAGATGACCCTATCCTCTCATGGTCTGAAAAAAAGGAGATCTCGAGACAGTCTCATGATTACAATTACTTTGCCTTTCAAGATTCCGGCCCCCCCGAAAGCCTAGAATATATCAAAGATTATGGATACAGGGTCCCCGATGGCCACTATCTCTTACTTGGAGACAATCCGGCCATGAGTATCGATAGCCGTTTCTTTGGCCCTGTTCCCGAAGAAAATATTGAGGGGACTCCCCTTCTGCTCTTTTGGCCCTTTGGAAGCCGCTGGGGACGGCCGACGCAGCCATATCAGCTGTTATCCATCTACAGCTTCACCATTATCCTTATCGTCACCCTAGCAACAAGAGCCTATGTTCGACACCATAGAAAGATAAGGAACACACTTCTCAATAGACTGAGAGAAAAGAAGAGTTAAGAAAACAGCGTTATCACAGATGGATCATCCAAAGAATCTACAAGAAGGTCCGGTCGAGCCTGTTGAAGCACCTGTTTTGGAAAGGTTGTCGTAAGAGCAACTGACTTCATGCCTGCTCCACGTGCTGCTTCAATACCAAGAGGGGCATCTTCAAACACAACACAGCTACCCGGCTCTATCTCAAGCTTTTGTGCGGCGGTGAGAAAGACCTCGGGATCTGGTTTTCCAGCAGAAACATCACCTCCTGTGACAATTACATCAAAAAGAGATTCTAACTCAGGGTGTTGAGAGAAGACACGATCTATATTTTCCAAAACAGCCGAAGAGCCTATTGCACAAGGAATACCTCTTTTCTTTAGCTTTTTAATCAGCCAAACAGTTCCCTCGATCAGCCCTATACCATCACTTGCAATAAGCTCGTAGAAAATCTTCTCCTTGCGCGTCATGATATGAGCGATCTCAGCACTTTCTTGTGTCCATTTCAAAAGTTCACTAATAAACCGCTCATTTTTTACCCCGACCCCTTTCAAGAAGACCTCTCGAGAAAAGGGCTTCTGAAGCTCTTCAGAAACCCTTTTCCAACTCTCTTCATGGAGAGGACAGGAATCGATAACCACACCATCAAAATCAAAAATGGCACCCAGCATCTTCTATACCCTCTCAATTGCAATCGTCGCCATCTCACCATTGAGATCCCATGCTTTCCCCTCATTTTTGGTAAAGGTAAGGGATGTCGCCAATGTCTCCTCCTGAATATACTCCCTCCAAGCCAAAATCCATCCTTTAGCCTTCTCGGATGTATCCATACACACCGTGATGCGATCTGTAACAGAGAAATCACATTCTCTACGCATTGTGTTGAGCTTGTTGACAACTTCTCGCGCAAACCCTTCGACGATGAGATCTTCAGTTAAAGAGACTTCAAGAGCAACCGTTAGGCCAGCTTCATGCATAGCCACAACTCCATCTTGAATGATACGCACAATTTCAATGTCTTCTTTTGTCAGCTCTATCCGTCCACCCTCTTCAAGATGGAGAGAGAGCGCTCCTGTTTCCATGAATTCCTGAAGCTTGGAATAGGGAAGACGTTTGACAGCATGTTGAACAGCACGCATCTTCGAACCAACTTTTTTGCCGAGAATTCTGAAGTTTGGTTTGGCCTTAAAGGTGACAAACTTATGTTCGTCTTCACTAAATTCGATCCCCTTAACGTTAATCTCATCAGAAATAACAGAATCCACTGTCTTGAGAAGAGAGCGTACTTTGGGATCAGCCGTGACAACAAACGCCTTCGCAAGCGGCTGACGCACTTTAATCTTCAGTCCTTTTCTTAGAGCATGCGCGAGCTTAACAATAGTCTGAGCACCATCGTGGGCCTCTTCAAGATCCAGATCCCTAGAAAAATCTTCTTTAAAGGGATAGCGAGCCAGATGAACAGACTCCGGAGCCGATTTGCAACGCAAGTTCTGCCAGAGGGTCTCGCTGATAAAAGGGGCGAAAGGAGCTATCACCTTTGAAATTGTTAGCAATACCCTGTAGAGCGTCTCAAACGCTTGCCTTCGCTCTTTTGATTCTTCATCACTCCAAAAGCGCCGTCTTGATCTGCGAATATACCAGTTTGTCAGCCGATCCATAAATGGTTGGAGAAGGTTAGCCGCCGTACTCAGATCATACCGATCAAGAGCCTCCTCCATATCGCAGACAAGGGTACCTGTTATCGAAAGAATCCACCTATCAAGCTCAGCTTCAGGCTGTTCAAATGATGCAGGCGGTTCCCACTCATAGATGCGAGAGTACGTAACAAAAAAGCTATACGCATTCCAAAGAGGTAGAAGAATCTGCCGTAACGTAAGTTCAACACCACTTTCACAAAAGCACATATCATCGCCATGAACCGCGGGACTTGCCAACATGTACAGACGCACAGCATCAGCACCATGCTTGGCAACGACCTCTAAAGGATCTGGATAGTTTTTCAACCGCTTTGACATCTTATTGCCATCTTCGGCAAGCACGATGCCATTGACGATGACATTTTTAAAGGCCGGGCGATCAAAAAGGGCCGATGAAAGTACTGTCAACGTGTAAAACCACCCTCTCGTCTGATCAAGAGCTTCAGCAATGAAATCGGCTGGAAAAACCTCTGAAAACCGCTCTTGATTTTGAAAGGGATAGTGTAGCTGCGCATATGGCATTGATCCCGACTCAAACCAACAGTCAAAAACTTCAGGGATTCGATGGAATACTTTTCCATCTTTTGTGATCGTCAAATGATCAATGAAATGTCTGTGAAGGTCATCCACCTTCTCTCCTGTAATCTCCTGAAGCTGCTCGCGACTCTCAACAACAAGAATCTCTCCATCTTCCGAGCGCCACAAAGGAATTGGTGTTCCCCAGTATCTGTTTCTACTGATAGCCCAGTCACGAGCATTTTCAAGCCAACGTCCAAATCGACCATGTTTGAGATGGCCAGGAACCCAAGTTATCTCCTCGTTAGAAGCAAGGAGGCGATCCTTGATCTTTTCCACGGCCACAAACCAGGTTGAAACTGCCTTGTAGATAAGGGGGGTATCGGAACGCCAGCAAAAAGGATATCTATGGCGTACAACCGAATGAATGAGAACTTTTCCTTGCTCTTTGAGCTCTCTAACAATCTCCTTATCGCAATCTTTTACAAAACGCCCTTTATATTTGGGAACTTCCTCTGTAAAAAGTCCGTTTTGATCCACGGGACAAACGACAGGAATACCCTCTCGTTTGCAAGCGTAGAAGTCAACCTCCCCGAAACCAGGAGCTGTATGGACAAGACCTGTTCCTTCATCCATTTGAACGAATTCATCTAAAATGACCTGGAAAGCATTTTGCTGTTTCATGGAGGAGAAATTGGAAAATAGAGGGGTATACCTCTTACCACCAAGCTCTTTTCCCTTCACCTTGCCTACTTCTTCGAAATCGGCATGATCTTTTAGGATCGCCTCGATTCGAGGCTCGGCAAGTATATACCGCTTCTTGCTTTCTTTATGCTCCAAGACGACATACGAAACATCTGGATGGGCAGTGATCGCAAGATTTGAGATCAATGTCCACGGCGTTGTCGTCCAGACGAGAAGCGAACAGTTGGGATCGTCTTCAAGATCAAAAGCAACAACAATTGAAGGATCATCGACCTCTTTGTAATTTTCCCCCGCTTCAAAATTTGAAAGGGGGGTTCCGAGCTTAGCAGAGAAAGGCATCACTTTATACCCTTCATAGACCAATCCCTTTTTCCATAGCTCAGAAAATACCCACCAGACACTCTCCATGAACGTTGGATCCATAGTTTTATAGGTATCTGAAAAATCAACCCAACGCCCAAACCTCTCTACAGTACTTTCCCACTCTCCTGAATATCGAAGCACGATATGACGACAATCCTCATTGAATTTATCGATTCCATAGGTCTCAATAGCTGTGGCTCCTGAGAGTTTTTTGCTTTTTTCAATCTCATTTTCAACGGGAAGTCCGTGACAGTCCCAGCCAAATCGCCGTGAAACCTGGTAGCCCTGCATAAATTTGTAACGCAAGATGGTGTCTTTGATGGAGCCGACCAAAAGGTGACCGTAATGGGGAAGACCGGTGGCAAAAGGAGGACCATCATAAAAAGAGAAAGGCTTATGGTTAATTCCCTGCTCAATACTTTTTTCAAGAATGTTATGCTGCTTCCAAAATGAAAGTACATTTTCTTCTTGTTTCGCCAACGGCGTCTTAGTATCGACAGGGGTAAACATAATCTCCTTCCTTTCGTGTATCTGTTTTTTTCAAATCTGGACACAGCGTCCAGGATGGAAGGGAGTATACATCAAAGAAAGGATCTATTGTTAGAGGATTCTCAGGCCGTGATTGCTACTTCAGGCTAGCATCACAGGTTGTGCCTTACGCCATATAACCGTACGCATCGTGAATGCTTTCAATTTTCTCCATTTTTATGTCTCGTGTCCCCTTAAAAGACGTTTCCTCATCTGAAGTCGTGTCCATACCAGGCAATCCCGCCATCAAGTCAGGCGAACCAACAATCTCCCTCAACTTTTCTACAACTTCGCTAGCACTGGTTACCCGTTTAGTGAAAATAGCATAAAGAAGCCCATCTAGACTATTGCTGATATCAAGCTGTTTAAGAAGGGCTTCAACAGCAACGTCATACTCTTCAGGGGTAGGAGGAAACGATGGCATGGAATTCATTGAATTCATTTTTTCTCCATGCGTCATCTCAAAAATAGTTGATCCTAGGGCCCGTACATCGTTTTCTTTGGTAGCAACGCCTTCTCCTTTTGACATCATATGTAATGTTTCAAAACTTGCATGGCGCCAATCTGTTTGCGGCAAAGGCGCCCCCTCTTCACTGGTAAGACCAAAATCACTCAGTTTAATATCAAACTCCCCCGCCTCGTTGAGCCCTATCATGGCATTGGCCGGTTTCACATCATTATGACAGATCCCCTCCTTGTGCATGCCTTCAAGAGCCTCTGCAATATGCAAGCAACCTTTGAGACAGTCTGGCCAAAAAACAGACGGATTGGGTCTTTCTGGAGGAGGATTGGAAGCAAACATACTGCAATCGCCGACGCCACATGATTCAACAAGAATACCGTGTATCTTTCCGTCTTTAGTCACAACCTTGTGAGCTCTAACGATATGAGGAATCCTTCTTTCAGTAAGCTGTAGATGCATGTTTGCTTCATCTTTAAATTCTCGAAGCTTCTCAGGAGATATGTCCTTTCTATTTTTTAATTTGAGTAGAATCTGAACAGTATTGGAAAGTTCTATATCTTGAGAGGCGCCCATAACAACGACCTTCTTTGCCGTCTTAAAGTTACCCTTGCCCACATAGACCTTTGCTGATACTTTTACCTTTCCATCTTCGATGCAACATTCGATGGTGTAAATCTTCCGATCCCTGCTAAATTTTTGAAGCTTAGAAACTCCACTTTCTTGAAGTCTTGCCCCCATAATGAGCCCTGAAACATGTTCTTTAAAGACCGCCTCAACCTCATCAACAACACCTATTGTCTCTCTTTCTTTGTAAAGAGCCCCTGTGTCAACTGACACTTTGTCTGTATCCTCCCTAGACAAAAAGAACACTTCAGCAAATCTTTCCTGTTCCTCCGGTGTTGCCACACTCAAGCCTTGGTGTATGTAGAGCCTTTTATCTCCATAGCATACTTCCTTCCAGACGGTCTGCTCAATGCCCTGTTCGTCCGAAGGGTCCAGTTTGCCCTGCTCTGTTCGATGATCTTGGTCTGTTCGATAAGTAACGGAATGTTTATTACCTTTTTTATCGAGCCATGTTGCTCTCGTGGAACCCTTTACTTGTCCTGGCTGCTCAAAAACAGCCCCCCCTTCAATAGGAATATTTACATCTTCCGACACACCCTTCCCTCAAATTAAATCCTGTTATTTTTCTAAATATACCATTTAGAAAATAAAACGAAACTAATTTACTAATATTATTTCATTTTATCAACCTTGCGTAGTGAATAGGACACAGCAAAATCCAACTCTCTGCTTACCTTCTGAGATGCTGACGTAGAAAAGACGGGGGTCCTTTGAAGATTGAGGCGTATAAGGCGAGGGAGGGAGCGAACTTCTTCAGAAACGGAGACGACCGGATTGTGGGAAACATCTACCCAAGCCAATTTTGGAATGGAAGAGAGCTTCTCAGGAACAGACGTGAGATTATTTTCAGAAAGAAAAAGGTATTTTAATGCAGGAACGTTATAGACCCACTCTGGGATCCGATCGAGCCCTGCGTATGAAAACTCAATCCAAACAAGTTTTTTCAAAAGAGCGATCTCGGGAGAGACTTCCACACGGCTATTTCCCGAAAGAAACAACACGTCGAGATCGGAAAACCGCGAAATCTGTGGAGGAAGAAAGAGAAGATTATTTCCAGAAATATCTAGCGTCTCGACTCCACGACACCCACATAACTCTTCTGGGAAACAGATCATTCCGAGATTTGCGCAATGTAACGTTCGAACAGAACCCGCTGTAGGCAACCACGAGCGCACCTGATCAGCTTTTTCGAAAAGAGAGCCACCCATAAAAGAGGGTGCGCCGTTTCTTTCCTTATCAAAGGGAAGAACGAGACTATATTCATATGCTATTTGAAAAAGCTCCTTTATCTGACACAGTGAAAAAGAGCTCACATCTCGAGGAAGAGGGGCTTTATATTCCACGGGTAGCGCTGAATAAACCCAAAGGGCTTTTTCATATATTTTCTCTCTCGAAAGATATGAGCAAGGTAGCCCAAAAAAGGAGAACAAGTAGCTCTCTTTTTGACAAAATATGGAAACAGATCGCTCTTTCGGTGGTTGCTCTTCATGAATCTCGAGCGATCGAAACCTTTTAAGGACCCCATCTACCTTTTCATCTTCGGCCTTTCTTTTACCCAAGACAGTCCTAACACTCTGACAGTCAACGTCTTGCATAGAAACATCGGTTTCAGCAGAAAAAAAAGAATCTCGATTTTCTACACAACAGACCACAAACCACCTCTCTTGACCCCTCTCATAAACCGTGGTATAATATTATTGTCAACTTTTGGGGGTGTACTGGTTTCGACTTAGAGCCCGGGGAGTTGTTGCGTGCGGAGGATGTCGGTTGGCCTCCTAAAAAGCCGGCAAAACAAAAATGCTAAACAAAATAGCAAAGTCGTTGTAGGGGATTTTTCCTCAATTGCAGCGGTGGCCGCATAAAGCCTAACAGCTTTACGCTAGCCCGATAGCGAGAGATTGGACCGAGGGTCTCTCATCAGCTGTCGTTTATACACTTGGTACGTTCTCTTACCTTGAACTTGCAAAGGCAGAGAATAAAACCCATGTAAGTAGGTAGGTGTTTGTCTGCGGTGTCTCACATTGGAGCACTTTCCTTAAAAAAACTTGAGACACTATGCGCGTAGAGACAGCTTTTTTAGGACTTATAAGGACGAGAGTTCGATTCTCTCCACCTCCATCAATCTGACAGCTTCATTCTTTTGAATGAAGCTTTTTATTTCCAAAATGGCAAAATAAATACTCAAACACCGGTAAAATCATCAATCGGCAGAGGTTACCTAAAGCAAAAAGCAGGAAGCGTACAATAAAAACAAAGAAATATTAACATGAAACAATATATAACACTTCCTATTGCTATATTGGCATTTTTTTGTGCTTGCACAACGCAAAAGATTGATGAGAATTATGCGAGAAATTTCGTAAAAAAAACACTGTCTTTACCAGAGCCGGTGACTGCAAAAATTCTCACTGGCGGCTTTTCTGGTGCCTCTTTGTTTACGGTAACAGCTAATGGTAAAAAATACGTTGTTCGTTTTTTTCCACACAAAACCCAAAAAGACCGGCAAAAGGAAATTTGGTGCTTGAACTCAGCGTCAAAAGGTGGTTATGGGCCCCGTGTCTACTTTACTGATGTTGATCAAGGAGTTATCATTATGGAATACCTCCAGCACCAAAAAATAACCCGTGAACAACGGATGTCTCCGAAGTTATATCGTGATTTAGCACACCTTTTGCAAAAAATTCACCAAGGCCCTCAGTTTGCAGAAACAATTAATATCTTTGATAGAATCGAAGAATATATACAAAAGAATAAAATACTAGCACAGGAACAACAAGTTGGTACCATTCCATTAAATAAGCTGCTGCATATCCTAACAGCAATTCGCCATGCATGCGCTTCCCATATGACAGTAGCACCATGTCACAATGATCTACACCCAAGTAACATGATTTTTTTAGGCAATACAATTAAGGTTATCGATTACGAGACGGCAGCTCAATCTGACCCTTTCTTTGATGTCGCTACTGTCGCTATTTATAACAGTTTCTTTAATGCAAAACTTGAGCACACGCTCTTCTCAACATACCTTGAACGTGAACCAACGCCGGAAGAAACTGCTCAGTTGTATCTCATGAAACAGGCCGCATTGATTTCATATGCAATGTCATTTTTAAAAATGCATCCTTCAATGCTTTACCTCTATGAATCATTACAAACACAGCCATATGAAGAGTTTTTTAATGGCGTGGGCAAGGGAAAGATTAATTTAGAAGATCAAGATGCTAAGGTTGCTTTAGCAAAAATTATGATTGATTCCGCAATTGCTAACTCAGAAACACATGAATTCAAAGACGCTCTTTTATTACTTAATAAGAACGATATAATGAACACGTCTGCAATCCAAACAAGCACCATTCAAGATCCTCCTCATCCAGAGCACAGCGAATCCTCCTCGCATGAAGATAATCTTGAAGAAAAATATGAAATTCACAACAACCGAGGTATTGTACCCCTTTCATTTTCGAGACTTTCTAGAAGCTCCCGGGCCTTCTCTTTGCCAACCTTGCCCCTCCCCCCAAGAGAATCTTTTATCTGAACACACATGCCCTGCAAAATATCACCCCGAGCAAGCCGTGGATATTTATCGACACCTCTGCCAACTGTTAACTCCTCATACATCCCCTGAACACTGAGTTTGTCTTTGCCCAAAATATCGCTTGCAAGCCTTCCTCCCTCTTGCTGGAGTTTGCCAGCAACTGATTCAGGAAGAGAGGGTCTTACTGCTTCTCGTGCACCAGAGCCAATGGTATCTTCTATCCATCTCAAGTTCGTAAATATATTTTTCGTGCCCTCACTTATGGGCCCGCCAGGTGGCTCCTTAAAAAGAGGATTGTTTGCATCGGTAGTAAGCCTCTCATACACCATTTCTAAAAGTTTCGCCCCCTCTTCTTGTGTCATTCCTGACTTCTCTTGAACAGGCGCTCCTTCAGCTCGAAATGACTGTACAGCAAATATATACCGCTGGATGGCTGGCCCAATATGCCGAACTGCAGACTCGGGAGTGTTATCGCACAACCCACCTATTTGAAACGCAAGAGCCCCCGCCTTTCTCTTCGCCTCCTCTTGGCCACGCTGTAGTGTCGGGCGACCTGAAGTGGTCGGTTGCTGGGCAACTGGTGGCTGCTGTTGCGTTCTTTGTGGTGGTGGACGTGGTGGGAGCTGTACATGGAAAGGAGCCTGACCTGGAGCTTGATACAGTGGGACATAACCGCGCTGAAGAGCCCGAGTCGGCGACGTATAGTACGTGTAACGGGCTGGAGCGGGTCCTTCTTAATTGGGACCCGTGTGAACGGCAACAGGAGGGCCCTGCGGTGTCCTTCCGGCTCTTGGCTGGGATGGACCAGGAGGGGGAGCGCCAGTTTTTTGTGGAACACTGGACAATGGCCGACTAGGTCCTGGAACGCCGAGCTGACGTTTCAGCTCTTTCACTCTCTCGTTTGCCTTACTTGCTGTTCTTTCTACCGGACTTTGTGAAACCCTGAGTACCTTCATAATACCGGGCAGCAGCCTACACATACGGGCCCGCCACTTACCAGCTGGTTTTGGTGGACCCTTGCCTCGCTGAGTGAAATATGAATCTCTAGGACCTTGCACACTGCCAGCCATGAAACTTTTCCTTTTTTATAAGCGCCCATTAAAAACTAAGCTTTAATTAGCGAATAAAATGATAAAGCAAATAAATCAGGCGATATCTAATAACATGTGTCAGTTTTAATTATGGTTTGTTTTTGATACCTATACGAATGATGGTTCTCGGATCCATGGGCATATTGACGCACAAGAGACACAACCAAAAAAGATGGTGACAGATAATCGAGCCCCCATTCGGAAGCATCGTGGCAGGAAAGGTCGAGAAAAACGCTTTCCCGGCTACAAAAGTTCGGCAGCTAACGCTGCCAATTCGGATCGCTCTGTCTTATCGAGAAAGACAGAAGCAGAGATAGGATGATCTCTAAATTTTGAGAACGCATACGTAAGACCATTAGAATCTTTATTAAGATATGGATTATCAATTTGGGTAGGATCTCCCGCAAGAATCACTTTCGTTCCTTCTCCCGCTCGTGAAATAATTGTTTTGACTTCATGAGGAGTAAGGTTTTGCGCTTCGTCAATGATAAAGTACATCTTCGGAAGAGATCTTCCCCTGATATAGGTGACAGCCTCTAACTCTATCTTTTTGTTCTCCAAAACCCAAGAGAGTGTATCTTCTGTCTCATCACCATGACTCGCACATAAAAGCTCTAGATTATCAAAGATCGGTTGCATCCAATGCGAAAGTTTCTCCTCTTTTGTGCCTGGTAAAAAGCCAATATCCCTGCCTAAAGGCACAATAGGACGAGAGACCAATATCTTTCGGTATTCGCCCTCATCAAAAACCTTACGAAGCCCCGCGGCGAGCGCTAGAAGCGTTTTGCCAGTTCCTGCAGGGCCAACAAGGGTAACGAGCTTGACATCATCGCGAAGCAAGGCATCGGCAGCACACGTTTGTTCAGTGTTTCTCGGCTTAATACCCCACATAAGTACTGACGGAACAACCTTGCGAAAGAGATTTGCCTTTCCATCAAACCGTGCCATGATATTTGTCTGCTGGCCATCGGATAACTGCACATACTCATTTGGTGCACCTATCTCTCCTTCAATTTCCAGACGCCCCTCTTTAAAAAAAAGATCTATCGTTGACTTCTCGAGAGTAACAGTCCTGCATCCACCTTTTAAACTTTCATACGAAACCTTTTGCTTCTCGTAGTCCTCTGTTTGCAGGCCTATAGCCTCTGCTTTTAAGCGAACAGCAAAATCTTTCGAGACAAAAACTACGTGGTATTTATCGACACGGTCCAACGCAGCAAGTATTATCTTATTGTCATTGATTTGAAGGTCGAGTAGCCCGTTATGCTTATCTTTTATCTCCGTGGCAATCTTGAGCTGGGAACCATTTTTTAACTCGAGTCCTGTACGAAGATCTCCCTTTCCGAACTCTTTTGTCTCACAAATCGTTCGAATGGCCCCCCTCGCGTTTTTACCAAGTTCACCAGGCGCTCTTTTGAGATTATCGAGCTCTTCAAGAACCGTAAAGGGGATTATCACCTCGTGTCGAGGAAACTCGTAAATAGCATCCGGGTCATGAACAAGAACATTTGTATCCAACACAAAGACTTTTTTACGTGCACTCTCCACCTCTACCTCCTGAACTACTCGTAGATCTTCTCTCTATGCCGGTTACGGGATAAAAATGTCAAAAACCATCTCAGCCCAAAAGCCCCTGATTGTGACCAGCAAAAAAAAATAGCATGTGAGATACGTTGCTTGACAACAGCACCAGCATATAGGTACCGTATGCAATTGAGAAGAAAACAACAGGAGAGGCGTATCCCTCAGAAACTCCTACGTGTAGACTGAGTATTATCGCCAATGAAATAGGATGAAAATTACACCAAAAATTTTGTCAATTCCTCCCTACCTTTCTACTCGATGGGAAAACGTCACGGCGTTACGAGTCGAAGGGGGATCGCTTTTGGTCTCACTACAAGATGGCACTGTTTGCTCAATTCCAGATCTTCCAGAAGAGACCATCAACACTATCTTTTCAACCCATGCTCGGGCCTCTGAGACCACCGGAGCTGAGACAGGAGACGTTTCTATGCTCGTCGGCGATCTGCGCTCAGGAATGAAAGATCTCTTCGGCCTCTTTTCAAAGCTTGGTGACCCCTCTATCTCTTCTCTCGGAAAGATCTTAGAGCATGACCCTGAAAATTCAGGGCTTCCTGATCTACCCGAAGAGATGGTCAAAAAAGTTGAACTTTTGCTCAACATCATCCCTAAAGAAGATATTTTAGAAATGCCAGAGGCCGAACCCGGCTGCAATTGTATGTATTGTCAGATCAATAGAATTTTGCGCCAAGAACACTCCCTCCACGAAGAAGAATCTGATTCCCTCCTTTCCGAAGAGCCCGTTGAAGAGACTGAACTCGAATTTTCCCAGTGGAATGTTGAAAACATCGATGACAAACTCTACAAGGTCACCAATAAACTCGACCCCAAAGAAGAATACCGGGTATTTCTAGGGGATCCCATTGGATGTACGTGCGGGAAGGCCCACTGTGACCACGTATTAGCCGTTTTGCGAAGTTAACCCATAAAAGAGCGAGCGTATGCACAAAGAGGATACTCAGGAGTTTTCAGAGGGCTCTTCTCCCGAAGATATTGAACACCAAAAGCAGGTTGCCTACGACACATTAGAGAGATACTCTGGCTCTCCAGTTAGTGAATTCCAATCCTATCTTCTCCTCACCAATTTCCCCCATTATGTCGATTTCTTTGCCCAAGAGTATGAAGATATCACTACCTATGAAGGCGCCATGTTTAAAGTGGCGCATGCCCCGAAGATGAATATTTCTATTCTCGACTTCAAGATTGGCTCCCCAGCAGCAGCACTCGTGGTCGATCTGTGTTCGTTCCTTCCTGTATATGCCACGCTCTTGCTTGGCATGTGTGGAGGTCTCCGTAACGAATACAGTGTCGGGGAGTATTTTGTTCCCGTGGCAAGTATTCGCGGAGATGGAACCTCCGATTTCTACTTTCCCCCTGAAGTTCCCGCTCTTGCGAATTTTACCGTTCAAAAAGAAGTTTCAGCTGTACTCGAAAAAGAACATATCGCCCACCATATTGGCATAACCCACACCACAAACAAGAGATTTTGGGAATTTAATACTGAATTCCGTGAAAAACTTAAAGCAACACGACCACAAGTTGTTGAGATGGAATGTGCAACGCTTTTTACAGCGAGCTATAGCCACAGACTCCCCCTTGGGGCCCTGCTCCTTATCTCCGACCTGCCACTTACACCACGAGGAGCTAAAACAAAACAAAATAGCGAAGACGTCTTCGAAAATCACATGGCAGACCATGTTCAACTTGGCGTACATACGATGAGGGCCCTACAAAGGGTAGAACGGTTGAAGGCGTATAGAAAACACGTCCATTAGCGCATCATCAATTGAAACAAATCATCTGTATTCTGATAATTCCAAAGTAGTATTTAATCAAGGAATATTTACACACCATGCTCAGATCTTTTTTACCACTCTTGTTTTTTTTCCTCGTCTCACTACACGCCCACGAACCTGTTGATATCGTCTACACGTGGGTTGATGGATCAGATCCTGTTTGGAAACATGAGATGGAGAAGATGTCAGGTTCACATCGTCACGGTCCCGATGCCATCTCAACCCAACGATTCAGAAATCAGGACGAACTTAAATATTCCCTTAGATCCATCCATCAGTTTGCTCCGTGGGTCAACCACATCTATATTGTTACATACAACCAACGACCAACCTGGCTAAAGGACACCCCTAAAATAACCATTATCGATCATCAAGATATCTTTCCCATAAAAAGTCACCTGCCCTCTTTTAATTCCATGGCCATTGAAAGCAACATCCATCGTATTCCTGGCCTACAGGAATACTATCTCTATTTCAATGATGACGTTTTCTTAGGAAAACCAGTATCTTTCTCCGATTTTTTTACTGACACAGGGAAGATAAAGGTTTTCCTCTCACGAGCTAAAATGCCCAAAGGAAAACCAAAACCCAACGACACGGGATTTGAGGCTGCCTGTAAAAACACCTCTCAACTTCTCAAAAAAATAATAGGAAAGGAAAAAAGATATAACCACGCCCACACCCCGTACCCAGAACGTAAAAGCGTAGTAACCATCATCGAAAAGCAATTTCACGATCTGTTTGAATCAGTCTCTTCTCATCAATTTCGCTCCCACCGAGACTACATGATAACAAATGGTCTTATCCCCTATATCGCCCTGCAACAGAGCAGTGCTGAAATTGCAACCTTTGATCACACAACAGTTCGTTTTGGAAAAAAACTCACGAAAGACAAAAGAAAACTTCAAAAAATAGCTGACCAAAACCCAACCTTTTTTTGTATAGAAGATGCCTTCGAAAATGAATCCTCCGAATTTCCAGATGAGCTCTCTGACTTTTTCGCATCGTACTTTCCAACTCCCGCTCCGTGGGAGAAGGAGGAGACCCCAATTACTGCTGAGGAAATCAAGGAATCAAGCGCCCATACCGCTTTGGATACCGCTTCTAAAAAGTAACAAGAAGTATTGATCTTAAAACCCAAGTGTCCACCCATCTCCCGCATCCATCTTTTTTCAGTAAAACCTTTACATCGCAGCACTCCTCTCGGGAAGGAAAACCATTGGTTCAAAAGTGCTGCTTGCCTCTGTTCAACCAAAAAAAACCCGATGCCAAAGGTTAGTGGACACTTGGGTTTTTAGGAATTTTACTTCTCCATGCAAAGCGGGGCATGGTAGAAAGCGCAACAATAATGCTCAGTCCAACTACAGATGCGGCAGAACCACTCACATAAAGGGCAATTGGCCCCCCCACCCACCAATAACAGCGCCCACCACAGATGAAACTGTCAAGACGGCAAGACCGACAGCAGCAACAATGGCGCAAATAGAAAGAGTCTTTATAGCTTTTCGTTCATTCTCCTGCTGCCGTTCCCATCCGGGAAGAAAAGCTCTACAAGAATCATGTATTGGTAACCCGTTAGAAACAGACACAACATCCCGACACATAGCTCTTTCTCTCTATTCTTCCGACGTTACAAGATCTACATACGTGGCATCGAGCCCTTCATTTGTACGAGAGACATCAAGGACAAGAGCACACCCACGGCTAATGGTGGTGACAGTAGGACAAAAAGTTCTAGCAAAATCAGGAAGCGTTGGAGCATGACCGACAAAACAGAGTGTCTCAGCCCGTGCCGCTTGAAGAATCTGTATTAGCACCTGACCATCAAAATAATCGCCAAGCGCTGCCTCAATAAGCATCGGAGCATTAAAATGAGCAGAGACCATCTCAGCACTCTCCACGGCTCGTTTAAGAGGGGAGGTATAGATAGACTCAGGAACAAATCCTTTGGCATCAAGATGAGATATTGTTTTCGCCAGACTCGTTTTCCCCTGTTCACTCAGAGGCACCTCCGGAGCAAATCCCCCCTCCTGCTGAGCATGGCGAAGCAATATCAGCCTCATGGTTACCCCCTCCCTCTAGTTTGCGCAAGGGTTCGAGCGCATTAGAAACATGAGTAGTTTCAACTGATACCGAACCCCCTGATCGCGGATCTAAAATATCAGCAATCTGCTCAGCTTTCCACGTTAATCTAAACGAGGAAAGAATACCATTGACCAGACGAGTATGACTTCGTATAGCGTCGGCTAAATGAGTATCACGACTCAGGATTCCCCGGCCGATTTCAACAACATTAAGAGCCATATCATCAACAGAACTACCTGCCGCGCGACCACTGACGACATCAAACAGCTTAAAAAATAGACAGTTTAATTTCCAACTGCTGTTTTTTACCCTACCAAGACGAGAAAAAAATATGGATAGTCGTTTCGGGAGCCATTTTATCGATATATTTCTCTCTTTTTTGATAGAAGAAAGATAGCCAGATGTGAGGGGCTTGGCGAAACGAACTCCATCTCTCAGTCGAGAAACATCTACATGTAAAAGGGCTACCTCCTCTTCGAGCTCCAACAAAATTTTTGTGGCCGCTACAACTCGAGCTACAATCTGAAGGCTCTCACTGCTTCCAAAAGCCTGATTGATCCCACAGCCGATTGCATACAAATTGGGATGCTCGCTTCTTTTCTTCACATCAACAACAGTTCTCCCCATAAAGGCTCCCATATGAATAACCTTTATGACACTCGATAGCCCAGGCGGTAAAGATACCAATGAGATTAGCTTCCACTGACACCTAATCGCCTCTCTCTTTCTATACGCATATAAGCCCCCAATGCCGGCTATCATTCCTACCACCATAAAACCCATCGACACCTCCCCCCTTTGTGGATTACATCTTTTGAGTACTCCGCTATAAACGGTCTCCAAGGCTCCCATAAAGGGAATGAACTTATCAACTAATTTTTTGACAAAATCTTTTTGCGCATGAACTTTGCCTTACAACACATTGAAAAACAAAAGGTTGCGCTCACGGCCGGGCGAGAAACAAAAAATCATGAAGTCACACCTATCCAGTTTTGTTCTCTAGCGCTACACTAGGGCTCTTGATTTTGTAATTTATCTTTTTTTCCAGGAATAAAAGCCTATGTCTATTGAGCCCACCACACCTCCGCTTCTTGATCAAGAGAGCGTAAGTCGCTTGAATAAAATAGCAACCGCCATACGCGTGTTGTCGATGGATGCAGTACAAAAAGCAAACTCGGGACACCCCGGCATGCCTCTGGGATGTGCAGAGCTCGGGGCCTTTCTGTATGGACATCTGCTCCGGCACAACCCACGTTCACCCGAATGGATTAATAGAGATAGACTCATTCTCTCTGCAGGTCATGGATCTATGTGGCTCTACTCCTGCCTTCACCTGTCTGGATTTGATCTGTCACTTGATGAAATTAAAAACTTTCGCCAACTGCACTCTAAAACGCCTGGTCACCCTGAATCTTGTGACACCCCAGGCGTCGAGACAACCACAGGCCCATTAGGACAAGGATTTGCTAACGGCGTCGGAACCGCCCTCGGCTTAAAATTACTAGCAAAACGGTTTAATACCCCAGATTTTCCCATTATTAACTCCAGAGTTTTCGTAGTCGCTGGAGATGGCTGCATCATGGAGGGGATAACCTCCGAAGCCTCATCGCTCGCTGGCCACCTCGGTCTCGATAACCTTGTCGTCTTCTATGACGCCAATGATATCTCCCTCGATGGCCCCTTAAGCGAAAGCTGTTCTGAAGAGACCAAAATGAGGTACCGCTCCTACGGATGGGAGATCATAGAAGTCGATGGCCACGATATCGAACAGCTAGATAGAGCATGCCGAAAAGTACTTCACAACCAAAAAAAACCGGTTCTTATTGTCACGAAAACAACTATTGGAAAGAGCTCACCATCAAAAGAGGGATCACATACATGCCATGGATCCCCCCTTGGCGAAGAAGAGATTAAACAGGCAAAGAAAGCTCTCGGTGTCCCAGAAGAGGATTTTTACATACCCCAGCCCGCTCGCGCTCACTTTCAAGAAAAGATTGAAAAAGATGCAATGATAGAAAGAGACTGGATTAATATGTTCGAAAACTGGTCGAGAAGTTTTCCTGAAAAGCGAAAAGAATTCGACAGTATGGTGCAAAACAACATTCCCGACAATATTGAGTCCTCTCTCTCTGAGCTTTCCCTCTCGCAATCTATCTCAGGAAGAAAGGCCTCACACGCAATATTAAGCCATCTAGCAGACATTCTCCCCCAACTCTATTGCGGATCTGCGGACCTCTCTTGCTCTGACCTCACAAGCGTAAAGCAGTACCCCGTTGTCTCAAAAGACCATATGGAGGGCCGCAACATCAAATTCGGTGTTCGAGAATTTGCCATGGGAGCTATGGCAACCGGGCTCAGGCAAACACGGATGATACAACCGGTTATCGGCACCTTCTTGACCTTTTCAGACTACATGAGAAATGCTATACGCCTGGCCTCCCTTATGAAGGAACAGGTTATCTACCAATTCACCCACGACTCCATTTTCCTCGGTGAAGATGGTCCTACTCACCAGCCTGTAGAACAAATCGCCTCTTTGCGATCTATCCCTAACCTTCACGTTATCCGCCCCTCAGGCACACACGAGGTTAAAATGGCATGGATAGCTGCCTTGCGCTACCAGGGACCAACAGCTCTGATTCTCTCACGACAAAATATTTGGGATATCCCAGAAACGGTTCTCCCCTTCTCAGAAGGTATGGAAAAAGGAGCGTATGTCGTGCACACTGGAAAAGACCGCGTAGACTTTACCCTCGTCGCCACCGGCTCAGAACTTCCTCTTACCATAGATGTCGCTGTGGCCCTAGAACAGATAGGAAAGTCTGTGCGCGTTATCTCCATGCCTTGCTGGGAGCTTTTTGAACAACAACCCAAAAGCTACAAAGAATCACTTTTTGGACCCAATAGCGGTGTAAAAGTTTCGATTGAAGCCGGTTCCGAACAAGGGTGGCACAAGTACATAGGCTCTGAAGGCATTGCCATCAGCGTCGAGGGGTTTGGAACATCAGCTCCTCCTTGCATAATTGCAAAAGAGTACGGATTTACCGTCGATGCAATCTTGGCACGACTCTTAACCTAAAAAGGAAGAGGCGATGACGACCTTTTTGAACAGAACAAGTGATTTTCAAATTGAAACGCTCTTTCTCTCACGGATCTCTTATCGAACATTCAGCCAGGAAAGACTCTCTGAAGAAGAACGTTTGGCTCTTTTCGAAGCAGCAAGATGGGCCCCCTCTTCTTACAACAACCAGCCATGGCGTTTTGTCTATGCGTGCCGAGAAGACAAAGAGTGGAACACGCTCTTTGATAGCCTTGTCGAATTCAATAAACAGTGGTGCCGCTTTGCCGACACCCTCGTTGTTGTCATCTCAAAGAACATTCACAACAACAAACCATCACGGACAGCCTCCTTTGATACCGGAGCAGCATGGATAAGCCTTGCTCTTGAAGCCACAGCTCGAAATATCATCGCACACGCCATGTCAGGATTTGACTATGCAGCCATCAAAGAAAAGCTGGCAATTCCTGATGAATTCACCGTTGAGGCAATGATTGCCATAGGAAAGCCGGGCAGTAAAGAGGATCTTCAAAAAGAAGATCCCCCCTCTCTGCGAAAACCCCTTGAAAAGACAATCTCTAGAGGATCGTTTTCATTTCAATGATGCGCACACTTTTTTTAGATGCTCTTTCATGCCAAAATCAATCCCGCCCCCCAGTCTGGCTCATGCGCCAGGCAGGAAGATATATGCAGTCATACCAAGCGCTCAGAAAAAAATATTCCTTCTCCCAACTTTGTCTTATCCCCGAACTTGCAGCACAAGTCACGCTACAACCAATCCAAACTTTCGATGTTGATGCCGCTATTCTCTTTTCGGACATTCTTTTCCCCCTTTCTACATTAGGATATGATATCTCATTTTCCCCTAGACCAACCATCTCAGGCCCTCCCTGGCAACAAGCTACGTCCCCTGTTGACATCGAAGCTGCCCTGAAAGAGAATATCGGAGGAACCTATACAGCGGCATCACTACTTTGTGAATCCCTTGACCGAGCGCTCATTGGCTTTGCAGGAGCTCCATGGACACTCGCAGCGTATCTAATCGAAGGGGGATCCTCAAGAGGAGGATCCTCAAGAAAATGGTCAAAAGTGCAACAGGCTCTGCAAAAAAACCTCAATGAAGTCATCAGCCTCGTCTCTTGTTTAGAACCCATCGTCACAACACATCTCAGGTTGCAAATCCAAGCAGGATGTAACGCCCTGCAGCTCTTTGACTCGCAAAACGCCCTACTCCCGCCCCCACTTTTTAAAACACTTTGCCTCTTGCCTCTGAAGAGAATTCTTTCCGAATTAGACAGCTTCCCTCTCATCTATTTCAAAGCAGCCTCTTCCAACATCACATCTCTGTCTTCTATAGCCCCTCTCTCAGTAGATCAGACAATCTCTCTTAACAATATACGCCATCGTATTCCTCATCACCTCGCCATACAGGGAAACCTCGACATCAGTCTGTTACAAGAGCCCAAAAAAGCAATTGCTACAGCTCAACAGATCTGTACTTGTATGCAACATGATCCCGGGTTTATCTTCAATCTCTCGGGAGGAATTCCCCCAACAACAAAAGAAGAGACGGTGCGACGGCTTGTTGAAACCGTACAAAATTCATGATCACCAAAGCTTTTATCAAACGCTACAATACCTTAGTTCCCCGCTATACAAGCTACCCACCAGCTTCTACTTGGAAAAAATGTGATAGCACGGCCTACATTCAAGCTCTCCCTGCCATAGCATCCCCTATCTCCCTCTACATCCATATTCCTTTTTGTCCTGCTATCTGCCTCTACTGCGGATGCTCTTCGATCCCTTTACATAACAAAGAGCAAATCAAAAAATATATCCAAACACTATGCCAGGAGGTTACTCTCATACAAACACTGATAGGGAAAACCTCCATTCATCAGATCCACCTTGGAGGAGGAAGCCCTTCTCTTTTGTCGAAAAGCGCTCTCGAACAAATTTTCTCCTCCATTAAATCCCACTTTCATATCGAAGAAAACGCTGAAATTTCGATCGAAATTGACCCACGAAATGTCTACCAGACGAAAAAACTCGAAACATTCAAAAACATTGGATTTAACCGCATAAGCCTCGGCATCCAAGATCTAAACGACACTGTCCAAACAGCAATTGGCCGCTACCAAAGTGAAAAAGTTTCAAAAGCAGTCTTTCTCCAAGCAAAAAGGCTCGGTTTTTCGAGTATCAATGTCGATCTTATCTATGGACTGCCCTGTCAAACCGCCATCACCTTTACATCAACAATTAAAAAAATCGCCGCGCTCCATCCAGATCGTATTGCCCTTTTCTCCTTCGCCTACCTCCCCGAAATCAAACCTCACCAAAGAAAAATTCAAAAGGACCTCCTCCCAACTCCTGAAGAAAAATTCCACCTCTATCATGATGCTAAAAACAATCTTCTCTCTTATGGATACAAAACTATTGGAATCGATCACTTTGCTGCCCCCTCAGATCCCCTTTTCACTCATCTCAAGAATAAAACCCTTAGAAGAACCTTCCAGGGGTATACATCGGTTCCTTCAACAACCCTCATCGGTCTCGGAATCACCTCCATCACTAGCCTTGAGGCCGACTATTTTCAAAATACCAAGGATCTCAATACCTACTACAAAATGATCGCTAACAAAACCCCAGCTACATCACGAGGTATTACACTCTCTCACGACGACATGACCAGGAGATGGGTTATCGAGCAGATACTCTGTTTTGGCTCCATCGACAAAAATAGATTCAACCAAAGATGGGGACTCTGCTTTGATCGTTATTTTGAAAAAGAGCTGGCACTTTTAACACCTCTTATCGAAGATGGACTCGTTGAAATATCAACAGCGTCCATTCATGCAACAAAGCTAGGGAGTTTTTTCTTGCGAAATATTGCATCCTGTTTTGACACATACACTCATACCATTTGCTCGAGGGCTATATGAACGTAGACATCACAATTCTTGGAGGAGGAATATCCGGCCTCTCCTGTGCCTACTTCCTCCAAAAACTCAATCCCAACTTAAAACTTCTTCTTCTCGAGCCCCGCTCCAACCTCGGGGGGTGGATGCAATCTATCACCCTCGGTTCCGGTCAGCGCTACGAAACAGGACCCCGTAGCTTACGCCTTCGAGGAGAATACGCCCTTGCCACAAACCACCTTATCACCTCTCTCGGCCTTGAAAAAGAGGTCATCAAAGCCGCTAAAACATCACAGTCCCGATATACCGTTCTCAAGGGTAAGCCGACATCTCTTCCTGAAGGGTTTTCAGATCTCTTCTTCACAAAGACAGGACGAGAACTCGCCCGCCTTGCCTTCCTCGAACCCTTCAGAAAAAAAGGCTCCCCAAAAGATGAAAGCGTCGCCTCATTTTTTGCTCGAAGAGCACCTTCTTCTCTAGTCCAAAAACTTGCAGATGCCCTCGTCACCGGTATTTGGGCAGGAAGGGCAAGCGAACTTTCTATCTACCATACCTTCCCAGAGATGAAAGAGTGGGAGCTCTCTTGCGGATCTACACTTCTCGGCGCTATCAAATCCATCTTTTCACGATCACAAAAACCTGAAATCAGGGGTATCTGTTCATTTAAACATGGTCTTTCACAACTTATCGACACCCTTCAGGAGCAAATCACAACTCCTATGCACGCGAATATCTCCATAGAAAGGATAGATGACAACAACACCCTCTACACCTCCCTCGGACCCATTGAAAGCAAAAAGATTATCTTCGCTCTCCCAGAACCATCCCTACACCGTCTCGCACCTCAGTTTACAAAAAAACCCTTTCCACACACCTCGATAGCATCTGTTCTCATGGGCTGGGAAGAGGATCTGCTCGAAAAGAAAGGATTCGGTGTTCTCGCCCCGGAAAAAGAAGATCCCCACACACTCGGCATCATCTACGACTCCTGCGTCTTCCTTGAACATAACACCCATATGAAAACACGCCTTACCGTCCTCATAGGCGGTGCCCGCTGGCCAGAATGTATCAACGAATCTGACGAGACCCTCCTCAACATAGCCCTCTCACGTGTTCAGCAATGGACAGGTATCACAAAACTACCAGCAGAACATTGTGTTCTTCGAGCTAAAGAGTGCATCCCCCACGCCCCAGTAGGAGCCCCCAGACCAACACCATTTCTAAGCGCACCCTGTAACACTCAGTTTGCCATCAACCCCGCCATCGGCGGCGTCTCCGTCAACCATTGCGTTAGCTCTGCGTATGCACTAGCAAACGCTCTGACTGAATGAGAAAGAGCAGGGGGACCAGTCCCCCTGCACCCCCATTAAATCAAAAAACCCTATGGCCTACGGCCACAGGGTTTTTTGTATATTGGGGAAGGAACGATAGGATTCTATGACAGGTTTACGGCCTGAGAGATTTTCGTAGCCACTTACGCCTTCTATCGCCGGGAACAGACCTTAGTTGTATCCTTCGGAGGAGGTCTCTTTCTCACCCCCGGCCTGTGTTCTGACGATCTTGTTTTTTGGCGATTCAAAATTCGTTTTCCCACACGAGCAGATAACATCCCCACAAGAGCTCCTCCAACAAAAGGACTAACCGCGGGAGCCGCAATGCTCAAACCAACACCAGCGGCAATGCCGCCTACACCACCTGCAACAGCCCCAGCAATCCTCTCCGACGAGTTCCATAAGGGGACCTCATCTACAAGAGAGTCAAGAGCAAGTATACAGGGAGAGTAAAGATCGACGTTTTTCAACACGAAATCAGTGGCGGCAACTACATCAACAGCACCATTTTCAACTGCAGGCCATGCCGTGGCAAGACCACCTTGTCCAATTGATTTCCGAAGAGCTCCGCGCACACCAACAGCGGCTCGTTCAATTGCCGGTTGAATAACTCGACAGGCATAATCTATATTTTCCATCGCAACACAACCCGCTACGGCCCTACTGACCCTCCTCGCCGCGTTAAGAGAACGTTTGATCCTCGTACCATGCTCACCATCTTGAGAGAGAGCGTCGTACAGACCGTGTATATTTGATCTTTTAGAAGTCTTTCTGCCCGAAGAGAACCAACACATCCAACTAACCCTTCCGAGAGAACATAGTCTCTCCTTTAATCGTTCTCCAGACCAAACTCTCTCAAGAGCCTCCTTATGTGCTTCCAGCCTATCTAAAGCTGTCTTTTCACATTCAAAACTCTCTTCCTTTAGCTCGAGAGTTGACGCTATCTCCTTAAGCTTTTTTCGCAATGAAATCCGAGCTTTTTCGGAAGACATACTCTCTACTTCCAGTCTGGTCTCTACTTCACCTTTGAGTCGACGATACGATTCAATGTCCCTCTTATCATTCTCTAAAAACCTTTTTCTCCAACTGATCATCATCTCCAACCGTTTTGGGTTTCTCTCTTTGAGAAGAACTCGGAGATCTCTACCACATTCTTCTTGACGAATATCAGGATCCTTTTCATCGTCGGTTTCCAAGGGCATATGTACCACATCCCCTTCATCAGTCTCCATTGGGGAAAAATGGGCATCGCCCAATTCCTCCGCCATACTCTCTACGAGGACAATACGCTCATTTAAAACCAGCTGAGCTCTCTCTATATACGGCTTAGAAAATCGTTCGTTTGCAAGACGTTGTACAATTTTTTCTCGTGTCGCTTTAGCTTTCTCTAATAGAGCCTCGTTACTTTGCTTAATTTCTTCTGCTCTTTTTGAGCAGTTTGCAAGTTGCTCGCGAATCTGCTGTAGACAGCTCTCAAAATCCACTTTTGAACGCCCGTCTTCAATCTCTTTTATGGTTTCAGATGAGGTCAGCGGTATCTCCTTATGCTCTCCTGAAAGAACCCCCTGTACTAAATCTTTTTCAGCAGTAAGTTGGCTAATCTCTCCCAAAAGAGAGCTTATCTGCTCTTGTGCAACAAATAGATTCCTATTTTGCTCTTTAATATCGTTGTATTTTGCTCCTTCAATTCTCACTACGCAGTGCCTCCCATCGGACTTTTAACGGTTTGCAAAATAGGAACAGAGACGTCCTCAGAAGAAGACAGCCCAACACCACTACTGAGATACTTAAGAGCTCCTTTCGCTATAGTAAGAGCCCCCCATCCCCCATGATACAGCCTTTCCTCATGAACCTCGTAATATGAAGCCTCGCGCTCCAATACCTTCTCTCCAAAACTAAGTCTATTTTCCGCTGCCCGCAATGGCTGCACCGAACCATTTTGAGCAACTTCTACTACTTTTTCAGATACCTGAGGTAGTTTCGCTGAAACCACCTCTTCTCGTGGATGTGGACCATAAATCATGGACGGATCGTTCCCGTTCACCTGGGCAAAAGAGTGCGCCTCCGAATCCGAGGATACCGGTTGCTCGGGTAAAGCTTGGGCTTTAGGCGCCGACCACCATGAGTAGAGAACACCCGCTCCCTTGGCAATACTAACAGTCGATGCAACGCGCCAGACAACCTTAGCAGGTGTTTTCACCCCCCAAGGCAGCTTATCACACTGTTTGTCGACATAGGATGTAACTGGCTGAAGCACAATCGTTCCCGCTTGTTGCAATCCAAAAACCATAAGAGAACCCATAGGGGTATATCCTAGAAGACTTAGTGCCAACGGTGTGGCTACTGCCATACCTAGGCTGGCTACTGCCGGGAGCGCCACAGAACTAAGTGCAGAAAGAGGAAGGCCGCCGATAGTGATATTAATGGTGTTATTGGAAAGAATTGTGTGAGAAGAACTATTGGAAGGAGCGCCTATTTTATTACTTTTAGTTTTAAGAGATCCGATATATCCACTGACAACCTCAGCAATAGAGCTGTGTTTACCAAAAAGACCTCTCAAATACCCACGCAGAATTTTTAGGCTCTGTATGGTCTGAACAAGCTTGTCTTTAGAATCAGTTTTAAACACAGGATCAACGAGCTCTTGAATTCTTCTCTCAATCCCTTGAGAAATCTCAAGGAGGGGCAGTTCCAGAGCTTCTTGGAACATCCTCTCTGCAGCATCGAGCTGATAGGTAGAGCATAAGGTAGCTACGTCAAGCTTGGTCTCATCACTTTCTTGCGATAGCATCGATATGTTCTTCAAAAGCATGTCAAGACTCTTTGATGCACAAACATGCTTTTTATACTCCAGACACTCTTCTCTCCACTTCTGGGAAATGCACTCTCTTGCTTGAAGGGAAAAGATATCTATGAAATCGCCGCGCTGCTCGGGCTCAATTGCATCGAATATTTTTGTAAGTTCATCAAGAGATGAGGCCTGAGAAAGGTTTTGTTTTAGCAGGGTGCGACATGCCTGTCTATGGGATTTTTCCTGCAGTTGATCTGATTGAAGAACAAAGCGAAATACCCTCTTCATCTTTGCATCATCGATGGTATCTGCGTCTTCGTGTACCTCTTGAAGAGCAAGAACAAACAGCCGACCGATAGCATCGATATTTGATGAACGGTCATGCACGGTTACGGTAATGTTCGTATTCGGTGATATCGGAATGGTCACGAGTTTGCTACAGAACACGCGCGAAATCCAATTGCGTATACGACCAAAAAGAGATGGCGGCGCCGTAAACGCACTCTCTGGACTACCAATAGAACTAACATAGATATCGGAAATGTTCGTCCTGGCAGCAATCTCCTCAAAATTTACAGCTAGTTTGTCAAGCCAGTCTATGGCCGAGTTGCCCTGATTAACAATAGACACATTATTACCTCTTAATAAAACAAATAATGCGTGTATTGTATCAAATATGGTTTTTAACAATCAAATAAAAAATAAACAGGGCCTGGCTTTTAACAATAAACCCTCAGCCAACAAAATCTATACCGGAAATCCAGTGGACATTGGGGACGCAAACCTAAAGGCGCCTAATTTTCTACTTGTTACGTTCGATTGTGTTCAAGCGTGATGTGGGGCGCAATTTGGGTTTTAAACGAAACCTTCTTTCTCGCTACAGTAAATCCTTAACCAATCGAGCAAGTCTCTCCTCGGTAAGCTCAAAATTATCCCCAAAGTCACTTTCGTCATCAGAAGGAGGAGCCATTTCACGGACATACACAGCACCAGCTTCTTCATCCGAGTCAGAAGATGTCTCTCCCACAAAACTCCTCTCAGATCCACAAGAAGAAGAGTCGGAACAGCTTGACATCTCATCTTCGTCATCATCATTCTGGGGATCGGCAACCATCCATGAGAGTGTTGTCATGTTCGCTAAAGACCACGGCTGATTAGATGAATCTATTACAGTCACCGTCAACTCTCTGCCTTCAATTCTCTGTAGCACCCAAGAATCTATATCAGAAGGGTGTGGAACCTTAAGCTTGTCATTGCCTCCAACAAAAACACTTGTAAGGGATTCCAAAGAAAGAAAGCTCCAATCAAGGGTTTTAAGGGGAGTGCTACTCAAGTCTACCTCTTGCAAACTTCGAAGAAACTCAAGATCGGGGACTTTCTTGAGGGGGTTATCACTTGCATTTAGGCTACGCAGCGATTCTATGTCCGTTATCTCATCAGGAAGAGATTTCAGCTCGTTTGCACTTACATCCAACTTCTGAAGTGCTTGCAAACCAGAGATTCCGTTGGGGAGGCCCCTGATAGTATTTCCAGAAAGGGAAAGTTCCTGTAAAGACTGACAGCAAAAAAGCTCTTCTGGAAAACAGAGAAGCTTTTTGTGTTGCCCATCAATGTGAGTGAGATTTGCTCCCTCTCCTTCCCTTAACCAAGCTCGGAGTGCTGCTGCCCTATTCTCACGATCCCCAAGCAACGGCAAAGCGCCATTGGCACCATTTTCAAAAAGGCGAATCAAAGAAACGTCAGAGGCCAAACGAAAAATCTCCACGGCTCTCTCGAAGGTGATATCTCCACCAACAATTTCTTGATCAGCAGCACAAAGCCCTCCCCTCGTCGCTTCGGCAATCGAATAGATATCCTTCACCATGCTGCCAGCATTAAAATGAAATTCTCTGTTCAGATGAAACGCCTCCGCTCCTGCCGGAAAATCGATACCAAAAGAACGGAATAAATTTACGTTCTGAGAGTCCTTACTCAATGTTACAAGTTGATCGTAGCACATCTCCGCATACTTACTCCGATGTCCCCTAACCAAAGGCAGGCGACTTCGTAAAGGCAACATATCTGAAATACACGTCCTCACATGAGGGGATAGACCACCCATCCCAAGCACAGGAATCTGAGGGAAAACGCTATTAAACACAGCCTGAATCTGTTCTTGATCATGCATAGGAACTGCAGCAATAATTCGTCCACGAAGGTCTTCAAGAGCGCCTTCTGCTTCATCTCTTCTGTGGTAGTAGCCATTGCAAACTTGATCGATCTCTCTACCAAAATGTGGTGGCAGCCCCTCCATGCCGTGAAGAGTTGTTGAAAACTCGCTCAATGCCTGTGTCATCTGTTTTTCTCCTTGTGACTCGTTGACTCTTAGCCAAGGTACCACAATGTATACCATTTGAAAACAGGGATTGCATCGCATCGCCCACAAAAAATGAACAAAAAAAATCGTTTCTTAGATTACACTGCCCGACCACACGTGGTTTTTTCCTACTTTTTTTGTCCCTTATTAATGAGGAAACAGATGGCTGCAATAGGCGGACGATTTCGAGAATCAACGGATGTAGACACCACTCCAAGCCTACGAGAACGTTGTGCCCATAAACATGCAGAACGCTGTCTGAGAAAATACAACGAAAATATCGCTCAGGCGCGCCATGGAGCAAGGATTTTCCATTGTATTACCAGCACACTGATAACCCCCATTGAAATGTCCATGGGCGCAGCTCGGTTTGTAAGAGCATGCACAACTTTTGTCACCACTTCACTGACAGGCCGCATGCTTCCTAAGAGGGACCCCACGACTTTCTCCTGGATCGCCAAAGAGGTAAAAATAGCATTCCTTCAAATGATCCCTATTGTGGGAGCTCAGCTCGCCAACCAATATCGAATGTACTCAACATTAGAAGGATTTTCCAATGCCCCCGCTTTTGGAGGACTGCTGGCAAAGCTTGGCCCCATTATCTCTAAAATGCTTTACGGAAACAGGAAGAAAGACTCTCTACCCGAATATGATGGAGGAGGAAATCGCATTGGTTCATGTGAGTACTTGTATGCAACTCTTTTCTATCTACGTATACAAAGGCCTGAAATTAGTGATGTAATACACCATTTATCTGGAACCTCCTCCCTTCGGTGCCTTGTTCGTATCCCGGTGAAAAAAAATGAAACCATCGTGCGATACCATGATGGCACCCTGCTCATGGCCAACGATTTAAAACGAGAAAAAAACAAGACTGTTGTCCTCTATCACGCACAGAACCAACATCGACACGATAACGAAAAAAAAGCAAGAATGTATCTTAAACGAGGATATAACGTACTTTTAGCCTCCTATGCAGGCGATACTGTCGTTACAACAACTCGATGGGGAGTCAAAATGAAGCGCACAAAATGCGCCGAATATCTTATGCGAGAAGATGCTCTTGCCGACGTTGAATTTTTCAAAGAGCTTGGAATAACACAGCTAGCTGTCCATGGAATCTTTCTCGGTGCAGCTCAGGCCATGAATTTTGCTCAAGCTCTCCAGAATCAGAATGCAGAGCTCTCCCTTGATTTTGTGCTCCTTGAAAAACCGTTCACCTCCATAGTAGAGGCAACAGCAAACGATATAAGAAACGGATTCAATAGTGAGCTTTTAGCACAAATCATCTCGGACCTCACCAAAAAAATTCTCTTTGCCGAAACAAATGACCCAGCTAGCTACGGTTGCGACGGTCTCAATAACGAGAATAAACTCAGAGAGCTCTCCCAAGACCCTCGCTTCGACAGAACAAAATTCTACATCATAGGGATGATACAAGATGTGGTTAACGGAACCCCCCCGCCCCCAGACACCAATTTCTCTCTACGATTAAAGAGGGCGGCACATGACCAAACACGAGCTCGACTCGATATGCAACAGAGTAATCACCATTCCCCATGTAAACTCACTCAGGCAAAAAGGTTTCTCCTTCCGCCCAAGGAAAAGAACGCCCTGAGATCTAAATACACTCTAAACCCTAGACGATAGAAGGTTCGGTGGGCTCTCCCAGGAGAGCCCACTTTAAACCCAAAATTCTGATTCATGGGGATGGCGGGTGATCAGATTTTGAGATTTCACCCCACCTCTGGCGCTAATTTCGCAACAACCTTCTCTCTCTTCACAGAAGATCACAGTCAAATTCTTCTCGGTATGCACGATGACGAGCGGTGTTACTCGCGCAATTTTAGCACGGTACCGCGGTTTCTCTTTCCTCCCGGCAATTAATATATTCATTTTTAATTGCAATAAAGCCTTATATATATTAAAATTGATCTTTATTATTTCTTAATAAAACAAAACGAGCATTTATGATCCAAGACTCTTTTTTCAGTATTTATAAATCTTCGTATCCCAATCTCTTTGACAACGGTCCAAAAAAGTTGACCCTCGTCCTCAAGGACGGGCGCTCTTTTGGGGTGGGATACAGCAAGCAGCAAGAGCGCATATGGGGCCAGGCCTCTGTCATTTTCAACTCCGAAGATCTCAACGTCATAAAAGAGAACGGGATCCTTCCTCAAGGAGAGGAAGAGCAAACCTTGTATACACTTCTCGATAAAGCTTCTCCATGCCCGATCCTTCGTTTAAGCCAACAAGTTGCCCAAGATAAGCTCATTATGTCACAAGACTCCTCGTCTGACGAAAAAAAGGAAGGAAAAAGCGCTAGATACGGTTCCAGAATCTTCCACATCATCACCGGCGCCTTGGTCACGCCCACCGAAATGCTTACAGGCATTGCCAAATTAGCAGCATCTTGTGCTGCCGTTTTTGCCTTTATGGTTGCAAACGCAGCCGCATACGCTTGGTATATGGCAGGAATGATGACCGTGGGAACAAATATAGACACCATGATTTATGACAATGAAGAAGTAAAGGATATTGAGAAGCAGATCTTTGAAAACACAAAGCACAGTTTCCGTCCTCTAACGCAGTGGGCCGCTAAACAGGCACGAATGGCACTTCTCCACATGATTCCCATTATGGGGGCGCAACTTGCCAATCAGTACCGAATCAGAGGCACACTTAAGGGGTTTGCTGACACTCCAGCCTTCGGAGGGCTACTGGCAAAAGCAGGTCTATCTGTGCCGAAGATCGTCTACGGATTTCGAAAGACAGACTCTATCCCAAAAGAGGAATCTAAGAGGAGTTGCTACGCACAGGACTCCTACCTGCAGAGCAAATTTCCATGGGGGTGGGAGACCAACGAACAGCTTACCAGTTCCAACGACAGAGAAGTTTTCGTCCGTATCAGCGTAAAAAGCTATCGACTTCATGACGGCACCATGCTCTTTCCAGAAGGCTCAAAAAACATCAAAAATAAAACAGCCGTTCTTTACCACGGAAACTGTCAACATCGAGACGGGATGAAAGAAACAGCTGAAGAATATCTCAACCGAGGCTATAACGTGCTCTTATCCTCATACGCTGGGGACACCGTTGTTGAAGGAACCGGTACCGACTACAAAATAGTACCTACCAAATGTAGCGAACATCTTATGCGAGAAGATGCGGAGGCTGATTTTGAGTTTCTCAAGGGTCTCGGAGTAGAGCACTTTGCTGTCCATGGGATCTCCCTAGGAGGGGCACAAGCTTTAAACTTTACACAAGTTATTCAAAAGAACCGCAAACAGTATACTGAAATTTTCAGACACTCGCCACCTCAGTTTATTCCCAACCCCATTCGCCTTGATTCTGTCCTCTTGGAAAAGACATTCACCAATATGCCCGACGTGGCGGGGAATGTGATACGAAATATATTCAAAAGTCGCTTTTTGGCAACAATCGTCTCGGATTTCACAAAAAGATATCTTCTCGAAGAAAAGAGAAAAAAATACTGCGATGGTCTCGACAACGAGGAAAAGCTTAAAGTTTTGTCCCGAGACGAGAATTTTGCTCACACACGGTTTTGCTGTATAGGGGCCGGAGACGATGAAATCATGGGAAACCCCAAGTCTCCCCTTCACAACTTTGCCCGCAACCTATCACAAGCAGTAGGAAATCAAGATAACGTCCTGTTTGATTTGCAAGCTCGCGATGAGCTATATGCCGCGTTGGGAGTAACTGGACATAACGCCCCAACCTCTTTTGAAAGAGCAATGGACTTTCTCTTTCCCTCTGGAGAGCAGACTTGAGGTTATTGCATCTTTTTCGAGTAGAAAAAAAGGTATCCGTTTTGCTCAACTTGATCCTGAATATCCTGAGAAGGCTTTCGTACTCTAATAATGCTGTCGTTATATTCAACCCACGAAAAGATCTGACCATCGGAGCCAAAAACAGGACATAGCGTGTAATAATGGGCCGGAGCGTAGATAACAACGCTAGAGAGCCGATACGTCACCCCTTTGTCTGAATGGGCCATTGGGACGGCAATACAATCTGAAACAGCTATCGGTGTTGTATCTCTCCTCTCTCCATTTCTTCCTTCAATGGAGAGCACAAAAAATGATGGCGGCGCTGTAGATGAAACCGTTGGCCTTTTGTGATGATCTTCATCGGAAAAAAGAGAATTAATCGTTTTTCCCTCATGAACCATCCGCATCGAAACTTCTCGCAGTGCCGGCCTCTCGTTACCTCTCCATAACCAGGTTGGCCTTACAACAAGACAAGGTTCAATGGCCTCTCTCCAGAGATCTACAGGGTCTGCCTCCTGCATAACAGAGTCTTCAGCACCAGTTTGCATCCATCCAGCTTTTTGAAGAGCTTCCAGTACAGCTATTACGTGCTCTCTTTGAACAGCCTCCGTATCGCCGGCTTTTATCTGCCGACAGAATCTATTTAATGCAGTTCCAAGCACACTTTTGTCAAAAACATCTCCCTCAACCGTCGACAGAAGCCCCTGCACAAGGGAAATAAAGTAACAGAGCATTCCTGGGTTCTCGACCCCCCGTCTGAGGGCCACTATTCCAAGCGTTTTCTGGAAGATAGGTGTGCAATCAGTGCCCGCACTGGTCTTTGATCCGCGTACTGGTTTTGCATGAAAAATCGTCTGAGAAATGGCTGAAAAAAGACCGCGAACAAGAGCGGAAACCTTTCTCACCGTAGAAGAGAAAAATCGGTAGACGTACGCAAGGGGGGAGGAAAAAAATCCCTCTTGCAACCTACCGAAATTAAAAAGCTCACAAAGACGCATAAACCAAACCTTTCCTCATCAAACTGATCACCTATTGTACCATTATTCTGCGTTTATTAAAATAAGTCTTACCCAACAAAAAGTGAGTCTTTGTCCTATATAGAGAATACCAATAGCTTTTGCAATAAATGGCGCGCAAGGCTAATGTAAGCAAAGGCAGCAGAGAGTCCACCTAAAGTGGGCAAAAAGCTTTCTTATATCAACCCCTCAACTATGAATATACCTATGTTTGACAAGTTCACCAATCGAGCAAAGCAAGTCATCAAGCTGGCAAAGAAAGAAGCACAGCGATTAAACCATAACTACCTAGGAACAGAACATATTCTACTGGGCCTTTTGAAGCTTGGTCAGGGCATTGCCGTCAATGTCTTGCGCAATATGAATATCGACTACGATCTGGTTCGCCAGGAAGTCGAGAGACTTGTAGGATTTGGTCCTGAAATTCAGCTATACGGAGACCCCGCTCTTACAGGAAAAGTTAAGAAAGTCATCGAGTTCTCCAATGAAGAAGCCGCCACCTTGAACCATAATTACGTAGGGACAGAGCACCTTCTTCTCGGTCTTTTAAAACAGACTGATGGAGTCGCCGCTCAAGTTCTTGAAAATCTCAGCGTGAGTCTCAAGGAGCTTAGAAAAGATATTCTCAAAGAACTTGAATCTTTTAATCTCCAACTACCGCCTTCTTCTGACGGGCCATCACAACAGGCATCAGCAGGATCTGCTGCATCAAAAGCCTTTGAGCGCATGGGAGGCCCCTCAACACATGGACAGGAAAAACTTTCCTCCCTCAAATCCTTTGGCCATGACCTCACAGAAGCTGCCAAGGAGAACAAACTCGATCCTGTGATTGATCGTACCGATGAAGTAGAGCGTCTTATTCTTATTCTCTGCCGCCGCCGAAAAAATAATCCTGTTCTGCTCGGTGAGGCGGGTGTTGGAAAGACAGCCATTGTTGAAGGGCTAGCTCACGCTATCGTCAGGGGAGAAGTTCCAGATATCCTCCAGAAAAAACGTCTTATCTGCCTAGATCTTGCCTTGATGATTGCAGGAACAAAATACCGAGGTCAGTTTGAGGAACGTATCAAAGCCGCAATGGATGAGATCAAAAAAAGTGGCAATATCATCCTCTTTATCGATGAAATGCACACCATTGTCGGTGCCGGCGCCGCAGAAGGTGCTATTGACGCCTCAAATATCCTTAAGCCCGCCTTATCGAGAGGAGAAATCCAATGTATAGGCGCAACCACACTTGACGAATACCGAAAACATGTCGAAAAAGACTCCGCTTTGGAAAGACGATTCCAAAAGATTATGGTTCAACCTCCAACTGTCGATCAAACAATCGATATTCTCGAGGGGCTAAAACCAAAATACGAAGAACACCATAAATGCAGCTATACCAAAGACTCCATAGATGCCGCCTCTAAGTTTTCTGATCGATATATCTACGGACGGTATCTTCCAGACAAAGCCATTGATCTTCTCGATGAAGCAGGGGCGATGATGCGTATCTCCATGATGCGCCAACCTCCAGATATCACAAGATATGAAGGTGAAATCAAAGAGACACGCGAAGCAAAAGACGAAGCCATAAATAATCAAGAGTATGAAAAAGCCGCTAAGCTTCGAGACACAGAAAAATCCTTGAGAGAAAAACTCCAGCAGCTTCGCTCTGAATGGGAAATGGATAAAGAACAGCACCAAGTGCAGGTCGACTATGAAGACGTGGCTTCTGTAGTGGCAAGGCAAACAGGAATTCCTATCCAGCGACTCACTGAAGAAGAGGCCAGAAAGCTCCTCAAATTGGAACAGCGCCTAAAAGAGCAAGTCGTCGGTCAAGATGATGCTGTCAGCATTGTCTCAAAAGCTGTTCGCAGAAGTAAGTCCGATATAAAAGATCCAAATCGCCCGATAGGAGCCTTTCTCTTCTTAGGACCAACAGGCGTTGGAAAGACCTTATTGGCGCGGGTTCTCGCCTCGAATATGTTTGGCGGTGAAGATGCTCTGATTCAGCTCGACATGTCCGAATACATGGAAAAATTTGCTGTCAGTAGAATGACAGGCTCCCCACCCGGATATGTGGGGTATGAAGAGGGAGGGCAACTCACAGAGCGTGTGCGCCAACGCCCATACTCTGTCGTTCTCTTCGATGAAATTGAAAAATGTCACCCAGATGTTGTCGATATTCTGCTCCAAATATTAGAGGATGGGAAGTTGACAGACGCCTTCGGTCGAAAAGTCGATTTCAGAAACACGATCATTATCATGACCTCTAACCTCGGTGCCGATCTCATCCGAAAAAGTACGGAAATCGGATTTGCTGCCAAGCAGGGCATGCCTGCCTATGAAATCATTCGTGAAAAAATCGAAGAGGCTATGAAAAAACACTTCAAGCCTGAATTTCTTAACAGGCTCACAGATTTTGTCGTCTTCAGACCCCTCTCAACGGAATCACTGACCAAAATCATCGATATTGAAATGAATGTGCTTCAAAGCCGTTTAACCAACAAAGATGTCACTATTTCGATGACAGCAAAAGCCAAGAAACTCCTTGTAGAAAAGGGATACCAGCCCGAAATGGGAGCGCGTCCCCTTAAGAGAATCTTGGAGCAAATGATTGAAGATCCTCTAGCCGAAAAACTGTTAAGCAGACCGGATCAAAAATGGTCTTGCACTATCGATGCAAAGGGAGATGACCTCTCCTTTACCGATAAAATCTCAGAAATTCCACCAGAAAATGAGGATGAAGAGGTTCAACAGGAAGAGGAGACAGCTCCAACACCTCAAGCGTAAGCAAACAAAACTCGCTCAAAAATGCCTTTCAGCATTTTTTTATAAAATAGGTCAGTTTTTCGAACTAAGGTTCGAAAAACTGACCTATTTTCATGGCCTCAGGCGGGATGTGAGAGCGGCAGCCACCATCCAGCTCTGTTTGAAAAGTTTGAATTATTCAAATCCTAAGTTGCGTTTTTAAACAAACGCCCCTCGAAGAAGGGTAAGGACAGCCTGAGGGGTCGTAGCCCCCATAAGACGCTTTCGTAACTTTGCATCACGCATAGCAACCGTTACTGAAGAGAGCAGCTTGAGATAATCCGTCTGCCGGTTGTCTGGTCCACCTATCAAAAAGACAATTCGAACCAAAGAGTCATCGATCGCATTCCAGTCTATCCCCTTTTGAACAATCCCCACAGCAACAAAAAAATCTGTATATAAAGGAAGCTTCGCATGGGGAATAGCAACTCCCATGCCAATGGCTGTAGAGACAAGATTCTCTCTGTCTAGTATGGCCTGGGCAAATCGCTCTTTCTCGGGAAGGTTTTTTACCAAAAAGATATTATCAACAAGCTGTTGCAACACCTCTTCCTTCGACGCTTCATCAAAGAAAAGAACCGATTTTTCGTCTATGTAATCCAACAGTCCTATCATAGGCTCACTTTACCCAAATTCTGAAACCAACCGTAAAAATCTACGCTACTTAGAAAACTTTCTGCGAACACCTCATCATCGTCTACAAAGAAAGATCAGCTGTCAAGGAAAAGTCATCCTATTGGCTATTTTTTCTTGTCTTCTCATGCTCCGGTATGACCAAATCCCCCCTCTCCCCTCTCAGTCTGCGCAAGTTGGGAGACGACCATAAACCTAGCCTGAACCACTGGAGCCATAACCATTTGAGCAATACGCATCTCAGGACGAACTATAAACGGCTCATGTCCGTGATTGATCACAATCACGCCCACCTCTCCCCGATAATCAGTATCAATACTTCCGGGGCTATTTACCAAAGATATTCCCTGATGAAGAGCCAACCCACTTCGTGGGCGAATTTGCACCTCAAACCCCTCTGGAATCTCAAAAAACAGCCCAGTAGGAATCAACATGCGCTCCCCGGGACGTATAACCACCTCTTCTTCAATAGCAGCCAACAGATCGGCTCCCGTTGCCCCAGGCGTCTGATATACGGGAAGATACCGGGGATTCTTAGCAACAACCTTAAGACCAACCCTGTCCTCGACTTCTACCATCTCTGCCATGACCCTTCTCCTCGAGCTACATTTGCGTTATTCTTTTCTAAGATCACGCCCTGACTGGGCATACTCCAAAAGCCTACTGAGAGTCTTTCTCATTTGAGGGCGATGAACAATATGATCTATCATCCCATGTTCTAGCAGAAACTCTGCTCGCTGAGCACCCTCCGGCAAAGGTTTTCCCAAAATCTGCTCGATAACACGGGGTCCTGCAAAACAGATCAAGGCGTCGGGTTCTGCAACGAGAATATCCCCGAGAGAGGCAAAAGAGGCCGTTACACCACCTGTAGTCGGATTGGTAAGAACGGAAATATAGATAAGGCCCTTTTCCTTAAGACGGGAAAGAACAGCACTTGTTTTTGCCATCTGCATGAGTGAAAGTGTCGATTCTTGCATCCTAGCACCGCCGGATGTCGAAACAACAATCAGATGAAGGGTTTCTTCCACAGCATACTCAATCAGCCGGGTGAGCTTTTCGCCAACGACAGAACCCATAGACCCCCCCATAAAGGAAAAATCAAGTACTGCCAAAGCATACTCTCTCCCATCAAGGGTGGCTCTTCCTGTAACAAGGGCATCATCTCTTTTACACTTTGCCTGAGCTTTCTTCAAACGCTCCTTGTACGAGAGTGTATCAACAAAGCCTAGTGCATCTTTAGGACGAAGGTCTGTAAATAACTCTGTAAAACCGTCTTCATCTGTCATTAGAGCGATCCGATCTTCAACAGAGATTCGGTAGTGATGAGAGCATTTGGGACAACAGTTCAAATTATCGCTAAGCTGGTTTGCGTGGATAAGCTCACTACAGTGAGTACATTTCAGCCACCCACTAAATCCATCTTTTTTTGTTGATGTAATCTTAATCTTTGGTTTTCGACCAAATAATGCCATGCATTGCTCCAATTAGATTATTTCCATTATAGGGGCAAAAGACCGATTTGGGCAAGCCACCGCTTCTTTTTGCACAATGGCAGTAATCTCTGTCGTTAACCCCCTGATTGGTGACCTATTTCTTTTGAGACACACGGTTTCAACGAAAACAAGGCTTTACTGCGTCGAGAGGCGAGATTAGGTTACAACAAAGGTTGTCTGCAGCGGACGACTCAAAAACAGGCCGTCCACCACACATAACCCTCGAGAGAATATCTCTTTACTTTGAAGCCGACACGCTACAACGCGCCACATCCCACGCTAAACATGCGCCATTACCTAGGAAGGGAACAGTTTCAACCACCCCTCGAATCATGCTCTGGAGACAGACAAATAATCCACACGGTATCATGACGATAGACGCTCCTATGAGAGCAAGAGCTCTTATGACATTCTTGCCATTTTCTCCTGGAGAAAAGATACTTACGGCAAGGGCAGTAATCCCTATTGCGGTTGCCACGGCACCACCGACCACAACACACGCCATACCAAGTGCGGCAAGTGCTACTCGAACAGTCCCACTAACGGTGGATACAAATGGAATATATCCGAGTATATCAAACGCTCTTCTAGCTGCGGATATTGGCCTCTGTTTACCTTGTGATCCATTCACAGCTTTATCGAAAAGGCCCGTCTCTATTGCCACATGATCACTTGGAATCGCGTGAGATTCATCCGTGCCACCTTGTGCACCTTCGTCGATTCCCCTCACTGGGACATTAGCATCTAATTGTGCAAACATAACTACTCCCATGTACTTTTATTATTAATAAAGATCATTATATCGCGAAGACTTAATTTTAACAATCTTTATTATTTAACAAAGAAGCGTCTGCTATTACCCGGTTAATTACATGATACGCACAGAATGGAATCATGGGTTGAATAATCACCCACAAACATGGTACTTGCTTAGGTTTCACGTACGTTCATCTAGGGGTTGCAAATCTCTGAATAGTTCACAAAAAGGGCAAAAACGTACGTTAATCCAAAAAATGTGGCACATGTATCCGTAATGCACGTTCAAGGACAACCGCAAAGAGAGATTCAAACAACGGCCCTTGCTCCACAGACTCTTTCTAAAAGTCAGAAAGCTGTCCATGCTCTCGTTCAACAGGAACTCGCATCTCGTTTCGAGCGCCGAGAACCTTCCCCAACCATACATTTTCCCAGAGATATCTCAACAATTCCCCCTCTAAATCCCAAAACACGTCAAAAACTATCGGAGACCAAAAACAAAGAGAGAAAAGCCCTCTACCGCGCCTACCACGAGGCCAGCAAGGCAACAAGGCTACCACCCTCTCCATCGCCCCTATCTAAAAAAGCACTCTCCCAGGAGGCCCTTGCCCGAGCTATCCTTCGCCAGGTCAAAGCAAAGGGCCTCCCTATTTCAGAAGAAGACAAAGAAGATGCTGAAACTCTAGCACACATGCTTCTCTCTTTTGACAGCCTCGATCTTGTAAAGGGGGACACCATAGGAAAATGGGAGTTAGATAGTAGAGTCATCTCCGTTCACGCAAAAAAATCGCGAACATCCGCTTCCCTTTCTGACAAACAGTTTAATAACGACTACAAAAAGCTACATGACATTACAAAAAAACTTCAGGCCGCCCTACAAGACCCTTCCCCTAAAAATCCCGCCAAAGCAAATAAAAAAGCGCTCTTATTGCTTAGAAAAGCTCTATCAACATCTGCCTACTCTCTCCTTTGTCATGATGAATCCATTCCTGAAATCAGATTCCTCCACCAGCTTGTTATGGCCTCTTTTGTAGATATAAACCCTTTAGATCACTTTGAAAACCTCGGTGACCATATCAGCGAACATGGACAGATTAATACCGATAGCATCTCATCCAAGGAAGGATTCTCACAAACCCTAAGGACATTTCGTGAGAAAGGACAACAACAAAGGCTTATGGCCAGCGATCATACCGCTGCATACGTACTCTCCGCCTGGGGGCAGACCATAGGGGCTTTCCGCAGTGTAGGTGCGCCAGGGAAGTACGATCCAAGAGCCCTTGAAAATATTGGGGGACGCCTTTTCCGAGAAGATCTCGCAGTAGGTGATGGTAGAAGAACCGTTCCTTTAACAGCTATCTATAGCCACTCTCCAACCATTGGTAATAAAGTTTCCTTAGAGACCAAAGCATTTTTACAGGCCATGGAAAACAGATGTTTTATGACACCTGAAGAATTAAAAAAAGAGCCTGATTTTGCTAAGAATACCCACTGGACATACACAAACCTTCAAAACACGCTCAACAGACATGAGGCGCCCCGTAGCCGTGCAATAATGGCCCTAAACCAAGAATTTCCCTTCTCTTTCACAGGGATCACCATCACCCAAGACTCTCCCTTTTTTACAGATGGTATAAAAGGACACATGCAGCAGGAAAGAAGAGCGCAACAGGCAATTCGGGGGAGGGCCGTTCCCCTTAATAAAGCGTATGCCCTCAGGATGCATGAAGAAATTATTTCCGAAAACGGAGGGTACAGCTTTCCCCCTGACCCCAATTGGGAAGAAGTCTCTCTGGAAATCGTTCGCAAAGCTCTCACAATGACTGAATCTTTTTCCATAAAAGACCCTCAAACACCCGAAGACTGCCTTCATAACTCAAAAGTAAAAACGGCCTTTCGCGAACTTGTTAATCTTGGTCTCATCCGCTACTGGCAGATGAACTCTCTACCAGAGCAAGGGCAAGGTCTCGTTTCTACCTGCTGCAAGGAATGCATCGATCGCGGAGGGAAAATGATGTCTGAATTTTTATGGGCACTCGGAGATAATACTCCCGACACACTCAAACACGTCATATACAGTGCGCATTCTCGGGCTCTCTTGGCCAGAAAGCGACTTATATTACCCCATAGACTTGAACCCTTCCTCCACCTTTCCGAAGTAGTAGATCAGCGCGAAGTGAAAAACTTTTTAACAGAACAAATCATACCGCTTGCAGATACAACAATCAAAAGCAGTGGAGCGATGCCATCTGTTTCTTCGTCCGTATAATCATCTCCCCGACACCCGGGATAACCACGATTCGAAAAGGGCTAGGACTTCTGGAAAGTTTTCCCTTCCAAACCCCACGCGAAAATAATGCGAATGACAGCCATATACGCTTGCCGGTAAGAGCAAAATACCGGCTTCCGAGAGCACTCGCCTCGTCAGCACCTCCACATCGTCTCGATAATGAACAAAACCAATAGGTCCTGCCTTGGGACGACACCATGAAAAATAGTGAGAATTCCGAATGAAAAACCCGTCCAATAGTTTCAAATTTTCCAGTATAATCTTTCGATTTCGAGAAAGGAGAGCGTCAGAGGCCCTAAGTGCAATAAGCGCTAGCACCTCACTCGGCCCAGCATTGCAGATGGATGTATAGTTTTTATATGCAGCCGCTGCCGAAATTACTCCTTTATCTTGCGATGCTATCCACCCTATCCGCAGCCCTCCAAGACCATACGCCTTTGTGAGAACGTTAATGCTTATCCCTCTCTCATATGCATCAGCGACTGGGGAAAGTCTCTCATTTTCATCTATTTCCATCATACGATACACCTCATCACACAGAAGAAAAATACCGTGAGCTCGAGCAATCGTAACAACAGCATCAAACGATGTTCGAGACAACACCGTTCCAGTCGGATTGTGGGGATAGTTCATCACGATCATTTTCGTTTCAGGCAAAATCGCATCACGAACCTTTTCAGGATCAAGCTCCCACCCTTTTTGCTCATTCAACGAAATAGTCGTTACAGCGCCAGTAATGTGTAAAGGCAGCTCTTCTAATGATTGATAGCAAGGAGTGATCACGACAACGTGGTCTCCCTTACGTAACAAGCTTTGCATCAAAATGTATATTGCCTCTTGAGCACCACAAGTTACGAGCACACCACTTGCATCGATATGACGATATTGAAGAGCTATTTCCTCTCGCAATAGAAGCAAGCCCTTGCTTTCGGTGTAACCCAATCGCATCTTCTCCCATAATTGAGAGCATTTTGTATCAGCTAACTCTAAAACTTCTTTTATAGAAAATGTTTCCGTGTCAGACATGCAGAGCAGGTGGGGAGCCGTAAACTCGTATTTAGCAAAATATTCTTCTAACTTGAACGGTTGAAGGCTCATCGATCATTGCTCTCTTTATGAAAAAAGTAATTTCCATACAACTAGATAGGAATCTGTCTCCTCGTGTAGCATTGTCCTCTTTACATTCGGGGTATAGCGCAGCTTGGCTAGCGCGCTTCGTTCGGGACGAAGAGGTCGTGGGTTCGAATCCCGCTACCCCGATCCTATGGCACAAGCTTTGGCAAATAGGGGGAGACTTGCGATTTTCGTGAATTTAGAGCTCCCGCCCTGTATTTCAATACAACAACAGTTTCTTCATAGCCTTCCACAACTTGAATTTTCCGAGCTTTGGAAAAGTTTTGCTTGAACAGCTGCTTGCGAGATGCTGCATTAATACCAGAGATTTCGACATCGATATCCAGATGCAATGCAGAAGAGGATCTTTGGAAATTGTTTAAAAAGCCAACAAGGTGTTGCTCAGCAACCCCGGTTTCTGGAATCCAGAGCCACATCTCATCTTGGTGATCCCATTCAGATTCCTGCCCACAAAAAACCTCTTTTTCACCAGCGACAGTACTTATCATGTGAGCAAAAAAGTCCACGTGCGCTCTAGCACTGTTAATCTCGTGAGCCCCTTCATACCAAAGTCGCATGAGCTCCTGACGATGCTCGCAGAAGGTAGAAATATTAGATTTGAAAAGTTTCGTCTGCCCAACACGACAGCAGCCATTTTGCTCTTTCGTATCGAGAAAGACCGTTGATGGCTCTTTTTTAATAGCTGCAAGAAGAGCACTATCAGTCTCTTTCTCACGAAATTGGTACACCTTAGCGTAAATTGAGTGGAGATCCTTGTTTTGAAGAAGTCGCTTAGCAGCACCCTTTACAAAACTCTCATCATTTGGAAGATCGACAAAAGAAACCGCCTCCGAAGGCTTTCTATCGAGAAGAGAGCGCATTCGATCCAACAGCTTTTTCACAACAAGTACATCGCGCCTAGAAACCTTTGTCAGAAGATCTGTGTCGTCAAGAATACCATAAAGATAGAAGAAGTATTCAGTAAGCTCACGCTGTGCATCGACAAAGAATCCACCCTCTTCAGCAAAGGCTGTCAGCCCAAACGCCCTCTTTATCTGATCAGACATACCCGGAATATCTATCCCTTCTACACCTGTCAAAAGTTCTTGCCCATACCGCCTGTTAATACGAAGCGACTGCTCTGCTACAAGAGTATTCGTAGATTGGGCGTCTCCCATCAACAGTGTCGGTGCACCCGAGGTTTGAATGCGAGTCTTGTGATGATCGATAATACTGATCACTTCAACATATGAGGCCATCTTCGTCTCTTCAGGATTACTAAAATCCCTAAAAGAGGCTGTTCCCACAATAGTCTCACGAAGATCGTCTTCTTGAACAATACCAACGGGAAACCAACGCCCCTCCCCTTCTGAAACGACAACAGTGAGATGGTCGTAGTGATTGATCTTACTTCGCATCTCATCGACGTCACTTTTTAGCGTAATAAAAATCGAAGGCCGCTCCAATACGTTCTCTTTGACCTCAAGAAGATGCTCTAATCTTTCTATCTTATCTCTGACGATATCAAGAGCTTTTTCTAACGCCTGCACAATCTGCTCTAAACGGCGCATCGCTTGCACTCGGTCTGCCTTCAATACCCCACTCTCATCGAAAAGATCAGCGGTCTGCAACGCTACACACTTCTCAAAAAAATTGGAAAAAGAGCTCTTAAACTTTGTATCTAACTGTACAAAAAGTTCTCTAAAAGTACACTCCATACCCCCTTTGAGACCCAGTATTTGCTCAACATAATCGTGAACATACTGTTTTGTCTTATCGTGAGTTTCTTTGGCCGAAGCGCACTCACCAATTACCGTATCTAACGCATCATCATACGAGTGGGCCACCTCTTTTTCTGTTGAACCGTCATCGGCAAGAGCACGGATCGTACGAGAATGACATTGGCTTTCAAACCAACGAAGGCAGTTTGAAAAGGCAGTGATAACATGACGGACAGCCTCAGCATCATGACTTCCCCACTCCCCCCTATATAGCCCCTCTTCGTCAACAACAATGATCGCTTGGTTATCTCTTGCGTCATCGACAGTATCAGCACGACTAGAATGACATACCTTATGAAACCCCTTACTGGTTACCAGATCAAGCGCTGTCAGTGTAATTGTCGACAATCTCCGACTGACCTGTTCGAAAACCCTTTCACCAAAAAGCCTCTTAAAAAAAAGCTGAATATGGCCGTCTGAAAGCCCTTTAGGAAGGCTCCACTGATGGATCCCTTCTGCTACACGACAACCGAATGCATCAGCCCACCCCCAAAAAGAAGAAACCGTTGTATCGACATCAGGAGACAGATGAGCCGCGACAAAATGAGAACCCGAAAACATTTTTCCCATACCAACTGGGAAAAAGACCTGATATTCATCTCGGGGTAGAAAGCGACCAACAATCTTACCTCGTACTTTTTGTATCTCTTCCGATGAGAGTCCACTAAAATGGTTCAGATAAAATTCAAACAGTTTAAGAGAAAGTGGTTCTTCAAGAATTTTTTCCCTATTTACCCGATCAAGGTATTCCAAAACTGAGGCAAGCAAAAAGCAAGGAACTTCATGATTTTGAATTCGAGAAATAAGCCCTTCATTCACCGCGCGAAACTTCTGACGTATCCCCAATGCCTGAAAATCATCACTGTGAAACCGCAAAAATGTTTCGTCAAGATCTGAAAATCTTGTCAGTGAGGGAATAGCTTCTCCAAGGAGTACCGGAGATGTGTCTGCTGTTAAGTCCATATGTTTCACGATGTCTGTTAGGGTTAAAGTAGGCAATTCTACCAATTTCCCCTTTAACACCATAGAGTTATGGTCAGTTTTTGTATGTTCTGGTTCTGACCTTACCAGCCACCACATCCACTGCAGGAGGCAACTTGGATTTGAAGGTAATTATCTATCTAGGACTACAATCAGGAGGTTAACGGACTGAGTAGGATTCGAACCTACGACCGCCCGCTTAGAAGGCGGGTGCTCTATCCACTGAGCTATCAGTCCACAAACGAGGTTAAAGAGCCACAAGGATAGCGCTCTTCCGCTCTTCTTGGCAATAACAGCGTTACCTCTCTAAAAATTTGGCAAATACCAAAGCCACACAAAACCACCTGAATACTAATAACTTACAACAACAAAACGAAGAAGACACCCACTAAACATCCGTGCGCCAGAACCTCCTGATCCCCGATTGCTACCTAATTAGTAGTCAGGCTATAATACCGCTCCTTGAGACTCTCAAACACAGGGGTTTTTCAGTTAACATGAAAGCAATATCTGTTGGATCTTTTCAAATAGGAAAAGGCAAGCGCCTCACTCTTATTTCAGGACCTTGTGTCATGGAAAGTAGAGACCACACGTTGCGCTGCGCTGAAAAGCTCGTATCGATCACCAAATCAAGAGACGTCAATTTCATCTTCAAAGCAAGCTTTGATAAGGCTAACCGCTCATCTGGCCGCTCTTTTAGAGGACCGGGCATGGAGGAGGGGTTGAGTATCCTCCAAGAGGTGAAAGAGAAATTCGGTCTTCCGGTTATCACAGATATTCACCTTCCTGAACAGGCACAGCCTGTGGGCGAAGTTGTCGATATTGTGCAAATTCCAGCTTTCTTGTGTCGCCAAACAGATCTCATTGAAGCAGCAGCAAAAACGGGAAAACCTCTGCACATTAAAAAGGGACAGTTTATGTCCCCGTGGGAAATGGAAAACGCTATCGAAAAAGCAAAGGCCCTAGGAAACAATCAGATTATGCTCTGCGATAGGGGAACTTGTTTTGGATACAACAACCTCATCTCTGATATGCGCTCCCTGCATATTTTGCAGCAGTTTGGTTTTCCCGTCTGTTTTGATGCCTCCCATTCTGTTCAACTGCCTGGTAGTGCTGGAGATATGTCCGGCGGGCAGAGAGAGTTCATTGCCCTCCTCGCCCGATGTGCTATAGCCGCCGGTGTTCAGGCTCTTTTTATAGAGACACACCCAGAACCTAAAAAGGCGCTGAGTGATAAAGCTACTGTTTTTGATCTCAATGAGCTTGGATCTTTGCTGGACATTCTCCTTCCCATCTATCGACACATTGCGGAGAATCTATGAGCACAACTGCTGGATCTCGAGCGTTACGTATTCAGTATCAGCTGTGGAAGTGGGCGATCATTGTTGTCAGCACACTTTTGGTTATTACCTCTTATCGAATTCATCAATCCAAAGTCAAGTATTACGACAAAGCAAAAGAATCTCGCCGGGGAAGTATACGCAAGGCACGAGAGGGCAGAGTCAATCTCCAGCTTAAACAAGAGAGATTTGGCGTTACCCGCTCTATCTGGATGCAAGACAATTATGACCTGCGACGACAATTTTTTCTCGAAGCAGACAGTGCCGAGGGGGGTGCCTCTTTAAGCGGGAAAAACTCTTCTTTCAAAGAGACGTATGCAAAGCCCAAAGGGTGGCTCCAAGAGGAGTTGTTTTGGGAATTACGAGGAGAAAAAGTTCTCCCCCACGGTGAAAAATGGGTGAGAGAATCATCTGGTACCGAAATCCCTAAAAAAGAATATCCTAAGATCATCCCCATGCAACATCTTCGTTTTTTTGATTCTCAAACAGCTGTTTGGGATCCCGACGCGAACAGTCTTGTCGCTCATTCTGCCTACTTCTGTGTACTCAGAATTGAGGGTCACAAGATACCACAGACCCTAGATATGACAAAATCCATAGCAAAAGGAACAGCCCGCTCTATGACATTTGCCTTTGACGACAAAGGAAGACAACAGGTCTCGTGTCAAGGGGTACGATTGCAACTTAGTAAAGGAGCACCGTCTTTATGAAAAATCTTCTTCCTATAATAGTATTTATCCTCCCCTTCCACCTTCAAGCTATCATCCCCTTTCTTCCTGTCCAACATATTGAAGCAGAACAGGTGACCTTCGATGAACGCACCGTACACCTTAAGGGAAACGTGAAGGTTATCCATGAAATCGGTACGCTCGCATGTCAAGAGTGCCGTCTTGTCCTCGACCAACACACCAAACAAGAAGGGATTGCCGTACGCGAAATTTTTCTCCAAAAAGATGTAAACGTCGATTTCACAGATGGAAGCTCCCTCCACTCTGATGAGGGAGAAATAAATTGCGAGACGTTCGACTCCGTTTTTCGGGCAACCCCACCTAGAAAAGTCATCTACACTACCTTTACAGGTGATGGAAAGGAAGGCCTACCCATAAAAGCTACAAGTCGGGTGCTTCGCGCAACGCTTGACAAAACAGAACAGGGACATGCTCTTAAATCCCTCAAAGGAGAGGGTGCCGTTAATATCGAATATCTTAAAAAGGGGGAGGTCACAGCGTGAGCCTCATCGTATCCGATCTTGTCAAAACCTATGGTAAACGAGCTGTTGTAGACAAGCTTTCCTTAAGGGTTGATCCAGGAGAGATTGTCGGTATCCTTGGTCCTAATGGCGCAGGAAAGACAACTGCCTTTTATATGATGATCGGCCTCATACAACCTGATTCAGGTCGTGTCGAGTTTGCCGGTCACCCTATTACGCGCCTGCCTATTCATCAACGTTCGCAACTCGGATTGGGGTACCTACCCCAAGAGCCTTCGGTATTTCGTGATCTCACCGTTGATCAAAATCTCACTTGCGTCCTTGAACTCACAGAAAACTGTCCTCAATCGAGACTAGAACGTAAGTCCTCCCTCCTCCATGAGCTTGGACTAACAGATTTTGCTGCGTGTAAAGCCTCTACACTATCTGGAGGAGAAAGAAGGCGTCTTGAAATTGCCCGAGCACTTGCTGCAAATCCAAAGTGTCTTATGCTCGACGAGCCTTTTGCTAATATCGATCCTCTCGCAACAGCCGATCTAAAGAAAACGATCCATATTCTCAAGGACAAGGGGATCAGCGTCTTGATCACAGACCACAACGCTCGAGAACTTGTCTCTATTGTAGACAGAGGCTACCTGATTGCCGACGGCAAAGTCTTACGATCAGGCACCGCTGAAGAGCTTCTCGCTGATGCTCAAGCCCGGGCTCGCTACTTCGGAGAAGGGTTTTCGGTCTGATCGAGACCTTTCCAAACCCACGTTGCGCCCCATTTCTCTTAGATTCCTGAAGAGAGATTCTGAAAAAGAGTCGACGTGGACACCCCCCCACCGACCATTTCTTATTGAAGAGAATCAAAATAATTTGTATACGATCAAAGACTAATAAAAAAACCACTTGCTACTCAAATATAGCAAATCAACCGTTAGGGCCCCATGATCACATCCATTCAAAAAATTGACTTCGATCAGAGCTTCCAAAGTGTGGTAAAAACAGCCCATGAAACGAAAAAATTTCTTTTTCACTATGTCATCAATGGGGATACTGCCACACTTTTTGCTGCAAAGAAAACACTCTTTGGCCGCTGCAAAGCGCTCTTTTCTCCTTCGTATGACGTTGGACAAATTGCTAGCCTTGTCGCAGAAAAGCTTGCACTCGAAGGAGATTATCATCCCTCTACAGTACAAAAATGCATCCGTGTACTTTCTTGCTGGAAACAAGCGCTCTCTTCTTCTCCACGTCCCTGGAATCTACTTGAAAGAATCATCCGGTGGATGAGGAAAAATCAACTCTCTGAACAACTCAAGAAAATCGATGATGCCCTAAAGCGTCTTATTCCCCTCTCCAAGGGCCCTCCTGATGAAAAAGGAGCCTTTCTCAATGAGGTTGAAAAAGATAGCAATGCTCGCGCCTACATGGCCTCATCGGGAACGTTAGAAATGCCCACGGCAGCACAATTAGCGGCTTTTGAGCAAAAAGAAAGGCTCGGTTGGGACATACGAGAGGCTCCTGTCGTCCTTGAAAGATTCTTTAAAGATAATCCCGCCCAAGGGGGAATCTCATTTGTTGTTTTACCTGAATCGCTATCAAATCTTAAGGTATACTCTCAATACACGAAAACCTTTGAAAAAATTCTCTCCAGCGACAACGGGAAGAGGTATGTTCTACTTTTTGTGAATCTGCAGACCATCGACCTGAAACACCCGCAAATAGTTGCCCTACTCATAGACAGAAAAGAGAAGAAAAAGAAACAAAAACAGGCCCACTATTTTAATCCATATGATGAAAGGTCCTTGCCCAAAAATTGGCAAAAACTTCTCTCACATCATGGATATACAATTCACCGACCAGAAAATACGATTAAGCAACCCTTCAATCATATGGGGTCGCTATATGCCGTATATAACAGTATGAAATTCTTTTTTCCCCTGATCCCAAATGACAATATCCCAAGAACTATATTGGACTATCTGCGCATGGCCATGTTAGAAATACCAGGAACACGAACCATCTGTAAACGTGAATCTGAGTTTGCACGAGCTCGTTTTATCCTTCTCGGCATCTTTGGACGCGCTCCTGAATATGTATCCGACCACCCTGCGGATTACCTCAGAGAGACCCCTCAAAGAGCGGCCTCTTTAAGATCCCTCATACACAACACCAGATTTATTCAGGAAATTTTTCCAAATCAGATCGAGCAATGCTGGGACAGCGTAAAAAGAATCGATAATGAACTGCTTAGACTACAACCCCAAGCTCTTACCCATAAAGAGCCAAACTTCATGGTTCCTCTTCTAACAACCATTGCCAAAAGGTTGTTAGAAGGAGACTCTTTGCCCGAACATGAAATTGCCTATACCATCAACGACTTAGCCGACCTCTTTAGGGCTAACAAGGACCTCTATCAAGTGACAAGTGCAGACAAAAATAGTACTACCAACAAAGTCGTTGACCAGCTTCTTGAAAAAAGGAGAGAGCGGGAAGAAGATCCCTTTTCTCAAAGGATGCCACCTGCTTCTTCACCCACTGAAGATACAAAAACTAAGAAGCAAGCCACTACATCCACAAGACACCCCGGAAGAATGCGGGGTGTTGCCTATCCCATATCAGGGAAAGGCTAGCGAGAATGGATCTCTCTTTCTGAAAAGAAGAAGGGGATCTCTATATTGGCTGTTTCAACAGCATCTGATCCATGAGCGATATTTCGTTCCATTCGATCGCCAATATCTTTAGCAAAGTCCCCTCGGATTGTTCCCGGTTCCGCCTTGCGAGGATCTGTCGCTCCCATCACTTCACGATTTCGAGAGATAGCATTTTCTCCTTCTAATACCAGAGCAAGCAAGGGACCACTTGTGATAAATTCCACACATGTCTCAAAAAAGTGTTTTCCCTTGTGAACACCGTAGAATTTCTCCCCTTCTTCACGGGTTAATTGGACCATCTTAGCGGCTACTACCTTTAAACCAGCACTCTCAAGCCGAGCCAGCACTCCTCCAATACAATTTTTTTCAACAGCATCAGGTTTAATCATTGAGAGCGTTCTTTCTACTGCCATAACCCATCATCCTTATTGTGTTTCTGTTTTAACAAAATTCGAGAGAACAAATGGTAGCACGTAAGGCCTGTTTATCACCAGCGCCGGAGAGGTACCTTGAAATATCGCTGAAAGCTCGCTATACTACTCGAAAAACAATCCTCTAAAAATGGGAGTGGACATGGCACAGGTAAGCACGAATGAAATGCGACCTGGGATGAAAGTTGAAATCGACGGACAGCCCTATACCATTGTAAACAATGATTTTGTCAAACCTGGCAAGGGACAAGCCTTTAATCGTCTTAAAGTCAGGCATCTTATGACAGGACGCGTCATTGAAAAAGTTTTGAAGTCCGGTGACAAGCTACCCCAAGCTGATGTGACAGAATCTGCTATGCGCATGCTCTACAAAGAGAGTGATGGTGCTGTTTTCATGGACGATGCTACCTTTGAACAGACAACGATCTCCAATGCTTGCATTGGAGAAAACGGCATCTGGCTACAAGAAGATACACTTTATACCGTTATCTTCTATAAGGGTAATCCTGTTGACATTCAGCCGCCAACTTTCCTCGAACTCACAATCACGCAGACCGATCCAGGAGCACGTGGAGACACTGCTTCAGGAAGAGTTCTCAAGCCGGCGATTCTAGAAACAGGAGCAAAAGTTCAGATCCCCATCTTCATTGAGCAGGGCGAAAAAATCAAAGTAGATACGCGTACAGGAGAGTATGTCAGCAGAGTCTAAAGAACCTTCTCTAAGAGACAAGATCAGTACGCGAGCCTGGGCCCTTTCCCAAGCTCGCTCTTTTTTTTCAGAACGCAATATCATTGAAGTGGACTGTCTTGCTCTTTCTACGTTTCCCTCCATTGATACTAATATCGACCTTTTCTGCGTTCCTTCCTCTATTCATGGGAGCAGGTTTTTATTCTCTAGCCCAGAGTATCAGATGAAACGAATGCTCGCGGGTGGATCTGGAGATATCTTTTACCTTGGCCATGTATGGCGCCATGAAGAGGCAGGGGTACGTCACTCCCCTGAATTTCTCATGGCTGAATGGTACCGTCTTAATTTTTCTTTCGAGCAAATGATCCAAGAGACGGTTGAATTTGTTAAACTTTTCGTAGGGGAAAAAAACGTCTGCTCTCTTTCCTATCGCCAAGCTTTCATTAATGCTCTAAACTTCGATCCATTCACTATCTCCCACAAAGAACTTGTAGCGGCATGCCAAAAAGCAGATGGCTATCCACTTAAAAGCAGCTCTAGAGATGAACTCCTCAACCTTCTTATGGGCCTTTATATTGAACCTTCCTTTGACGATGACGCCATAACTGTTCTTTACCACTATCCTGCTTCGCAAGGCGCTCTTGCACAACATGTAGAAGTCAATGGCAATAAGGTTGCCGAGCGATTTGAGGTCTATTTTCAAGGATTAGAACTTGCTAACGGCTTCCATGAACTTGCAGATCCCATTGAGCAGCGCGCTCGATTTTTATGCGACAATAGAGAACGAGAGGCACTCGGCAAGGATATCTATCTTGTTGATGAATACTTTCTACAGGCGCTCGAGCAAGGTCTTCCTGACTGCAGCGGTGTCGCCGTTGGCATGGATCGCCTGCTTATGGTCAAAGAAAAAAGCACCTCATTACACGCCCTTTTTCCTCTCTCATGGCACTGTACATGATTGAAACCGAGGTTATGCCCTATACCGCCAAAACCTCACCGAATGTAATCCCCATGTTTTTTTTACCCCTCACACTATTTTACGTGACATATAGTAATCATTTTTGTATTTTCGCGAAAAACTCGAGGTACATTTATGAGTTCACCCCCTTCCTGCAGTCCTGTTTCATACACGTATTATCATGATGACGGTAGTTCTTCCTCTCCCTCGCCAGGCTCTGACGGCAGTGGTAACTCCTCTTGCTCACCTGTAACCACTCCAAGGGGAAGCAGGATTGTTCCTCCCCCACCAACGTCGCCTTCGGGCGGGCTAGGAAAATCTCGATCGTTTAAGCGGCTGGTCTCCCGATCCCCAAAGAGTGAAATTGCCACCTGGATCAAATCTCTACATAAAGCCCTCCATCCCTTCTCAGAGGTAACTTTTGCCGAAGCAACGGAACGTCTATCGAAGCAAAGCCTCACACAAGAAGATGGTTTTTTCATTCGAGTATATACGGCATGGGAACGAGCAAAGAAAAAAGACTCTGAACTCGAAAAGATTCATACTTTTACCACTGATCCCAAGCCCAACTGGCAGAAAGAGGCAACTGAATCCGAACCGCTTTCTGTTAAACAGATTGTTCAGGTTGTCACTCAGGCTATAGTGGAACTTACTACTGATGTGCCTCCACAGCTCACTTGGCATGTGCAACAAAGCCTAGAAACCAGAAAAAGCAATCCTCCAGAAGAGCCAGCTCCCAATCCTGATATCGCACTCCTTATAGAGACGCCAGGAACAATCATCGATGAGGCAAGAATCCTTTTCTCTCAAAACGGTGGACAACGATCACAATCACTTCTCGCCTTAGTAAAGGCATATCATACTCAGATACATAGAAGCGGAAGTGCAGGGCACAAGCTTCTTTTCTTTTCTCTAGATGATAGCTGGCAGGAGGGACTGCCCACACAACAGCGGCTCGAAATCCTCTCTCGTGTTGCTGAAGAGTTTGAAGCCAATAAGCAACTGGCCCATTTTCTAGTGTAAAGCCCACGCTATGCCCCATTTCTCTTGAGGCTAAGCGAGATCCTTTGTCGGGGAGCAACACGAAATACAATATTTGCTGCAACCATACCATGGGAGAAACAGGCCACAATCAGGAGTCATATGTAGTGACTTTTCTGTACTTGGGGCATGTATCGACGAATGCTTTGCAGAACTTGCGAAAAAGAACAACTAAGTAATTCCCCACGAGATTGAGGAACGGTTTCTACAGCAAAAGAGTTGATTTTTCCATTCACCTCGTGGCCAGTGTCACCTGTTTCTTTCTCTTAATTGCATTATTTTTGTCCTGTTTTTCCCACGGCGCTGGAGTCGGAAAATACTCCTCAAAAAAACGAGAAAGAGCTCCCGTTGCTTCTGCTGATGCCTCACGAGGAGTAAGATCCTGAACACAGAAAAATGTTGGTCTCTTTGTAATAATGGTATCCATATGACGCCTATTGCAGTAGGAACTAGCTCTGAAGGGGAAGTCGTGGAATGTCGTTTTACTTGCCTGTGCCCTTTCGGTATAAAGACCCACATATTGAATAAGGCAAGAAGTTGTTCTATACGTGGTTGAGGATCGAAATCTGTCAGCAGAACAGCTCTTAAATACATGGGGAAACATTTGTTCTGCGTGCCGCACAACGGTTTTTCTCATGGCATGGGGAGTATGGTGAAAAAAGTGCAGCTCTATATCGTGCCCATAGACACGCTTAAGCTCTTCACTCGTATTCCAAGCTCTTCTATTGAGAGACGTTGGATCTTTCATCAGCGGTACATTAGGAATTTTCCTGCCTTCATAGAATCGTATTTTACCCTTCTCCGTGAAAAAATCGTTAGGTGTTACAGGCCTTCCAAGAAAAACATCATCATTAAAGTAAATGTACCTCTCGGCTAAACCCGGGATACGATGAAGATTAGCCTCAATAGCCTCAGAGTTAAAAACAGGAAGGTGTTCTTTCCAACGAAATATATCTTGGTGTGAAACAACCGTTATTCTAGGGTGATCTTTGAGCCATTTCGGACGCTGCCCATCTGTTACAATAAAAATATGGCGCACAAAGGGAGCAAAAGCATAGATAGATCTGAGGGAATACTTTAACTCGTCCTTATCGCGAAACCTTTGCGCCAAAGTCCCCTCTTTGCACCACGGCTTGTCTCGCTGCATATAAAAATCTCGTTTCGCCGCCCAGACAGGATCGGAACCATCCACCCATGTGTAGACAATATCGATGGGATCGTATCCAAAAAGATGACCACAGCAAATGAAAAAAAAGAGAGCCCATAGCCTCATCTCAATCCTCCCGAAACCCAAAATTTACCCCAAAGGTCACAGTAAAGATGGGGGTTATTGGGAGGAATAGCAGATTAAAAAAAATCTTACAACTTAAAACCCAAGTTGCTCCCTACATCACGGCTTGAACACAATCGAACGTGACAAGTGAAACAGTTAAGTGGTGAAGGGCTAATACTTGCCCGAAGTAATTAATGTTTCACCTGTTACATGCAGATCTGTTCAAGCCATGATGTAGGGAGCAACTTGGGTTTTAACCTCTTTTATTTTTCCCAGGGAGCTTTGGTGGGGAAATACGTTTCAAAAAAATCAACAAACACAGCATCGCTCTCTCGAGACGGTTTCCGTCTTCTCTCGTCTTGAAGACAAAAAAACGTTGGTCTCTGTTCAAGAAGGCTCTGCAGTCGCCGGCTATCGGCCTCAGGGATAGCAGTAAGGAAAGCAGTTCGCTCTTGCGCGCTACATGGCTTTGCCCTTCCTGTGCAAAGGCCTACATACTGAACAAGACAACAGGTTATTCGATACGTATTTGGAGAACGAAATCTATCAGCAGATGTCTTTTTAAACATATGGGGAAACTCTTTTTCTGCATCCTGAACAACGCTTTTTAGCATAACATGTGGGGTGTGCTGTAAAAAGCGCATTGTAATATCTTTACCATAGCGTGCTTTTACCTCTTGGCTTGTATTCCATGCTCTTTGTGCAATCGGACCATAGGGAGGGGTCAATACGTTAGGAATGGTTCTCGTACTCTCAAAAAACTTGATCTTTCCATCGGAGGTAAAAAAATCGTTGGGCGTAACAGGTTTTCCGAGGAAAACATCATCGTTAAAATAGACATACCTCTCGGAAAGATCTGGAATACGATGAAGATTAGCCTCAATAGCCTCGGAGTTAAAAACAGGAAGATATTCCTTCCAACGGAATATGTCTTGATGTGAAATCACCGTTACTTTGGGATGTTTTTTTAACCATTTAGGATGCTGCCCGTCAGTTACAATGAAAATATGCCTGACAAATGGCGCAAAGGAATGTATAGATCTAAGAGAATATTTTAACTCATTTTTTTCATGAAATCTACTTGCTGACAGCCCCTCTCCGCAACTTGGTTTATCTCGATTTTTGTAAAAATCACGTTTTGCTGCCCAGGCATGGTCAGAGCCATCTACCCACGTATAGACAATATCTATCGGTTCGTGTCCCAATAGGTGGCAACAACAAAGTAAAAAGAACAGTATCGTAAGCCTCATTCAGTCCTCTATATTTTCAATTTATCCTACAAAAAAACACCTTTCATAAAACACCAATAACGACCCTATTTATTTTTCCCACGGTGCTTGAGAAGGGAAAATCTCATCCAAAAAACGAGAGAGTGCCAACTCCCCCTCCTCTGACGGAGTTCGCACGCGCTGCTTGAGAGAGAAAAATTTGGGTTTTTTCTTTATAATGTTCCGCATATGCAGACTATCAGTCTCAAGAACAGAGGTGAAGGGAAACTCGTAAAAAGCTGCCCTAGAGGCTTTTGCCCTACCTGTATACAGACCAACATATTGAATAAGACAGCCAGTTATCTCATATCCTTTTCGCGATCGAAATCTTTCAGCGGACGACTTTTCGAACAGTTCAGGAAAAACTCTCTCGGTGTCCCGAACAAGGCTTTTTCGCTGTGCATACGGAGCACGATACAAAAAACGAGGTTTTATACCATTCCCATATACCTGTTCGAGCTCATGGCACGTATTCCACGCTCTTCGAGTACGCAGATCATGGTCTGGCATCAGCAGACCAGGAATATATTGTGGACTCTCAAAAACCATGATCTTTCCATCGGAGGTAAAAAAATCGCCAGGAAAAACCGTTTTTCCCAAAAACATGGCATCATTACAGCAGACATACCTTTCCGATAATCCCGGAATGCGGTGGATATTAGCCTCAACAGAACCTGATTGAAACACAGGGAGGTGCTCCTGCCAACCAAAGATATCTTGGTGAGAGATAATCTTTATCTGTGGATGATCCTTAAGCCATTTTGGACGTTGCCCATCAGTTACAATGAAAATAGAACGAACAAATGGGGCATAGGCATATATAGACCTAAGTGAATACTTCAATTTCTCTTCGTTTAAAACCCCCTTTCCTGCAAACAACTCAGCATACCGTCCACTCTGTAGGACGTGCAACTTTCGTTTTGCGACCCATTCAGGATCGGAGGTATTCGTCCATGTATAGACAACATCGATCGGATCATATCCTTGCAGATAACCACAGCAAATTAAGAAAATGAGCATCAGCTGCCGCATGCCGTCTCCCCCGACAATGGAAAGTGTTCGATTTTTTCTCTCTATGAGGAAATACCACCTTCCCAACAAATGTTCCATAAAAACTTTCTGCCACGGATTAGGTTACAATCAGCGGTTTTAGGAAGAGGAGCTTTTGTTACCCTCAATAGCCTCTGTTACTTTCTTCTCAAGCTCTTCAGGATTTTTAGGAAGGTTCATAAGGATTCTATTTGACCGGCTTGTCTTTCCGCCTTTTTTCTCTAGCGTAAGCGAATAGTTTTCCACTCTCACAAGTGTCAGCCCACAAGCGGCAGCGGCAATCTTTATTCGTGTGCAGGCTATAAGCCAGCCTCCTTGTTCCGGTAGAGGTCCGAAACGGTCCTTGAGTTCTTTTTCAATGGAATCCACCTCTTCAACACTCTTTGCCTCTCCTAGGCGCTGGTAAAACTCAATACGAAGAGAAATATCGTTAACATAATATTCTGGAAGCTTTGCATCAAATGGAGTATCCACCTTTGTATCAACAGTCCAGCTTGGTGTTTTACCCTGCAACGATTCAATTGTCCTCTTTAGCAGTTTGCAATAAAGATGAAAGCCAATAGAGGCCACTTGTCCAGACTGTTCTGTTCCTAAAATATCACCAGCACCGCGAATCTCTAAATCACGCATGGCAACTTTTAATCCCCCTCCATATCCTCCTGCCTGGGCAATGGCTTCGATACGCTTTCTGGCAACTTCCGAAAGCATTCTCTTTGCGGGAAGGAGAAAGTAGGCGTATGCTCGGCGGTTCCACCTTCCCACACGTCCTCTGAGCTGGTAAAGATCGGCAATACCAAATCGATCAGCACGATCGACGATAATAGTGTTAGCGTTTGGAATATCAATCCCATTTTCCACAATCGATGTTGCTACTAAAACATCAATATCGCCCCTTTTGAACCTGTGAAAGACAAAATCCAACTCATCAGAGCCCATCTGTCCATGGGCAATGGCTATGGACGCTCTAGGGACAAGCTTTTTAACACTGTCGGCAGCCTTATAAATTGTCTCGACACGATTATGAATATAAAAAGCCTGCCCACCGCGATTGAGCTCTCGAAGTAGAGCCGTTTGAATGACGGTATCATTGGGTTCTGTGACCACAGTCTTTGTTGGAAGGCGATCGTGAGGAGGGGTGCTGATAGTAGAAAGATCACGTACATTAATCAGCGACATGTAAAGGGTTCGAGGGATGGGCGTTGCAGAAAGCGTAAGAAAGTCAACATTTTCCTTTAGATGTTTAAGCTGCTCTTTGGCCTTCACACCAAAGCGCTGCTCTTCATCAACAACAACCAGGCCAAGATCGCAAAATTTAACATCTTTTTGGATAAGCCTATGGGTGCCTATGAGAATATCTATCTTTCCTTCTTGTACCCTCTCAAGGGTCTCTCGATTCTGTTTCGCTGTTGAAAAACGCGAGAGAACTCCAACGCGAATGTCAAAGGGGGTCATACGTTCGGAAAAATTTTCATGATGCTGCACTGCCAAAACTGTTGTTGGGGCAAGAACCGCCACTTGTTTTTTCCCGTCACTCACAGCTTTAAAGGCAGCTCGCATAGCAACTTCAGTCTTACCATATCCAACATCACCACAGACAAGCCTGTCCATAGCCTTATCAGAACACATATCTTCCTTGATATCAGCAATGGCTTTAAGTTGATCTTGCGTTTCTGTATAGGGAAATTCTCCCTCAAAAAGACGTGTAGATAGGCCGTCCGGCGCACATGGAATCCCACCCTTGATAACCCTATTTGCCTGCAAACGCAAAAGATCAGAAGCATATCCCAAAATAGCACGTTCTGTGTCTTCACGAAGTTTTTTCCATCTATTCGTTCCAAGAACATGAAGTTTGGGACTCTCTTCCCTACCCCCCACATATTTACTGATGAGATGCGACTGGCTTAAGGGAACAAATAAACGGGATTTTTCAGCATATTCAATAACGAAAAATTCTTGCTCTTGACCGTGAGCATCCTTTTTTCTCTCTACACCACAATATCTTCCAAATCCATGGTGGAAGTGAACGACATAATCGCCTATCTCAATCTCAAAAGCATCGTATTCGGTAACAAGAGATGTCATCCTCTGGGTATCTCTTCGTACACTCACTCTTCCTGTCAGTTCCGCCGTAGCAAAGACGACCTCATTGGTATCTCTTCGTGCAAATCCCGCTGAAAGACCACCCTCTTTCACCTGAGTATTACTTCCAATCTGCCCCCCACGGTCATGAACCTTTGCCTTTAACCACTCGAGCTCAACTAACGACTGAACCACCAGCGTATGTGAACAATTGTCTTGAGACTGTAAAAAGCAATCGAGAAGCTCCTCTTTTTCAGGAAGATGGTTAAGAAGACAGCGCTCTTCATAAAATTCAGGAAGGGTCGTCAAAGGGTGATTTACTCTGTCGACAGAAAATCTCTTATCAAAGATCGAAAAGGAGACTGTTTGTTCGGATTGATCGAGACCATACCCCCCTCCTTTTCTGCCTTCTACCTGAGACAGCGATTCCAAAGGAACATAGCTGAACATGCACAGCTGCCGTGCTGAGATTTTTTCAAGCCATTCACCAACTCCCATGAAAATCTTTGATGTAACACCCCCTTGAGATGAAAGGGAGGCGTAGCGATCTTCTAATTTTTCAAGATCATCAAGAATAATAATAGTTTCAGATCCTAAGAGTTCAAAAACAGTTGAGAGTTCCGCCGCAGATTCAAGAGCCTCAAGTTCGCGTGCTAAGCTCACTGTCACAGTCTCCAGAGATTTTTGAGAGATCTGCGAAGCGGGATCAAAATAGCGAAGAGATTCGACCTCATCGCCAAAAAACTCCATTCTAACGGGCTGCTGCTCAGTTACTGGGAAGATATCAATGATCCCTCCTCGAACAGCAAATTCACCTTTCTCTACAACGATAGACCGCTTCTCATAACCCATGAGGCGAATGTGATCTGTCAAAAGATCGAAGGGAAGCTCCTCACGAACAGTTATGGTCAACCTCTGCTCTTCTATGCTCTTTGGTGGCAGCACCTTTTGCAGCGACGATTGCAAAGAACTTAATACAATTACAGGGGCTGTCTTCTGAACAATAGATGAAAAGGCCTTTTGACGTGCGCCAACAATATCAGAACTGGGAGCTACCCCTTCAGAAGGAAGTGTCTCCCAGGAGGGAAGCTCAATGGGAACTGCAGGGGAAAAAAACTCAAGATTTTGAATCAATCTCGATTCCTCTTGACCTTCTCCTGTCAGTACCAAGACATTTTTACCAGAAAGGGCAAAGACTTTAGCGATCATCCACGCCTTCATTGGCGTTTCAAGCCGCTCAAAAGCGACACTAGCCCCTTTTTCTAAAAGGGAGGCGAAAAGCTCATCGAAGTGGGTCATAGTTTACAACTTTCGATTATCTTCTCGATAGCGCTGTCAAGTTTCTCAAGACGAGGGCCAGCACCTTGGGCAAGTTCTGCTTTGCCTCCACCGTTACCCTCGATAACAGAAAGACCCTCCTGCAATAACTTGCCAGCATGGAAACCCTCTTTTACAAGATGGTGGGGAACCTTAACGAGAATATGAGCGCGACGGTCGTCCTTACAGCCCAAAACGACAAGAGACCTTCCATGCTTATGGGTAATCTCTTCGATCGCGGTTTTAAGCTCCTTAGGAGATATGGACAGCTGACCACTCACAATATCTCCAGAGCTTTTGAGCTGGGAGACCAATAGCTGCAGCCTCTCTTTTTTGAGCTGCTGTAATTGGATCTCCATCTCTTTAGATCCTCTAAGGAGCTTATCGAGCCGCTCTTTCAGCTTGCCGGAAGAGACCTTGAACCCTCTTGCAATCTCCTCTATGAAAAGATCCGCTTTTCTTGCCTCAATAATGGCCTCTTTTCCTGTCACCCCTTCAATACGACGAATTCCGGCGGCAATACTTCCCTCCTTGCAGATACGAAAGTAGCCGATATCACCTGTTCTTGTAATGTGAGTGCCCCCACACAGTTCCTTTGAAGGCCCCATTTCAAGCACTCGAACAGTAGCGCCGTACTTTTCTCCGAAAATCTGTCTGATATCAGGACGCTTTTGAACTTCTTCAAAAGAAAGCTCTGAAATTTCAACGTCGTGATTTGCCCGGATTTGTTCGTTAACATGCTCTTCGACTAATCGAAGCTCTTCTGGTGTCATTGCTTTATGGTGACAAAAGTCAAAACGGAAATATTCGTCGGTTACAAGAGAACCACTTTGGCGAGCATGCTCCCCTAATACCTCATGGAGCGCTTTGTGTAACAGGTGGGTAGCGCTATGGTTAGCCTCTATCTTTTTGCGACGATCACTGTCAATGATTCCTTCTACTTTTTCTTCGTTTTCAATTTTCCCCTTATCTACTCGGCCAACGTGAGCAAAAATCCCCTGAAAGGGACGAATAGTATTGCTTACAACAAACCTCATCCCTTCATGTTGCAGTATCCCCTGATCACCACTTTGTCCTCCTCCTTCTGCGTAAAAAGGTGTTTGGGATAAAACAACCATTCCCTCTTCGCCCTCTTTTAGGGTGTGCACAATCTTGCCATCTTTGACAAGAGCGATAACAGAACCAGAGCCTGTTGAACTTGAAAGGAATGAGGTCTCCCCATGCAGACGGAGTATCTCTTCAAATATAGACTGTTCGGCTATCTGAGAAACCTCTTTTCGAGACGCTTTCGATCGCTTTTTAGCCTCTATTTCAAGCTCATTAAACCGCCTTTTATCGACTGTTAAATCGTGATCTATGGCTATAAGCTCGATCTCATCGAGTGGCAAGCCGTAAGTGTCTTTAAGCAAAAAGGCATCGTCACCGCTGATAACACTTCCTTTCTCTTTTGTCTGCTCGATGACACGAGCAAGGATATTTCCACCATGGCGAAGAGTTTTAAAGAAAGCCTCCTCTTCTCGCGTTAATACCTCAATGATCTGATCTTGTGCCCTTCGAAGCTCTTCATACGGATCCCACATCAGGGCGACAAGATCGGGGACAAGTTTTCCTAGAAAAGGCTTTTCAAATCCCAGCTGTTTTCCATAGCGAACAGCCCTTCTCAATGTCTTTCTAAGAACATAACCCCGATCGGTATTGCTTGGCTGTGCGCCGTCGGCAATGGCAAAACTCAAGGAACGAAGATGATCTGCCACCACCTGAAAGGGAGCTTTTGGTCCTTTTTCATAGGATCTTTTGGAGAGTTTTTCAACAGAACCTATAAGCGATCGTAAAATATCTGTTTCAAAAACACTCTTTTTCCCCTGTATTAAGACCATTAAGCGCTCAAGGCCAGCTCCGGTATCAATAGAGGGTTTTGGAAGGGGCTCAATCTTTCCGTCAGCATTTTTATTGTACTGCATAAAGACGAGGTTCCAAAATTCCATGAACCTTTCGCCATCTGCATCATCTGCGGGCGATGTCGCATAGCCGTATTCTGGACCTCTATCAAACAACAGTTCTGAACAAGGCCCGCACGGCCCGGTATCTCCCATTGACCAAAAATTATCCTCTTCACCAAGACGAACGATACGAGACGTTGGCAAATACTCTTCCCACATAGAAAATGCTTCATCATCATCGAGAAAGACGGTTGCATAGAGCTTCTCTTCAGGAAATTGAAATACCTTTGTGGAGATCTCCCACGAATATCGGATAACTTCTTTTTTGAAGTAATCGCCAAATGAAAAGTTTCCGAGCATTTCAAAAAAAGTTAGGTGGCGTGATGTGTGACCAACATTTTCCAGGTCATTATGTTTTCCTCCCATGCGCATGCACTTTTGCACACTTACGGCCTTGCTATACTCTGCCTTGGTTTTTCCCAAAAAAAGATCTTTAAACTGATTCATCCCAGCATTAACAAACAGCAAAGAGGGATCATCGAAAGGAACAACAGGAGAAGAGGGCATTTCGCAGTGCCCTTTCTCCCGAAAGTATTCTATAAAACGCTTTCTAATATCGAGTGTGGTGGCGACCATGGTGCATCTCCTTCAAAACAGCAGCCCAAGTGCGCAAGGAGTATACTGGATAGAAGGAAGAATAGTCTAGCTTCAACAGACTCAAAACAAAGGCGAAGCTACTTATTAGCCCTCGTAGGACCATCGGGATCAAATCTTATGGATATAACAGTTCCAAGGTTACCTAAAGCTTTACTAAAATGATCTTGCATAATGGCACTAACTATCCCCTGTCTACTTACTCCTAAGATTTTAGGACCCATCTTTGTACCAACCATTGTTGCACTTGGGCTCCCGAACTTTACCACACGGTCAAAAACGTCCATCGCTTTCATCACGTCAATATTTACGCCCAGATATAAATCACATGTATCCTTATCGACCACACGTAATCCCCGAACATCCCCAACATCAAGCCCAAGAATTTTTGCCAGTTTCGTCTTTTCTGTAGGATTTAACGGCTCAAAATTTTTTCCCTCTTCCTCTTGCGCACTCGGATTATACTTTCTGAACAGACCTGCTATTTTTTGTATCCCCTCACTAGCTATCCGCATCTCCCCAAACTCCCATCCTCTCTTACCCAATGACTTGCAATTTCGACACATTGCAAAGCTAATCCCAGCTTGTACTTGCACCGACGCTTTCCTGTTAAACGCATCAATATCGTCTTGAGAGATATTTTGAAAAATTACTTCCTCGGGAACACCCGCCTTGCAAACATCATCGTATAGCTCACCAATCGCGAAAGACTCTCCCCCCCTTAATTCACTCATAAAAGTTTCATAGCTGCTTAGAGCTGCATCGCCAAAACCTGCAATAGTCGCCATCGTCTTTCCTCTCCTCTTAAATACAAAAACGGGCACACATGGTAACACGAAAAGTTCACAAAACAAGCGAAGTTTTTTTGAACAAATAACTTTCGCAGCTCCAAAACCACAAATGACAATAAAAAATTACATAGACAAAATGCTATCTAAATAATAAAACTAAAAAATAGCGAGCAGACCTCCATACAAAGGAAATACAACGGTGATTACGTTAGGATCTCGAATGGGCGAATACCAAGCTGCCCAAGACCAAAGCAAATATGTATTGCGTCTAAAAAATAAAAGCTGGTTCTCCAAAGAAAAGGAGCTTACCGCAGAAAAAAAAGGTCTTCTCACCCTTTTGTGGGCAAAAGTCTTTTGCCGATCACAGTACAACCTCCCTACGATTCTTAATCGCCTTTCGACTTCATCACAGGAAACCCTGCTCCCTGATGGCATAAAAAAATGCCTAGAAGACGTGGTACAAAAATACACAAAAAAACACCCGAAAAAAGCAAAGGAAGTGAACGACCTCTTTAATAAGGCTTTTCCTAAAACAATTGATGAACCTCAGCAACCTACCGACCCGACGACAACATCTACCACTTCCACAACCTCGCTCTCACCTACATCGCCATCTACTGCTACAAGAAAATACAATCCACGTTTTCTCAGGTCCATTCAAAAAGATGCAGAAGTTCGATCACTCCTTGCTAGGTATGGCTTGTTCATTAATGCCAAAAAGTATCCCGATGACATAGCTCAGGAGCGTACTCGTGAGATATGCGAGCATATCAGCAGGATCAGGTTTAAAGGTGATCTTATTGATCATCCTGAGTTTCGTACCCCTGTCTCATCATGGAATGCGGATACGATAAAAGCATTTCTTACCCTCCGGTATCGTTCAGACTTTGTATCATTATTTTCACACGATATTCCCCGACGCGAAGAAGAAAGCGTAGAAGATCATGAAGCTCGAATCCGGCAAGACCTCGAAAATCCAAACGGGAAGCTCGCAAAAAAGACAAGAATTGTTATCGGAGAACATACTACGTGCATTCCAAAAGAAATCGAACAACTACAACAAGTAAGAGAAATTCACATACGCAGTGACAAAATACAATATCTGCCCATGGAAATGCAAAAACTGCACAATCTTGAAACTCTTACTCTCTCCAAGACATCTTCGCTCCAATACCTCCCAATGTGGCTCACAAGCCTACCAAAACTTGAACAAGTAAAGGTTGAAAAAACTCCGCATCTCGACAGACTGGCACGAGCTCTCAACCGTACCGATACATCTGCTGCCACATCTTCAACACCCGCATCCGTTCCACCTCGTTCCTCGAAACCCACTCACGCTGTCGAAAACATTCCCATGCAGTATCTTTCATTTCCAGGAACCATCTCCGATGATGAGGATGTGCAGGATACCTACGGTGATGACAAGATCTCTACTGGTCTGACCGCCCTTAACGACGAACTCATAGCTTGCCCCGTTCTAGGTGATGGCAACTGCCTCTTCTATTCTATCTGTGTTGGATTCCTCGCACGAAAAAATGCCGAGGAAATAGTCCAGACTTTCGGCCAACTAAAGAGGCGCTATGAGAGGTTACCAGAGGCGATGATACACCATGAAGTCTCAGAAGATAAAGCAAATCAATTCTCAACCACGCTCAATCTATTGCTCGATATGTGCACTGCAAATCTCCGAGAAGCCCCCTCTCCACAAGATCTAATCGAAGCTATCCTAGGCGATGAAAATCGCCAAATTCGATCTGATTGGGCCCACTGTCTGCGATATCTGGCTGTAGCCGAAGAATTTTTTCAAGGGGATCCTCTCCTCCAAATGGCGAGGTTAGATGCAGAAGCAGATCTTTCCGATGGGACTGCCAACACCTACATCGACACCATGGCCTCTCTTGAGGCCGACCCACGAACATTTGGTGCTGATGGGGAGATCATTGCTCTACAAACATGCCTAGATATTCCTATTGTTCGCATCAGCTTCCCCGAACACGAACAAGACCCGTACCTTGTCGAGCGATTCCACACATATTTTGATCGAGTATCCATCCAAATACGAGATATCACTGATAACGAAATTGTTGTTTTCTCAGTTGGAGCTCACTACGATACAGCCTTCTTGCCCGCAACGTAATCCCATTAGTACCCCTGGTTATAATCAAGTGTCACTAAGATAACACCTGGGCAGGAGACTTTCTTCTCTTAGCGCTCTGTATGAATTAAGCAGAAAAGGGAGGAACCGTCCTTCTTGCTTACTATAATTTCTAAGCCATTCCAACAAAAATATAAACTTACGTTAGTTAAATATTTCATAGACACCTTATGGTTTTTCGATGTATTTAAACATAAAAACTGCACTACAAGGAAAGAGCCATGACCTCTATAGGGCCGGGAATGCAAAACTTTATCGACAATCCAGACAAATATGTGCTACGCCTGAAGAATAAAGGTTGGTTCTCTAAAGAAAAGGAGCTCACCGCGGAAAAAAGGGGCCTTCTCACTCTCTTGTGGGCAAGGGTCTTTTGCCGATCACAGTACAACCTACCGGAAATTTTACATCAGCTATCACAGCCTGGAAAACAACTGAGTGTTGGAATCGACGTGAATGAACAAAACCTTCGTGCTTCTCTGGAGGCAAAAGTACATAAGTACACAAGCAAACACGAAGACAAAACAGGTTCGATAACAACCGCTTTTCAAGCAGTGTTTCCGCATGCAGAAGTTTCTACCCCTGGAGCACGCACTACAGCAAAACTATTAGGTGTTGATTCATTCCGGGCAATTTTAGCAGATCCCGACCTCAGAGAAGATTTAACGCGGTTTGGCCTATCCGCTATCTCCTCCGTTCAGGAAGAGCACACAACTATCGTTCGGATATATCGACGTATTGTAGAGATTAAAAAATGCTCTAATACTGAAACACAGGCCCTTCTCCCTCGTGATCCTCAACAATGGACAATAGGTCAAATAAAAGCCTTCCTGAAAGCAAAGTATCGCGAAGACTTCGTTGCGACGTTCTCTTCAATCATCCCCCCAAATCGTGGAGAAACACAACAGCAACATGAAGAACGAATTCGGACAGATCTTGCAAACCCAAAAGGGTCGCTTTCGCAAAGACAGCGATGTACAGTCAGACAAGAAGACCTGTGCTGTCTACCAGATGAGATACAACAGCTTCAAAGTCTTACACGACTTACTGTAGCAGGCACACACGTTTACTGCCTGCCACAAACCATGAACTCTCTCCGAAAACTTGTAAAACTTGCCATTCCTCATAACCGCTTTCTCTCCATAGAATCATGGACAGGAAGGCCTCCAAATCTTACCAAAATCAACACAGCAGGACTCTCCGGGGCCCTACAAGAACAAGTCACGCAGCTCAATAACTCCCTCCCCGAGCTGACTGCTGAAACAGATCCCACATCCCAGAGCTCTTCCCGCAGAGCTGCTGTTCGTTCCCCCACTGCCAGACCACCTGCCAGACCAACTCGTACTGCCCAAGCAAAGACCACAGCAGCAGCGGCCCGTCCACAAGAGCAATCATTGCGTCCGGCTAGGGATGTTATTCCAGAAGATTTATTGAAAAAGCCCTCCAAGATTTGGAGTACTGAAGGGATAGAAGCGGAGGAGGGTGACGAGACGTATTTACTACAAATGGCAATGATTAATGCCCCTGCTGCTGCCGCCAAAAGAATGGAAAACAAATTTTTAATATGTGACGTGCCAGGGGATGGAAACTGCCTTTTTGCTGCCTCCGCTATCTCCCTACTAGCAAAAAGAACTCAAGGGGATCTCTCCACACGCCTTGCCCAACTAAAAGAAACGTTCCAACTTTTGTTTGAAAGAAAAGATTTTATGAATACATTTCCTGATCTCGACACCGAACACCTCACCGAATTTACAAATGCCCTATTCAACAATATTGACAACACTCTTGAAGACCTTAAAAAAACACCATATCCTGAAAGCATTATCAACGACGACGAAGCTAAAGAGCGATGGAGCACACTTTTCAGGCTCCTTAGCGTCGCAACGCTGTTTGAATGGGCTACAAAAGATCAGATCGACATGGAAGGAGTTGTGGCAACAGCCTTCCACAATGATGATGCACCAGACATAACCATCAATGGTTATTTGACACAAATGGCTCTTGGAAAAAAATATGGCGCAAAAAATGAACTTTGTGCTCTACAAAGTTGCTTTGACACGTCCATCCACGTCCTCGACTCAGAAGACATGGCTTGGGGAGAAAGCCCCGCCCAAAAATTTCCTCGAATTGACACCTCTGAAAATGTCGCCATTTCGGACCTAAAAGAAGAAGACGTTGTACTTTTTCTTACAGCGGGACATTACAGCGCCGCATTCTTAGCTCGACCGCAAACAACAGCATAAATCCTTCCAAAAGGCTTTTGTGCAGACACGTGATCACAAAAGCCTCAAAATCGCAATCCATTAGCGATGGGGTACCGAGCTTCTGATCCAAACGCTCTATTGGAAACTCGGAGAATGGGGGGAGACTGGCGCCTCTTATATTCTGCGGTCCACATCTTACGCTGAAGATCGTAAAGCTGCCCTTTGCTTATTTTCGAAACTATTTTGTGAGCGGAAGCCCCCTTGAGAACAAGTTCCTCAAGTAGAGGATCGAGATCTCTGTACTCTGGAAGATCATCGGTATCGTGTTGGTTTGGGTGGAGCTCGGCTGTTGGAACGCGCTCGATTATAGTCTCTGGAATCACCTTGAGATGGCGAGCAAGCTCGTACACTTGCGTCTTGAACACGTCGCCAAGTGGAAGAAGGGCACCTGTGAGATCACCGTAGAGAGTGGCATAGCCAAGCGCAACTTCACTTTTGTTCCCTGTTCCTAGCGCCATACTGTTGGCCTTGTTTGAAAGAGCCATGAGAAGTGTTGTTCGAATACGAGATTGCAGATTTTCAAAGGCAGTACCATCGAGTTCTCCCACTGTTTTCAAAGAGGCTTCAAACATAGGCTCAATAGAAATCGTCTGGAGTGGTATTCCAAGGTTTTTCACTAATTGCTCGACGTAAAAAGAGCTCTCTTTGGAGGTAAACCGGGAAGGAAGAAAGAGACCTCGGACACGGTCTTTCCCAAGTGCTTGTGTAGCAAGAACGGCTGTCACTGATGAATCAATACCCCCCGAAAGGGCGATATGGGCAATTTCAACGAGTTGCTTGTTAAAGTAATCGGCAATGCCAAGCAGCAAGGCTCTATGAAGTTCTTCGATAGAAGAGAGTTTTGGAGCTTTTACTTGGGAAATAAGGGAACAAGACTCTTCAAATGATGGCGCCCTCCACGTCTCATTGCCCTCTTTACTGATATAAAAGCTACTGCCATCGAAGATCCATTCGTCATTGCCACCGAAAAGATTAACAAAGAGATAGGGACAAGAAAACTTCTTTGCACGCTTGCTCAATGAAGAAAAGCGCTGTTCATATTGTCCAGGAGACCACGGAGAGGCTGTCAGATGGACAGTAAGATCTATATCTCCAAGCTCTTCAGTCAACCTCTCCTCACCCACTAAAACGGCAACTCTCTTTCCTTGTATCTCCCAACACACCCGAGATTCGAACTGACGGCCATACTCTTTTCCATTGGAGAAAATCACAGCAGAATCATAGAGATAGCCGTTGTTTAGAGCAGGACTTCCTAAAATGACGTCGAGACCTTTTGTTAAAGGAGCAATGCGAGCAAGGGACTCCTCACACATATCGACAAAATCTTTGTGAAACAACAAATCGTGAACAGGAGCTCCGGTAAGCACAAGCTCGGGGAAGACTACAAGCTCGGCGCCCTCTTGCCTGGCCCGTGATATTACAGAAGCAATTTTTTCTTCGTTTTTCTCAACAGCACCAACTGTTGGATTAATCTGACCGACACATATCTTCATTTTGCTTCCGCCACTTTTCAGGATCTGGAAAGGAATCTCCCCATCTCACCCTCTTAACCTTTTGGTACAACTCTTTATCACGCCTTGAGATAACATATTTTTTCTCCCGGCCATCTTCACAGCAAAGTGTAATATGAGTATGGCCAGAACGGTGTTTTGGGGCATGAATAGCTCTACACTCTATTTCAACCGATGTTAGACTGGGAGTAGCCACTAGGTAGCAAAACTTCTCATCCTCATATCCCACATGGGCGCTCTTGAGCCATCTATGATAGCGCGTTCTTGGAAGGCGGATCGCCTCGTGACACCAAACCTTACCTCCCATTAAAGGACACTTTTCTTGGTGAGGACAGGGAGCAATTATTTCAACTCCCCTCTCAATCAAGTAATCTCGACATCCCATTAAATTGGCGTATCCTTTCGGTGTCCCCGGTTCAACGAGCACTATACATTTCGCATGGGTGCCCATCCACGAAAGCCATCGCTCCCTTGCTTCCTGAGAGATCTCACCAAAGCTATAGACAGCGGTAACAAGATCGACGTTATCGCTCATTTCAATGTCTCGTTCCAAATCAAAATCTAGAGCCTCAAATACCTTTGGCGCTTTGGGAAGATACGATGCCATCTTGTCACAAAGCCCTCGAAACTCCCGACTCCTTTCAAAGCCTCGAATATGTGTAAAGGCTAAAAACCGCTGACAAAGAGCAAACATAGCCGTTCCTGGCCCCGACCCAAGATCCAATGCGGAGGTGGGATTAAAGTCAGGAAGGGCCTCCTGAAGGTGGTCTAGAGCGCGACCAAACGCAGCATATGTTGCCGGCATCCTGTAAAGGGCATAGGCGAGGTGCTCAAGCCCTCCCTTCAAGGGAAGAAGAGTATTGTTTTGATACCGCTCGTGGACACGAGAAAAGGCCTCGGAGACGTGTTTGACCTTTTGCCCATACATAAGAGACTGTAACAGTGGTGTAAGAAAAGAAAGATCCATGCTTTGAGAGAGTTAGCTTCCAAAATCGTCGATGATGATATTATCTCTTGGAACACCATAGTCGTCGAGCATTTTCATTACGCTCGTATTATGGAGAGGAGGGCCGCATACGTAATAAAGCGCCTCTTCAGGCTCTTCGAGGCGACTTAGCTCTCCTTTTTCAAAAGCTTTAAAAAGGAAATTAGTTTTCAGCGGGTCGCTTTCAGACCACCCTCCTTCAATATCCTCTTTTGTCGGTTCCGAAAGAACAAGGTGATAGGAAAAATGGGGATACATTGCCTCCATCTCCTCATAATCCTCTTGATAGATGTTCTCCTTTAAAGAGCGAGCGCCATACCACATAGAGACTCTACGATTTGTCTTTTTGTTCTTGAAAAGGTTGAATATGTGGCTGCGGCAAAATGAGGATCCCGCCCCACCTATTAGGAAATAGACATCTCTTTCATCATCAATCATAAATGAATGGCCAAAGGGACCCGCCACTCGTATCGTATCCCCAGGTTTCAAAGAAAAAAGATAGGAAGAACCAAAACCCCAGGGAATCTCTTTTGATACCTTGCCATCTTTGAGAGGAGGAGTGGCAATACGAACATTGAAAATGAGTTTCTCTTTTTCTCCAGGATAAGAAGCGAGTGAATAAGCCCTTTTTTGCTCTTCACAAGAGGAAAAATCAAGCTGCTGCCCCAGCATGCCATACTTTTCCCATTCATGGACGTATTGGGGATCTATGGATTCTTTCCATTCGCTTGTGTTGGTAACAAATTTTGGGATGTAAATCTCTAGAAATCCCCCAGGCTTATAATTGATATGCTCTCCAGGCTCAAGTTCCACCACAAGTTCCTTGATAAAGGTCGCAACATTCTCGTTTGAAATGACCGTTGCTCTCCACTCGCGCACATTCAAAAACTGCTCATCGACAATGACACTCATGTCATTTCGTACCTTCACCTGACATGAAAGTCGCCATCCATCTTGAAGTTGAGCCTTTGTAAAGGTGGCACTATCTGTTTCAAGCGGAGGCTGCCCACCTTCCACAACACGAAGGCGACACTGCTTGCAAGAGGCCTTACCACCGCACGGAGAAGGTATTGGAATCCCCGCTTTTGTCAAAGCCTGAAGAAGTGTTTGCCCCGCTTTCACACGTTTAATTAATTCGGGATCATTGTTTATACAAATAAAACAATCTTTCGCTTGCACAAAAAAACTTCGGACAAGTAAAATTGTTGCGGTTAAAAAAAGAATAATAACGAGAAATGACATCACTGCGTATCCAACTTGTGACCACTCGATCTGTGTAACTGCTTGCATGATATGACCACTCCAAAGGACAATGAACTTCACACATACTCCTCATAAGAGTTTTAGTTCAATAATAAATAGTAAAGGAAAATTTTACTCGAAGAATATTTTTAAAGAAAACCATAAGGAGAATACCTATGACCAGATGTGAAAACACAGTCAACGCTATGCACCAGTGGCATACAGAAGTCACTGCTGCAGCAACTAGTAGTGATGCACAATCTAAGGGCAAAGCTCTTTTGCGCGTTGTTAAAACAGCCGAAGGACTTGAGCTTGCATGTGTCCATAAATCAGAAGTGTCCTTTTTTCAGCGATTCCTCGCTTTTTTCGGAGCAGGTTCACTTGCGCTGAAAAAAGTCGTTGCTGTTGCACAAAGCGTTATTTCTTCCGGAGAAATTTCCTCACGAAGAGAACAGAACAAGCTTTCAGCTTCAGTTGGGACATTGAACAACAAAATTGAACATTATGCAAAAAAACATTGGTTTCACAGGGCAACAACCATGGAAGCTCCTACTTTCGAAGGTAGACAGTCAACTCCAGCTTTGAAGAACGATGATACTCAGGAAAGTCCCCGTAGGTATCCGCTGCGCGAAAGAAGGGCTCCTGCTAAATTCAAAGCAACGAAGTAAACTAGATCACCTCGGTGATTTTTGGTTAAAACTCAAGTTGCGCTCTATCCCTTTTAAGGACTGAGCGAGACGAATAAGGTACAAGTGTTGCGACGAAGACAAGGTTTTTACCTTGCCGAGGAGTAACGCGAAGTAAATTATTTGTCGCAGCCAGCCCTTAAAAGGGATAGGGCGCAGCTTGAGTTTAAACCTAGGAACTCCTTTGCCCTGTTGGGCAGAGGAGTTCCTTGTTTTTTTTTAAGAGACCAACCATACGAGGTTAATCTTAACACCATAAAAATAGTCATATGTTTAAAATGGGGTGTCCATATAAAGAGATAGGAGAGAGAAAATGACGGTTTCAACAATGCCTATCGAAGACAATTTCAAAGCCATTTGTCAGTGGCATACGGAGGCTGCAGAGCAAGAGAGAGGAGCTCGTCAGCTACCCAAAGGAAAGGCTCTTTTGAAAGTTGTCTCAACACCTGGTGGTGGCCTCAAGCTCGAAAATGCTCACAGATCTGATATTTCACTTTGGCAGCGTTTCCTCTCCTTTTTTGGCATGGGTAACTACGCATTGGAAAAGGTGACATCTGTCGTGAGAGAAACCCTAAAAAGCAGAGCAGCTCAGGCTGATGAGATCGTCCGTCACTGGAATCAAAAAATTCTCAAATTCTCAGGTAAACACTCCTTCCGTTTCGTTGAAATGATCTCACTTACTGGTGAGGGTCCAACCAGAGGCGCAAAAAGAGGGTCAAAATCGAGAAGTTTGGACTTACCTCCGCCGAGCGATAGACTTAGCGACGATGAATTTGAAAAATATCTCGATTCTTCGAGCACAGATCAACCCTATACTCCCCGAATGGGAAGAATTGATAGAACAGATACCCTCGAAAGCCTTTGTGCTAAAGCGACCAAAGGATTGCCCGATGTGGCCGAACAACTCGAGCAAAAAAGAGAGGAGGCCGCATCAGAGACAGTTCCAGAAAAATTAGGAAGAATAGAAAGTGAAATAAGCGGATTAGAAAGGCGACAGAGAGACCTTATCAATGAAATGGAAGGATACCACCGTCTAGCTGCGTATTTCTTCGGGGCTACAGTTCGAGGTGAGGGATACTGCCTATATCGGGCTTTCGCTGCCGCCCTATTACAAAACGGAAACCTTGACGAACTTGAGACAAAAATTCACACCGCCGTTATCGAAAAGAAACATGCTGGTATTGACCAGCTCTTTGAAGAAGACACTTCGAGGAGGGATAGCTATAACCAAGCACTTGACTCTCTCGAACAACTTAAAGCTGGAACATCTCTTGAAACAGTTATGAATAACCGCGTGTTTTCTGACAGCTGGATCCGCCTTCTTCGCCTTTTTGCCATCAACCCCTGGAGAGCCCGTCTGTGTACTACTGCTGGGAAAGATCAGAATGCCAAACAAAATCTCATCAGACTGGTTATGGAAGCTGGAGCCGCCCCTGAAAATGCCAATGCTGATGAAAATTGGGAAGAATGGCAAGCACGGGTCCAGTGGGAAAAAGTTTTTTCCTACCTAGACGATCATGAACAAATGCGACCTGGCGCATGGGGAGGGCAGATTGAAATTGATGGGATCTGTCAAGCTCTCAACATCTCGATTTGTGTGTTGAATGTGCTTCCAACAGGAACCTTAAAGCAGATTCGATTCGAAGCGCATAACTGCTCTGAAGCACATATCTCAGACCAAAAGCCATATCCAAAAGCAGACGTCTATCTCTTCTTCGACGGTCAGCACTATAATGCGGCCTTTCCTCGAGAGGAGTCCTGACGGAGCGTTTGCAGTTGTCACGTAACCTTTCGTTCCCTCAAGGCCTTCATCTCCCTCTGTAATCCTTCCGGATGAAAGAGAAGCTCTTGGAGCTCACGATTAAGTCTTGATGTGAAACGAATCTCTTTTGCACGTGGAAGAATTGTCCTTCCTAGCTCGTCAATAGCCTTAAGATATTCCTCTTTAATGTCGATACATCGTCGTAGAGCATCTATGGCATCCCGAGCAAGAAGACCCTTAGTTTCACACTCTTGCTTTTTCTCCTTATAGGTTTTCCAGTTATTGGAAAAAGATTTTTCCAACCTCGCAAGGTTCTCATAAGCCTCTTTTTCCAATAGATGCACCTGTTTTACTTTAGCCTCTCGACGAACACTTTTAACATGTAAGTGGGAAGCAACTTTCACACCAGATCGCAAAGGATAGTCATGTCTGTGATGGTAAGGATCCCCTTCAGAGCCATGAGAAGTTTGCCATGACATCGTCCTTGGGTTAAGCCAATAGACAAGATGCTTGCTGCCGATCCAGTTCGGATCAGCAAAGTAGAGAAAAAGCTTTCTCATTTCGAGTTCATTATTCTCCAAGAGTGTTTTATAAACAGCCCCATCTACATATCGTTGGTCTCTTTCTTTTTCCTTGTATAAAACTGTTCTGTAAATCCTTTTGAATGCAGCCGAAATTCCTTTCGAATCTACTTCATCTGCAACAACAGCCCTTTTGAGCGCACTATCAAAAACCCTGAGATACTCATGGAGCGAACAGATCGGAGTTTCACCGACCTTTTTTCGTACCTCCTCAAAAACTTCATCTCGTCTTGCTCTGGCAAGGCCCATATTTTTCATGGACTGTTCCAGGTTCGCCCACAATGATGTGTATTCACCCGCAGGTTGCGTAACCATTTTCTTCCATCTCGAATGAAATTCTTTTTGATGAGAAGCCCAATGGATCACCGATGGATGATTTGGAAGCAAACGAAAATCATGTTTCTCACCATGTGCCAACAATGTCTCGTTCAGATTTTTTCTCTTTTGAACACGTTTAGCAAATGTAAACAAAGAGCTCGGCCCCTTTATGGTAGTGCCACCAAAAAGAAGACGAAAAGAATCAGGGATAATCCATGTTCTAAAATCCACGTACGCCTCAAATACAAACTTACTCATCAATCCAACTCTGTATGAGAGTAGAGCGGGTGCACGTTCCTTAGATGATTTTGGATTAAATTTTTTAAGAAGCTCCTTACCCGAAACCTCTTTCTTAAGAGATTCCATCTGCTGCTCTGTGGCTCCCGCTGCTCGACACATCTCCAAAAAGAGAATTTTAAGAATTTCAGCTGAATCGTCAGCGTTGTTCGCAATCTTTAACCCCTCATCAGTTTCGAGAGCAATAGTCCAAACTACATGTTTCGACCTATCCTGGGCAGGACAATAACAATGACGAAGCCTAGAAAAGCTTCCAAATAAATCCTTACTTGTTACGAAGGGCACAAAGTGGGGCGCCAGACGTAGTTTCGCCTTCTTTCCAAGCACTCCCTCTCTAATAGCAACCTTTATAAACGCCCTTCTCATAGCCCCCTCGAATGCTCCCCTATAGGGAGAACTCATCCGAGGCGGGCTGCTGAAAGCCGGAGGGTAGGCCATACTACCCACGGCATTTTCATGAACTCTCCTAAGAGGAGATTCTCCCTCAGCTTCAAAAGCGAAAATGGCACGTTCAAGCTTTTCAGAAGAGTAGCCCTTTTCAACACAAATCGTTTTAAACACAGAACGAATGGTATATCTATCTGGACAGCGTTTAAAAAAGTCGACAGCAGTTATACCCAGCAGCGTACAGGCATTCAAAAACCCTTTATGCCCTAACACACTCTTTCCAATATCAGTTTTAGACAACCGTCTGACACTAGCACTTGGAATAGCGCGTTCAATTCCCCAAAAAGGATAGAGAATGCCGCTGATGTTTCGCTCCAAACACCCCTTTGAAATAAGCTCTATACAATCATCTAACACCCAATTGGTAGCAGCATCCGACACATACTGCACAACAGATGTCAGGTGACAACTTCCAACATGACCCTGCCTCCAATTTGTCAAAAGAGCGCAGAGAGACGCTCCCCTTGCTTCTTGATCAGTAACTCTTCTTTCTAATGGGTGACCGAGAGTCGCATTCACAACTCGTTCCCCAAAAGAATCAGGGGGAGGAGCCTGAAGGGCTTCAAGTTTTTCTAGAAGACGACCATCAGAGCAAAAGGTATCTAAAACTCTTCTGATAGCAGTCTCTTCATCTCCTTGTACACTCCTAGAAAGCCCCATAACCACCTCCCTGGGATGAAGGGTACTCTCCAAAAAAACTCTCTTAACTATCTGAGAGAGCCCAAGATTGACTTTTCCCGTGGAAAGAACTAAGGATGAGGCAACGCAACGCGGGAGTGTTGTCCTGAACAATGAATACGTGTCGTGGAAAGGAGATTGCAGAGTCTGACCCCAGTGATTTCTTTCTTCCCGAAGGTGACGTATGGCCATTGAAGTAATTTGAGAGAATCGGTCATCTATATCTGCTTTTTCGTAGATAGAATCCAATAACCTCATATCACCAAGAAAAAGAATGGTTGCCCCAATCTCATCTCCCCCCCCAGGATGTACCTGTTTTTCAACAAGCACACGTTGCATTAAGGGCATCACAAGTTCCCTCAGCGCCGTACTATCTTTTTCAAAAAACTCGAAGAGCATGTCCATGGTTCGTAGGAAAGGAGAAAAAGAGGTATCTGCATCATGATACTCTCTGATAGGGGCGTACGCTTCGAGAACATTTTCAAGAGAACCGCCTCCCTCTTGAAAATCTTTTATTGTCCCCGAAAGGGCTTTTGCAGATCTCTCAACAGAAGTGATGCCAGCGACAAGTCGTCGAATTTTAGGATCGGCCTTTTCATGAGTGATTGAACGCCCAAAAAACCCACGCGCTGCTTGAGGAAAATTCTTGAGGGCTCTGCAAATAACCCCAGGAATCTTTTCAATATTCTTAGCAAATCGAACATACCACCTATCATCACCTGAAGAAGGAGGAATTTCAAAAATAGGCATCCTTTTCCTTATCTTTCTCCCTATCGAGGTAAAAACTCTGGCTTTGTCAAAATACTCGTATCATTGCCCCCTCACTTAAGCCTATGTGAGAAATAGTATACAATCAGGGGGCTAAGCTAAGGTGTAATCGACCTTTTCTATACGTACATTGAAATAATTATAATTTCACCCCCTCTTTTTGGCGGCACTTGCATTCTTTGTCCAAAATACCGAAAAAATGATCAGGCTTTCACAACCAGATACTTGACTTTTTGCGTAGAGAGAAGAGATAATGTCGGCATCTTTATTTATCTCTTTAAACTTTCATGGTGTTTTATGCGAAATGGTCAATTAAATATTCACAGCGAAAACATTCTTCCCATTATTAAAAAATGGCTTTACTCAGAAAAAGACATTTTTGTCCGCGAACTCGCTGCTAACTCCTCCGATGCCATTCAAAAGCTCTCTATATTACAGGCACGGGGAGAAGCGGGCGAAGTTACCGAGCCCAAAATTACAATCTCCATTGACAAAGAGAATAAAACTCTCACCTTCACCGATACTGGCATCGGCCTCGATGAGGGAGAAGCCGAAAAATTCCTTTCACAGATTGCTTTTTCTGGTGCCGAGGAGTTCATCAAAACCTACCAACTCAACGACACCTTTATTGGCCACTTCGGTCTCGGATTTTTCTCCGCTTTCATGGTGGCAGACAAGGTCGAAGTCGTCTCCCGTTCGTACAAGGAGGGAGCTTCTCCAATCCGGTGGACATCTGACGGATCTGCCTCCTACACAATTGAGGGGACAGAGCGAGAAAACGTTGGAACCGATGTTATCCTCCATATCGGAACAGAACATGAAGAATATTTAGACGAACAGAAGATGCTCACTATTCTAAAACGATTTTGTGCCTTCTTCCCCCACCCCCTCTTTCTCAACAATACGCATATAAATGAGAATGAACCCCTATGGCAAAAAAGACCCTCTGAATGCACTGATGACGAATATAGGGCTTTCTATAACACACTCTATCCCTTTGAAGAGCCGCCGTTGTTCTGGATTCACATTAACGTCGACTACCCGTTCCACGTGAAGGGAATTCTCTACTTCCCACGATTTCGGCAAGATGTCGAGCCTTCAAAAAACCATGTTAAGCTCTTTTGCAACCGCGTCTTTGTCTCTGATGACTGCAAAGATATTCTCCCTGAGTATTTGAGCCTGCTTCGCGGTGTGCTCGATAGTCCCGATATCCCCCTCAATGTCTCAAGGAGCCATTTACAGGTTGACAAAACTGTGCGACAGCTCGCTCAACATATCTCAAAGAAGGTGGCAGATGCCCTTTCTAACCTCTCCAAACACGAGCGTGATCGTTATGAAACATCATGGCCAGCATATGAGATCGTCATCAAGCTCGGCATGCTCCAAGACTCCAAATTCTATGATCGAGCAAAGGAACTCCTCATCTTTAAGACAACGGGGGAAGAATATAAAACGCTTGAGGACCTTGCAAAAGAAGAAGAGGGTAAAAAGACCGTTATCTATTGCGAACAGGGACAAGAACGCTTACCCCTTATTGCGGCGTTTACCTCCAAAGGAACGGATATTGCCCTCCTAACATCGCCCATCGATCACCCCCTAATGTCCAAACTCGAGCATGAGGAGGGATACCAATTTAGACGAATTGATGCCGCTTTAGATTCACGCCTTGTTGATGCCTCAAAAGAGAAAACCATCCTCGATGAATCGGGAAGAACAGAAGGGGCGAAGATCGCTGACTTTTTTAGATCTGCTCTCGATTCTAAAGGGATCGAAGTTGATGCTAAAAGTCTCGAAGCCGAAAATATCCCAGCCGTAATTACCCTCTCTGAAGAAGAGAGACGATTTCGCGATTATATGAAGCGGGTCGGGGGTGACAATCAAATGGTTCAACCAAAGGCAAGCCTGATTATCAACACAAACAGCTCTCTCGTCCAAGCCTTGTACTCTCTACATAAAACATCGCCAGAGCTTGCAAATCAGATGGCTCTCAACATATGGGATCTTGCACGACTCTCACATCGAGAACTCTCCGCTGATGAGCTTCATAATTTCACCGAACGTTCCACACAAATTCTCGAGGAGATGGCAACAAAAATTGTACGGTAGCCAAACACAGGTAGAGAAAGAGAAATGAAATCCCACTGGCGAATAGTAATAGGAACATGGATGTTTTATACTCTTTTTTGTTGCGCCGACGGTAATTCCCCTTTTCGAGCTATCCACGACAACAACAACTTTTCTTATAGGGACCGTTATCGTGCTTTGTGAAATTATGTGGTTTGCTAGTATCCCTGTTCTCGGGAAGGAAGGGTTTTCATCTCTAAAAAATGAGACAAGAAAATTCCTTTCGCTTAAAAGAGGGCCGATATCTGAAACAAGACATACCATTGGCCTCATCGTTTTCTTTACAGCATTTTTACTTCAAATAATTGTAATCCTTATGTTTTTCTGCTATTTATGTAATTTTATCCCTTTTATGAGGATTACCTGCGTAAAAACCTATACTGTTTTGCAGCTAACCACTCTAACTCTTCTTGCTGCAAGCTGCTACCTTTTGGGAAGGGATTTTGTACATGGCGTATTAAGGTCCCTCCTTCATAACGAGGAAAAAAAATGAAAATAATCAGTTTTATTATCGCCCTTATTACACTCTCTCCGCTCTGTGCAGAGCTTCCAGAGAGTCCTTTTGCCATCTATCTCACCTGGCATGCCGATCCAACCACTTCGATGAATATTAACCTCATCGAAGAGGGCGAGTTTCGCCCTGTTTCTATCGAATATCGTAGCGATAAAGATAAGAAGTGGAAGAAATCTACCAGCACTTCCCATTTTTTCGAGGCGCCATATTCAGTCTACTCATTCGAACTTTCACACTTAAGATCTGACACCTCATATCGCTTTCGAATTAATGGATACGCTGTCGAGCATCTCTTTTCTACGATGCCCAAAACGTTAAAAAAGCCTCTCTCTTTTGTTGTAGGCGGCGATATTAATCTCTCTAGCACTTCGGCCCCCCTTTTTGAAGAAACGAACCAGCAAATTGCGATCAGACGCCCCTCATTTGCTGCGCTCGGAGGCGATCTTGCAAGCTCAGGATCAAGCTCTAAACTCGATGAAGAAGATGATAAGCGATGGTTTGCATGGTTTTCGATCTGGTACAAGACCATGATCACCCCGGAAGGACGAGTTATTCCCCTCATCACATCAATTGGAAACCACGACGTTGACGGAGGACATGAACAACCTCCAGAAAAAGCCCGACTCTTCTATAAATTTTTCCGAAAAGATGGAGAAAGAGGATATCTTTCATACCACTTTGGCTCATACCTCTCCCTCTATCTACTCGATTCCAACCATACAACACCGGCCAAAGGTCTTCAGTCGCTCTGGATGGCCTCACACCTATATTTAGACAGAAAATTTCCCCACAAGATAGCAGTCTATCACATCTCTGCATATCCTCCAGTCCGCTCTAATGGCTACGAATATGGCGAATATATTAGACGCGACTGGGTTCCCATTTTTGATATGTTCCGCCTTCACCTTGCTTTCGAACATCACGACCACGCCTACAAAAGGACATTCCCCATCACAGGCGGAAGTTTTGATCCATATGGTGTTGTGTATGTTGGAAATGGACCGTGGGGAAAAAACCCAAGAGAGCCCAAAAACGTTCAAAAAGGAAGCCCTCTTTTTGAAAAGACAGCGCAAGCACGACAATTTTGCGAGGTCACCCTTCATGCAAAGCGTCGCGACGTTCAAGCCATCGCCTTTGATGGCACTGTTATTGACAGCTTTTCACAAGTAACTGACGACCAGCTAGCAAAACGACTCGCTGAACACCAGCGTAGGATTCGAAAAAGTCGGCCCAAACATTGATCTTCATCAAGAGAAGAGAGCTGTTGATCTTACTTTTTTTTCCAGCCCATAATATCGTGAACGCAGAGGATGCCGTTACTGACAACAGCTTTTACTCCCGGCCCCCCAGAGGAGGCTCCGACAAGATATAGCCCACGTATAGGACTTTTAAAATGTGGCCAAAGAAACGCTTTGGCAAGATCAAAGCCATATACAGCGCCTTGCGGCATAGCAACCATTGCTTCAAAATCCATAGGAGTTTTAACAGTCTTAAAGGAAATACGCCCTAGCAGTTCCGGCATTAACGCCACCCCTTTTTCCAAAAGAGCTTCGCTTCTTCGTTGAACATACTTTTTATACTGCGTTGGATTTTTTCCCATGAAATCACCAATGCGAGCCGATTCGCGTAGAACAATGGCCGATTTTCCTTTAGGAGCCAGTGTTGGATCATTCTTTGATTTATTAGAAATAAAAATCTGATTGTCTCTATCTTGAAGTATTGATGGATAGGCAGAAAGGTCAGCATCAATGCCAAGATAAAGAGCAAAGGCCGAGCGCCCCAAAGGTATTTGGTTAATGGATTTAAGAAACTCACTTGAAAGGGCCTCATCCACAAGATCCAAATAGGTTGTCTTTGCGTTGACATTGCTTATTACAGTAGGGGCATAAAACGTTCTTTTTCCCGACTGAATTCCCTTAACAGCCTCATGTTCGACGAGAATTGTATCAACTGTTGTGTTGGTCACAATAGTCCCACCATGATTAGTAATATAAGTAGAGAGGGTTTTTGCAAAATGGTACGGAGTCTCAAGAGCGTGATACCCACCAAAGAAAAAATATCCAAACGTATGAACAACAGCCTCACTTGCCCTTGTCCTTACAGGAAGCCCTCCTAAATGCCTTAGAAAGCTAGACATCACCTTTTTGAGTTTTGAGCTTTTAAAGTGTTCATCCAATACATCTTGATAGCTTTTCTTACTCCACTCAAGATATTCCTTATGGCAGGGAGTATACCCTTCAACCCATTCACTTGGCATGGCAGTGGTGATCAGATCGTCAGGAATTCGAATTCCCCACATATCAATCATTGTCGTATCGTACGCTTCCTCATAGACAATTTTAGCTTTCTCAAAAAACGTTGATATCGCCTCTTTTTCTTCTGGAAACTGTTTTGATAAAGCTTCTTCAAAAGAGGCCCGGCCATTGACATCAAAGGAGGATCCTCCTACAAAAAAGCGTCGTGAATTACGAACAAAAAGCGTTTTCTGATCAAGCTTAAGCTGCTTTAGTAGATAGGTAAGCGGCCCTCGTTCCCAAATTCCATCTATATCTCCAGCACCATAACCAAAGGTAAACCCACCCTCGGTATGCTTTGCACAAAATCCCCCTATGGTAGGATTCCTCTCTACAATTACAACTTTATAGCCATTTTTAGCCAAAAGGGCACCACTTGTCAGCCCACCAATGCCTCCGCCTATAATAGCAACATCATAGTGTCCACTGGAAAGAGAGGTCGATTTTTCTTCAGCTTTCCATGAAGGGAGCGTATCGCCGTTTGATACCCAATGATAGAGACCAAACAGGACGAGCAGAACCACAATCATGCCCCATAAAAAACGTCGTCTCATTCAGCGCACCTCATATAATAAATTTTGGTTTACACCAGATGAATACTGCCCATCTGTTTATTAAGTCAATTTCAAACCCAAGTTATGCCCCACATCACGCTTGAACACAATCGAACGTGACAAGCGAAACATTAACTGGTGAAGGGCTAATACTTAACCAAAGTAATTAATGTTTCATCTGTTACGTGCAGATCTGTTCAGGTGTGATATAGGACACAACTTGGGTTTGAATTCAAAATCTGAGCTGTCCGATCTTTACGTTTGTTTGCCTTGAACTCTTTCAAAATTTCATATATTATTAACCACTATCTTTTACTATTCCCGGCTATGTTTTTATGATTAGAGTTGAAGACCTTTCAATTGAATATGGTGGTGAAACCCTCTTTTCAGACGTCTCTTTTGTTATTAATGCGAAAGAACGTTGTAGCCTCGTTGGTCGAAATGGTTCTGGTAAGACCACCTTATTTCGTATGCTTGCTGGTCATGAAACACCAGACAGAGGAACAATTTTTTTATCAAAAGGGTATCGCCTTGGTTACCTCGACCAGCATATTCGGTTTTCTAAATCTTCAATCCTTGAAGAAACACTTCTTGGCCTTCCCCATGATGAGAAAGACCAGACATATAAAGCTGAAAAAATACTTTCAGGACTTGGTATCAACCAGGTTGAAAACTCCCCTCATGTCCTCTCTGGAGGATATCAGCTGCGCCTTCATCTGGCCAAGGTTCTCCTTTCTGAACCAAACTGCCTTCTTCTAGATGAACCTACTAACTACCTAGATATCCTCTCTCGACGGTTTCTTTCCCGCTTCCTACAACGATGGGGAGGAGAGCTCATCCTCATATCTCATGACCGTGAATTTTTGGATTCTATTTCTACCCATACGCTCGGCATTCATCGGCAAAAAGTGAAGAAAACAAAGGGCCAGACAAACAAATTCTTCGAATTCCTTCTTGCTGAAGAAGAGGCGCACGAAAAAATCAGAGTGAGCCTCGATAAGAAACGCACTCATATGCAGTCATATATCGATCGCCTTGGCGCCAAAGCATCAAAAGCATCCCAGACACAGTCGAGGAAAAAGATGCTCGATAAAATGCCTGCCCTTGAACAACTCAAGAACATTGCAAATCTTGATTTTGCCTTCCACTCTCATCCCTTTCCAGGAAAGGTTTTGGGAGAAGCAAAGAACATCTCTTTTTCATACACGGACGAGCCCGATTTGATACGTGACTTCTCTTTGACAATTGGACCAAGACAAAAAATTGCGATTATTGGAAAGAATGGTTTTGGTAAATCCACCCTTTTAAAATTGCTTGCTCAGGAGCTAGTTCCACAAAAAGGAAACATATCGTATGCCAATAAAATGGCCCTAGGATACTTCGGACAAACAAATATAGACCGGCTCGATCCAAGTAAAACCATTGAAGAAGAGGTATTTGCAGCCAATCCCAACCTTTCCACCACCGAGATTCGAAAGATCTGTGGCAGGATGATGTTTACAGGTGCTCGATCTGAAAAAACAATCTCCATGCTCTCAGGGGGTGAAAAAAGTCGGGTCCTTTTGGGAAAAATATTAGCAAAACCATGCAACCTTCTTCTCCTCGATGAGCCAACACACCATTTAGATATTGAATCCATTGAAGCGCTCATCGATGCTATAGAAGCTTTTCCTGGCACCATTATCATCGTAACTCACAGCGAGCTTATCCTCGAAAGGCTTGATCTCGACACACTTATTGTCTGTCATCAAAACAGACAAGAGACTTTTATGGGAGGATATCAAGAGTTTCTCGACAAAGTTGGTTGGGAAGAAGAAGCAAAAAAAGAACATTCACCGGGCTCTTATCGTGAGCAAAGAAAGCAACGCGCAGAGCAGATAGCATCGAGATCCAAAATTCTCAAGCCCATAAAGAGGAAGATCGAACACCTAGAAGAAACCATAATCTCTTTGGAAGAAGAGCAGGAAACAGAGCAAGCCCTTTTGATCCAGGCCTCTCAAGAGTCAAACAATGACGATGTGCAACGACTACTGAAAACAACAGGAGAGCGCGAAAAGACAATAGCCCTCCTCCTTGAAGAGTATACATCCTTAAGCGTTGATCTCGAATCGAAACAGCAAGAAATAGCTCCTACATTGGAGGGTGTAAAAAGGGATTAAATCTATCGAGGATAAGCCTGTTTTTCTTTTTTTCTTCGAAATCTGTTTTATTGAAAATCAAAGCCTCAAGCCTTGTAAAGAGGGGAAACTCTGTTTTTCTAACAGCATATGAGGAGAAGAGATCGTCAAACGCATACACGTTATCTCCTGCTACCAAAAGAAACTTTCTATCCTGAGAATCGGGAAGAAAAGATCTAATATCGCGCCCGAAATCCATCTCCTTTCTTTCTAACAGCCCAATGATATCTACCCTTGTCACAAAATCAACTTCTGAAGCCGTCATAACGGCAACATCTCTGTCTTTTAAGATTCCCCTCTCTACCAACCCCTGCAGTTCTGATTTTTTCTCGTTTGGTATTTGAACACGCTCAGTACTCGCTACATTTGAAGTAACTGTCATTATATTACCCTTTTCTCTCCGAATGACAATACAATTACATCTCGGAATTTATATATACATTGTTAATACACCCAGCAACAGTATGACGACCGCCAATTGTTCATCAACTCATTATCTCTTCCTTACTTCCTATACATGCGAGAGCAAGAGGCGACAACCCATCCACCCTATATCGTGCACCCCCCCTGTCTTTGCCCGTAGAGAGCCTCTTTTTTCCATGCATTGCGTTCGGATGCGAGAGGGCATTCCGGACAGATCCTCGTCTGCTCGTCCTTTCTTTCCTTTTTTGAAAACCGGGCAGGAACATTTCAATTGCCGGCAATCGGTCTTGCTAGCTATAATTTCGCTTCTGTATCCACGCGGAAGTGGCGGAATTGGTATACGCGCTACCTTGAGGTGGTAGTGAGGGAAACCTCGTGGGGGTTCAAGTCCCCCCTTTCGCATCAGTTACGTTTACGGTCTCTAGAGCGGCCTCCAAAAGTTCTTTTTCTATTTTTGATCGCCTCCAAATACCAACATCAGATTCAATCAGCTCTCTTGCCTGCCTGTGCGTCCCTTCTGAAAGCTGGGGCATCGTTGTAAGGACGTATGGACTCACCCCCTCCTGCTCGAAAAACTGTAATACAAAAAGAAGCGCTGCCGCCTTCCAATCCTCAAACTCCCCCGAATTATGTAAAAGGGAGATGATGAGATCCCATATTCTCTTTGATGGTGCAAGATGTGGTAGACACCTTTCTATGGTCACCCGTACAACAGGCAAAAAAGAGGAGGCACTGGGAATGGCTGTAAAAGAATCGATAACCTCCATATCCCTAGCCATACCAAAATCACCCCTAAGAGACGAAAGAAAAAACTCTATAAGCATAAAAGGGGAAGGAATGGCTCCTTCATTTGCGATGAGACTCACTGTTACCCTTCCGAGCTCTTGAGTAAAAACATGTACAATCCAAATTCGTCCTCGTGATGGAACGGCTCTTAGCACAAGAGCCTCTATCCTTTGTCCCTGTACATGTCCTTGCATATCTTTACCCACCAACCATTCCCAAAAACAGTGCCTTGATGGTAACATCTTTGCTCAATTGGCTACTACAAAGCACCGATAGCTCAATCGGATAGAGTACCTGGCTTCGAACCAGGGGGTTAGAGGTTCGAGCCCTCTTCGGTGCGTTGCTTTTCTATTATCGTTCGCATTATGACTATCATCCCTTTCAAGCACACCTCTACCCAGTTTTCAGCTCTTCTTTCCTCTCGTATAGGCAAAGGAAAGCAGCAAGCGCTTGCCATCTATCGCTCGCTTTTTCGAACCGGTTCGATCTCTTCAAGTCTTTCTGAATTTGCTAATGCTCCCAACCTCTACCAGCAGATGGTGGGTATTCTTGACACCTCTACATACCCCATCCTCACAAAAGTCAATGATGAAAAGACCGTCCGCTTTCTTATACAAACAGCCGATGGACACAAAATCGAAACCGTTCTTATTCCCATGAACCATGGCAATACCGTTTGTGTCTCTTCTCAGATAGGATGCAAGATGGGCTGTAGCTTCTGCAGAACAGCAAAGCTCGGACTCATACGCAATCTAACGGCAGCAGAGATCGTTCAGCAGGTCTTTATTACAAAATTTGTCCTGAAAGCAGAAATACATAACATTGTCTTTATGGGCATGGGAGAGCCTTTAGATAACTACGACGCCGTACTTCAAGCGACTAATGTCCTCTCAGATCCAAATGGACTTGCTATTGGAGCTCGACATATCACCATCTCAACAAGTGGCATCGTGCCCGCCATTGTTCGCATTGCAAATGAACCTTCCTTTAATGCCAACCTAACGGTCTCTCTAAATGCGCCAAACGAGACATTGCGATCAAAACTTATGCCATCGCGTCCCGAAAGCTTAAAAGAACTTTATCAGTCGATGAAAACTTACTGCACGAAAAGAAAGAAAAAGGTCTATGTCTCCTATATCCTTATCGAAGGTGTAAACGACTCTGTATCGCATGCCGATGAGCTCTGCAATTTTCTTAAGGGATTGGAAACCAGGATAAACCTCATTCCCTTCAACACCCACGACAAAAGCAGGTTCAGCCCCTCAGATACAAAACAGATCTTTGCTTTCATGCAGCAAATACGATCTCACAACATTCCTGTTCTTCTACGCGGTGAAAAGGGAAGCTCTATCCAAGCGGCCTGCGGGCAGCTTGCTGCGGGGCAGCTTGCTGCGGGGCAGCTTGCTGCGGGGCAGCTTGCTGCGGGGCAGCTTGCTGCGGAGCAGCTCACTGCGGAGCAGCTCACTGCGAAACAGCTCGCTGCTTGCACCCCAAGCGACCACCAATTCCCCATTTAAACCCAAGCTGCGCCCTACATCACGCTTGAACGCAATCGAACGTGACAAATGAAATATTAACTGGTGAAGGGCTAATGCTTGCCCGAAGTAATTAATGTTTCACATGTTACGTGCAGATCTGTCCAAGCGTGATGTGGGGCGCAACTTGGGTTTCAAACAGGTAGCTCCCTTGGCTGAACTTCTTGCAAGATGAGCCCTGCCACCTTTGACGAAAAGAGATAGCCTACATGTCCTGTGGCGCGCAAGGTAACGCAACGTCGGCGCTTTCCGCCCCCCTTTCTCGCAGAACTTGGGGGAAGAATAATATGATCCACTCTCGTAGAAATATGAAAGTAGCGGGTCTTTTTATCCTTTTTCGCGTGTTCTTTATGATCCATCACAAAAGAAGATTGGTGTCTCATCTCCTTCGCAGCTCTACTCAGGCCAGGAGCGAGGTTGGCAATTCTAGTTCCTTCGAGAGGTGTTCCCAAGGTAATAATCTTTTTCACGATCGCACCTTGCGCCTCAGCATATTCATACCTATATTCTCGGGCGACATTTCCACCCATAGAATGAGCGATGATAATAAGGTCTTTTCGTCTGGTAATCTCTTGTATCTTTGAAACCTTTTCTTTCACACACTCAGCATAGTTTTCGATGGAGGTAAAAGGATGCCCAAGATTGATTGTAAAGACATTTTTATGTCCTGCGTTTTTCAAGCGGTAACGGTGATAGATCCAGTTACTACTTGTTCCTAAAAAACCGTGGAGAAGGAGAATTGGAGTTCCACCCGCAGGGTTGTATTTTTTTGGATCCAGTTTTTCTAAATTGATGGGCACGAAAATTCCAAGTATCCCTGCAGAAAGGAAATCTACAACCGTGGCATGAACACGATTTACAGTTCGACGAAGGGATGTAGACATCCACGAAAACTGATTTTGCCTCTCCGAGGTTATCCGGGCAAAGATAGCACTGACAACTGCAGCAATAGAGACAATAAATACTCGAACTAGCTGCACAATTTTGTGAGCACCAGAAGATACCGAACGTAAAACACCATATCTCTTTTTCTCTTCAGGCAACTCTAACATCACTTCCGAGTGGGAAGGCTGATTGCATTTACCTATACGACCTGTTTCTGACATTATAATCCTTCTCTCTGTAATATTTTTGTATTCAAACTCAAGTTGCGCCCTATCCATTTTAAGGGCTGAGCGAGACGAATAAGGTACAAGTGTTGCGACGAAGACAAGGTTTTTACCTTGCCGAGGAGTAACGCGAAGTAAATTATTTGTCGCAGCCAACCCTTAAAAGGGATAGGGCG
>Ga0180438_10000109_pt1 | contig 169983 bp, 242 predicted proteins | sample SS_ome_12_FD_132455 | JGI IMG/M metagenome (GOLD analysis project Ga0180438, IMG submission 132455) | Hypersaline lake sediment archaeal communities from the Salton Sea, California, USA - SS_3_D_2 metaG | ecosystem: Environmental > Aquatic > Non-marine Saline and Alkaline > Hypersaline >... | reverse complement strand
AGAAACGCGAGAGCGTAATAACTGTTTTACGTGATTCTGTTCGTATTCTGTAAACCATTCTGGACACGACTTTTGATCAATATGTAATTTATATAATTTTAAATCTGCATAGTTTCCATTTTTCGGAGTATATTCTAATCTTACAAAATCGTTTTGTCCATTGTCACAAAGATTTGCATAATCAATCAAATCTTCGTGACTATCTGTAGATTCTGGATGAAAAATTAATTCACGATTTTGTGTGTAAATAGCAGAAAACGTTTGACACATGTGATTGTTTTCCTTGTTTAATCAAAAATGCTAAAAAGAGAATTTGGTAATACATTAGCGTATAGTTCATATGGTATAAAGTAACTATTTCGTAAAGATGTATCAAGTGGAACCATTCCTACATAATAAACATTAAGTTGGTTTTTATTGTTTTCATCAATTTTACAGTCAATACATGTTGGATGAATCCAATTTACATCTAAATTTACATATTCTTTACATAATAAATGAATTTGTGATAATGGATGTTTATCTTTTGATAGAAATTCTTGTTGTGGTAAACACAGTTTATCTTTATCAATAGATAAGATGTATCTATTGTTGTTTGTTAAATCTATAGATACAATAACTAGATTAAGTGTAACATCAAACATCTATATTATCCTTAATAATTTTTAAAATTGTTTTAATTTTATGTTTAGCACCGGTTTTAGTTATATTTAAATCTTTAGCAATATCTGTTAATTTGACTTTGTTATTTAAATATGTTCTAATTAATGATACTTGTGTTGTTGTTAATATATTTTTATTTTGTAAATTTTCTAAAGAATCTAAAACTGAAAAAGTTAAATAATGTGAATTATCAAATTCTGTTTCTACTATCATATCACACTCATCATACAGTTCTACTGGTTCTGTTTTGTGTTTATGTTTAAATTTATATGGTGAAAAATATTCTTTAAGTGTCCAACAAGCACAAATCTTACGATAAGCTTTTTTGGAAAATTTCTTATATGGATTCCACTGCCAATCTGCTATTATGATAGCTGAGGTAATATTACACAAAAGTTCTTCATCATATGTTGATGTTTGTGCGTGTTTATTGATAAATTTTTGAGCAAGACGAGTGTATAGTGATAGTAATAAAAAAGTGTTGTTATTATATTTGGTTTTTTTCAAATTTTTTAGTAGTAATAATTGTTTCATATGTAGTCTATAATTTTTTGTGCTGTATTTTTCCACGTAAATTTTTTAGCTGTTTCTATACCATAAATATTAACAAGTTTTGACGATGTTTTACTTATATTATATATGTCTCTCATATGTGTAATAAATAAGTCAACATCGTTTTTTGTAAAAGAAGACCATCTACCTTGTTTATGAAACCATATTCCGTCTTGAGCCCATTCTATTTCTTTTGGTTTGACTAAAAACGAGTTTTGATCGTCACAAAATTCTGTTAAAGCTGAACAATATGTGGTGATTATTGGAATTCCACAAGCCATAGTTTCAAGAATAGGTAGACCAAATCCTTCTGCTCGTGTTGGAAAAATACCACAATGTGCTTGATTGATAATGTTTGCTACGTGTGTAGGAGTAGATACGGGTGGAATAAAGAAGATTTTATTTTCTTTACCCATTGGAGAAGATAGATATTTCTGCTCCCATTTTTTTACATTTTCTTGAGATAAGAAAGGATTATTCCACATTAGATAAAGCTCGACATTGTCTTCTGGTGTAAATGCTTTATTAAATAAGCCACATAAAATATCGTGACCTTTTCTTTTTTCAATTTTACCAATATTTAGAAAACGAAAAACTTCATCTGTTTTATTTGATTGTGGTTGAAAAACTTCTGTATCTACACCTAGTGGTATTACTTCTATTGGAACAGAAATATTATTATTTTCTAATACAGATTTAGCCCATTTTGATGCTACAAAAACCTTGTCCATAAAATTCAAATTATCTCGTTGTCGTCCATCAAGCAAGTCTAACTCAAAGAAAGGATAACCAATACGGGGTCCTTTTCCAATACTCTGTTCGATAAGAGAATGTTCGTGCCAAATTGTCAAACTTGGTTCGTTTTGGGAGAGAAAATGGTTGGACGATATTAATTTTTTCAACCAATCGGCTTCTGACTGGTCATAAATATCAGTTGGTGAACCAATAGGAAAATAATGACATTCTGCTTGAGATGAGAGTTCTCGAAGAATATTTCGACACGCTATTCCATAACCCAAATTATTATATGGACCCCGTATGGTTAAGTTCATTTTTTATCCTTGATCTTCAGTGGTTTTTGAATTTTCCAATTCTTCTTGAGCAAGTTCCATTAATTTTGCAATAAAATCTGGATGAATCTTTGGTTTACGACCACGTTTTTTTGGTTGTACAACAACAGCTTCTTCACTTGACATAAATTACTCCTTCTTTAGAGAGAGTTTAAAGGGGGAAACAATAATTTGTGGTTCAACATATACAGGATGAACCTCGCCGTCTGGTCCTTTTAACATAATCCATGTGGCTGACAAACCTTCTGGCATAAAAAGACCATTTGGATCTGCTTGGGGTAACGTTCCAAAAGAACCACCTTGGCGTTTACAACGGTGTACTGCTTTTTCTGGATTTGTATATTGAACAGAATATGGTAATCCAAATCCAATTGCTTCTCCAAGAAAAATTAAATCTCCATGCATATTAACAATATAAGCATAAGTTGTAATTTCTTTATCTCGTAACTCTAAAATATCACGAGCAAGTTTTCTTTCTGTCCAACGAGTAATGTCTGGCATTCCAATTTGACGATGTGCTTCACTTAAAGCTTTAGCAGTTTCCTCGGCCTGTCTATTGTCAGCACTATTTTTTGCAACGTTACTACACCCCATACATAATAAAAACACCACACAAATACTTAATCCTCTTAACATTTTAATCCTCCTCTAAATCATGTAAGAAAGTACGTAAATCTGACGGGAGACGATCCCAATCTAATTCATTAGCACGATGTAAAATTAAAGAACGAAGCGAGTCTTTATGTTCTTCTTCTGCTATTATATACTCCTTTTTTAGTTGTCTTAAATCACGAATAGTTCCTTCAACATAGGATTTGTTTTCTCGATAAACATCTGTTTTAGAAGATTCCCATCGAGTAGCAAAAGTTCTATAAAGAGTTAAGCTTAAAAAGCTTACACCAAAAATTGTTCCTATACCTAAAACAATGCATAAAATAGATATACCAATAAATTTAAAAGTATTCATATTATTCTCCTATTTATGTTGTTGAGTCTTCCATATCGTCATCATATAAATATGGTGGTGGAATTGTAATTTCTAAATCCAATTCGTTAATATGTTTTTCTACTTCCAGTAAATTCCATGGAAAATGTGAATGAAGTTTAAGATTTTCTTGTATAATAGTATATGTTCCATTTTCAAACGCTACTTCGTAATACCACTTATCGTTTTGAGAATAAAAATTTACTACTATACCTAGTTTTTCTTGAGTGTTATTTTCTGATTCTAAATTATAAACTACTAAATCATATTTTACAAATTGTGGAGGTGGAAAAGTATTAGGTTCAGATACTATAAATTTCGGTATGTAGAAACAATTAAAAAATATGATAAGTGTAACAATACACGTTAAAAGAATTAATTTTTCTCCAACAGACATTATTTTTTTCTCCTATAAAATACAGTAATCGGTATGTCTACGATATTCTTCTAAACTTTTAGCGTTCATATATGACATTGATGAACGTAGTCCATTAATAAAACGATGAACAATTTTATGAAGTGGTCCAATATATTCTACAAGTTGTTCTTCTCCTTCAACAAATTCTGGTCTTTTTTCATATTGTTCCCATTGAGTAGAGTATGATGCCGAACCACGAAATACTTTATGGAGTTTACCATTTAATCTTAATGTTCTACCCGATGCTTCTTCTGTTCCTGCTAATATTCCTCCAACCATTACAAGGTCTGCACCAAGAGCGAGACCTTTACACAAATCTCTTGGTTGTTTTATTCCACCATCAAGAACAATTTGTGTATCAACATTAGATTTAACACATTCTAACAAAGATGAAATTGGTGGATATTCTAATCCAGTTTCAATTTTAGTTGTACATGCTGAACCCGTTCCAATACCACACCTTATTGCTTGAACATTATGTTGAGATAACCATGAAAAACATTCTGCTGATGCCACATTACCTACAAGAATATGAATATCGTGATGTGTAGAATGTAATTTTGTCAACACTTCACTAATTTTAGTATTAGCACCATTTGCTGTATCCAAACAAAAATAACGACATCCACGAGCATAAAGTTCTTCAAATCTTTCAAAATAATCTCCATTTATTCCAATTGCACATCCTACATCTTTTGGACACTGAATGTGTTCGTGAATTTGATCGGCAATACTTTGAAAACGATGAATGTAACCAAATCCACCCAAATTTCTTATAGTAGTGACCAAGTTTGCATTACCAATATCTGGCATTGGACTAGCAATAAGAGGTATACTTAAATGTATATCACCATACCATACTGATGTGTTTACATCTTTACGAGAAACAATAGAAGAAACGTGTCTACTAATTAGACCAATATTATTAAATCCTAACGACTTCAACTTGAACATTTGAAGGTAACCTTATACAAACTTTATTAGGGTTTTTGTTAATTCTATAAATATTTTGTCCCAATCGTGTAATAATTTGTCCAACATAAATTCCTCGTTCGGATAAATATGTAAAAACCTCAGACAATTCTAAAAATGAGTTTGTATCAATATTAATTTGAGTTATTTTGTGGGGTTGTCCCAAGGGAAGACTATCCATTCGGTCGGCTTTATTTGACTATAAAAGTGTGGTGCTGGTTTTATTTTTGGATTCCAAAAAAGAGTTGCTAATGCTGTATATGTTCCAAAATATTGAACAAATGTTCGTGTTGTTTTTCCGGTATCTATAATATCATCAACTAATAAAATATGTTTTCCATTTTGTTCATAATCAATATTTTTTACAACGATAGGTTTTTCTAATGGTGTTTTTTGTTCTCCATAAAATCCTATTTGAACACTTTCGTGTGGTAACATAAGTTTATTAGCAAGTTTTGTGCTTACATGTAAACCACTATTTCCAATACCAACAACTTTATCTAATACACCAAAGACAGCGTTATAAGTAATTTGTTGATATAAATCTTCTATATATTTTTCTATATTTTCTTTTGAACAGTAACGCTTGTCGAGTATTGTTTCCATTTAATCTCCTTTTTTTAGCCAAAAATGATGTGCGGTTCCATGTCCCCAACAATCTTCGTTGGGCGTACATCGTCCTTGTGAATGTTTTATTATAATCAACCCAACATCTCTAATAAGTTGTTCTAATTTTTCTGAACTAAATTGTAGAGGATGAAAGGGGTCGTTATTGTTAAAGTCATCACAATCTACAGAAATAAAAGCATGTTCTCCAGGTTTAAGATAAATATGAATGTTTCGTAAAACCTGTTCAGCATCGTAGCAATGGTCAAGAACATTAATACACATTACTTGGTCAACCTGTTCAATTAAATGTGTTTGTAAATGTTCTGCTGGAACGGTATAAACGGTAGAATATTTGTCAAAATTAGCATATGGTAAATCTTTAAGTTGATTATAGAGTGGTTCAATAGCAATAAACTCTCCTCTTAACCAAACCAATCTATTAACAGGACCAGGACCAATATCTAACAAAACTTTATTTTCAAACTGGTCTTGTTTAAATCCAAATCTTTTCATAGTCCATTCTGACAATTTGGGAACTTCACGACATTCCTTTTGTCCTCCACGAATCCAAGCTCCTAATTCAGCAGATTGAGCGGTTTCCCATTTTTCTACCGACACATTATTAATACTAGTTTTTTGTGGAAAAAACTGGTAAGTCAAATATATAAACCCTTGAGTAATACACGCAAATATAAATCCAACCAAAAGTATACATATAACATATCCTGCTAACCAACACAAGGGGGGGTCGCGTAGGCGAGACAAGTCTTTTAATGTTTGCATTTTTTTCTCCTATAAATATGGTAATACATTTACAGCACGATGTAGTTTTTTCTGTAATTCATCAATATATTTTTGTTCTAAATTAGGTAGTGCTTTAAAACAAAGTTTATGTATTTGTTCACATTCTTCTGACTTGTAAATCGTTTCTAATTTGTAAACCTTTCGTTCACCTAAGGTTATTGGAATATGATTATAAGTTGGATAATATTTATAAGCTTCTTTCCAAAGAATATTTTCAACCTCTTCATAATCTTTTAGCATATTACGATATTCACTACACAAGTCTCGAACTTCGTCATAAATTACTTTATTTTTATCGTTTACTTTAATTTTGGAAGCATGTTCGTGTTTCCAATCGATTGTTGTGGTCCAAGGGTCATTTAACCATTTTTCCAGAGATTGAAAAATATGTTCAACAATAAAAGGTTCCCAATCAGGAATTTCCCAACGATTAAAGGAAATTTTCCAAGGTTTAGTTATAAATCTACAGCGAAACGCATACCAATATCTCTTTAATTTTTCCAACATTACTAACTCCAAAACTTGAAATCTATTTTAGTCCACGAGATAAAAGTAGAAATTGACGGGTGTCAGGATGTAGGTTAAGTCCTAATAGACTATTAAACTCTTTTTGAGTAGAAGATTTAGCAAAGTCTTCAAGTGCTTGAGACTGTTGTTGAGAACGTTTAATTGCTCGTCCTTGTTTTTTTGCTTGTTCTTTTGCGTTTGGTCCCGTGTAACATCTTCCAGATTGTCCAAATTTCCATCCAGATTTTCCATCCTTTGTACATTTCATTAGAGGCATCGTTGTCTCCTTTAGTTGAGTTAGTGTTAATCTAAAAATCTTACTAAAGCAGATATTGATATACCACCAACATGTCTTTTTTCCTCTTCAAAATCTTTTCCAACTTCTTTTAATTCACTACCAACAATAAGAGTGGGTAAAGAAACAACCCTACGATCATGAGTAAATTTAGGATATTGACTTGTGTCTACTTCATAATAACGATACTTTTTAAGAAGTTCTCGTATATATGGATTGTTTAAATTTCTTTTTACTTCTGGACAATACATACAATTATTTGAAGTGAAGAAAATCAAAACAGGAACTCGTTTAGGTTCTGGTTCTTCTAATTCTTCTTTTTGCTGCTGTTGCTGTTGTTGTTGTTCTTGTGTTTGTCTGTCTAAAGCAATTAAAGCACCTTGAGTAGAAATGAGTGAACGAAATTCATAACCTAAAGCAGAATTACTGAGTAAAGAAAAGATTATAATATATAATAGTTTGGACATTATAAATATTCCCCAGTACCATAGTTGGGCAACGTTTGTTTTGGAAAACCTTTAATATTTGAGTAGAAGTAGATTGAGCGACCACCAAGAAAATACCTTTCCCAAACTTCGGCATCAACAACTAACATTGATTGTAATGGTCGTCCTAAAATTGGTGTTAATTCATCATACCATTTTTGCCATGGATTATGAGCTTTTCCCCAACTATTCATTACAAAATATACTCTTACTTTCCAAATTTCTTTTGTGTCATCATAACCAACCGTTGACATATCGTGATTCCAACTTCCTGACTTTTCGTGAATTCCACGACTTGATGGTGTTGAATTAAAACCTACGTTTTGACCACTATGACAGGCATATCCATTATGAAATAAAGCCATAGCTTCATCTGCTGTACTCGGAGTAACATATTCACCAACAGAATGTTCAGAACATTTATCAAGCACGCATTTTGGTGGTCCAGAACGTCCCCAATTATTTCCAATGCTCGATTTGTATTTACTTAAGTCTACACAGTTTTCATAATTTTTACGAACCATAAATCCATATTTAGTTACAAAATATGCTGCTCTAGCAGGGTCCATTCCTTGTCCACTATGACCACGATATCCATATGTAGGCTCGGTTGCTCCTCTTTTATAATATTCTTCTGCTTCACCCTTAATATCTATTTCTACTGAACGAGTTACGTCACGTGCGTTTCTGTCGCCGTGACTCGTACAGTCACCGGTTGTTTGAGATTCTTGTTCAAACGCACCTTCGTCGTATTTTTCACGACTTCTCCATAAAGTAGCTCTTTTTCCATTACCTGGATTTTGTTGAACTAAATGTAAAATATGTGAAGAATCTTTGACTATATTATTATCAAGTAATTTATCACGATATTGTGTATCAATAGGACATGCTTGTAAACCATCTTCATATAATTTTTGTGGATTTGACCAGTCCATCTATTTCTCCTTTTTAGCAGCTTCTAATGTAGCCCATCCTATGGCGTGGGCAATTTTTACAGCCTTCTGTCTTTTTTCATCATCCAAATCCACATTTTGTAATGTTAATGCTTTTTCAAATGCTTTATCAATAGCATCGCTTAATCCAGCATATCTACCATCAATACCGGTTTTTTGAAACATCAATTTGCCGGCTTTGATATTTAGTTCTCTCAAATCATTAGTAGTTTTTAGAATTGAAGAGTCTCTACCAACAACATCGGAAAAGTCAAGAAAAAACCGTGCTAAAGCATAACCATCATCTAAAGCATGCTCACCTTTAATAAGAGGAATAATTGGAGTAACATAACTTTTATATGGTTCATCTGGTTCTGTAATAACTAAATCTGGAATTGGATTAGGATTTGGAGAAGGTTCCTCTCCATTTACTATTTTATGAACAGCAATATCCAATTTATCATTTTCTACAGCACCAAAAATAAAATAATAAGTTCCTGGTTTCGTACTACTAAAATGTGCCCAATAATAGACAATTGGAAAATCATCAGCAGTTCCCATTTTTCCATCAGGTCCAGGGTCCATTCCTCCAAATATTGGTAATGGAGTAAAATAAGTATCAGCGTCAGGAGGAAGAATTTTCCATACAAAAGATTTTCCCTTTGAACCTGTAGTTTTCAACCAAGCAGACTGGCCGGGTTCAATTTTTTCTGGTCCTAAAATTACTGCAACAGGATCTGCAAAAACAGAATTACAGAGGAAAAAAATAAGTATTAGCGTGGATAAAAGAGTTTTTTTCAACATGTTTTTTCTCTCTTTAAATTTTAATTTGGAAAGTAAAAAATGGGATGGAGTAACAGCTTGGTGTTGATTAACGCCATCCCATCGTTATCATAAATAACACCAAGTCTTAATTAAAAAGGTGTTTCTGTAAAAATTAGTAATAATGCTTGAATAAATTCAAGAATAAGTGGCATTAATTCTCGTAGAAAATCTAATAGAGTGTCCCAATCTAATCCATATAGATTGTCGTTTTCGCCCATACATCCACGAGCAACAAGTTGACATCGAACTTCTTCGGAAACTTCATCTAAAAGATTAACTTCTGTTCCGTCTTGAGTTTTTCGAATAGGATTCCAAACTACACTTCTAACATCTCGCCACTCTGATAGTGTGATATTTCCACGTAAAAACTGCATGCGACCAACACGTCGTAATGCTACTCGCATTCGTCGAGAATCAGCATTTAGTTCTGGTAAAGGCATATTTTTCTCCTAAAAAAGGTTAACTTTCTACAATATTATACACCGCTCTTGATTAATTGACGGAAACAAGGTGGAATATCGGTTTGAATTGCTGGAGTTGGCTCTTTTTCAGCATCGTTTTTCTTATTTTTACTTAATTGTAATTTACTATTTTCAAGTGGAATTTTTTCCAATTCTTTTTCTGTTGGTGGTTTAATTTTTGGATTGAGTAACCATTCTACTTTAATTTCTTTAGCCCACTCTCTCACTGAACGGATAGGTACAACCCAATTAAAACTATCGGTTTGTTCTAAACCTAAAGTGATCATTCCAACCCATTTACCATCTTTTCGTAAAGCAACTAATCCTCCAGAACTACCACCAATACTACTACAGGTTGTTTGATCAAATACACCATGTTCAGAACCACCATATTTTGGAATTAAAACACCAATTCTTGAAACAATTCCATCAGTAAGAGAACAAGTTCCACCAATTTCTTTACCTCCAGGTGCTCCACAATGATATAATAATGTTCCAGGAGGAGGAATTTTATCTTCTAAATAAAACGTAACTCCCTTTTCAATTTTTCCAGTGACTCTCACTCTTAAAAGAGCAATATCTCGTTCTGGATCTACTGAAACTACTTTAGCATAATATCTATCACTACCTCCAACTCTACCATTTTCTACAATTTCCTGAACCATTTCAACATCTTTGTAAGTTACACGTTTCTTTTCTGTTCCATCTACAATGACAGTTGTGACTTTTCGTGAATCTTCAACAACGTGATGTGCTGTTAAAATCCATGCTGTTTTTTTACCTTCAATTTCTCTTACAATTAATGTGCCAGAACCCTGTGCTCGTTCACTACCGTAATTGTCAGTACAAGTAATGTTTACAGATACATTTTGTAAAAGTGTTCCAATATCCTCATCAGCAACAGACGACAGTGGCATACACGCCACAATTAACAAAGCCCCTAAAATTTTCCACATAATAAACTCCTTTTAAATTAAGTTTTTTGAGAAAAATGGGGGTGGCAGGATTTGAACCTGCGATTCTAGCGTATGAAACTAGCGAGATGACCACTTCTCTACACCCCTTTTTGTATACAGGACTATTCATTTTTACAGTACTTATCAGTATGTAATTAAGGTATAAATAAAACCTTTTACTTTTGTTTAAAAATTCTTTTCCAATTTTTTTCTAATTCTTTTTGTGATACAAACACGGGTCTTCGACGAGATCCTTTTCCATTTTGTATTTTTTGTGATTTTTGTGATTTTTCTTTATCAATACTTTTTTTCATCTCTCCAAAAAAGATTTTACACTATTAGGTTATTTTGGTGGTAATTTTACCTTAATATTAAGTGGAATATTGAACAGGCTTGATATGTGTGATAGTCGTGGACCTAAAAATTTGTTCAGATGTTCTTGTTGTTCTTGTGATAATATACGACCGATAATGACTTCAAGTTCAATAAAACCTTGTTTTTCGTATCGGTCAAGCAGACTATCAATTTGACGAGTTACGTGGGTAATCCACGCACTTGTATTACTTACATTGTTTGCTGCCGTTCTTACTGGTCGTCGAAATAATGCCATTATTTTTCCTTTTCTTGTGTTGGTAAATCTACTTTTTTCAAAAATTCGTCTAAAAGTTTTTCGTAAGAACCATTACCGTTGGTTGGTTCAGATTTTGGTTTTGGTTCTTGCTCTATTAGTGTTAATCGACGTTGTAATTCTTTCAATAACACTTTTTCTTGTTTTTCTAAAATGGTTTCAATATCAAGAGTGGATTGTTTTACAGTATTGATAACTTCTGTATTGTCTATTTTTTTCTCAAGAGTAAGAGAATATCCAAATAAAGCACAAATAGTGACAATAATGGTCCAGGCAACTTTTGCTTTTGCAATTTGGTTGAGTAACCATTTTCGTATGTTTTTATTCATTATTCATCTCCGATATCTTCACAGTTAATTGTATGAAATGCTAGATGTAAATCAATAGGTTTACGATTATCAAAATCTATATTAGTTTTTATAAGTTTATTACGAATACTGTCTGCATATTTTCTACGACTTTTTTTTGGATTTCCAGCAACAAATTTGTAAAAAACATCATATATAAATTGAATTTCATCTTTTGTTAGAGATAACAAATATTCTTTTTCATTATGTGGGGTTGTTTTTTCTTTAAAATATCGACGAGCACGCAGGTCCATCATTTCAATTTCTGGAGTAATAAGGTCTATGTTTTTTGTGTGTTGAAGATTATGTAATCGCGTTTTTGCTGGTTTTCTCATATATCCTTTTTTAGCTCGTCCTATAGCAATTTCTAAACCCCTTTTTTTGTTCCACTTATCTTTTGGGCAACATTGTGACCATCCAATTTGAGTTGAACTAAGTGCTACAACAACTCCAATCGGTTGATTAGTTTGTGGATGATAAATATATTTAGTTAACATTTTCTTTCCTTTATATACAAAATAAAGTTATAATGATTACTATAAAACCAAAAACGAACAACAGTAAACACATAATAGTTTCTATTACAGAAGCAGAACCACTATAATCATTTATATCAAATCTAGGAATTTCTCTATTTCTTTGAATATTTTTTAAATGCCATTCTATAAATTCCTTTTCGGTTTTTTCATTATTATTCATGCTTATGTTCCCAATTTTGTAAGTTTTCTAAATAAAGAACCCGGACTTTCACGACCTTTATCTGAAGTGATGAAACCAGCTTCTTCATATACCAAAGATACAAATTCTGAACAATGAACTTTGTTTGGATTTTCTCGTAACCAATTACAAATCATATTATAAGGAGTTCCTAAAAGATTTTCTGCTTTTGCTCTCATAAGTTTAAGAGCTTGTTCGTCAAGTAGTCCATTTGGCGGTTCCCACCAAAATGTATTAAGTCCACCCAATCGACGTGTCCAAAACTTCTTCTCCCAAGACGGAAGAACTTCTTCAACATATTGAATATATGACATTTTACGAACACGGGGTGGATATGCTTCATATATTTTAGGCTGATTTTCATAATAGAGAAAAATAGCAACATGAGATAGTGGAGAATTAGTAAATAGTTCGAGCAATCCATCTAATGGTCGAGGAACTGAATTTTCCATAAAAATAACAGAACCTTCTTTTGGATAACCACCAAATACTGGTAATAAGTCTGAAGCTTTAAGTGCTAACATATTTTAACCTGTAACAATGTTTCTTGGTGGTGTAACAATACCAGTTCCAAATTGTGAATTATAAGCATTTTTAATTTCATTACTTGGTTCAGCAACACACAAAATATGTTCTGATTTTATTTCAAAACTTTTGTCATCAGATAAAAACATCCAAGGTGCCATGGCTAATTTTCCTTCGGGTGTAGCAATAATTTTGACAGGTTGTTCTATTTTATATGGACGTATATCTAGATTTTCAATTTTTGCAAGAATTTCTTCACCGTTTACAAGTTTAAAAACTTTAATCATAGTTATATTTATCCTTTCGTGGAACGGGTCGTGACGGACCATCGCCCTCTATAATCATAGTACCGAGTTTTGGTCGAAAGTGAAGTGAGATTCTGGAAATTTTGACCAAAACCCCCCGTTAGGGTGACCAGACAATTTCTCGATTTTTTTTAACAAATTATACATTTCATTGTACTGTGTATTCCCAACAATCTTCACATGCTGTTCCCGTCATATCTCCAGCCAACATGGCCTTTCTTAGGTTGATATATTTTTGACTGTGCCAACATTCCATAAAAGTCATATTATTTAGGTCTCCACAATCAAATTCATGAGTATGATTAAAGCAACATCCAGATAGTTTAGCATCGTAAGTGATTCTGGCCTCACTGAACAAGGCAAAGCACGCATTTACTTGTTTGCTTTCATCTACTCCCCAACGACCAAAATTACCTTTAACTGGTTTACCACCCATTTTTTCCATTGTTTTTCCAGTTAGGTTGGCCTGACTATAAAGAGGTAGCCAATAGTGCTCATCAACATATGGTTCTAGTTCTGCTAACAAGGGTTCCATTTTTTCAACTTGTTCATCATTATAACGAATACTTGATGTATAAAGACCGCACTTATATCCGTTTTCTTTACGAATATTATAAGCATCTTTGATATGCTGAACTACCATAGCAAAAACTTTTGGAGGCATACGAGTAATTTCAGCAAATTGTTTTTCGTCTGCAAAATTTAAACTAAATTTCATACTATCTAAACCAGCCTGCATACACTCTTTCATTCTTTCTGGAGTTGTGTGTGGCCCACCATTAGTAGTAATAAATGAGTAAGGAAATCCACATTCTTTCTTTACCCACTCAATTGACCATGGAAGCCACTTACACAAAAAGCTTTCACCGAGAAAAAAATGTCCAATTTCTTCTACTCCGGCTTCTCTCATTTCCTTTGTAATTCTTTTGAAAAACTCTTTATCCATTTCTCCCTGTGGTCGTAATTTGTCAGCAGTAGCACAAAATTTACACTTAAAATTGCATTTAGCTGTAAGTTCCATTTTTACAGCCTTTGGACATGGGGGAGTCAAGCATAACCTGTTTTGTGGAACTAATGTTATACCATCTACTTTTTCTGTAATTTTCACTCTTTTTTCCTCTCTAAATTATTTTACTTTTCATTTCTTCTCCTTTTTCAATGGGCCAATAATAGGGAAGGTTGTCGGTTATTTCTGTACCAAAAAATTTTGAATAATACTCTTTATTCTTACGAAGTAAATTACTTTGATGACTTTGATGTAGTTTTTTGTCACCTAACCAAGGTGGATCTCGATAGGTGTGTTCGGATATTGGTAATGTTTTAAGTTTTTCATGTATAGTGTCTTTATAACCACGCTTTTTCCATTCTACAATCATTGCTAAAGTATAATCAAGTAAAGACTGCTCATAACCAGCCCACATTTTTACAGCAGGATGGTTTTTCCATCCGTTCGACAGACCACATAAAGTTCGAAGAATTTGATAACCCTCAACTCTTTGTTTGCCCAAACGACGAAAATCAAGACATTGTGCAGATTTTGTATAGCTTGAATATGGTAAAAACGTTTGCATTATAATAATTTAACCTTATCTTGTTTAATCAAGTTCTGAATATGTTTTTGCTCTACATCAAAATCATGATAGCAACTATCTTTTGGAGGTTTATTAAAATAATGTCCTTCTTTTCCATCTGTCATTCCATCAAATCCATAAAGGGTTAGTGAGGAAAAAAATTGTAAAAAATACTCAATAGCAAGAATTCCAATCGACGGCCATTTTTCCATAGGATTGTGTTGACCTAGTTTTACAGCCACGCTTCTACAAAAATCTTCACCCACGGTTGTATTTTTTTCTCCATAAAATTTTTCAATTTGTTGTTGAACCGGAGGCATCCACGGAGTCCATTTACAGTGTTGTATAAAAGTATAAATGTGAGAAAATTGACTTTTTGGATGCCATATTACGTCTTCACAACAGCGACGAACTAAAAATGTAGATTTTGTTCCAACATCTTTTTCGTAACCGGCTAATTGAAAATTGTTAAAACGTACAACAATATTGAAATCGTCAATATGACGACCTAAAGCGTTTCCTAATACTGACGAACCGTTACCAACTAATATTATATTCATTGTAATCCTTTATAGAGACAAAAAATTATGATAATCTTCAGCAGCATCAATGCTCGTTGCTTTTTCTGTTTTTATACTTCTAACAATGTAGTTTTCATAACGTGTTGTTTAAATTAAATTATCAGCAATAAATTTTTGTTTTTTGTATAACACAGAACATAAATCGTTTTTATACATTAATTGAGCAACATGTTTGATATGTGTTTTTTGTTTAATTTCTAATTTATATAAGTTTTTTTTACGACGATAGATGTGACCATAATTAAAACATATTTTAGTTTGAATTTGTTGTAAAATTTTGATACCACCAGAACAAAAACCTAAACATCTTATATGGGAATTGGAACGATCTTTTCTTTTAAAGATGGTAATAAAACCATCACCATCAAAAAATCCTCGTAACCAGTCAAAAATTACATCTTGTGGCATCTTGGGTAAAAATTCTAATTTTGATTTATTTTCAAAGATACTTCTTGATCTCAATAATTCAACATCTTCTGTAGACAAACCATATATTTGAAATACATATTTGTAATAATATTTTTGGTATAATTTATTATAGTTTTTATAATATTTAATGGGATGTGTTGAATGTAATACGTTTCTAATGTATTGTAATATTTTTAGGTTGTTTTTGCTATATTTAAGATTAACACCTAAAATAAAACTATCGTTAGAAGTGGTACGGTTATTGGATTGTAAATACCCATCAGCACATAAAAATCCTAGAACATAAGTTGTGCTAGGTGTCCATGTAACAAGATTTTGAATGTTTGAAGTATATTGTTGTTTCAAGACTGTATAAAAGTTAAATAATCTTGTTGTGTATTAATAGATATACACGATTTTGTTGTAAACGATATTATTTTGTATCCTAATTCTAACCAATATAGTTGTTCTAATTTTTCTGTAGTATTTTGAAATTTAAACTTGTTATTATAAATTTGAGCAAGTGTATCGTATTTCATTGTATAAATACCAACATTAATATTTAACATGTTGGTTTTATATGGAATATTGTATCTTGAATAATATAATGCTTTATTATATTCAAGTGTTTCATTGTCGTAACCAAAAACAACTTTTGTAATATCATAATTAGTTTTGTTAGTATTTTTAAGTTTGTAATGTAAACATATAATATCACATAGTTGTTCATCTAGTTCTACTAATGGTCGTATTAATAAAGGTGTCATATCAGCAATTGGTAAATCACACTGTCTATTTATATATATACCTTTTTTATCACCAATTTCTAAACTTGCTAAATACATTCTTTCAGTTCCACAAGACGCTTTTCCAGTTTTTATTACTTTTGCTCCAAAATCTTCACACCGTTCTACAAGTTCATCGTCTGGAGTAGCAATATAAACATTGTCAATATTATATTCTTTTGTTTGCTCGATTACATTTTCCCAAGTGTGTTGAATAATTGGTTTACAATTTTTCTTTAAAAGTAATTTATTTGGTAGTCGTTTACTTGCTAATCTAGCCGGAATTATAATATATTTCATTTCAATAAATCAATTTGTCCTTTATCGAGAACTTTTTTAAGAGATGCTGATTTTTTTGTTCTGTGGTCTATAACTAAACCAGATTTATAGTTGTAAGTTCGAATCGTTTTTGTGTTATGAATTTTATAATCTCGATAGTTCTTTTTTTTAATATTCTTTTCTTGCTCAAAAAATTCTTTTACTTTTTCTTTTAATGTTTGTAATGCTACTTTTTTATTTCTGTGTTGATTTCTACCATCAATAGTAACATGAATACCGGTTGGTAGGTGTGTAGCTTTTACAGTCGAACTTGTTTTATTTTTATGCTGACCACCAGGACCCTTACCTTTAGTATATTCAATTTTAATATCTTTTTTGTTTATTAAACTCATTCTAAATCACTTGGTTTTATTGGTTCAGCACATTTACCACCACACTCTTGACATTTTGGTTCTAAATTAACTTTAGGAAGTTCTATATTTATGTATGGGTTTTTATCATATTTGTCATTAGATTGAATAACGGTTCCAGGACCAACATTAGGTATATATATTTGATCACCCTCTTGAATAGTCCATGAATTTTTGTGTGTATAAACTCCGCCCTTATCGGTTTCATGTCGAACAATATCTTTTGGATCTAAAGGATCTATCCAATAAATTTCTAAACAAATCGTATCTTCTATTGCTCGAAACTTATGTTCAATTTCTGGTGGAACATCAGTAAACATACCGTCTGTAACAGTAGTAATATCATCGTCATTTTCCATATATAATACAACTTCAAGTTTACCACTGATTACATAAAATCGGTTCCATTTTGCTTTATGTTTATGTCTTGAGCACTCATATCCAGCATTACTACGAATAATATGAACTTCAGATGTTGGTCCTTCAAATATACATTGTGTGGTTCCCCATCGTTTGGACTGAAATGCCCCTTGTAAAGTTTTATGTCCCATTATCTTACTCTCATATCTATTTCCAGTAAATCCTCGTTATTGTAGAACTTTGTACCAAGAAAAGCCCTAAATATATAATTACTCTTAACAGACAATTTTCCACGAGTTTTTTAAGAAATTTTCTGTTTGTTGTTCTATCATACCCAATCAAATTTAGGTCGGTGTTTTTGTAATTTTTTTAAAAGTCGTTTTTTATAATAAATAATTCTACGTAAAATTGGTTCTGAAATTTTAATATTGTTATTTGAAAAATATTCTCTCATCATATATCTAGGAATAATACGATTTAAACTTAAGCGTGGATGTTTGTCGATTGAGAGTAAAACATAATATAACATTCTAAAAAAGATATTACTATATATATCCATATCAGTAGATGTACCAACAGCAAACTGGTCAATATTTTGATAGAATCTTGGTATAACAATAGTTTTATTTTTGACTAAATCTAGTATAGATTGTGTAAGCGATTCTAAAAATAAGTTGTCAAACCGATTACGTATAACATATTTATATTTGAATGATAAACGCTCTTCGTGTGTAAGTTTAAGTTGATTTACTTTCCAAATATTATAAAACATTGCTAGATGATTATGTATACTTGTTCCAGCACATTTATTACAAAAGAAACTTTTTGATTGACACCTACAACCGTTTTGAAAATTTTTGAATTTACTCAAAGTATACAAATTATTTTTTGTTTCTTTTGTATATGGATAATAAGAACAAGATATTGGTTTATATAGAGATATTAGTTCGTTGATATTTACGTTTGGTTCTTTTATTTGTTTTGGTTTTTTTATGAGCGGTGGAATAACAAATTTCCAAGTAACAATAAAAATATCACAATCATAATTTAATTTTTTGAGAGGAAAAAGTATGTGTTGCTCAAATGACGGATAACACTTTGTATATTCTCGTGGAGAGCCAGATATGCAAATAGCAACCTTGTTATTCATTATTGTATATAACTTACTAAATATGGTTTAGAATAACCTTCTTTATACCACACTGCTCCCAAATTTTTTAACCAAGATACATATAAACCAAGATTTTTATGATAGGAATTTGGTACAACAACAACACTTCTTGGATAGTTGTTTTGACTTATTATTAAAGCAAGTATAGCAAAATGACAACGATCAGTAACAATTGTTCTATATTTTGATGCTAAATTAGCATATTCTTCGAGAGTGTTACATTTTTGAACAGGGTCTCCAAGATTTTCTTTTCTATGAATAATGCCTTCGTGAGTTCTTGTTTTTAACCATATACCAACGTCTTCTGTTGGTTCTGAAACGGGTTTTTTCCATTCTAAACCCAATCCTAAATCTGGTGCTAATTCAGCACCTTTATAAAACTGTTGACTGAAATATTCACGAGCATACACTTTATGGTAGGGTAAATCTTCTTTACCAAGAAAAGATTGTGGTAATATTGTAACTTTTTTACCCGTTTTAAGTGCTTTAATTCTTGCTTTAAGGTGGGTAGTTGTGTGTAATTTATGTGTGGGTGGATAAGTAATATCAATGGGTGGTGAATGAATTCCTTTACCCATAACTCCACCACCACTTACAGCATATTCATCTACAGAATTAAATCTTTTTTCGTTCCAATTAAGTTCGTGTCCTTTAGGAATATCAAATTTTATATAATTAATATTAAATTTTTTCAATAATTGAAACATCCCTTGTTTATGAACTTCGTCACTAACAGAACCCCGATTGACTATAAGGCCAATTTTTTTATTTTGTAGAGGAGTAAAGATGGGTTCAAATTTTTCTAGTGGTAATAACACTGTGTTTCCTTTAAATTTTTATTACAATATCGTAAAATTTGTCTGAATTATTATTAGCAAAATCTTCGTTTACTATATTAATATTTTGATTAGACCCGTCTGAAAATAATGTATGGTTGGTGTGCTTTTCAATTATTGGAAAATATGTTATGAGATTATATTCTTGAATATATTTTTCAAATAAGTTTACCGTTTCGTCTAATGGGTGATACAAACTACGACAAATCAACAAACCGTCTCCATCACCACAAGCACTAAATACATGCCGAGTTAAACAATCAAACGTTGAAAGTAATAAGTCGTTTTTTCTGTTGTGATCCATCGTTTATTTTTTTCTCTTTAATATTTTAAGTATACACGGTTTAATATGTTGCCACGCTTCTCCAGATTTTAATTCATCTGGTGACCATTCAGCATATGCTGTGTCATAAGCCCATTGTTGTCTTAATTCGTCATTCGGAATATATGGATTATTTATTGTTGAAATGTCGTGACTAGTGATATTATAAACCATAGAACCTTTATCGTGTGTGATAACTGGAATACCAGCAAGTGTAGCGTCTACACCAACATTTGAATTAAATGTAACTACACACCAACAGTTTTCTAAATCCTTTTCTAAACCATTAAGTTTATTGTTGTATGCCTGATAGTGTGGTAAATTTTTAATTTGTTCTGGATTTTCGTTTTGACTAATAATAATGTCGTCGTAATGAAAAGCAATATAAGCTAGACATTCCCAGTGTTTTAAAATTTTGTCTGTAATTTTGTCATAAATGACAGCTTTCCATTCTTTTGCTGGTAGTGGTAAACGAGCTATTGCTATATTTTTTGGATGTATTCGATAAATAATTGGTCGATTGGTATGTTGTCGTATATTCTTTATAGTTTTATAAACCCAATCTGTAAAATCAGTGTGACATACCGAACTATCAGTTATAACTTGTTCAACAACTAAAATATGTTCACCATCTTTTCTCCAAGACTTCAATTCCATATTAAACTTTTTCCATCTATCCGATGGGCTGTTTTGATTACAAAAATTTGCTCGACCATTAAGACCATTAATTCCAACAGAAAAACACGACCCCTTTTTAAGATATCCACCTTCAATAATAATATGTGGTTTTTTAAAATCTCTATGATGTTTTTGTAATAATCGTTTTATGTTTTTTTTGGTATTACATAAAGGTTTATATGTTCCGTGTGTTACTAATATATTACAATTATAATATTTACTAGTTCTTACTTGACGTTCAAATAAATATACATTTTTGTCTAAAGATAGTCCTTGTAAAAAAGAATGAATTTCGTCTTGTATATTATTTGAAACATAAGCTCCGATTGTTAACATTTTTTAATAAGATAAAAATCTAGATGTTTTCGTTGAACTAATTGTTTTCCGTGTTGTGTACAACCTTCAGGATAACCCTTTTTGTTATAATGCTGAGGATATCCCAATAATATCATTCCATACGGTTGATATGTTGAAGGTATTTGGTAATTTGATAATATGTTTTTCCATGGTTTTTTACCATGGTCGGTATTGTCCATTTCACTCCATAATGATATCCAGCACGAACCAATACCTTTAGCGGTTGCTAATAATAGTATGTTTTGAATTGATGCTGCTACATTTTGTATTGATAAATTTTTCCATAATTTTCCTTGTGCTCCTTTAGAAGTGTCAGCAAAAACAATAATGATTATTGAAGCATCTCCCATCCAATTATGTTTTATATTAGATAAACGATAACGATTTAATGTAAAATCTGAAATTTCTCTTTTATCATTTAAAATTAAAAACCGCTGATTTTGACTGTTTGAACCAGAAGGGGCATAAATTCCTGCTTCAATCAAATCTCCTAAATCTTTTGGTGAAATTTTTTCATTATTAAATTTACGAACAGAACGACGATTTAAAATAACTTCTTGAACTATTTTTGCTTTATCCGGTGGTTCTGGATATGACATATCGTACTTACCTTTATTAAATATGCTCACGATTACAATCGTCCTCTTTTATTGATGAAGCCTTTATTTATAAAAAATAACCCATGTCGTTTTATCCAATTTTTATGAGTTCTAACACACTTCTTTTTTATTTGTTCAATATCTTTTTCGAGAAAAGAAAATCCTATATTAGTTATTTTTTTTATCCAATATTCTGGATGTTGTTCGTTTACATGCCATCCATTACTCTTGTTTTTTCTTGGTATTGGTGGTGGAGGATGTGCGGTTACCACTAAATATTTACAACAAGAAAAATCATTTAATACATTTAAAACATATTGTTCTTCTAAATGTTCCAAAAATTCAATCGACCAACACAAATCAAAATAATTTTCATTACTTAAAAATGAACCAGTTCGATAATCATGAATTATAGTGTGTGGATTTTTAGTTATTGCTCTTTTATCTCCATCAACTCCAACCCAACTAACATTATATTTTTTAGCAAATTTTTCCACACCACCCTGCCCACATCCCATATCAAACATGGATTTAATATTATATTTTTTAATTATATATTTAAATACTGGTTCGTCCATCCATGTTTTACCAGGTAGTTGTGATATTGGTTTTAATGCCATTTTCTATTTCTTTCTATTTCTTTATATTTATCTATTACTTCCATTTCTCGATTCCAAACTATTCCTAAACCAGTAAATTCTTGTAATAATATATAAGGTTTTTTCCATGCAAACGCTCGAAAAATTGAACCGACTTCTGCCATATGAACCTGTCCAAATTGAGCACCATTGAGACGACCACAATCGTGAAAAATAATAATTCCATTATGACGAACTAATGAAGTATAATTTTGAATGTCGTTGACTACACCCCAAATTGAATGGTCGCCATCAATAAGTAGAATGTCAATTTCTCGTTTATGAAGTAATTGTTTAACAGTATTAACGGTTTTAGGAGATTTTGAATCACCCAATACTAAATGTGCAGAATGTGTTTTTTGCAAATCTTGAACCGTTTTTTCCAACTGAAATATTTTTTTACGTCCAATATCTACACTAATTAATAGTCCACCTTTATCTATAATTGGACCAATAGTTCGTAATGAATCTCCTTCCGCACCACCAATTTCAACATATGTTTTTTTCTTCTCTATTAATTGAAGAATATGAAGCAATGTTTGTGATTCCCATGGAGTTGTTGCTAGTATCATTTTTTACCTATTAGAATGTATATTTAAAATAATCAATATCTTCTTCAAAATATTTTGCAACCATTTCACGAGTATGGTTATTATAATATTTTCGGTAATGAGGTCTGGGTTTTTTTATTTTTTTAACAAGTGGATAAAATTTATCTACATGTAATCTTGATAAGATAATTTTCCATATTTTATCCATACCTTCTTCAAATCTAAAAACTTCATTAATTATGCATAAACCATTTTTGTTTCTGATATATTCTATTTGTTTTATACGAAAAAAGTGTATATCTTTAACACGACAATTGTTAATTATACATTTAATATAATCGTTGAAATTATGAAAAATATTATTTGGATTACATTGTAATATAAAGTTTTGATGATAATGAAATGCTGAAACCATTCTATCCCAAGGATTACGTACTATTGTAAATGAATAATAATTGTCTAACGAATCTTGAATTTTGTGTGCTAAGGATATTAGTTTAGGATGTTTTGGTTTAATAGGTGAATATTGTTTAATAGATTTAATTTCTTTTCTAAACATATATGTTATACTTGTTCCAGCAGTTTTTGGAATATGTATAAATATAAATTTAATATTCTTGTATTGTCCTATGAACATTGAAGATTATTAATTGTTAAAGGTTTTAAATGTTGCCAGGGTAAACCCTGTTTCATTTCATCGATTGTCCATTGAGTATAAGCAATGTCACACATTTGTTGAACACGGTCATACATTAGTGGATTTTCAATTTGTGATAAATCATGTCCAGTAATATCATAAACCATTGAACCTTGGTCTAAAGTAATAACAGGTATACCAGCAATCAATGCTTCTACAGCACTATTAGAATTATATGTTACTACACACCAACAATTTTCTAAATCTTTATAAAGTTTATAACGATTTTTTTGTTTACTAATTATAACATTTGGATAACGTTTTTTATATTTATTAAAATTAATAGGATGGTAACATTGTGGATGAGGACGATATATAATTTTTCGAGAAGTGTGTTGAATAATCTGGTTAATAATATTTCTTATTAGTTTTCTGTAAACATATTTTCTGTTTAAAGATTGTGGTTTCCAATGAGAAAGAGAAGCGTCTTTATCACACTGCCCACATACTAAAATGTGTTTTCCATCTTTTCTCCAAGATTGTAGTTTTACTTCTAATTTTTTCCATCTATCCGATGGACTATTTTGATTATTAAATTCTGCTCGACCATTTAATCCATTTATACCAACCATATAATATTGACTACGAGCAATATATCCACGCTCAATAACTAATATTGGTCCAGCATGATAATTATATAGTTTGTTTTTTTTATTATAATAACCATGAAAAGCATATGTTAATAATACATGACAAGGTTTATATGGTTCTCGTGAATTATATATTTCGTATTTTACGTTTTTATCTTTTTTAAAACCTGATACAATTGATAAAATAGATTTATAACTACTAGTCATAAATTTTTTCTTAACTTTTGTTTTATTTTTTATAGTTTTTTCGTGTTTAGTATAAATATTAATTATAATACATGAATTTATATATGGTAATGGTTTTGGAATAAATTTTGGACGACCACATTTTTGTAAATTATTAGATTTGTTTTGTATAATTCTATTTTTAAGTTTTAATTTTTTTATTTCAGTTAATGGTTTTCCACGTTCTCGTATGATACGCATTAATATATATAATTCCAATATTCTAAATCATCTTGAAAATAATTTTCTATAATTTTTTTTGTAAACGATGTAAAATATTCTCGATAATGTTGATTGGTTGTTTTCTTATCAATCCAAGGTAATGATATATTTTTTAGTCCTAATATTTTACACAATCTGGAAAAATCGTTTTGTAGATTTTCAAATTTTCCAACGAAATCTATGTTTAGAATATCTGGATATGGTAGATAATTTTCGCTTAAATACTTATAAGCACCCATAAACCCTGTTGGTAAACATTCTACAACTCTTTTCGTTGAATCAAAACAATTGTTCTCTTTTTGAGGTTGTTTTTTTATCCAATCTATTAACCAAAATTCAAAATTTTTAATACTTTGTTTTTTTCTTATCATTCTTCGTTTATAATTTTCATATAAACTTACTATTCTATCAAATGGATTACGGACAAAGGAAAATACAAAATATTTTTTAATATCATCGTTATATTGATAATTTAAAATTTGTTTATAATGGTAATATGGAATATGATGACCAATATCAAACGACTTATTGTTATAAACATACTTTCCAAATAGTGCTTTGTAAGAAAAGTTGCTGTAATTTTTAAGAGCATAATTTATAGAAGCTGATGCCGTTTTAGCAAGACGAATTTGAATAAATGGTGTATGATTATTGTTAATTTTGGATATCATTAGTATATAAATTGAAAAGTATCAATGTCTTCTCTATAAAGATGATAAACAATATTTATCAATTTTGGAGTATATTGGAATATACATTTTTTTATATATATATTAAATGTTGCCTTGTCCATAGTTGAAAACTATAAGCAAACATTTTTTGTTTTGGATGATTAAAATCAAAAGATTGAAGGAGAGAAAAAATACCATCATAATATTGTGGAGTTAAAACTTTTTTCACTCTTTTGTCTACTTGATTAGACCACAACCATTCTTTTTTTGGTATTCCCCATCCACTTTTCTTTTTCTCTAAAATAGATTTTGGTAATTTATTCTGATATGCTTTTCGTGGAATTTGTTTGGTATCTACCAACTTACCTTTAAAATTACCTTTATGAGAACTTGGAATATTCAATACATATTCTTTATAAAGCTTTGTTGTAAATGGAAAACGTCCTTCCATGGAAAACCTCATTCCATATCTATCCATTCTTGTAAGTAAGTCATCGGGTATTTTTGTTAAATGTTCTACCAATAACTCGTTATTTAATCTGTCTGGACCAAACAACGATGTTGGAAACCATTCTAACAAATATTCTGTAATATTGTTTTTAATTTTTTGTGAAATGTGGTTAAACGACCATAATTTTACCCAAGTTGATAAAATGTCTTTAAGAGTTTTATCTGGTGGTAAATTTAAATGACAAGCATATCCTGATAAACTTTCGTCTCCACCATCTCCAGATAAAGTTACTACTATATCATTTTGTGAAACTATTTTATTGAGTAAATAATATGATGGACAATGAAAATTTCCATGTGGTTCTTCTATTGTTAAATATGCTTCTTCAAGAAAATTAAGATAATTTTCAAATGACATATACCATTCACGATGGTCAAGATTGAATTTTTGTTTTAATTTTTGAACTTCGTTAGCATCGCTATTATGATGTTGATTATATTTTGGAATATGTGATTCAAATCTACAAGTAAATGTTTTTACTAAATTTTGTAACTGATATAGTTCATACAATATTGTGGTTGAATCTAAACCACCACTTAAAAATAAACCAATTGGTCTACGACCCATTAAACATTGATTTACCGACTGGTTGACTATTGAACAATATTCTTCTAAATCAAATCGTGTGTTGTTAGAAAGTGGTGAAATTTGTATATACGTATCTAAAAATAAGGCTGGTTTATCGTTTATATGAAAACCTAAAACTTGTCCAGGATAAAGTTTTTTAATTGATGATACAAAAGTTTCTGGTCCTGGCATAAAACCTAAAGCAGAAAAACATTCAACTGCTCGTGGATTTATTTTTTTATTTATATTACAACATTCTAATAAAGTTTGTATACTTGATGACCAAACTAAATTATTATCAACAAAAGTGTAATAAAGAGGTTTTACTCCACTACTATCTCGTGCTAAAACTAGTTTTTTTTCTTGCTTATCATACCAACAAAAAGTATACATTCCATCAACTTGGTCTAAAATTTTCCATCCATATTCTTGAAGTGCTAAAGCTAAAATTTCTGTGTCAGACGATGTTTTTGTGTGTATATTTTTTTCTCTCAATAAATTTTGGATGTTTTTATAATTATAAATTTCTCCATTATAAGATAATATATACCTATTGTTTACTATCCAAGGTTGTTTTGATTTTTTAGCATCTTCTGTTATTGCTAGTAAATTATGTCCTATTGTAATATTGTTGTCAATATAAATTCCACTACCATCTGGTCCACGATGATTAGTAGTATCTATCATTTGTTGAACAAGCAACTTGTTATTTGTTGTTATTCCGTGTATTCCACACATTTTATTGAATATGAATAAACTTTTTATTTCTTCCTTTTGTATATTGTTTAGAAGGAAATGGTTTATTTCTAATTAGTGTAAAATTTGCTTTGTTGATTGTATAAAATAATATTTTGTGTAAATTTAAGTATTTAAATAAAAGTGCTTCTACTACTATATTTTGGTTTTTGTTAAAATTTGGTGTAATTTGTGAGCAAATCCAATTGTAAAAATCTCCATATATTTTCATATTTTTTGAATTAGACGCTATAAGATAATCACTAATAGATTTTTTTCTACAATCTGTACAAATTAAACTATTTTTATTGTTTATAATTTCTTGTAAAGGGAAAATGGTGTCTAAACGAATATCAAATCGAGTACGAATAACGATGTCGTAATTACTTTGTAAAATTGTAGAAATACCTTTATAAACCTTATAATATTGAGCAACTAATGAATAAAATGTTACATAGTCTTGAGGAAATTTCTTTTTATTTTTATTTTCCCACTTCTCATAGTTTTCAATATTTAAATATTTTGGTGTATATATTTTTTTAATTTCTTGTTTGTTAATTTTTTCCGTACTTAATCCACCAACTGTGTGACGCACGGTTTCATTTTTAATATTTCCTAATATGTTCCAAGTTTCAATAAATATGTCTACTTTATCTGGTGGAAAAGATTTTAATAAGGATTGATAAGTTTTTTTATATGTTCTCATTAATCCTGTAAGTAGTAATGCTATTTTCATGGTATAAATAATTTAGTTTCAATATAAATAGATGGATATTTTAGTTGTAAATATTGGATATGTTTAAGTATTTGTTCACTATCATCTATTATCCAAACTTTTTTTATTTTATATTTTTGGATTTGTTCTTCTATCCATTTTGCTTTAGCGTTCGATGGTGTAACACAGTTTGGATGTCCTAATGTAACTATTTCAATATTATTGTTTATACTCATATATTGAAACAATTTTTTGATTGGTATATCGTTCCATCTTGATGTTAAAACAATAATTCTAGCATAATGACTTTTTTCTTGAACACATTTATGTAATTTGTCTAAATTTTCTACAATAGCATATTTGGTAATATATTTATCAAATTCACTAAAATCAAACTGATCACCATGTTCTGGAATATAGTGTGTAAATTGTTGATTTGATAATCTTAGTTGTTGACCACTTGGTTTGTTAATAATAACATAAGTATCAATTATAAAAAGAGTATTATCAAAATCAAAAATAATTAATTCTGAGATTGACATGAGTGTTGTTGTATAATTCTTTCTTTAATATTACTACTTGATATTCCTACTGTATATGGAGCATATATAATTTCAATATTGTTTTTTTGTAAAAATTCTTCTGTAATTCCTAATTGTTGTACTAATGATTCACCAACCCAATCATTACCATGTAAAATATATTTTGGTTGAAAAATTTCGATATACGTTTGTTGTAAACAATGTTCTTCCATTATAAAAGCAATATCAACATATTTACACGCTTGAACTACTTGTAAACGTTCTAACTCATTACAAATAGGATTTTTACCATAAAATTTAGCAAATTCGTCTCCATTGATAGATGCTACTACATAATTTGCTTTTGTTTTAGCAAACTTAAATATATTAACATGTCCGTAATGAAACAAATCAAACGTACCACCAACATATATAACTGTTTTAGATTTCATGACTTAAAATGACACCCTTTATCATGGATAATATTTTCTTTTAATAATCCATATTGTACAACATTTGAATTTTCTATTGTTAATTTAGCACAAAAATCTAGATCTTTTATTCTACATTGATTTTTCCATTTATTTAGCAAAACGTACATAATAAAACTATCGTCCCAACGATTATATTTTTTAAAATTGCTATTATCGTATATATTGACAAATTCTTGTAAAAAAGTAAAACCTATAGGGCGTGTAAAAACAATAAAACCTGTTTCTATACCCATAGAATGTTTTTTTCTATGTTCTCCTAAATGATAACAGATGTCATAATCACTACACAATGTATGTATTTTAGATGACATTTCTTTTTGAAACGTTACATCAGAATCTACAAAAATTAAGTATTTATATTGTTGATGATTTTTTACAAATTCCAAAGCATAATTCATACTTAAAACTTTTTTAAACCATAAAAATAGTTTTTGATTGAAAAATCTAGCATTACTTGTTTTAAAAAATTTAAAATTGCAATTAGGTTCGTGTAATAAAATTTTTTGCCAAGATGGTATTTCGTTATGTATAAAATATCTAATTACTTCTTTACACTTACAAAGTTCTGCTTCACCACCATAAATTTTTGGAATAATTTTTTTGTGTTGTTGTAGAAAAGAATTAAACCAAGGTAGTTCCTCAAGTCTTTGGAGAAAAAATTTACGATTACCAAGATTGACTAATGTTAATTGTAATCGCTTCAATAAATCGTCTTCATAAACAACGAATAAATCATCTTCTGCTTGTGTGCAAAGATAGGATTCAAGTAAGGTTTGACCAGTAAGATTAAATAATTTTTTATTAAAAGTGGTTACATATAAAATATTATTCATTTATCTACTATTTATCCATTTTGCTTTTCGGTTCCACACAATTCCAATACCAGCATGTTCTTGAATTAAAACATAAGGTTTGTCATAAACAAACATATAAAAAGCAGGATGAACATTTGCTCGTACACCACGACCTCTATGTGCTCCGTGTGGAAAACCACAATCATGAAAAATTATTAATCCATCTTGTCTTACCAAAGGTGTGTAATTTTGAATATCGTTTTCAACACCCCACAAAGTGTGGTCTCCATCAATAAATAATATATCTACTTTTTGACCATTTAATATTTTAACTACTTCGTTTTTAATTTTTGGTAGTTTAGAATCGCCTTTGATAAAATGAATATTACGATTTTGAGACTTGAGTTTTTGAACTACATTTTTCAAATCTTGTTTATAAAATAAATCAACACCTATTAATATACCACGTTTATCAATAATTGAACTTATTGTATTAAGCGATTTACCATTAGCACTGCCAATTTCTAAATATATTTTCTTTTTTTCAACAGAATCTAAATATGGTTTTAATGTTGACCATTCCCACGAAGTCATTGCTGATATATGTTTACATGTCATTTAATTCTTCCCATGCTTGACCATTTTTAATTTCATCATATGTCCATTGATAATATGCTAAATTTTTTATCCATGACCTATCGTATATTGGTGATTCAATATTTTTGATACTACCAATTTTACGAGCAGAATTTGTTGTTATTATTGGTATACCTTCAATTAAAGCAGTAAGTTGAGCGTTTGAGTGGTCTGTTATAAATATCCAAGCATTTTTAAGCATTTTGTGTAAATTATTGAGTCTTTTTTCAGATACTAAAATTGGTCTATCTGTATATTTTTTTATCTCATTGATAGTGTTTTTTAACCAATTTTCAATTCCAAGAAATTTTCCCATAGGACACCACAATTTTTTGTTGTCCTTTTGCCATATTGTATTTGGTGGAGCAACTACAATATCACGACCATTTTTTTTCCAAGGTTTAAGTTTCAAATGAAATTTATTAAATCTATTGTTTGGAAAATTTTGTTTTCGTCCGTCATGGAGAATGTTGTTATGAACAATACGATAATATCCGTCAAACTTATTTACATTTTTACTTTTTCCAAAATATCCATGGTCAATATACCAATATTCTTTTGATTGTTTAATACACTCTCCGCTTCCACGAAGAATACCATATGTTGCAATATTTTTTCCAGTAACATTACAACATTTTGATATTTTACCACCGCAACCCTGAGCAAACGCTTTACCCAATTCAATACTACGATGATTATCAGTAATAATAGTTAATGGTATTAAATGTTTCATTTTAGTTTATATTAAGAAATTCTTTGTAAAATAAATTGACCACATTTTTTACATCGTAAAATAGATTTAACTTTTTTAGTTTTAACTATTTCATCAACAGCACGAATTACTCCATAATTTTTTGTTTTTTGCCAATAATCGTCTTCCGCTAAATATCCTCCAATTTTTACTTTTGGTAAATATGCTTCAAGTTCTGAATGAATTAATTCATAATTATGAAATGTATCTAAATATACAAAATCAAAAAATTCATTTACAAATAAAGACGACACTTGAACAGAATCCTTTCTTAATATTGTAACATTATTAAGTGGTATATATTGTTGATATGTTTTTTCATAAATATCGTTAGCAGTAAGGTTTTGTTTTTCGTGTGGTTGAATCCATAAATCTATTAAGTATAAATGTTTTGGATTTTTGTCTAAAATTAAAGACGCATTTTCTCCTAAAAAAACACCAACCTCAGCACATATTGATCGAGTGTTAATATATTGAGTATATATTTGTTTTCTTTTTTTTCTTTTAAGAACTTCGTTCATTATAACATAGAATTTCTTGGTATATTTATTGCTTCACAACTTGGATAAGGATTTGATGGAGCAAAATCGTTGATAATTGTTCGACGAGGACATGTTTGAAACAATATCCTATCAGCTTTAATACCACATCTTTCTATTTGTTCTAATGTTTCTTTTTCAAATTCTCTAGTACGACTTGTTGTAATTATGATTTGATTACCTTGGTCATAAAGAGCATTAATATAGTCAATATTTGCTTGAATACCTTTTGTGGTTCCCCAATACGGTTCAAGATATTCTCCTGAATTTTCTACAAGAATTCCATCTAGGTCCACAAAAATAGTTTGAAACTGTTTTTTATATTGTAACCAGTCATCAAGAGTTCCCCAATCTTTGTAGTTTTGTACTTCAATAGTGTTGACGATATAGCCTCCATACAACATATAATGAAGAATAGTGGATAAATAAATATTAGAATGTTCTTTTGGATTTGTATTAGATAATATTCTATAATAATCTTTACAAAACCTTTTAGCATTATCTATTGAATATAATCCACAACAAAACTTATCACTAATTACTCGTTTTTCAATGATATTTACAACCTGACCAACATCATTTACTTGAACATAACTTTTATTGGAAGGGTTGACGCTTAATAAATCATTTAAACTTACAACAGTAACATTGTTACCGTTTTGTGGCATACATTCAAAGTAATTATCACAATCCTTAATGTGTATTTGGTCCTGAATATTTTCTTGCTCAATAATTTTGACCACTGTTTCTGGTTGTGATAACGTTGGTTTATCCAAAATAGAATATTTAACTTTAATAGTATCCAATTTTTTTTCTAATTGTCTCATTAATCGAGAACCAAACTTATACTTATCATAGTGTTCTCGAAGAACACCAATGTATATTTGGTCAATATTTTTTAAATCAATACCTCTTAAACTTTGTGTGACCATAGCATTACCATTTGGGTGAGTTAGTAAATACTTTGGTCTCATATTGGGATATCTTGATGATTGTCCAGCACAAGGAACTATTAGTGTAGACATTTAATTTGCTCCAGTAAATAGTCGTCTGTTTCTGAATTTGTAGAATATGGAATAATACGACAAAAATTGATAAATTGAAATAGTTTGTAATACTTATTATACCACTCAAACTGTTCGAAAAATTGAACAAGTTTTTCATCCATATAGTTTAACATTGTCTTTATTCTTGTTTGGTCATAGTCATCTGAACTCAAAAAACATTCCCAATGGTGTTTTGTGCTTTGACGAAGTTTTACTATGTCAATTAATGGTGTTTCAATAAAACTATCGAGAAAATCAATAAGAACAATTTGATTTTTCAGTGTGTCAATTAAAATATTACTCAACGTACAATCCCCATGACATACTCCAATCGGTAATGTTAAAAATCCTGGCACACCAGTTGTTAAAATAGGTATTATATTGTTACATTTTTTTTCAATCGATTCGTATTTATCCAGTATAATGTTACCATCAATGGTTTGTATTGAACTGTTCTGAATTTCATAATCAATAAACCGACAAAGTGTGGTGACTAATTCATCAACTTGTGATTTAGTAGCATAAATTAGAAATTGAAGAATGTTCACATGGTTGACATATTCCATTTCAATAGAATGAATTTCTTGAGAAATTGTTGGTACACAAAGACGAGATGGTAAATCAAAATTAGAAAACTGTCGCTGTTTTTTTGCTTGAGCAATAAGACGATTAATGTCGTAGTTATTCGACGATGCTGATTTTATTACTTTACCATCTTTAATCTCGATAGTGCAACCGGATTTTCCTTGAATCACTTTCTAACTACTATATCATTATATAATTCTATATCCTTTTTACAATATTCTTTCACTTTATTATAACTAGGTGCTAACAACCTTGAAATAATTTCATAATAAGGTGGATGAATTGTTGCTTTATCATGTATAAGAGGAATGTCTACTCCAAGTTTATCACATATTATTTTCCAATTTCTGTCAATATTTTCTAATGTTCCAAAATGTATTCTTTCATCTAATTTACCATCAATAGTTATTTGAGGATACATTTGAGGACATTCAAGATATCCATTCTTATTTATCCACCTATCAAAAGTTACATCTGATGATAGATTATTGGGTGGTTTTCTAACCTGTTGTAAATAATAATAAAATGATACAATACGAGCATATGGATGACGAACTATTGAAAACACAAAATAATTCCTCCATTGTTCGTATGTAAGATTTTTAGAGAAAAGAAATTTATGTTGTAGTGGACGATACTTTTCTCGTGAAACTCCAAGATGTTTAGCAATACTTTTAGTTATTGATGATCCACCACATTTTGCTAAGTGAATATAAATAACTTTGAGGTCTGGATGATTAACTATCATTTAATAAACCATATAAGTATTGTTTGTGTTTTTGTACATAAATATATTGTGATAATTGTTCTATCCACCATTTTTCTGGTTGAACTGTAAGGTGTAAATTTCGTTTATCTGTTAAATAATCATTGTGGTTGGTGTTTGCTAATCTATAACAAATTGAAAACACTAATCCTTTTGATACTATTCTAACAAATTCTTTTAATACATCGTGTATTTCGTTTGGTAGTAAATGTTCCATAACATCAAAAGCTACTATCCACTCAAAACTTTTATTCTTAAATGGTAAATTATGTGCAAAAGCAATTTGGTCTGCTTGTGGAGAAGCAAAATCTACACCAACACATTTAACACTTTTTACTTTCATAAGTTTACAAAAACCGTTATCACCACATCCAACATCTAAAACTTTTTTAGGATTAAACTTTGATATGAAAAAATCAATAAAATCTTTTCCATGAATATATTGTCCATAATGCGAACACATTCCATAAAGCTGACGATATCTTTTTTGTTCTTGTAGTTGTTGCTGATGTAAATTCATTATGTATGAATATTAAATTCAGACGCCCATAATCTTAAATAAAATAAGGATACTCGTTTTTTCATATGATTATCAAACAAATGTAATATGTCGTTTGTATTTTTATGAAAACCTTTAGAGTTTATTTCTCGAATTTTTCTGCTTATAAACGGATGATATGACCAAGATTTTTTTGGAATTGACCAACCGGTTTTTTTCTTATTTAAAACAAAGTTTGGTAATTTGTTTTTATAAGTTTGCTTACTTAAAATTTTAACATTTTGTGACCATTGATTTTTTTTCTCAAAAGGTTTATTTGTAATTTTGTGTATATAAGGAATATTTAAAACATATTGACGAACCAAATTTGTTGTTAATGGAAATCTGGCTTCCATAGAAAACTTCATTCCAAGTTTATCATTACGAATTAAATAATCTTCACAAAGTTGAGTATAACATTCAATTAAAAGTTCGTTATTACGAATGTCTGGACCAAATAAATCTGAAGGATACCAAGACTGCATATATTCATTAATTCTTTTTGCAAGATGTAAATCACCCTGCATTACACCATTATGATACCAATGTTTATATTGTGATTTACAATTCGTAGGTAATTTTGTGTGTTTGATATAACCTGTAAAAATTTCATCACCACCATCACCAGATAATGTAACAATAATTCCTTGTTCAGACATATATTTATACATTAAGTAATATGCTGGTGTGTTAATATTAGCATGTGGTAATTCTAATGCTTGAATTGTTGGAAGAATAGCGTCTACAAAATCTTGTATATTAATAACTAATTCTGTATGGTTACTTTTATAGTGTTTACTTAATTTTAACGCTACATCAGCATCATCATTAAATACTGTCTCGTTTGTATCAAATCTTGTTGAAAAAGTATCCATTTGGGTAAATTGACTACCTTCATGTAAAATGGCAGACGAATCTAATCCACCACTTAATAATAATGCTATACGACGCTTACCCATCAAACATCTTTTTACAGATGTGGAAATAATATTAGATAATTTATCAGGTTCAAAAGTTGAAGAATTATCCAATTTAAATTTTACACTATTTTTTTTCTCTGTAATTTCTTGTTTTTGACAATCATATATTAAAATCTGTCCAGGATAAAGTTGATAGATATTTTCAATAAGAGTTAATGGTCCTGGAACGTATCCTAAATCTTGATATAATTTAAGAGCAAAAATATCTAATTTACGACTAATATGTGGTACTGAAAGAATAGATTTCAAACTTGATGAAAACACTAATTTGTTATTTATTGTTGAATAATATAATGGTTTTGTTCCACCATTATCTCTAGCAAGAATAAGTTGTTTAGTTTGTTTATTATACCAAGATATAGCATACATACCATCAACATTATTTAAACCATCAATTCCATTTTTAAAAAGATGATACGCTAATACTTCTGTATCAGTTTCGGTAACAAATTTACAATCTGTTAAATTATTTTTTAAATCTAAATAATTATAAATTTCACCATTAAAACATAAAACATATGAACTAATGCTCCAAGGTTGTTTTGAAACCAAACTACTATCAGTAATTGATAAAAGATTATGTCCTAATGTTACATATTCATCATGATATATGTCCTGATTGTTTGGTCCTCGATGAATTGACAGGTCAATCATTTTTTGAACTTGTTCAATATCTTTGACTGTTATACCATAAATTCCACACATAATATTATTTCAAACGAGGTAATAATTTTGTTTCAGGATAAAATTTATGTCTTTTTTTACATAAACATCTTTTCCACGGTAATCTGACAATTTCTATATCATTTTTATCCAATTGTCTTTGAATAGCACGATGAGGTAAACCCCACCCACCACATTCTTTATAATTGAAAAAAATTAGTCTATCAATATCTGAATATACTGATGTATATACACACATTGTATCCGATGTACCAATAGCTGTTTGGTCGTCTGGTCCAGAACCATATTGACACTTATTATCTGTTCCTTCAGGAATAAAAAGTTGTCCTTTTTGAGGTAAAAACTCTTTTTTTATTGGTTCAAGAAACAAGTTATCAAAACGATTTCTAATAACATAGTTATAATTAAACCCATGTTCTTCTTCATAAATCTGACGTAATTGATCAGATTTCCATATGTTATAAAGCATTCCAAGCTGATTGTGTGCAATTTGACTACCACATATTTTACATTTGAGTGACTTTTGCTTACACTCACACTTCGTCATTTGTTGAAATTCATAAAGTTTACATTGTTGTGCTAATTCTTCTTTTCTCAATAAAGTATAGTCTTCGTGGTTATATTGAAGTGGTTTATATAAATCTAATACTTCGTCAAAAGTTCCCTCGTCATTTGAAACATGTTTGTTTTGAGGTATAACATGGTTCCAACAACTTATAAAAGTGTCGATTTCATATTGCCACGACGACAGCACATCAAGAATGTTTTGCTTATAATGTGGATAACAAGATTTGAACTCACGAGGAGCACCACTAAAACAAATTGCTATTTTTTTATTGGACATATCTTTGTAAATATTTTTCAAATAGTTTAGGATACTTACATTCTACATAATCACACAACCATTCTCGCTCAGCATTATCATATTTAGCAATGTGGTATTTGTGTTTTTGTTTCATATTATATGTTCTACGACTACAAAATTCAGCATCTTGAATTTGTTGTTTAGTTATATTTTCATAGTTTTCCAGATTTAAAAACTTAAAAAGCGGATAAAGCTGTTCAAATCGACCAATAAAATCTTCATAATATAACAAAAGTTTACAATTTGGATAATTATCATATGCTCGGAGATTAACAAAGTAACTTTCAAGTGCTGTAGCATTTAATCTTGCTTTGAGTGGTTCATTTTTTCCGTAAGTTAATTTCTTATTTGTTCGTATATATCCATCATAAAAATCTCTCAAGAGAAGAATTATTTTATTATAACGATAGCTTCCGTCAATATTAAATAATGGTTCAATTGTTGGACGACCTATTTTATCTGTTCCTCTTACATCGTGAGTTCTTCTAATCCAAAAATCTTCTTCTTTTTCTACATCATCGTATGCTTTATTTGTAACCAATTTGAGCATTTGACATACATAATTTGTGCCAGAACGAGGATATGCTACTATAATAGGTTTATTAAAATGTTGAATTGGAATTGTCGTTGTCACTGTTTCGATTTTCAATATCCTTTTTTGCTAGTTTTCTTGCCCTTTTATTTATTGCTCTTTTGACTTTTTTACCTAGACCCGTATGATTATTAAACACACATAAAAATTTCCTCCAACGAGTTGTCCAATCCTGTTCATCACCATTAATAGTTGGTATTCTATCTTTTCTCATGATATAATAATTATTTTTCTAAAATTTTTAGAGAAAAAAGATAATCTAAATAGTCTCCGTTTGATAATTCTTTGAGTGACCAATGACAGTATGCCATATCACACAACCATTGATAACGATCATAATAATATGGTGGATTTATAACATTTTTTACACAAGAATAAGATACGTTATATGTTGGACAGTTTTGGTTTAAAGTAAAAATTGGAACTCCATGTAGAAATGCTTCAATTGTCGTTTTTGAACTAACGGTTATTAAGCATTTAGCATTATATAAGTCTTCAAACAATGTTCTTGTTGGTAAAATTTCTACACTTGGAGGAATATCTAAAAACATATCTTCTCCAAGACTTTTCCATCTTGGACGGCCTGGATGTGTTCTAATACTTACTGGTATAGAATTATCAATTTTACGAATTTGGTTATAGGTATTCCATATCCATCGTGTCCATTGTTTTCTAGTTTTAAAATTGTGTCCTATCCCTTCCGGTCTAAATTGCTCGCAAATTAAAATATATCCTTCTGTATGCCATCTGGGTGAATCATCTACCAACCAAGAAAAATAATTGTTTTGTGATAGTCTTTCATGGTCGTGTCCTTTTTTATACCAACATCGAGCATAATCTTTATCTAATAGTTCAGTATAAACATAAATTTGATCAGATGGTAAAAATGGGTTACACCATTCTTCTTTTTCTTTAAAACCAACCACTCCTTTTGGATGTAATACGGGTGATTTTATTGTGAGAAACTTTCCTCCATGTTTCTTTTGTTTCTCAATAATTTTTTGTGCTTTATTATTAAAAGTGAAAGACACGATTAAATCATATATTTCGTCTGGATTATATAGTGAATATTTCAATTCGTGTTTATGTAATCCATCTACAAAATGATTAGCAAAGTTTTTTAGAATTGGTTTATCTTTTAGAAATAGTCCAATTTTCATTATGTTTTCCAGTCTATTTGAACTTATATGGAAGATAAGTCTTTAGTAATATCAAATAATAATGTTTTTAGTCTTTTAATTTCGTGTTCGTATGCCCATTCAATTATGGAAGAATGTGTTGGAATAGTTTGTAATTCTTCACATTTTTTTAATGCCCAATTTGGCACTTTTGAATTTTTCCAATATCCATGTTTTTTTAGAAATTGAACGTCTTGATATGGAGTTGAATTTGTCATCTTAGTCCTCTACAAATATGTTTCCACGCTTCTCCAGTTTGAAGTTCGATTAAATTCCATTGGGTATATGCTAAATCACAAACCCATTGAAGTCGTGATATTTTAATTGGTTTGTTGATAGTTAATAAATCTTTATTACATACATTCCATATCATCGAACCTTTATCACAAGCATAAGCAGGTACTCCTGCAATTAAAGAGTCTACTCCACAATTTGAGTTAAAAGTAACGGTAGCCCAAGCGTTTTGTAAATCGTCGTCAATGTTTGAGTGGTTAGAATAGATAGCATTCTTTATTGTTATTTGACCCTTTTGTCCGTGTGGACGAAAAACAATATCTCGTCTTGTATGTTCTTGAAGTATTTTATAGGTATGTCTACACCATTCTATGTGGTTACTATGTTGAACAGACGAATCCCACGGAATTTGACCACATAATAAAATGTATTTTTGTAGTAATTCTTTATTGTCATCTCTCCAAGGACTCAATTTAATGTTTAATTTATTCCATCTATCTGGTGGACTGTTTTCGTTACAAAAGTTAGCTCGTCCATTAAGTCCGCTCCATCCTACAGAATAATACTTATCTCGATGTATATAACCTCTTTCTATTACTAACCAAGGTTTTCCATTATGAGACTTAACTAATTGAGGTATTAAGTGTCCTCTAACATTACCATTTGAACGACCAATTTTAGATATACCAAACGTTACCAATATATCACATTGTTGATAACCTTGATACATATCATAAATTTCTACATTTTCACGACAATTTTTAAATCCATCGTATAAACAATTCAAAACTTTAACATGTTTTTCTTTTTCTGGTTGACGAAAAATTCCAATTTTCATAAAAATCTTCCTTATATATGAAATATAATACCCATACAAAGTTTTTCAATTAGAAAAATTGTTGAGATAAAAAAGTTAGAATAATATATACGATATAATTTATGTAATATGGAATTCATTGTATATATTTATCCAAAATTTTGTATTTAAATTTGCCTTTATTATGACGAATGTATGAAGAAAATAGTCCGTGTTGAATTGCTTCTTTTGGTCCTTTCTGATTTTTCACCAAATCTCGCGTAGGATATTGTGGATTTTCTTCAATTACTTTTTTAATTACATAACCATCATCAAATCTTTCATATTTACGAAATCGACCATCCAAAAAATAATCAATCATAAGTTGTAATAATTCAAAACCTTGATGTTTTTCTCTCCAACCAATAAAGCCAGCTTCAATACCTAAGTCTACTTTCCTTCTTTTTTCACCTAAATGATAAAACATTCCAGTATCACCAAATGCTTCTAATAAAAGTGGTTTTGGTATTTGTTGTAGAAAAGTTACGTCGGCATCAACAAAAACAATCATTTTAAATTCAGATAAAGTTAAAGCATACTTTAATGCTATGATTTTACGAAACCATTGAGATGCTCGAAAATTGTAATAGGTTCTTAAACATCCTTTTTTATGGTCACACGTTTTCCAAATATCTTTACCAAGTTTACAGTTACAAGGTCCAACCAAACCACCAAGTTCTTTTGGAATAATATCTTTATTGTCGTCTAACCATTTTGAAAGAATTTTGTCATTATCCAAATTATAAAGCATTATAGGAGATGGGTCTGAATAACTATTTGCTGTTTTTATGACTACGTTAGATAAATTGTTTTCATAAGTTACTAAAAGATTACCATTTACTTTAACACTTAAAAAAGATTCAACCAATGCTGAACCACAAATATTCCACAGTTGTTTATTTACACTCGTGACATAAAGTACTTTCATTTTTTCTATTCTTTCTTTTTATTACAAAATGCTAAAAATCCACTACCGACTAATAATGCTGTATGTATATTGGTCCACTCTTTAGTATGACTTAATAAATTTAAAGATAACAACAGTATTGTAATAAACATTATATAAAAAACAATATGCCAAGCACGGTCAAACAAATAAAATAATAAGTTTTTTATTATAATTTTCCTAATTCTTGACTACTAATCCACTACGAGAATGTATACCTTTTAAATGTTGAACATAATCTCTAAACGGTCCATGGCAAATTACATGACCACCAACTTGTTCAATATGTGGTTGTACAACATCAATAACTTTAATATTAGGATTTTCTTCTAAAATCTTTTTGTAAACATAACCATCATCCCAGCGTATAAATCTTTTAAAATCTCCAGACATATAGCAATCAATGACTAGTCGTGGAAACATGGAATTTTGTTTAAAAACAAGAAACCCTGCTTCAACACCCATATCACGACGAATTTTATGTTCACCTAAATGAATTAGAACTTCATTATTTCCCAAAGCAGATAGAATTATTGAATATGGAAGATGTTGTGTAAATATTGTATCACAATCTAATAAAACAGTTAGTTCATGTTGAGGTACTTCTTTACCTGTAGCATATATTATAGTGATAATTTTACGAAACCATCGAGCAGTTTGACGATTAAAATTGGTTCCATATTTATTTTTTATCAAGTTGCCAAAAGTTTCACACCGTCCACCATATTCAGATGGTATTATATCAGCATTATCTTCAGTCCATTTTCGTAATGTTGGATCGTGAGTAATATCAAATAAGTAAAAGTTTTGACCAGTAGATAATTTAACTACACCAGCTTCCTGACCTAATTGTTTCTTTAATTCTCGTCGTAAACCTGTTTCATTATCTTCATAGCATATCAACATATTTCCTTCGGTCATTGTGTTGACAAAGGAGTTTATCATATTTTTACCAGTAGCATCATAGAGTTTACGATTAAATGTGGTAATGTAGAGTGGTTTGTTATTCATTTGGAATTTTCTAATTGTTTAATTAAATGAGCATGTTTTTCACCATCTTCCAATGCTTGTCGTCTCACACCCCAAGCACCACGAGCACCATTATATAAACTATAATAACGATATTGGTCACCATGAAAAGTGGATATACGCTCTAAATTATAAAACATACCAAAATGAGGATATTTTTCTTTTTCTTCCAATTTATCTATTGTTGACATTTTTCTTTCCATAAATTTTTTCTAAAATGTTGCCAAGGTAATCCTTCTCGAATTTCTGCTACATTCCATTGAGCATATGCTAAATTGTAACACCATTGTTCACGACCTATAGATAAATATGGTTTAGCAACACTATAAATAAGTGTTCCAGATATGTTATAAGTTATGTTTTTAGGACTACAACAAACTACAGGTATTCCATTTAAAATAGCGTCTACAGCACCGTTAGTAGTATAAGCAACAACACACCAACAATTTTCCAAATCTTCAACAATGGTTGTATTTTTTTTAGGATTACTTATTGTATAATTACCTTGTGGTAAAATGGTTTGATTAGGATGTAATCTTAATTTGACAGGACGACTTGTTAATTTATTGAGAGAAAAAATAGTGTCGGTCATCCACTTTACAATATCAACATCTTGAACGCTGACACCTTTTTCGTGTTGACCTAAAACTAAAATATGGTCTCCGTTTTTTCTCCAGGGTTTTAATTCAATATTTAGTTTTTCCCATCTATCAGGAGGACTATTTTCATTATAATAATTAGCATCTCTTTTTATTCCATCCTCACCAACAGCGACATAGCGACTATCGGTTAGTGCAAATTTATTTTCTCGTTCATTCAAAGAAGTAATAAATCCAGTATCCATTACTAATCGTGGAACACACCAAGTTTGACAATAATCTCTAATATACCATCTTAAATCTTTTCCATTATGTTTTGTATAATCACAAACTTGAACAATACAATCAAAATTAGCACCTAAAAGGTCGGTTGGATGTCGAATTGAGACTGGATTATCTCCAGATTTTATTATACCTTCAATAAAAGCATGACACAAACCAATACCTATTGTATCGTCTTTTGTAAAGGCAACACCAACATTTAACATGGTATTTTTTGTTCCTTGTTAATTTTGTCTGCTAATTGAGTAGCTTTTTCAATAGCAGAACCGAGCATGCTTTGAGTTGTTGCTTGACGATTATAATATCCTTCACCACAATGTATAAGTTTAATTCCTCGTTTTTGAGCAACTTTTTTATTTAGAACTTTTAATTTTTCAATGTTTGGAGAAACCACTTGAACCATTACATAAGTATCTGGTCCTTGTTTCGGCCATGTTCCTACTGGAGATTGTGAACGAATTTCAACAAATGCCTTCATTATTTTTCCTCGTATGAAATTTGAAGATAAATGTTTTTACCATAAAACGGTTCTAATATTTTGTCTAATCTATAATCCTCATAATATTCTCTAATTTTACGTCCGTCACGAGAACGTCTATAAACTATTTCTGGATAATTTCCGTCATTATTTAGATTTCTTCTTTTTCTTACGTATAATGATAGTCTGTTTTTATCAGGAGTATCGTGTAAACTTATATATAACTTAGCATCAATCGGAATATGAAATTGATTTAAAATATGTTCCATTGCTTCCAAACAAATACTATGATATGTATCTGGTCCATTAAAATATCCAAAAGAATATATTTCTGCTTCAATAATTTTCATGAAATTTCTCCTAAATATCAAAAAGTAACCAACGATTAAAAGTATTTACCATATTAGAATTAGAGCAACTTACAAACAGAAGATAATCTTTAACTTCCTGCCACGACGAAAACATAAGTTCGTGATTTATCGTACCAAACAACCAGTCGTTTACATTCTGTTTACCTTGCTCACACATAAGTAATATTGGTTTTTTCATACGGTTACACCAGAAAAGTTCTTCTAATGTTCCACAACTTTTTATGTCTTTATTCCAATAAACTATACAAAAATCACAAATATCACATAGTCTCAAGTCAAAAGTTCGTATGCTTCTAACCAATCTTGACAATTCATCGTATCTTTTTTCCTCTTTTAATTTTGCTCGTAATTTATGAAATTCCTTTCCCTCTGTAATAGAATGTCCTAAAAGACATTTTGGTTTATTTGTTGGATCAAGTACGACTATTTCCAATGATTGTAAAAATAGAGTTAGTTCTTGTCTCCAACCTTGTCCTAAATCAGAAGCGTGGTCAATTGGACCACATAAATAACAACGAGAACCTTTAAGACGATTCATAAATATACCTCATTATTAGTCGTTCTGATGAATAATTTTGTGAATTTCATCAATATCATCATATGATAGACGTATATTATTGTTGATAAAAACATTATTTACTATATCATTTTCTATAAATCGGACAGTATGACTGCCACACTTAAGTAGTGGTTTTTGTTTTTTTGGTGGTTTTGACAAAATTTGTATCGCTTCTTCGATTGAAATAAGAGGATTAGCATTTTCATATTTTTCACTATTCCAATCTACTATACCACGATTTTTATAAATAACTAAAAACGGACGTTCTTTGTCTGGATTTTGTAATATTTCATGCCATACTTCCCATCCATTATTTCTTGCTAAATCAACCAAAACTTGTGTAATATCATTGGTAATTGTTCTAACTTGTACTTTACTCATCATTATCTCCTAATTTATTTTAGTATAAAGGTAGCGAGAAAATTTCTCACACGAAAACAATAACCGTTTTTTCCATAATTTTACGTCTAAATATGGAAAATGTCTATCACATTTATAGGAGGAAGAAATCTGTGTAACATAAATCGCGTTTACCCAATTATTTGTTAGTGCTGTACGATATATCGATTCTCCACCAATAAAGAATAGGTGACGAGGCTTAAAACGTGACGATAATAATTCAAGAAACTTTGTGTGTAACGATTTATTCATAAACCATACGTTTTTTTGTTTATGACAGAGACCATATCCACTATACATACTAGTCATAACAATATTATGTCTATTAGGTAGTGGTTGTTTTGGTAAACTATCCCAAGTTTTTCTACCCATAATAATTACATGACCATCTGTAATATATTTAAACCATTCTAAATCTTCTTTGAGATTCCAAGGAATTTTACCTTTAAAACCAATTCCATGATTTTGGTCATATGCTACAATAATTTTTCCGTTCATTTTTACCTCGATAAATATTCAACACTAATGGATTTAAAAATAATCCGACCTAATGTTGGATGTTCTCTTTCTTTGAGTGGAGTAATAACTATTCCTTCACGACCTTTAAATTTACCAGTTAGAGGTAGTATGCTTTCACCATCTGTATATTTATCAAGTAAATCGTTTGACCAAGGACCAACATATATAATAGGAACCATGGGAATTTTAAAATTGCTACATAGTTGCTGTAATTCTTCGTATCCGAGATATTTTCCATCTATAGAAACGTCAAAAACTCTAAAATCCTTTTTACCATTTTCCATACCATACGATAAATTCTGAACTCCACTACCGTAAATTTCTCCAAACACAATAGCAGATGAACATTTATATACTGAATGTAGATGTTTTAATAAATCTTGAATGTCTGGATACCAATCTAACGGTTGCCAATATAAACAAGTTCTTTTTTCTTTATCTTGATATTTACGACGAGTGTTATGAGAACCACACATAAAAGTTGGTTTACCACAGTCGTTAACTAAACCTATTCTCGTGTTTGTGCCATGGATTTTCAGCGTTATTCTTACGAATTCACTCCCTTGTAAAATATTTGGATGGTTTCGTATGTTTTCAATTTTGGTATATTTATGAAAAAGAGGATGGTCTTTATGAACATCTCCTTGAGTAGATTTTAGTGGTGGATTCCATTTTGTAATTTCTAAATCTTCAGTAATATTTAATCCGTTTGGTAAATATTTATATAACTTATTATAAATTCCTGACATATATTTTGTAAACGATGAAATCGTCATAATTGTTCCATACGATGCTATTCCACGAATTTTTGCTGCTTTTACTCGTCGTGACTTTGTATTTTGATTTTTTGGTAGTTCAGCACAATATTTTGTAATACCTAAAAATGTATGTAGACTTTCTGGAAGAATACAGTCGGGTGGAATAAAGACTATATTTTCTCCTACTTTCAACAAATCTTTTTGAACCACAACTTGCCAACCCTTGATGACAGCAATTTCTAAACGATCAGCATTAGGATGTGCTTTTATTTCTAATATTGGAGTAATTTCAGCAAGCGATTCAGACATTATTTTTTCTCCGTTAAATAACGATATTTACCAACACCCTTTTCTACTTTAACTAAAATGTGTGGGGTTTGTATCCAGTTTCCATGTTTTGATTTTTGTTTCGGTCCCATATATAAAAAACAATATCCTGCTTCTGACTTATTACAAGACCGAGTAAGTATTCCGTCTTTTTCCACTCTTAATACACGATAAACTCCACGATATCCCAAGTGATACATTTCAGGAATACCGTCGTTGTGTTCAATTATTTGATAGGGACCACCATTTATAGCACGAATTAAATCCCCTTTTTGTAGAGTTGTCCAATCTTCAATGAGACTACTTTTTTCTCTCAATAATTTTGCTTTAGATGATGCATGTTTAATAACAAATATATGAGAACATGATGGACAAACCTTCGTTCTTACTCCACATATTAATTTACATTTTGGACAAGATTTAGTTCCAGGTTTTAAACCATTACGACTTTTTTTCTTTATCTTTTTTTGAATTTTTGGTTTGGATTTTAATTTTTTCTTTTGCTGCTGTTTTGGTTTAGTAGAATTAAATATAAACTTATGACCACACGAACACTGTTTTGTTCGTGGTCCAACTTCTTTTTTACACGATGGACAAGTTTTTTTACCTTTAGGCATCGCTATTTTCTTTTTTATTTTTTTCTTGAGTTAGTCGTAATTTTTTCCAACATTCATCACACAACATTCTATCAACATGTCGTTGAAGAGTTGGCCAGAACCAAGTGGAACAGTTTGAGCAAGGTATAAGATTAAAAATTAAAACCTGTTTTGATTTCATTAAAATCCTAAATTAATAACACCACCAGTTAACGTTTGTGAAAGATTTGTAGGAGAAATAGATGATGGAAAGTTTTGATTATGATTATTGGACTTATTAGATTCATCTTGTTGTGTTTTTGGTTTAGATTTGTGTAATTCATTCCACTTTATATAAGCACATTTACCATGATTATATATTATATAGTGTGGATATTTATTGTATAACCATAATCTTAATTGATTCATAGTTTTACCAATAAATCCTAATTCAGAAAAAATTGAATCTATTCTCAATATGTTGTCTAAATAATTCACTTCAATATAAGCAGGAGAAAAATTTAAACCTTTTATTTCATAAATATTTACCATTATCTTAACCTGTGTTTTATTTTAATTTTCTACAATGTCTTTTTAGAAAGTTTTTTTTACTTTATCATCGATACATAAATATGCTTTTAGTTCCTCAATTAAGTAATTCAAATTTTCCACTACGATTAGTATAATATACTTTTTGTATTCCAAAATCTTTTAAAAGTTTCTGACAAATTTTACACGGTTTTGACATTCCAATACTACCATCGGCCATAATTCTTATATTTATCATAATATGTTGAGATAGTTTTGATGGTGGATAAGGAAACAGTTTGATACAAGCAACTTCACTATGCACACAACTAAAACGATAACCATATTTATTAGCAAGCGGATCGGTTTTCCGTTTATTATTTATTCCAAAACAAATTATTTGATTACACTTTTTATTTTTTACGAGAAAAGAAATGTGTTGGGAATTTGTATACAACAAAACATTACGAGCGAGACTAATCAATTTGTTCATTTTGTAATTTGTGCCACAATTTTAATATTTCGTTAGTGGGTAAATTATGTTCTTCGTCTATTTTGTTTTTCTCAATAATATAATCTGACCACATTTTTGTAATATCTTCACTACTCATATGGTCAACCAATTCATATTCTTTTGGTTGTAGACGATATTCTGTTTTTTCAGAAATTTCTTGTATTGCCAAATATATTCCTTTTGATTCATAACTGATTAAAATTACTGTTTCAAAATAATGTTCTGGTTTTCCAAACCAATTCCACTCTTCAACATAAGTTTCAAACACCCATAAATTTGGAGGATTTGCTTCAAGTATATATTGTGGAGTTGTGTCTACTTCAAAAAAACCATATAATATAGACAACCATACGGTTAAAACTATTTTACAAATAATCATCACTTAAATCCTGTTTGTGTGTATTTCCAAATAATTTAGATGTAAAAATACACAATAATCCTAATGTTACACCTACACAAACACCAAATGCTATGTCGAACATATTATTCTCCCTTTTAGAGTTTTAACAATCAAACCTTGTCGTAACAAAAATGGTTCAATTTGGTTTTCAATTGTGTCTTTGGACAAATTAGTGAGCGAACAAAGAGTATGAATACCAAGTGGAAATTTTGCGTTTTTTAACACTTGTAAATATTTTCTATCATTCAGTGTAAAACCCTTGTTATCAATTTGTAACATTTGCAAAGCAGACATAGCCACTGGTACATTAATAAAAGTGTGTCCTTTTGAAAAACAATAATCTCCTATCCAACTTAACAAATGATTAGCAATTCGTGGAGTTCCCTTACTACATTTAGCAATAAAAGCGGCTGCTTCATAGTGTAGTTTTAATCCTAGTTTTGGACTGTTATGAACTAATAAATCGGCTAATTCGTTAATTGAATATGTTGTTAAGCTCAATTTTACACCAAATCTGTCAAGTAAAGGTTTTGATAATGAACCACTATCTGTAGTAGCACCAATAAGAGTAAATTTTCCTAAATCTAAATTAAACGACGACTTTTCCCAAGTTAGAGTAATTTGAAAATCTTCCATGACTGGATATAATATTTCTTCAACTGCTGGAGCAATACGATGTATTTCGTCAATGAATAGTATAGAAAATGGTGTTATTTTACTCAAAACTGGTAATAAATGTTTGAGACTACGAAAATTTCCACCGTTTGTGATTTGAATATCTACACCAAATTCTTTTGCTATAATATACGCTAAAGTAGTTTTACCAGTTCCAGCAGGACCATTAAATAGTATATGAGGTAGAGACTTTTCCTGTTTTTTTGCTGAATTGATTAAAATTTGAAGACATTCTTTGGTTGTTTTTTGACCTATTACTTCTTGTAATTTAGACGGACGAAAAGTATTCATACATTATTTTCCATCCTCTTTAAAAGTTTTTTTACATCAGCACCATTTCGTAAATCAAACACCTCGTCTTCATCTATGTTTTTACGAATGTCTGATGCTGAGTATCCCTGTTGAAGAAGAAACGTTTTAACATCACAAAACCGAGACAGCACATCAAGTATGTTAAGATTATTAACACTAACATCTATTTGTAATGGTTTGAGTTCTATAGCAATTTTACATATTGGACATAAAAATTCTCCCCCTTGTTTTGTTTCTTCTTGTTCAAGTTCAAATATACACGAACAATGAGGACATTTATATTCAAAATATAAACAATAATCAATAGGTAACAAACTCATTCGTCTTCTCCAGAGGTTCGATAAACATCTGAATTTTTAATTTTAAATTTTGCTCTGCGTAGATTACGAAACCCCCTTTCGTCTACGCAGAAATAATAGTCTAATGTTTCTCCGTGTGCTAACTTTAATGCTTTTTCACACGCATGAATTGGACTAGTTGCCATAACCAATCTTTGTAATTGTCCTGATTTTACATAGTATTTTGTATATTCAGGTTTTGTTGGTTTGTTTGTCATAAATCACTTACAAAACCTCCCAAATTGGTCTCTCTTGTTCCAGTATTTACTATAACCATGATAACCATAGTTGTTATTTATTGTCATATCAAGTTTATCTTGTTCATCCCAATTTTCTTCATCAACATCTTCCTTGTCATAATCATTCCATTCATATTCATCATCTATATCATAGTCATTTCCTTGAACTTCCACCTTAGGAGCAACGTAAGCGGTGCTTCCAAGACTATCATATAAAGTATGAGTAAGTGCTCCTTCACAAACCTTTAAAACTTCATAAGAACAGGTTCTCAATTTTTGACATGAACAATCAGTAGGAACAGAAACTACATCTTTAGGATTAATTTTAACTACCATCATTTTACAACTACAACCACCATAATTTCTAGCATATTCTAAAGTTCCAGCATGAAAACCATAAGAACATCCTCGATTTCTATCATCATCAACACTACCTCTTGACATTGAAACAACTTGACCAACTGAATTATCTATTTTCTTTGAATAAATATCCTTATTATCTTGAGTTACTGCTTTATAAGCAAGAAAACATCCGTCATCAGTAATAGGTAGGTTGTGATGACTAAGAAAATCAAACAACTCTTTTTGTGATTGATAAGAAGGATTAGAGTTTAAATTACGGAGAAAAGAAAGCAAATGTTCAAACGGAAGTCTATCTCGAACATATTCCTTTACTCGATTGGTAAGTTCATTATGAATAACTTTTCTATTGAGATACACTTCTCCATTTCGATATTCGACTGTTCCTTGTCCATGAGTGTTTACATAGTCTGATAAATATTGATCTGCTTGGTTTAATAGTTTTTGAAGTTCTACTACATCATTATTAGACAATGCTTCTTTTACTCGACTAAAAACCCAATGGTCTGAATTAACAGTATAAGTATTACCATCCAGAAAAATACTAATTGACGAATCGGTTGAAATAAACGGAACTGACATTTGTAACTCCTTTGTTTTTTTAGAACTAGTTAAGACTTAAGACTTAAGACTGATTTTTATCTACAAGATTAATATAATCTATCCAATCTGATGAAGATGGAGAATTATATAAAACACATGCTAATAGGGGATATTTTTCAAGTAAGATTTGTTCATTTAATCCAAAATCTCGTGCTTGAATATCTTGGTCAAAAATTATACAACGTAATTTACTAAGTGACTGTAATTCGGATTGTAATTTACTATATTGTTTTTCGTATTTTCTACTTTTCTCCATAAGTTGTTTAAATAAACCACTAGACAATAATAAACTGTTTTTATCATCGAGAATTTTGCTAAAAATATCTCTTAAATTTTTGAAATTGTGTCTATAGACATAATACTCCAATAGTTCTTGTAAATTGTGTTTTTTCAAATAATCATTATATTGTTTTTCTAACCACTTCCAAAAACTTTCACAGACATGTGTATTAGATACATTCTTAACAAACTTATCTGCATAAGCATTTTTTACTCCTATAATTGGTGGTATGGAAATTTTTAGATTTTTCAAATTATTTATAATATCTGTAATTCGATTTGGTAATATTGTTGGTGTTTTTAGTGGTGGTTTAATTACTTTATAGTTTGCAATTGGTATGTAAAGAAAATCTTTAACATCAGATAAATTAACATCTTTCCAACAAGGTTTTATACAACGACGATAAAACGAACGATTAGCATCAAATATATAATATTTATCTCTATTTACCATTATTGTATTGTTTGTATTTTTCTTACGAGATGGTTTTGGTAAAGTGCTACTAAATATTAATTGAGAAAAAGGAATACCTACTGTTAGACAAAAATCTTTAAGGGATTTGTCGTCATATTCACTAATAACGTAAATATGGTCATATTTTCCAGAATTTAATAATTCTTTTGAGCGAACAAACGGACCAGCACTATCGTTGACTACAAATCCTACTTTAGACCAAGCAACAATTTGACTTGGTTTATGTGTCAATTGGTGAGTCTTGTTTAAATGTTTAACTTTTACTGGTAAATTTCGACACTTAATAAAGTGATTTGCATTTTGACCTTGCCATTGAGCATCGTTTAATAATGTTCGAATAAATCCAGAATTTGCATTATTATATTTTGAGCGTACAAATTGTCTCGCTTCCCATAAAGTTTTACATTTTAATATACCGTTCGTAACTTGTGATGAAATTTCAGACTTTACTTTATCCAATTTCGATTTAATATTATCTACTGTGTGTGAATTATATTGTAGTCCTTCACGAGAAACATTAACATCAAGTTTTCCAAGATTAAAATACAAATCAAGATTAGTATTTAGTATTGAATAATAACCTGAGTGATAATTACCAAATTTATCGTTATGTTTTTCTATTGGATAAGCGACATTACCCATAATAGCATTAACAGTTTGTGGATATGTATTTTCATACATTTTCCAATCTTTATCTTTACCTTCAAACACTACCGATTTATTTTCTATAGGTATTGTTGGATGGGTTTTTGGAATTGGAGAAAATCTTTCTACAACTTGCTTTGCCTTTTTTTGAAATAAAGACACATCACTACTTTTAACTCCAAAAGAAATTTCCACACCATTACCATCTCCGTTAGCTGACGCTTCTCCTAGTTTATGTAGTGTTGGTAATCCACGACTATCTTTAGCAACCACATATGTTGTAGAAATTCCATTATATCTTGAAATTATTGTAAAACTATCAGTATAAGCAAGTGGTGATTTACTACCCAATCCCATACATCCAATTAACTCGTTTGTATGAGTTTTATCTGATAATCCATATACTGTGTATATATTATGAATATCTTCTGAAGATAAACCAGTTCCAAAATCTTTTACTTTGAAAACTGGATCATTACATGTTGGTAAAGTAATTTCAAACGGAATTTCTTTTTTACCTGCTGTTATATGACTATCATAAGCATTTGTTGCTAGTTCACGAATTGGTGCTAGAATTTTGTCAGAATAAAGACTGTCACTTAAAAGTTGCATAAGATGTGGAGTATTGGCAACACGAAAATTGATACTTTCTTCGTGATTAATACCAGATGTTTTTATTCCACTTGATGGTGTAGAAATTTTCACTACACTTCTCCAACTAAAGAAAAATTATTGAGAATAAAAATAATATACACAATTAAAAAGGTATTTCTGCGTCGTTCAGTCTGTCTTTAAGTTTGTTAAAATCGTTTTCAGTTAAATAGTGTATAGTAAAACTGCTTTCGCTATTAATACCATTTAAATTACAATCTTCAGAACGAACATTTTCTAAAACTATATCTGGAAATCCGTTTCTTGAAATAGTAATTGTTAATTCTGTTTCTAGTTGTGGAGAAATGGCATAAATTGTATCACCAACAATATAAACGTTATATCCATCGTATTGATAATCGGTTTTTATTTTTCCTGAATAATTAAACGGAAGCGAAGATATTGATACAGATTTCCAATCTTGGATTTCTTTTAAATTGCAAATTTTATGGACATAAAAATTACGATAACCATTGGAAAGAAAATCCCATACTCGAACAAGTTTAGTATTAGGAGTATCATCATAAGATTCTGTTATAGAAAATACAATAAATAATCTTTTTTTTGATCTATAGATTCCAGAATAGATTCTATTTTTTTCAATTTGAACTGACATTTTTTTCTCCTTTAATTTTTATTTAAGATGCCAATGACAAAGCAGTTTTTAAAGCCTTATCATTAAGTTTAAGACCAGTACCAAACCACAAATTGTTAAGACGATTATTATTTCGTCCAAGTTCATAATTTAAATACTCATTTACACCAGAATATGCACTCCAATAAGTATTACGAATTACTGGATTAGTATTACCTCGTCCAGTTTCACAGAGTTCAATAATACGATTAATTTTGTTCTTAGTTCTTGTTTTAATTTTTTCGTCAGGAATTTCATCTACATCCAAGACGAGTTTGACATACTTTCTTAAATCTTTAGTGTTAATTTGTTTAGTAGCCAAGTAAGCATACTTTTCTGCCGTAGCTTCAAATTCAGCATCTACAGTATTCATAATATCTCGAATATCATTTAGGTTGTTGTGTAATTGACTAGTATGTCTTACTCTCAATAATTTAGAAGAATTATTACTATGAGCAAACCCCAAAGTGTTCGAGCACACAACGCGTATTGGTGTATATCCTACTCTAACAGCAGAACTTCCATCATGTGAGTTTGACAGAAGAATAAATTTACACACTTCATCATTTTTAGCAACAATTGATGGTTTCTTATTGAGTTGTGCCAAAACCCAAACCTTTGAACCACCACAAAGACTGCCGGCAGTATGTAAACTACACAATTTAGCATCCAAAAATGGTTGAAACCATTCAAAAGCCTCCTTGTTTTGTAATGGATTATAAGAAGGTCCAACTACTCCCAATACTTTATTATCTGTTGAACGAACTACTGCTTGAGAACGAACATTTGGTTTTACTTCAGGAGTATCACAAAATTGGTCAAGTTTATGAGCATAGTTAACCGCTGATTGTGCTTGTGGAAGTGTAACCAAATTTTGAAGCTTTACTTCCCAATCCATTCCTGATTTTTCCAATCCCTTTTTAATCGAAAGATTTTCTCCTTCAGGAATATAGGTTCCTTCACCATGCCACGGAGTTTTTCCAACAAACATCATACTTTCAACTTCTGCTGACATCTTACTTTCTCCTATATTTAAGAGAATAAAAAATTAAAACATCAATGGATAACGAATACACACAATTATTTTTCTTTCATTAATTTAACAGGACTAAGGGATGGATGAAAACTAAACTCGACTCCATCTTTATGCTTTTCATTTATTGAACAATAATAACTTCCCCAATTTGTTCTTCCTTGATGAGAATCCAATTCTATTGATCGTTTTCTATCAAATACTTCTTTGATTAAACAACATCCACACATTTCGGCACATTTTTCAAGTAAAGGTAAAGAAAAAGCATATCCACCATAATAACTTTTTCCAACTATTAGTGTTACTTCACTACAAGGTCCAAATTCTTGTTGGTTTACACAACTTGCTCGACTAGACCACGGACCTTTCAATATCTTATCAGTTCCATTTTTCATTTTAATGTTAAAGTGACACCCTCCAAATCCATTTCCAGGTCGTTTATAATAGAAAAATTTATAAATTCCTTCATATTCTGCTACGTATAATCCATTTTTTTCTTCAAAAATAAAATTATCCGGTTCTGGTATCTTATCTACCAAAACCTCAAATGTAGGTGAGTTAGCGTAATCTTTATACCAACGAACTCTACAATTTATAATTTTCATGCTTCCGATCTTTACATGAGAGAATAGACATATGTACACTCAAATCCCTTATGAGAATATCTTCATATTTATTATGGTAACAATTGGAACATATATACCGTTCTTGTTCTTCTTTGTAATTATAGTCACTAATCATATTAGTTTCGTAAAAGATTTTAAAACAAATTGGACAAGTTCTTAAACTGTTTATGTCTATGTCTATATTCATTTGAATTCGTTTTTCAAACTCGTTCTTAGTTTCATTGTCCTTCATATTACAATATTCTTGACCTAAATAAACTGAACTAGGATAATTATTTGGATCACCATAAAAGAAACAAACACCCAATTCTTTAAGAATTAAACCCTTTTCTTGTGCTAACTCTTCTACTCTTTCGTCAAATTCAGATTCTTTTGAACTAATACCAAAAATAGTAAAACTGGTTGAATTGGAATTAGATACAAAACCCTGTCTAATTTTCATAATTTTTTCCTTCTTATTGTGTTAGAAAATCAACTACTTCGTGTGAAAAATTTAACTTTTGTGCTACATATAAAAATAATGAGTGTCTGCTGTAAAATATATCACATACTCTCTCCTTCCACATGTTCTAAATTTACTCCAATACTTTGAAGATATTCGTTTACTTTATTTATATCGTGTTGTTCCATTACTCCATGAAAATAATATTTTCCATTTACAATAAAAGTTTCTGTACTTAATCTTTTTGTCCAGTCTACATTTTTATCGTTTGCTAAATCTTTTTGATATTTTAACCACTTATCAAACAAAACTATTTGTTTTTCTGTTATAAAGTTTTTACCAAGCACAAAACTCGACGACGACGAATTACTTACAAATCCACTTCTAATCTTCATTTAAGAAATCCTCAATAGGTATTTTGTGATAACCCACTTTAATTGCTTCTGTATTCAAATCATTATAAGCACCATATGTTTCCATATATGTTCCATAATTATATGCTTTAATAACGTAATCATCTTTATTACAATAAAAAATATGTTCATGACCATAATGACAACAAGCACTAAATGAAATTTTATTCTCGATAAGAAACTTAATTATATCATCTTGATTACAAACTACACTATATATTAATGAATTAGCATCGTTTGGTAAAACTTTATTTTTATCGTATAAAAATCCGTGTTCAAGATGAGAAGGATGTAAACAACTAGAAAACACAAAACCATAATCTAATAATTTTTGTGTTTGTAATGGTGTTAAATTGTTTAATAAATTATCTGTATGAAAAAAACCTTTAATCTTTACTACAAATGATGAAGACGAACTATTTGATACAAATCCTTGTCTAATTTTCATTCTTAACTCCTAATAATTATCATTGTCTGTTTGAATATAACTATCTTCAGAAAAAAGAAACTTTTCAAGAATTTCGTCACTATCAAAGATTTCCATATTTTGATTTTCAGAAGCATTAGATTCGTGGTCAATATATCCATGTTGTTCAGAATTCCAATCATTCCAGCTAGATGGCCAAATGAACGCTTTAATTGATGGAATATTTTTTACTAATACTTTTTCTAACATTGACAAATATTGATTACTATATATACTGTTTTCATTATAATTTCTTTTTGGTTCAGCATATTGACTTTGATAAAAAGCCCATAGAACTTTTGAACCCAAATCATAATACTTTTCAGGGTCCCACCCAAATTCTTTAGTACCAAATATTTTGTGAACATCAAGAACACCCATTGTATCAACATATTCATCAAACTTTTTAATAAAATTAGTGCTAATTTTACGTCCAACACATACAAAACTTGACGATGATGAATTACTAACAAAACCATTACGAATTTTCATTTTATTTCTCCCTAATTTTTACTCCAAGTTATAAACAAAACAGCTTCGACCATTATTTAAAAGACGACGACGCCATTTAATCAGACGTGGATTGGTCCACACATCTTTATGAAAGTCGTTACAGTTTAAAATATCAATGCCTTGCTCCCATTCTGACTCACCTTCAACAAACGAACACGGAAATCCAAAACCGTTACAATTAATGTAAAATGAAAATAGTGAACTTTCACAAGGTTCCACATATTCGCTCAGTTTGTCATAGTTTGGTCTGTCTTTAATTGCTGACAAATATATTCCAGCAGAACAGGAATCGAAACCATAAGCAACTCCTAATTGTTCACATAATTGAATAAGTTCACGATATTTATTAACATCTCGAAGGCTATGATAACCGGACTGTTTACCTTTACCTTTTGGTTTAAATTGTAAAAATACAATAGCATTTAATTTTGACAGACGAGAATCGGTAGAAATATCTTGTACAACCTGTTTTGCTTTTTCAAAAGTTTCTTCTGCTAATACAAAGTGGATATTAACTTGTTTCATTCCAACATCGGTAAACTTTTGTATAGCATTATAGCTTGATTCCTTGTTAACAATACTTACTGCTACAGCACCCAATAATTGAGATGCTTTTTGAGCAACTTCATCAGTTACACCTAATCCATTACAAGTAAGATTTGGAATTACTCCTTTTTCTTCTCTTAAAAATTGACAAATTTGCCAAAGTTTAGGATGGCTATCAATATCACAAATACCCAAGGCAACTTGACACACCGTGTTTGGAATTTTACTCCACAACTTTCTAAAAGTTTTCAAACTCATATATCGTCGTAACTCATTACTACCATTAGACTTATAACACCACCGACAATTTCCTGAACAGTACCCCTCACTAATTTCAATGTCTAAAAGTTCAACCGATGGAGCATATTGTGGATCATCTTCTTTTGTTTCTCCCCAACGAGCAAAAAAACCATTCTTTTTTGAGAAGAAAAAATTATAGTCGGGTGAAATGCAAATCTTACATTGTGGATAATCAAGAATTTGCACATTATTCATTTTAGTCATCCAAATTAATAAGAACAATTGAACCAGAATCAGCAAGTTGCTGTAACTTAGTATTTAGATATTCATCATAGTAACTAATATCTGCTTGAATAAAATAATAATCTGGATATTGACTTACTGTTTGAACAATTTCATCACCTTTGATGTAAAAATCAATCATACCATCTTTAATTTTATGTCTAAAAATGTCATTATCATATTCAATACTTGTTTTATTATAACGATAACTATGTGTTTCAATTAAGTCTTTAATATCTACAGATGTAGATTGACCACAAGTTGGACAAGCTTTACTTTCTTGTGGATAACCAATAACGAATGAGGATGAACTACTGTTACTTACAAATCCTGATCTAATTTTCATTTTATTTCTTCTTTTTTTTAATTAACAACTAAAATTTGAATATTACTATATTGATGAATATTATCTATTTCTGTAATAGGAACGTTTTTGACTAATTCGGTTTCATCATAAACAGCTTTAATAGAATTGTGACTATATTTGGACACACATAATATGTTATCATTAATTTTATATATATGATAATTTTGTTTAAAATTAGGAATTTGGACAGAACTTGTTATTGAATGAATATGTACTAAATCATTTTTAATTTCTTGATTTACCATAATAGAATAACCATGTCTAATGGATCCATGTTTTGTTTTTAATTTCGGATATATTTCAAAATATCTTGTTGTATAAGGACAAATATTTAATTTTGCTATATGAAAATTATTTTCGTCTAAAATTAGAAGAAATAGATTTAAACTATCTGTATGAGCAACATAACTAAACTGTTGTTCAGAACTAAATTCCATATGAAAAAGTGATACTGGACGATATCCACATTCACTCGGCAACACATGTTCTAATAGTTTCATTACATGTTTCCTTTTTGTTTCTAGTTACATAACAAGTGTTTTTGGTTTCAGGAAATTTAGTGGTTGCGTTTGTAATACTCAAAGTTTTTATTTTAGTAGAATTTGTAATTTTTTCTTTTTTTGAAGAAACGGTTTTATTATTTGTTAAAAATTTTAATATATCACTATTTGTAATGTTAAATACTGGTGTACTACTATTACTAATAAAATTAACACGAACTTTTATTTTTGTTCTCCGTTAATTGGTAGTCCAGTTTCAGACAGTGGTAATGAACATCCATAAAGCATTTTCCAATCTGGAAATTTATTTTTAGCATGACTAATAGCAGACTCTATTACCATAGGCATTGGTAGATCATATGTTAAAAAAGACATAGTATTTCGTCTTCCTAATCTAATCCAAAGCAACTTTTCTTCTTTTTCATTTTTATTTTTGTTTTTGTTTGATTTTTTTCCAAACACTGTTAACACCTTTTGGTTGAGTGCCGTGTAACAATAAAGCAAAATTTCCACGATTTGTTAAAGCGTGTAATTCAGTAGAACTAACGGGTAAAGATAAAGACCGTGCTGATTTTTTTGTAAATAAAACACGACTATTTTTAAGACGGTATTTTTCAATTAAAAAGTCGTGAGTTCCTCCATATGATGCTGTTAAAATAAAATTCGGAGGAACTTCACGACGACATTCTATCCAAAACGGCAATGCTTTAGTATAAGCATAAAATTTTATATCTGGATGTTTTTCTGCTAGTTTACACGCTGCTTGAAAATATTCCTTTTTGAAAAAATCACCAGCAGTATGAAATCGTATAATTGAAGCATCAATAGGAAGTGTGCGGTCCATCAAGTTAGTTAGGTTATTCACACCACGAGTACTTTTTATACACTCAAAATTAGATTTATGGAGAGAAAAAGTATGTGGATATAACGCTTCCAATGATACAGCATAACATCTAAATTTACACGACGGACTATCTTTTACTTTACGTTGTCCATCTATTATTACTACTTTTGATTTACAATCTTTAGCAAAAGGACAAGAATATCCCGCTAATAAATCAAGCGAGTAAACCTTTCCTGTAAAAGGAATTTTTTTAAGTTTGGTGTTTGCTGGACTATATTTTAACATTTTTATTTTATTTTATTCACCTGTAAGTAAAGATTAGTTACAAAAGTGTCTTGTGGACGATTAAAAATTAGATTATGATTCACTCTTAACCAATCAGACACACAATATAAAAATCCTCCACAACATTTTCTTTTATTATCTACAATTCTAGGAGTGTATCTATATGCTTTTGCCCAAAGGTGTGAAGGTTGATATGAACACAAAGAAATTGGAATTAAATACTTGTTATTAACACCTGAAGGTTTGCCTTTCCAAAGAGTTAATTTAATTTTTTGTGGCTTACATCCTAGCTTTTTAATAAATAGTCTTGGACACAATGTAGTTGTGCCTGAAGAAAAATTCAATCTATATTTTCGGTGTTGCAAATTCGCTACTCGACTAAACAATATTTGAGACATTCTATTTCTCCTATACAATTAGAAATTAATAGATACAATAGATACTAATAGTAACAACTTGTTTGTTTTTGATACAATAGTATTATTGAGGGAAAAAAGTATAATGTAAAGATTACCTTACTAATACTATAACTATTTTCTTTCCTCTATAAATACTTTTTATTAGCAGGTTAGAAGTTTTTACTGGATGATTTATTTTTAGTGGAAGTATAACTTTTTATTGTAACTTTTTTATGATGTTTTTGACAATTTGATACTATATAGATACATATAGAGCGAACATCCTCTATTATTACAGTACCAACTTTTTGCCAAAAGTGAAGTAGAAAAATGCTAATTTTGTCCAACTTTTACATAAGTTTTACATTTTACCTCTGACGAGGGGGTGTTATTCGTCATATTCAATCTGTAAATAGACAGTTTTACCAATATATGGAGTAAGTTTTTTACCCACCTTTTCGTTATCATAATATTCTTGATGACTTAGTCCATTATTACGAAAGCGAATACTAACCACGGGGTATTCAGATTGGTGATAATACTCGTAAGTGTTTTTAACAATTCTTACTGGTTTTCTGTCCGGTGATTTTTGATTGTGTAAACTAATTATAACGTTTTTAACGTTACTAGGAATTTTAAATTGACGAAGTAAATTATCAAAACCCCCACCACAAAACACTTCGCCATTATTGTCATGCCATTGATTATAATATTCTTCATGTGTAAAGGGAACTTCACAAATTCTCATTTTCTTTTCTCCTTAAATTACTTTATAAGTTTCTTTGTCAATAGTAATTTCACGAATTCTATCAAGACGATAATCTTTTAAAACAATTGGATTTTCTATACCCTGATTGGTTGGTGATTTGTCCGTTTGTAACATATCTGAAAAGTCTGATGGATTTATTCTTCTTTTAATAAAACCAGTTTTGTGAAAATATTGTGTTTTATATACATGTTGAAGTTTAAGTTCAAGATACTGATTTCCATTATGTTCAACGAATGGAGTTTTTGGAATACGAAATCCCCATCGTCTCATATGACTTGAAAAATTAGCCGGTTTACCCTCTTTTGTTCTTTGTTTATTTACAGCATTGCTATAAATCCAGTTAATAACTCCATTTACTTTTGACTTTTTAATAAAGCGACCTTTATACTTTTTCTTACCTGGATCTGTTTCAACAACAAGAGTGACTATTTTTGTTCCACTCAAATTTTGTAGCATTTTTACTAAATCGTGACGCTTAATGGTTTTCATTATATTTTCCTTACTGTACGAGTGTGAATTTCTACATCTTCTAAACTAGAAAAATAACCTTCCCACGGAACATAATTATATTCACCTCCTTTATAGGTTTTATTATATATTGCTTCTGACACATTATATGCTTCATCATATGTTGCATAAACCCCTTCAATATAAAAATTTCCATGACTTGTTCCAAAAGTATCTCCATCTTTATAACGGACAACCACAATATGAACTTCGCTTCCTTCTTTAGCATGAAAGAAAACTTTTTCTCGATGTTTTTCCCATCCAACCGTTTTACTTTTATTTATTTTTTCTTCTTCTCCAATATATACTTGTTTCAATACAAAATCTATATAAGTTGGATTTTGGCTTGGCGGCCACTCTTCATTTTCTTCACCTGCTCGAATACCACCACCAGTAGTCATTTCTGAATAACTAATGTAAACATACACTATTCATTCCTCCATAAAGAGAGTTTAGTTGCTAACTATATGTATAAGAGAGACATTTATTTTGCTCTGTTTTTGGAAATTGAAAAGTAAATTTTAATTCTTCAAGTTTTCGTGGTGAAATATCTTTGTAACATCGACTGTCTTGATATGCTTCAATATCATTTAGTTCTTGACAAATTTCCCAGTAGTCATGAATATGAATGTTACCAACTGTTGGTGATTCTAAACAATCACAAGGTTTAATGTCTCCATTAGGTTTAATCATAACGTCACACCCAAAACATTCTTCACTACCTTCTAAACATCTTCCACTTTTTATAAGATTTTCGGAAGTATTTCTTATTGCTTTAAATCCACTAGTATTATAACGACAGGTTCCTAACGCTTGAAAAACCCTAACTACTTCTTTATCTATTGGTTCATGAAATTTATCTTGAGACAGTTCAGCATGTATAACATTTTTTTGAGTTAGTTTTGCTAGTAACAATGCTCGTTCTTTTAGTTTACCATTAGTGATAATACTAACGTAGTTTACAGACGCTATTGCTAGACATAATATTTTTTCAAATTCAGGATGTATTGTTGGTTCACCACCACCTAGACAGATAAATTCATCAGTAAACTCTAGACATTTTTTAAACGTGAATAAACTCATATCTTCACCATTTGAAGTACAAGCAAATCCACAATGACTACAATGCATATTACATTTTGAAGTTATTTGAACGTACATATGTCTATTCTCTCATGTAAAAATTGGTCCACTCCAATGAACATCTTCAATAGAAGTTGCTCCAAAAAATTCAACTGCTGCTAATTTAATATCTTTTCCTGATGTGTCTGGTGGAAAATGTTCTAAAATATCTTCATCAACTAACAAAATTTTTCTACTATCATATCTACACAGTGCTAACGACAGTAATTTTCCTCCACCTTTAGGGTGAACTGGACGAATGTACAAACGATAAGGTTTAGTAGACATAATTTTCTCCTAGACGAACCAGTCTTGATATTTCAACGCTTCTTGATAGTTCTCAGTTATAAGACGAAAAGCATATGCTGGTGTTTTTTCTTTCATACATTCTGTGTGAACAAAGCGGTTTGGAATACCAACTTGATTTGAAATAATAAGATAAACTGAGGTAGTAGTTAGTGTGGTAAAAGCCTTTTTACATAAAGGACACACGTCTCTATTACCATATCTTCTTCTTGCTGCAACAAACTTTTTTCCATCTTCCATATATCTAAACGTGACACCTTTACCATCCCACATTATTTTCTTATCTTGTGGATTCATTTTTAGTAATCCTCATCTATTGGTTCATCACATTCATAACCACAATCGGTAAAAATCTCTGGACGAAATCCTCTTTTGACTTCATCCTCACATTTTTCACAAACATTAGTTACAAAAATACCTCTGGCATCATAAAGAGGATAAGAAAATTCTTGACTACCACAGCTACAAAGTCTATCATATCCCATTTTTATTCTTCCGATATTTCAGGTTTATTTATTTGAAATCTAGCAACTCTAAAACAAAACACATAAATATCTAAATAACACATATAACTACTATTCCATTGATATATGATGTATTCCGAACTAATTGGTGTTAAAATACGGAACCAACTAAAAAACTCAAAAAACATACGTCTTACTTTTTCGTGTCCTTCAATTTTCATTTTATTTTCCTGGTTTTAGGAGTGTGAACCAGTAATTTTTACAACGTTTTGTGGATTATCAATAAGTCTATCTACTTCAGTTTGTGTTATATAATTTCCAATATGTGGAGTGGTTGTATTAACTAGTTTTAATACTTTATACTTGTACACTGGATATAATTTATATTCGCTTGACCAAGTTTGAATTTTTCTTTTTTCGTTGTGTGAAAATTCTTGTCTTAATTCAATAATTGTTTTACTCATTTTATTCTCCAAAAAAAGCGTCTTGACACTTTTGACACAATCCACTCATTCGATATTCTTTGAGAGATATTTCATTTCGAAATTCATTTACAAGAACAGGTTCTCCACATCCAATTGGTGGTTCTACACATCTATCATTTGTAATAGCTTCTGTTCGGTTTGTAAAAGAATTAAGATAATCTTCAATTTGTGGTGATTTTTTAGTTTGGTTCATGTAAACAATCTCCATTTAGTTATTAGATTTATTATTATTTAGTAATAGTTGCTAATTCAGTATTTTTAATAGTTGCTGATCCAGCATTTTCAATAGTTGCTGATCCAGCATATATAATAGTTGCTGATCCAGCATTTTCAATAGTTGCCGATCCAGCATATTCAATAGTTGCTAATTCAGCATATTTAATAGTTGCTGATCCAGCACATTCAATAGTTGCTGATCCAGCATTTTTAATAGTTGCTGATCCGGCATATTTAATAATTGCTGATTCAGCATTTTTAATATTTGCTGATTCAGCATTTTTAATAGTTGCTAGTTCAGCATATTCAATAGTTGCTGATTCAGCATTTTCAATAGTTGCTGATCCAGTATATATAATAGTTGCTGATCCAGCATTTTCAATAGTTGCTGATCCAGCATATATAATAGTTGCTGATCCAGCATTTTCAATAGTTGCCGATCCAGCATTTTTAATAGTTGCTAATCTAGCATATTTAATAGTTGCTGATTCGGCATATTCAATAGTTGCTGATTCGGCATATTCAATAGTTGCTGATCCAGCATATTTGATAATTGCTGATCCAGCATTTTTAATAGTTGCCGATCCAGCATTTTTAATAGTTGCTGATCCAGCATTTATGATTCTCGAATTGGTACAACGATTAATAGTTACATTTCCAACTAAGATATAGCATCCATTAAAAAGAATTTTTTGATCTTGTGTAACTAGCATTTGAGAAACACGAGAACGTAATAACTGTTTTACATGATTCTGTTCGTATTCTGTAAACCATTCTGGACATATAGAAGAATCGATTTTTAATTGATATGATTCCAAATCTGCATAATTTTCTTTTTTTGGAATGTATTCTAATCTCACAAACGAATAGTTTCTATTTTGTTCATCATTAAGATTTGCATAATCAATCAAATCTTCGTGACTATCTGTAGATTCTGGATGAAAAATTAATTCACGACTTTGTGTGTAAATAGCAGAAAACGTTCGACACATGTGATTGTTCTCCTTATTTTCCAAAAAGTGACTTTTTAGTTGGGTTCATGTAATTTTTTTTCTTTCTATAACTTATTGTACTATTGTAACATTAATTTCTACATTGTGAAGATAGATTTGAAGCTGTTCAACAGTTAATTTGGTTCCAATCGTTGGGTTAATTAAATTAAAAAGCTCAACCACTTCATAATGAGTAATTTCGTCCACGTATGAATTGCCACCATAATCTTTTTTGGTTACGTTGGTTGTAATTTGTCTAACCATGATTTGCTTTTGTTTCATTTTGACCTCACAATATACTTGAGGAAAAACTCTTGTAAATCCCGACTACCATCTTTTGACTTTGTAATATGGTGAACAACTTCTTCAAAAACAGTCATCCACAAATCATTATTTATTCCTCCTGTAGCATATTCTTTTTCCACATAAACAGTTTCAGTATCAAAATTGTAGACACCTTTTGCTTGACATTCAGCATTAGCCACCTCTGTAAAACAAGCAATTTTTGGTTGATTCAATCCATTAGTCAAACCAACATTATGAATTTTTGACCAAACATCGTTGAGAACTTTTATCAAAGTGTCTGTAGCTGGAGAAAATTGTTTACCTTTTTTTTCCAAACCACTCAGAACACTATCTGCTACTACAACCTCACTTTCTTCAAGATTTTTTAACCATCCATCATTTTCAATTTCTACTACAGTATGTCCTTTTGCTGAAACTAAACTACTTAGTGAACTATCTTTTCTACAAAGTACCGAAACACCAACCGCATTTTGCCAAGCCTTTTTCCAGTTGCTTTTTATTCTATTTTTCTGTTCTCGTGAATAGTTATATTTATTATTGTAGTTTAGATAGTATCCATCAAAATGTTTTTCCCACAATGGATCACATTTAATGAGAGAAGAAAATAGCGTGGTCAAACTTTTTTCATTTGCTTCACGAATTGCTTCTGCTGCACGAGCTTGAGCAATATAGTCGCTTGCATTTCGACATTCATCTAACTTAAGTTCATCGCCAAAATTATAATCAAATAATGCTGGTCGAGGGTTGTGGCTTTCACTATCAATTTCTCTTACATAAACACCTTTTTTATAAATAACTGCTGTTGGAATTTGACTGATTAAATTTCGGCTGTTTTTTGTTAGAACTTTTTCATAAACCAGTTCTGGTCGGTCTGAAAAATGCAAAAATCTTCGTGGAAGTTCGCCATAGAATTTTTGAATTTCTTCATTTAGAGGAATAAAAATTCGTGTATATTCCTCTCTTGGTTCTAGACTAGATACTATTTCAACACTTAATTCATCTTTTGAAATAGCAGAAACAAAATCTCCATCTTGACGAATTGTTCTATCAATAGCGTTTGCTACAAATTCACGCAATGCCATTGATAAATCATTCCAGTCTTTTTCTCCATATTCTACAACAAAATTAAGTTCTCGTGACGGAGTATCGTTTATGCAAAATAACACTTGGTTTACTTTGGTTTCTGACAGACCATCGTTCACAATCTTTTCTTTTGTTGAAAAAGTTAATCTGTCTTTTCCACAATAAATTGTTGGTGACAAGCCTTTACGGAGAAGAAGATTTATAGCATGTTTTGTTCCTGACCCAAATTCTCCAATTGTATCTGAACTATTTTCTTCATCATTTCGTGTCATACTCATTCCTAAAAGAGTAAAACCTTCAAGAGGAGCGACGCCTTTATTTTGTATTCTCAGATACTTCATTTTCTTTTCTCACAACTATAGTGAAAATGTTGAAAAAGCTTAGACAATTGAAAATGCCTTTTCTCACACGAACAATTTTAGCACCGTTTTTTCTCCATTTTCGAATATAATTTGCTACATCCTTTCTACTCTTAAATGGGTGTCTTAATGGTCCAAAAAAATCAAAAGCACTTATTTGTGTCATATCAGCACCAAGTTTGTTTAGGTTATTGCCCTTCTTTTATAACACAAGAACCATACAATTTTCCATAAATATCTCTATTAATTTCTATCATTGGTCTGTTTTTTTCGTTTAATATTGTCTGAATTTGTTCATGAACAGTATTGACGATTTTTATTTCGCCAATAATATCTATTCCACTTACAACAACTATATTTGTTGATGGTTTAACACATAATCTATCCATTTTCTTCTCCTAAATATTTAGTGGAATAACTGATGTAATTTGTTCTTCATCTATCCATTTTCCAGAATCCATATCACTACAATCAGATAGAGTATCGACAATTCGATATTTCCATTTTCCAGTTAGTGGACTTTGTAAAACATCAGCAACTATTCCACAACCGTCATAAGTATATTCTATTTCTTGATAAGGATTATAATACTGATAATTGTAAACTACTTCATCACCAACTTGATATTTCACGCACATTTTCTAATCTCCATTATAACAGGAAATTCTGACATACTCAAATTGTGTTTTACTCCAACTTCCAATGGATAATTGCGTACCAATTTGTCAATTTCTTCTTCAGGAAGAGGATAAGCCCAGTGATAGGCATATCTTATAGCGTCTTCAAGTGTTTCAAATTTTGAATTTTTCCAATCTTTACAAGACGGATATCCAAAACAATCTGCCGGCTTATCGTCTTGAAAAACTTGAAACATTTTCTTTTCCTTTTCTGTTAACATCTCCAATTATTCGAAGATATTTAGTCATTTTGACACAACTTGTCTAATATCATAGTAGTAGACGACATTTTACTTTCTACTATATTTGAGAGCATAAAAAACTGAAGCACCGATGAAGATGCATAGTAGGATTACTAAAGCAATAATTACTGGAATCCAAAGCGGTGATAATACCCACCACCACGACCAATTAATTACATTACATAATTTAAGAGTAATGAAGACAATTGTAAGTAAACCTACAAAACCTATTCCACCACTTGATGATGCGTTGTTTTTGTTAGACATTTTTATTCTCCTTTTTCTTAAATTGGGTGTATACTATATTCACAAGATATATCATATAATAATCGACCATTTCTGGTTTATTTGGAAAAACTTTTTTCAGAATATTTTCTGCTTCGTAATATAAACGGTCATCATAGTTCTTACTGTAAGTATAACCAATAAAGTCTAATTCCAAATAACCCAACGCTTGAATTAGTGCTTTATAGTATTTAACCATGTGAATTTGTTGTGATGTCATCTTTTTCTTTCCTTGTTTGTTACAAAATAAAAAGAACCCCACTAGACATTTCTGCCTAGTGAGGTTTCCAAAAAATGGGTATTATCGCCACTGTAACACCCATCAAGGAATTGATAAAACTCGTTTTATTCCTAACATTACAGAATTCCACACTTTATATGGGGTTTGTGTTTTTTTCAAAATATCCAAAATCGTTGGACTGTGTTTAATAAATTCTTGAGTAAGAATTTTTAATTGCACATCGATTTGACACTGAATATCCACTTTACCATTTCTGAAAACCGTTGCTGTGTTTTCGTCACAATAATCATTAAAATCTGTAACTTCAAATTCGAAATAGGAATCAGGATTAATTTCTCGAAATCCATTTTCTCTCAAAAATTGTCTAACCTCTGGACTATCTTGAGTAAAAAAGTCCCAATCAGAATCAGGACGATCTGTTCCAAAAAACCTTGAACCTGTAAGGTAAAACTTAAATGAGTTTTTTTCCAAAATTTCAAGAATTCGTTGTGTTTCGTTTTTGGTTGAAAAACTGATTAACATTTTACATTCCTTTTTGGAGAGAGAAAAAGAGTAAATCGGTTTACGCAAAAAAGCGAACTTACGACACAATCATTCTAACTACTTTTGGATTGTTTGTTTGTGTAAATTCACCTTTGTAATATTGTTCTAAAATATAATTATAACAAAGCTGACTAATTTTTGGGTTGATAGGAGTTCCTCTTTTTATTAGAATATTAGTTCGTATAAGAACCGAACCGTTATTTGACCGAATTCTCATCCAACAAGTCCTACCTTTTTTACAGGGTATCCACATTAGTTTGTTTTGTTTTTTCTTCTCATCATTTTTGCACTGTTGTCGTGCTAACTTACTGACTTCTTTACACTTATTACACACATTACGTGTACAGCCAAACAAATCTAAATCATCAATAAGCATAGTGAACTTTTTATAACACACGTCACATCTTACTTGTATCGTATCTATGTCGGCCATTTTCCACCAAGTTTGTTTGAGTATTTAGAGGTTTAGTTTTTCTTTTTTATAGTGACCTAGATGGGATTTGAACCCATATGTCATAAAGACACAGCTTTTTAAGAGCTGAGTGTATACCTATTCCACCACTAGGTCAACCCTTTTTGTTTTATCCCCAATGTGTCATGTTTAGTGGAACACAATAATTTTGTCCACGACATTTCAAGACTACATAATCTTTTCCACTACCCACACAAAGATATTCTTGTCCCTTAAGAAAAGGAAAATAATCTTCAGTCATAAAGACAACTTCGCTCATTTCTTTTACTCCTCGGGAAAACATTCTTTGTAAATCTTTTCAACGATTTCTTTGCTAATTGTATGTGATTTTTCACCAACATTACCAGCGTAGTGTATCCATTCTCCATCTATATCAATTTTGACATAATTACCTTGAACCTTAATTGGTGTGAGTCTTTCATAGATTTGTTTTATTGTTTGTTTTGTAATTTGAACACAACCAATTTTTACCACGTCTGATGTGTCACTAATTTCAACGTCGTAATCACCAATTTTAATTTTTTCCTTTTGGGGAAAGTTTTGAAGAAGGTTGACAGCTTCTTCAATTGAAATTTGTCGCACATTTCTTGCACTTTTCTGTGGGTTCCATCCAAGATTTCGATAGTCAGTTTTATCGTGTACAATAATCAACCAAGGGTATTTGTTATAACTTATTTGGTCCAAATTAAATATATTCCACTTATTTTCTTTTGCAATTGCGTAAATAATTTTAGCTATTTCTACACACAAAGGATCAACTTGTAATTCAAATTCATCTGACAGTGTTAGTTCTGTTACGCTTTTCATTTGTTTTACTCCTTTAGATAGGAACATTTTCCAGTTATCCAACCCTTGTTACAAAGTAGGAATTGTTAGGAAAATGACATTTCCAAATTTCCGCTTGTTTTTCTGCTTTTTGTTGGTCAAACCAAGTAGAGAGACTATATTGAAAATCTTCCCACTTGCTATTTCGACGCCATACTATTTTATACACTTCTTTTCTCCTGAAATTTCAGGTAAATTTTCTTAACTGTTTCGGCGTCAATTGTTTGACAACCCACTTTAATATACTTTTCGTGAAAAATAACTGGATAACCATCAATAAAGACTTGTTGATCTTCCGTAATTATTGGTATAATTTCATCAATAGTAAATTGTCTCAAATTATCGTATGATTTGTTTGGATTAAATCCCACATGTCTGTCTTGATAAAAGACTAACCAACATTCTTGAAAGCGACAATTGCGATAATTGTCAAATATACTTTCTGGTGTAAAATTGATTATCCAGCCGTGTTCTTGAGCAATCTTAACCAAAGTTTTTGCAACTTCAAGATTTAGCGTGTTAACTTCAACTTTTACTTCGTCAGGTAGAAATTCAGCCATTTTTTCCCTTTCTAATCAACAGTAAAGTTACTTTTGTTAGTTGCAGTTACTAAATAACGCCCCATAGAATTTCATAAAACACTTTTACCATGTCTTCATAGGACATCATATTTGTATCATATCCCATATCTTCTAATTCATCTTTTAATTCTCCAGGTGATATGTAACTACAATTGTACATTTTATTGTTTCCTTTCTTTTTGAGAAAGATTGCTCGTAAGATAAAATCGATTTGCTAATTCCAATTTATACATTTCCTTTTTTTCCCCTTCCCACATTTCCCAAATTTCTTGTATTGAAATGTTATATTTAGTTTGAATTTTTTTAATTAGTTTGTGCAGATCTTTATTTGCTGTTTCTAGTCCTTTATAAGCAGTTTGAATAGCGTGTAAGTGTTCGTGTGTATTTAGATTTTCAACGTTAGGATATTCTGGAGCAATTCTTATTGCCATTCTTGCGACGTGTGAGTGTAATTGATTTATTTTATCAATACAGGTTTTAAGACGTTTAACAATAGATTGTATTTTTCTTCTCCTCAAAAAAGAATTTTACCCTCTGGACTAAAATCCAAAGTTGACAATTCATTCAAACAAATAAAGCGGGTTCCTTTATACATTAGGATTTTATTGTTGTGATGATGACCAAATATCCACAAACCTGGTTGATGAAAATGAAAACATGCTGATAACAAACGGGTTGTATTTGAAAAATTTAGTTTTCCATAATGAGTAACTACTTTTTTTGCTATTTGAAAAGGACAATCGTGTGATAAGACTATATTTGGTTTTATTTTACAGTATGCGTCATATGCAGCTTTTTGCTGCATAAAATTTAATTCTTCCTCTGGCCACCAACTTACTCCTTCAATTCTATATTTTTTGTCTACAGAATAAGCTCCACGAATAAAGAAAAAGTCAATTGGTGAGGAAAAAAAAGGAATAGTGTGTATTCCAAAATTTCCTAAAAAGTGCGGACGATTTATATCGTTATAATTATCATGATTACCAGGAATTATTTTATGTTTTCGACTGTCTACTTTATCCAACACAGAATAATCAAACCCAAAATCTCCCAATTGGATCGAATATTCTGCATCGGAAATTAGTTGGAGATATTGTTCATATTTTCCATGAATATCTCCAATAATTTGAAGATATTTAGTCATTTCTTTTCTTCTTCTAATTCGTGTTTTATTTGACTAGGTTGGAGGTTGTTTTCAATAAAAAGGCTTCATATATTAGGAGAACTAACAGGATAAAACGAAAAAAGGGTGCCACATATTGTGACACCCTACATTCAGTATGAACCTTCAATATATTTTCCCGCATCAATTAGTGCATATACACTGCTTGCGAGAAACATTGCTATTTCGTGTTTATGTCTTTTACTAAATATGTCGGTTGGGTCGTCTGCAATATTCCATTCAAACGGATCTTTACAGTCTTCAATTTTACACGTTCCTGTTAAAACGTGCTTATCATAATCAAACTTGACTTTCACTCTATCAAAAGTCTGAGTAATATTGATTATCATCGTTTCTTTTTTCCTTTTTCTGGTCGGACACCAAGTTACTTTGGGTAATCAAACATTTCTATTTGTATTTTTTATTCTTCCATTTCTTTTCTCCTGAAATTTGAAATTTATTCGATTAGATTACAGTTTGTTTTCAATAAAAAGGTTTCACATATTAGGAGAACTAACAGGATAATAAGATATGACAAGGGGTATAGCATACTATTTACTATCCATTTTTTTATTTGTGAGAATGAACGTAACACGATAATTACAAACAAGATGATAACTACTTAATAAGAGTAAAAGAAGAATACAAACCATACATACTATATATTCAGAAGAGGGGGGGGTGTTTCTGAATTTTTAGATAATAATACCTTTATATTAAAAACAAAAAAACTATTAAAATAACTATGACCTTCAAGTCAATAATCTTGATTTTTACTTCAATAAACCATGACTATGACTACACTTATGACTTTTGCAATAATTGACTTTTTTAAGTAGGAAAGTAGGACTATATGGAATCGAACCATATCCTCGGCCTTATAAGAGTCGCGTGCTTACCATTACACCATAGTCCCATACTTTTTATTTGTAGATTTGTTAGATGTGTCTACCCGACTGAAAAAAAACCTTACTAGTCTTACTGAAAAAAAACTGAAAAAAAACTTTGGCCGATTTCAAAGAAAATGTATGATTTCATATGTCAAAGTGAAAAAAACACGATACTATTGAAATAGGAGATATGACTATGACTAAATGTTTATGTTGTGGTTTTCAAACAAATAATCCAAAGTTTTGTTCTTGTTCTTGTGCCAACTTATATAATTATAGAAAATATCCAAGACGATTAGGGCGGCGAAAAATTAATGAGATAAAAAAAGACATGTCCAAAAAACCAAATCATATTTGTAAGTTTTGTTCTGCTGAATTTTATAGCCCACATAAAAACGCCAAGTTTTGTTCTCGACTATGTTTTCAACGTCATATGAAAAAGCTTTTTGACTAATTTTAAGTGGGACCATTGGGAATTGAACCCAAATTGCCGGATTAAAAGTCCGGTGTTCTACCATTTGAACTATAGTCCCGATTTTCCATCATTTTTGTTTGGGTGTTAAATTTTAAGTTTATCTCAGTCTCAATAAGGACCCTCTCAGTCTCAATAAGATCCGTATAAGGGGGTTTGAAGCGTCTTATTGAGACTACGATTTTCTTATTGAGACTACGATTTTGTTTGGGTGTTAAATTACTTCTTCTGTAGTGTGAGTTTGTTTTCTATTGACATAATAATATTTACCACCCAAGGGAATTCGAGTTAGAAAACGACCCCATTCATCTTTATAAATTTGACAATTATAAATGTCTGTTCCGTGTTTAATTTTAGCACATCCAACAGATTTAATTTTTATTTCTACTTTTTGGGGTTTCATTTTTCTACCTTTTCAAAATTACAGAGAAAAAAAAAGACTACATAACTTCAGACAAAGGTTCCTTGCTTATTGCAGTGATTTTTTGCCGGCATCTTCGACAATAATACCTTTTTCCCTCCAAAAATCTTTTCTTTTGAGTTGCTCCCAATGTGCAGCCGTTATGACATGCACATTTTCCACGATATCTTTTGACTTCCAATTTTTGACAACTTACATTATGACATCTTTGTGGTAATTTTCCACATTTTCGCATATAATATTGCCATTCAGTTCCATGACTAGGTGGTTGCCATCTACTTTCCTTAAATTTTTCCATGACTACAATATGACATGCTTCATGCACAACCGTATTTTCCCTTTCCTTTTCGGACATATGTTCCATTACATGCGGAGAAAGTTCAATATAATACTTTCCATCTTTTCTATTTGCCCGACCAGCAGTGGTTTTCAATGCACAATTGACTACCATATCACATTTGATATTCGGGTAGCCACATTTAACAAAGGTTTCATTCATTAAAACACGATATTTGCCGGCCATTTTCTTTTCCTTTATTTTAAGGAGAAAAAAACAGACTACTTAATTACAATCAATAATAGCACCACCAATCTTTTTCCGTTAGTTCTAGTGCTAAGATAACCGTGTTTTCCGCACTCATTTTTTCTCTCCTTAAATACTGACTATGCCTGACTACCGAATTTTCCACCAAATTAGATTGGGTAATCATTTTCACATTTGGTGGCGAATTGTTTCTTTTTTTGTTTTCTCTTTTTTCCTTCTATACTACATTTTACCTATTCAGCTTGCCCCACAAGGGGGGGTTGCATAGGCGAGGTGCCGCAACCATTCTAGCATATCGGCAGACCGAATACAACCCCTAGAATGTTTTTCTATGGCATAGCTTTTGCTGGAATACCCCCCGATTTGACTAGACAGACGGCTGACACTATATATAGATAATGCCATAGCATTTGTACATCACTAATGGGAGGGGGGAGCGAATCCCACACCCCCCAAAGGTACCCCCCTAGGTGGAGAATGCTGTGCCCCACACCCCTCGAAGGCACCCCCCTGGTTGGATAGGGTTGTTCCCCACACCCCCTAGAAGTGCTTCTCCCCTAGGTGGGGGGTAGGGTATCCCTCGCGTGCGAAGCTGGAGTAGGGTATCCCTCGCGTATGCCCACAAAAAAAGCCCCCTTGCGGGGGCGAGCATGTTTCCTATCGCTTTGATAGGGTTTTCATGCGTTGTTGGTGGTGCCATCCTGCCTTGTGTCGGTCTAGATTGCCTCCTCTGACGCGAAGGCCACATTGAGGGCATTTCTTGGGGCTTTGTTGGGAAGGGTCAGTTTTCGTTGTCATAACACAGACTCCGTAAAAGGGGAAGGGAAGCTACAAGCTAGTTGATACAATTGGGCGTACGCAAGGGGTGCCCTTTGTCGAACGTGTAACGATAGGGGTCTGCAAGACCATTGTCGATTTGGTGTTCTTCAGTCTCATATGGTCCTTGGCGAGGACAATCGAGAACTGGGCGGATATGCCACCCTATCGGGGCAATGTGGCGGATTGCTACATAGCCCACTATCATATCTTGCGTGCTACCATAAAGGGACATGTTTGATTCTTGGGTTATAGGGTGCAGAGAAGCTGACCTATTCTCCCCCCTCCGGAGAGGGGGGGTGGTAGGGTAGCTTGCCGTGTCACTCTTCAGTGTCTTCAACAAGAAGGGCAGTAAACGCGGTCTTTTTTCCGCTTCCCTTTGCTCGCCCCCTTGGAAGGGAAGGAAGGATAATCCCCCTTTCCTTCTTCAGGGCATTACGCAGTTCGACGCGAACCTTTTTCGCGTCATCAAGGGACAGTTGAAATTGTTCGGCGAGCTCTTCATTGGTGAGGGTCGCTTTGCCCTGGGCATCGGTCGCCTGCAATGCAACTACCATAGGGCGGGTACGACGTGCCTTGGCAATCAGTACTTCCCTCGTGTCGCCCGAAACCGCAACATAATCCTCGTAACTTGCCATCATTCACCCTTTCGCAAAACAGAGAATAGAATCGGTTGAAACGCACAACACCTCTGATTCTACACTGTCGACAATCGGAATACAACCCCTAAAATGTTTTTTTTTGATTCCGTTTGGCACAAAATATGCTATTGGTGACGGACCATCAAGATAGATCGACTGACTGACTGACTGACTGACAGACTAACTACTTCGCGTGGGGGGTAACCAGGTCTCCCCCCTGTCGGCAGATACCGTATTCCACACTCCCCAAAGGAGTATCCCCCTTGTGGAGAGTGTTGTTCCCCACACCCCCCGAAGGTATCCCCCTAGTTGGATAGGGTTGTTCCCCACATCCCCCAGTGGTGTTTATCCCCCGAGTGGGGGGTGGAGTTCTCCTCGCGTGCGAGATCCAGCAGGGTATCCCTCGTGTGCTAGGCTAGGCCAAGGGGCAGGAAAAAGTCCCGATCGGCAAGATATTGTTCCATGCCATGGTACCATGCTGCCCATGCAATAGGATCGTGGGTGAGGGAGAAGGGGTTGTCGGTTGGATGGTCATATCCCCGATTGTACCCCCTCGCATAATGGGGGTCATACATGAATCTATGCCAATCCCTCTGATTAGGGGGTATGTCGGCAAAATGCCGATCGAGTATTGCAATGTGGCGAAGGGGTTCGGTTAGCATGGATGATTCTCCCTATTCTGAGGGGGCAAGATAGAATCTTATCAAAGCTTGTCTTTCATCTTCCGAAATGGAGGGAAAGACTCCCTTCATATAAGAAGCTTTCTGTACTCGCGTAAAATGCGGAAGGGGGGTTCCCTTATCGCTCAGTCCGAAAATACGATATAGTAATCGGGGGAGATCACCTTTGAGATGCACACCTTCCCCCTCATCGAAGGGGGTTTCGCCTTGTGCCCTTCTGCCGAGAGTGTAGAACTGGGCAAGTTCTTCCACCCTTTCGGGAGTAGCTCGCCGAGGGGCATATGGTATCGGAAGGAACATCAGGAATCCTCCTTTTGGGGGGTAACTAGATAGGCGAGCATTTTCGCAAACTCATCCGACTTTTGGGGGGTATTGTTCCCTCTCCTTTTTCTCCCCTGTTTTGAGGTATACTTATACCTCCCCTTGCAATTGTTGGGGTGTTTGCCTACTGCCGTTTTCGGATAGCGGCGAGCTAGGATACCTTCCGATTCTGCCTGACTTGATATGGCCTTGTCCCTTGTCTTTCTCGCCTCCACTAGTTCCATTGCCTTTTGTGGAGTTAGTTTCTGTATCTCGGCAGAGGAAAGGTACCGTTTCATAAGAGGCAGCATCATCTCCACCAAAATGGGGGGTGTGTTCTCAGTCATCGTATTACTACCTTTTGGGGTGGAAGGGATTGTACTAGGCCGGTGGTCGAATCGACCACTATAGCTCGTAATCGCTTGCTGTTTGCCTCCCTTACGTAGGCTAGCAGATAGCCCATGCGGGAGGTTCTCAGTCGGTTGTTTACTGGCGTGCGTCGAATCTCGACTTGCATTGTTCATCCTCCTGCTAGGGGGAACTAGTCCCCCGCTTGCCGAAGTAGTTCCTTTGGGGACAACCCCCCCGATTGTAGGGCAATCCACTCCGCCCTACTCTGCAATCCCCCCTGCTGGTTGTCGATTCTCCGCCCGATGGTGGGAGAGCTATCGGTATGCAAAGGGGATATCGGGGTATTCTGTACAATCCCGAAAAAGGTTCCTTTCGTGCGGGGAGGTTCCTTGCCTCCGATAGGGAAGCACAGTTTCCCTTTGCGGAATTGCCCCTTGCGTTGACGGGGTTGAATCGTCACCATGGTCTTCCTTCATGGAGTATAAAGGTTGCCATTTCATAGGCTAACTTGGCCTGTAATAGACCGAGGTGTGGCAACACGGACCGAATAACCTTTATCGTGGCAAGTCTTCTCTCATTGCCGCTACTAAGGTTATATTGGCACAATGCCATGATACTTTTGTATTCCTGTTCTTGCAATTCAAGGGTGGGGTTCGGCTGGTCCATTTGCCACGATCCGTCTGCCTGCTCCCGATACGTTACTACCACGCCATTGTCGCCATGAATTCGGATTACGTGTTGCATCGCCGATCCCCTTATGCGAAAGTACAGTTCCGATTCTCACCGGATTGTGAGAATCTACCGAAGTATAGCATTGTCAAGCCCACCCCCCAAAAGATATTCGTCGCAAGTCGGTTCATAGTCAATACTTAGGGCAATATTTTTCTCGAAGTGGACACACCGAAAAATGAGACCAGCAAACCGTATGCCAATGGTTCGGTATGGCATTTGCTGTCGGGTTTTGGTACGAAAGTTGCTGTGAGTCCAGGTGGGGGGGATGCCGGCACCCGTAGGATATAGTAGGATTTGGGGCTCTGGGGCATAGGTTCGCAGAGAAGGGGGAGAACAAACGTTCATACCCCATATGGGTGGGTGGTATTTTCTGATTTTGGGTTGTGGGGGATATTATACCCCCCAAAAACGGAAGGCATGTATTCTAAATATAGACCAAACAATATCAAACGGACACCTTTTTGTTTCCGTTTCTTACTAATCTTAATCTATCGTTCATATTATCTTTATCACTTCCAAGTTCCAAATGGTAAGGATTACAGCATAATTTATTATCACATTTATGACGAACAACCAATCCGTTAAAAGGTTTATTAGAGAAAAGAAAATACATTAAACGGTGAGCGGGCCATGTACGTCCTGTTAATTTAATTTGTCCATATCCATCTTTACACGTCTTTCTTGTCCACAATAAACATTCTTCTTTGTCTCTTATAATAATTGATGCTTTATCTCGACCTTTATATTTTAAGTTTTTCAATAATGGATCAAATTTAAACTCAACTCTTGTTTTATCAAAAAAAGATAAAAAATATTCAACTTGTCGATACGTTAAATTTAATATTTGATGTTTAATAGTAGTATTATATAACATGGTTGAATCAAGCCCATATAAATATCTTGCTTCTAATTTCATCGCTTCGTGTTCTGTATTCGTATATTTCAAAACACCATATCCAAAATTATCACGTCCTAACTTATTATAATCTTGTTGTAGGTTTCTATTTTCGTGTTTGTTTTGATTAAGAAATCTAACATGTGTTTGAAATCTATAACCCAAATTTGAAGTATATCCAATATAAAATTTATTATTAATCAAACACTGAATAAAATACAACCCACACAAATTTTCCAAACTTGTATTATTGATAATTTGTTTCTCATTATAGTGTGCTACAGTACCAATTTTAATCAACTTGAACTCTCGTGCTTTATTATAAATAGCATATTGTGATTTATTAAAATGTTTTTGTAACTCTTTATTTGACATTTTGTGATACAACTTTTTAAATTCTTGTTCGTCTTTTGCTGTCCAGTGTGAGCGATATTTTTTATTTGGTCCACAAGAACCTTTTGGTCTACCTACTTTCTTTTTTTTCAACATGTACATGTATATTATCCTCCTGTTTTTCTATACACCAAAAAATCCCCCTATGTCCATGTTTAATAATTCCCAACTTCCTCCTCTGTTTACGTAAAGCTTGCAAACTAATTTTTCGCCCACTCAAATTCTCCAATTTCCGACATAACTCCTCATCTTTCATGGTGGGAGCTAACTTTTTAATAAGTGCGTGTTCTGCTGGCGTCCACACTATATTCACTTTTTTTCTCCTTAATTTGTTAATTTGTTAATTTGTTAATTTGTTTTTGTGTTTATGTGCTTATGTAGTAGTAATGTGACTAATGGTGTATAATTACATAAGAAAACTTACAAAGTACAAAAAGTACAAAAAGTACAAAAAGTACAAGGCACAAGGTACAAGGTACAAGGTCTTTATTATGGCAAACGATATATTTTCATGTAAAGGAACGGGCAATACTACACTTAACCATGCCGTAATTGTAACAAATATTCCTGGAACTGGTTATGCTCGAAATGATGATTTTAGAACTCAAAACCCCACTTTAACTAAAATTCAAGACAAATGGGACGCGAGATTTGATGACGTGGGCGTTATAACCTCTACATCTGGAACCACGGGTGATCTTACTGGAAGTGGTGGAACTTACAAGAATACGGGAGCAACGGCTCTTACAGAATACAACCTACCTTCTGCGTCCGAGGGTTTAAATTACTCTTTTCTTGTAACAAATTCCAATGGAATTCGTGTAAATGCGAATACAAGTGATCGAATTCTCGTTGGAGAGGTTACGGGCGTAATTGGTGGTTATGTCGAATCGTCTGGTGTTGGTTCAGTTTTGAAGCTTCTAGCCGTTGACAGTCAAGATTGGTATAGTCAAGAATTTGAGGGTGGGTGGTTTCTAAAACAATAAGTTAGCAAGCTAACAAAAAGATAAAGAGAGAAAAAATGACAAATGATATTCACGCGGCTAAAGGGGCGGGAAACACACAATTAAATCATGCCGTTGTTGTGACCAACACTCCAGGAACCGGCTACATGGCAGGTCGTGATGACATTACAAACAGTCCCACGCTCACAAAAATTCAAGATAAGTGGGACGCGAGATTTGATGATTACGACGCATACGACTAGCGGCAAAAACTCAAATTAAAAACAAAAACAAAAGAAGGTCGGAATTTAATGTTTTTTTCCGACCCTTTCCATTTATTTTTTTATTTTTTATTTTTTTCTCTATAAAATTACGTCGTCGTCTGGATCAGGTGTTACGGCTTCTTCAGCAATTTGGCGATTTCCAATATGTACCTGAACCACAACCCATTTTCGCACTCGTTCTTTAAACCAAGCTGCTTCACCCATTGTGGGTTCGCCCGTTTCTTCGTCAAGTGGAACCGGATGAACTTTTAAAAATCCAGCCCGAAACGATGGAACTTTTGCTTCGGGAATCGTAAAAGTAATGTTAACATCGGCCATTTATTTTTTTCTCCTTAATTTTTATTTTTTTTTATTTTTATTGTTATTGTTATTTAATTAGTGTGCTGAAATTCCTAAACAATAAATTGTAACTGCCTCGGAACTTTCTGTAACATTTGTAACCACAGCCATAAAAGTACCCGTTTCTCCTTCTCCAATTGCGTTACTTGGATCGTTTGGAGAGATGGTTACACCTGTTCCTCCGTCGAGGGTGAGATCTTGGTCGTCATCGGTATTATGAATATAAAATGTAAATCCGTCACCAACTTGACAATTTGGAATGGCGGCTACAATATTTGCTGCTGTGTCTGTATCGTCTTCTTTTGCTCCAGCCGTCATGCCTGAACGAATAATCATTTTTCCTAACATTTCTGCTGCTGTGTGCGTTCCAGCTCCATCCGTTGTGTCGGTTGTGACTACATATTTTTCAGTTAATGCTCCATGAATAGTAACGTTTTGCCCAAAAATGGCATTGCCCGAGCTGTCAATCTTAAACCAGTCTCCATCCGTGTTGTCGTCACTCGATACCATAAACGGGGCTGTTGCTCCACCCGAGGCAGAGACTTCCAGAATGGCGTCGGGGTCGTCATCTCCAATTCCAAGCTCACCAGCACCAGTGAAGTATGCTACTTGAGTATCGCCGACAGTAAAGACCATCTCATCATTGGCGTCTGTTTCCGTATGATCGTACAAAATGCCGCCTTCTAGCGAATCATTGTTGTCGCCAAAGATGAGATATGCGTTCTTGTTATTTGGACAAAGTATACTGATTGCAACATTGTCATTCTTCTCAACTGACAAGGCCGAATAGCTATGGCTGCTTACCGAAGCATCGGAAGCCATGAAATGTCCCAAGGTGTCAGGCGAAGTTGTACCAATGCCGACGTTGCCGTCATGATCTATTCTCAGTGCTTCAAAAACAGCACCACTATTAGCTACAGAAAATACTAATTCGGTACTATTATTGTCTGCTGCAAAAGTATCATCTGCTTCAGCCCAAATTGATGCACCAACAACAATAGCATCTGTTCCATCAGATTCTAATGGAGCTTGAAAATCAATTTGTCCCAATTTATCTCCATCGACAACAGTAAGTTCTTTTGTTGATAAAGTTATAGTACCAGCAGCAGCGGCAGCGGCACGCAATTCTAACATTGATCCTGGAGACGGTGTTCCTAAACCAATTCTAGCAGTTGAAGCGTCATAAAAAAAGTCATTAGCAGAAGTATCTCCACTAAAACTTAAATCCACGTTTTCTTGTTTTTCATTAAATGTCCAAGTTCGATTATTTAAAGAAAATGGTCCTATTGAATTTAAAGTTGCTCCAGATTGAGCAGAAATTATATCTACAATAGAAAAAGTTATTATTGAGAAGAAAAATAAGGATAAAAACAAACCTATAATTTTAGGTGGCATGATAAATCTCCGTTTTCGTAATTATATATATTATACACCAATTCACAAATTACGAAAATAAAAAACTGCCGAGAAAAAAATTTCCCGACAGTTAACAGTTAACAGTTAAAATCAGCTTATTAATTTACTAGTTTACTGACTTACTACCGTACAACCTCGCCCACGAGCCTTTTTAATACCTAATTCTCGACGAACAGCACGCACATCAGACACGGTAAATACTGACCCGTTTTTTTCACTTAATGTTTGAGACAGCCTTTTATCTGTCATAGTCGAGGCGTTTTCCTGCACATAAGTCTTAACGTCCTCATTCCACACTTTCTTTACTCTTGCCATTTTTTTGTCCTCTCTAAACTTTTTTTGAGCACTTGTGTTTTTTGAATGACAAACTACTTCGTTTATCATATTATATAATACAGTTCGAAACTTTTTTTTCACAAACAAAAAGGAAATTTTCATGACTTTTTTGAAATCAACGCTCGAAGTTAAGGCTGTGGGCGGACTTACGGAGCAAATCGGTGGTGAAATTAATTTACCAGATCCACCAAAAGAGGTTGCTCAGGCAATGTTAATGTCTATCGACGAAATAGACGAAGACGATGAAGAAGAAAACAAAAAAAATGCAAATTCCAAACGGAATGACTGAAAATGAAGTTGTTGAAATTATTAATAAAATAGCTCGACGACTTTCTACAATTTTTCGATTTGGATATTATAGTGCGGACGATATATTTCAAGAGGCATGGATTATTGCTATCGAGGGTTTAAACCGATATTCTGTTCAAAAGGGTCCTCTTGAAAACTTTCTTTGGATACATGTTCGTAATCGTTTGTGTAATTTTAAAAGAAATAAATATGAAAGATTGGAAAAACCTTGTAAAAGATGCATATACGACTGTGAAGAATCACCGTTGTGTGAAATTTATAATAAATGGTTAAAAAGACGAGATAGTAAAAAAAATTTGGTAGATATGATCGACTTGAATTGCGTAGATGATAAATATGAAAAAAATATGAAAATTGTTAATGAATATGGAGATATTGATCATTTGTCTGAAATTATTGATAAATTTTTACCTCCACAATATCGTCGTGACTATTTACAGATGATTGGTGGTATATATGTGCCCAAAAAAAGACGAATTGAAATTCAGAATATAATTCGTGAAATTCTAGAAGAACATGGATATGATATTGATTTTTAATGGTTAAAAAAATATCTCAAGAACAATTAGATCGAGAAAATAAGCGTGGTCGATGGTCTACTAAAGCCACCGAACTTATTATGAATTGTATGAATTTGGGTGAGGATGCTCATACAATTAAAGAAAAATTGGAAAATATGAAGCCACCATGTAAAAGAAATTTAAACACTTTGGTAAAATATATGACAAAATTGAGAATGAAGGTTGGATTAAAACAAGCAACGGATAAAATTGAAGGATTAAGTTTGGGTTTACGAGCAAAAACTTTTTATCCACGACTTAAATCTCAATTTTCAGCAGACGAGTTAGAATATTTTGAAGAGTTGTGGGTGCGTTATATGGAACAGTTTCGAGAAGACGTATTACCTTCTGAAGAAATGCAATTAAAACAACTTTTGACTTTGGAAATTTTTATTACTCGGGCTGTTGAAGATAAAAGAAAGTTGACTCGTAGAATAGAAAAATTACAAAAAATATTAGATGCGGAATATGAAAAAAAAGATCCAGATTTAAAAGTTATAGGTAATTTACAAACAGATATTGATACAATTAGAGACAGTTTAGCAACACATAATAAAGATTATCTAAACTTAATTCAAGAACACCGAACACTAAATAAAGAACTTAAAGCAGATCGTAATCAACGAATAAAAAGAATTGATGACTCAAAAAGTCATTGGGCTGGACTTTTGAGATTATTAGATGATGCTGAAATTCGTTCACGAGTTGGAGAACATATTGAGTTACGACGGGTAGCTAAAGATAAAGCTAAAGAAAAATTGTCTGAATTACATATTTATGAAGACGAACGGGCTGATTACCCATTATTAAATGCAGATACAATATTACAAGTACAAGGAGATGAAAATGACGAAGAGGATTCCAATTAGTTTAATGGAACCAAGTAGCTTGGTTAAACCAAGTCGAGATAGTGTAAAAAAAGTTAGATTAAGTGAGAAAGAAAAGGCAAAACGAAAACAGGAAGAAGAAGAAAAGAAAATTGAGCGTGAAAAATTAAAAAAACCCAAGGATTATTTTGTAATAAAAGAAGGTGAAGTGGAATGTCAAGGAACCGTTTTTACCGGAGGAAAATATGTCAAGCATAAGTGAGGAACCACTTATTATACACACTGAAGATTATAAAACTGAACTAAATCCTAAATGGAATTTAATACCAATATTACCAAAAGTAGCAATGGTTTGGGGTGTAACAGGACAAGACGGGTCATATTTGTCAGAATTTTTACTTAAAAAAGGATATACCGTTATTGGTGTTAAAAGACGGACAAGTTATGATAATACCGAAAGATTAAAAGAGGTAAAAAACAACTCTAATTTTACTCTTGTTGAAGGCGATATTTGTGATTCGGGCAATGTTTTTTCTCTCATTAAAAAATATCAACCAACAGAATGTTATAATTTAGCTGCTCAATCTCATGTTCATACGTCGTTTGAACAACCATCCTACACATTTCAAGTAAATACTTTGGGTGAACTAAATATTTTAGAAGGAATACGACAATTTAGTCCACACACCAAACATTATTTTGCTGGAACATCAGAAGAATTTGGTAACAATTATAGTGTTGATCAGTTTGGAAAAAAATATCAAGATGAAGATTGTGAATTTGATCCAAGTTCTCCATATGCTGTAAGTAAAGTTGCCGCTCATAATTTGGTTAATCTTTATCGAGATGCTTATAATTTACACGCTAATGTGGGAATATTATTTAATCACGGAAGTCCACGACGAGGAGAAGAATTTGTAACACGAAAAATATCAAAATATGTTGCCCAACTAAATTGTTGGATGAAGAAATATGGGCAAAGTAAGTCTGTTATGAAGTGTTTGAAAGAAGTTGGACACCTACATTTAGGTAATTTAGACGCTTGTCGAGATTGGAGTCATGCTAAGGATATGGTTAGAGGTATGTGGTTAATGCTACAACAAGAAAAACCACGAGATTATGTGTTGGCATCGGAACGCACACATTCTGTTCGACAATTTTTAGACGAAGCGTTTAATTATATTGATGTTAATTGGAAACCTTTTGTAAAAATAGATGATAAATTTAAACGACCAAAAGATGTAGAATATTTATGTGGTCGAGCAACACGAGCAAAAGAAGAATTGGACTGGAAACCTCAAATTTGTTTTTCTTTTCTCGTTAAAAATATGGTTCAAGCAGATATTGATTTATTAGGAGATAAAAGATGACAATTACGAAAAGCCAAACTAATAAAGACGATATTTTATGGTATATATTTAAAGTAATTTCTCGTTATGGAGTATGTGTAACTGAAGAACAACCAATAAAATGTTTATCTTTTTTGTAATACAGAAGATGGTGGGGTTCTCAAATTAAAATATAATAATGGGTTTTATATAGTAGGTTCTGATGGTGTGAAGGAAGTTAATGATGATACAAAATAATAAATCATATAATAATGGGACCGTTTTATTCAAAATTTTGAAAGTTTTAATAGAACATTCGTGTGAGTTTTTAGATTTTAATTATTGGATAACAAATGATAGTAATATAGTTATTAAGTTTAAAGACAAACATAATAACCAAACCTATGAAATAAATTCTAGGAATATTAAGAATTTAAGTACGGAGAAGAAAAGTGTCAATCAATAAATCATATGGTAAAGAATTAATTTTAGATTTAGCAGATTGTAATACTGAATTGTTTAATGAAGACAAACTTACAGAATATGTTGAGAAGGTGACGGATTTGGTAGAAATGAAAAGGGTTGGCAATCCGTTTTTTTGGGCCGATTGGCTAACTAAAGAAAAACATTTACATGGAATTTCGTGTTTTCAATTTATTGAAACGAGTAATATTGTAATTCATGCTTTAGATTTATTAGGCAAGGTTTGTGTAAATTTATTTGCTTGTAAAGATTTTGATAGTCAAGATGCTATAGATTTTACTAGAGATTTTTTTGGAGGTAAAATTATTAATGTGGCTGTACTCGTTAGGGGTTAATGAGTAAACATAACGGTAACGGTAGTCGAAATTATCGTTCTTTAGCATATCGAAAGTGGCGAAAAGCTGTTCGGAATAGGGATGGTGGTCGATGTCAGTGGCCAGGATGTAAACATAAAGGTAGAGTGTATGCTCATCATATTCGTAAATGGGAAGATTATCCGTCATTAAGATATGATGTGGATAATGGAATTTGTTTATGTTATCGTCATCATAAGCAAGTTACTGGACGAGAGGAGGAATATGTGAAATTTTTTAAGATGATTCTTAGGAGAAATGAAAATGCAGATTGAAGATCAAAAATATATTTATTGTTGGAAGTGTGGAAACAAAATACCTGAACCCGGTCGTTTAGATTGGTCTAATAAAGCTTGTAATGAATGTAGTCAAGAAGTCTATAAAATTTTTAATAAATATGGTCCATGGGAGTATATACCGGTTACTGGTTGTGTAACACAGGTTGGTTTAACAGATAGACCAAATTGGTCAAACTATGAAGAAATGAAAGATATTATTACATTAAAAGCTTTTGGGTTTGATGAGCAATACGATTCTTATCTTTTGAAAAAAAAGAAGTATTCTCATATTAATGTAATTTTTTGTGGTCCTATAATTCACTATAATAAGGAATAAAAATGTATCCAGAAATAGGAAGCGAAATAACGATTAAATGGGATGGGTTGAGTTATGTGGATGACAAGGGTTTTGCGTTTTTAAAATTTATACCTGTTGATGATATCAATAAGAAATTTCCAGATTTTTGGAAACATTTACCTACTGGTAGTGTTGATAATGTTACTCAACCTACTTATTATAGTAAGTTTAATGGTTTTGGTGATGGATGTGTGAATAGAAAATATTGTCCAAATTGTGATATTTGGTATGTTTGCGACAGTTCTGGTACAAAAAATCGAGATAATATTGTTTATATTGATGGGCCGTGTTGTTGTGGAATGTGGAGATGTGATAGGTGTGGAGGTAATTTAAAATTAACAAATGAAAATATTAATTGATACAAGAGAAAAAATTCCATGGAAATTTGAGTCAACTTCTGCTTCATATGAAAAAATTTTATGAGAATTTTAGTAAGAAATAAAAAATGAAAGCCGTACATATAAACGATTATACATGTGGTACTGGTTATCCATTATTAATTATGGCTGGTCCTTGTGTTATTGAGAGTGAAGAATTAACTTTAGAGATAGCACAATATCTTAAAAAAATTACTGATAGATTAGGGTTGCAATTAGTATTTAAGGCATCTTTTTGTAAAGATAATCGTACAAGTATTCAATCGTATCGTGGAGTTGAATTATCGAGTGCTATTAAGATTTTTCAGCGTATTAAAAGTGAAATTAAATTACCTATTGTTACGGATATTCATCAACCTTATCATGCAGAAGCTCTTAAAAATGTTATAGATATTATACAAATTCCTGCTTTTTTATGTCGTCAGACAAGTTTGTTGTTAGCTGCTGGTTTGACCGGTTTACCTGTACATGTTAAAAAAAGCCAAATGATGTCTCCTAATGATATGAAATATGTTATTGAAAAATTAAAGCATGTTGATTGTAAGCAGATTTTACTTTGTGAACGAGGTACTTTTTTTGGTTATGGTAATTTGGTAAACGATATGACTTCTATTCTTAAAATGCAGCAATTGGGAGTTCCTGTGATATTTGATGCTACTCATAGTGTGCAAAACAGACATAATAGTAATCAAATAAGTGGTGGTAATATTGAAATGATTGTTCCGTTAGCTAAAGCAGCGGTAGCTATAGGAGTAAATGGTTTATTTTTTGAAGTACATCCAACACCTCAATTAGCTTTAAGTGATAGTGCAAGTATGTTGTCGCTTGATAATTTTGAGGATTTATTACAGCGATTATTATTAATTCGTAAAGTTGTTGATAATGAAAATAATAATTGATACAAGAGAAAAAATTCCATGGAAATTTGAGTCAACTTCTGCTTCAACTGAAGTGTGTAAGCTTGATACTGGTGATTATAGTTTAGAAGGATTTGAAAAACAATTTATTATTGAGAGAAAAAAGAGCGTGTCGGAACTTGCTGGTAATATCACCCAAAAAAGATTTGTACGCGAATTACAAAGAATGAGTGAATATGAATGCCCGTTTATGATTTTAGAATTTGATTTTCGTCACATTGACGATTTTCCTAACGAACTTCCATATCCAGTTAGAAAGAAAATTAAAATTAGTGGAAATTTTATTATTAGCAAGCTGTCTGAATATATGGTAAAATATAATGTGAAAATTTTACCTTGTAGTTGTACAGTATATGCTGAACATGTAGCATATTCTATTATGAAAAAATTTTATGAGAAAAATAGATAATTATATTAATAAAATTATTTTAGGTGATTGTTTACAGGTAATGAAAGAAATTCCGTCTTCATCTATAGACTTAATTATTACAGATCCACCATATGAAGAAAAATATAATTATTTATGGGAACCTTTTGCCGAGCAATCTTCACGATTATTAAAAGTTGGTGGTTCGTTAGTTACTTTGTGTGGACACTATCAATTACCGTATGTTATTTCTTCTCTCAATAAATATTTGAGATATTGGTGGATTGGTTGGTTATATCATCCTGGAAATTTTAATAGATTTCCTGGTAAATGGGTGTGTATAACAGGTAAACCTTTTTTATGGTATGTAAAAGAAAAAAGAAAAAAGAAAGACTATAGGTGTCCCGAAGATACTATTTTTAGTGATTTACAACAATCTAAAATAGCAAAACTAAAACATAAATGGGGACAGTCAGAAAATTTGTTCAGTAAGTATATTAAAGAATTATCAAACGAAAACGATGTTATATTAGATCCTTTTATTGGTTCTGGTACAACTATTAGAGTTGCTAAGAAATTAAATAGAAAATTTATTGGTATTGAAATTGATAAGAAATATTATGAATTATGTAAGGAAATTGAATGAGCAATTTTGAAGAAATTTTAAAACCAATAAATCAAAGTAAACACGGTTGGGTAGATGATGCTTGGTTAGGATTGGGTGATACGTCTAATTTACGATTTCGTAATCCACTTATAAAAACAACTCCATTAGAACGAGAAAATATTGGTTTAAAAGAGTTGAAGTTGATGAGAGATCCAGAATATTTATATTTTGCTGCTCGTTTATTGTTGAATGTCGAACTTATTCCAATGCAATGTGCTGTTATGGAAGAACTTTGGACAAGACCTTTTCCTATGATGATATGTTCTCGTGGATTTTCAAAAACGTTTTTACTTGCTGTTTATTCTCTTTTAAAATGTGCTTTATATCCTGATCAAAAAATTATTGTTGTTGGTGCTGCTTTTCGTCAATCAAGATTAGTATGGGAATATATGATTAAAATTTGGGATAATGCTCCAATTTTACAATCTATTGCTGTAAAAGGTACAAGATTTGGTCCAAAAAGAGAAGTAGATAGATGTAGCTTTTTTATTAATAGTAGTGTGACGCATTGTATTCCGCTGGGTACGGGAGAAAAAATTCGTGGTATGAGAGCTACAACTATTTTAGTTGATGAATTTAGTTCTGTTAGTCCTGAAATTTATGAAACTGTTGTTGCTGGTTTTGCTGCCGTGTCTTCAGATCCAGTTACTAATATAAAAGAAGCAGCAAGACGAAAAGAAATGAACAAACTGGGAATTTGGACGGCCGATGCTGAGAAAAAATATCAAACCAAAGGTGGTAATCAAGCAATTATTTCTGGAACAGCTTCTTATGATTTTAATCATTTTGCTGATTATTGGAAAAGATATAAATCAATTATTGAAAGCAAAGGAAATTTAGAAAGATTAAAAGATATTGTTGGTGAAGACGCTTTATCTGATAATTTTAATTGGAGAGATTATTCAATTATTCGTATTCCATACGAACTCATACCTGAAGGATTTATGGATGATCGTCAAGTTATACGAGCAAAAGCTACTGTTCATAGTGGTGTTTATATGACTGAATATAGTGCTGTTTTTGCTTTAGATTCAACTGGTTTTTTTAAACGGTCTCTAATAGAAAAATGTGTAACTTCAGATGTTGAACCTGTTGTTTTACCTTCTGGAAAAATTTGGTTTGACGCTATATTAAGGGGAGATGAAAAATATAAATACGTTATTGGAGTAGACCCTGCTGTAGGTAGTGATGCTAAAACTGGTGGTGACAATTTTTCAATTGTGGTTTTAGAACTTCGTCAAGATCATACTCGAATTGTATATTGTTGGTCAACTAACCGAAAAGAGTTTAAACGACGATTAAAAGAAGGATTGTCAGATAAGTATGATTTTTATGGTTTTTGTTCTCGTAAAATTCGTGATTTAGTAAGTGCGTTTCCTTGTGTTGGTATTGCACTTGATACTCAGGGTGGTGGTCGAGCTATTTTGGAAGCATTACAAGATCCAGATAAAATGAAAGAGGGTGAAATTGCTATTCTACCAGTAATTGATGATGATCATCCTGCCGATACTGACAATTTGCCCGGTAAACATATTATTCATTTATGTCAATTTGCTAGTTCTGATTGGACTGCTGAGGCTAATCATGGTCTGAGAAAAGATTTTGAAGACCGAGTTTTATTGTTTCCAAGATTTGATCCATTAAGTTTAGAAATATCTAGTGAAGATGATGAGAGAAGAAGATTAGCGTGGGAAAAACGACATCCTGGTAAAAAGTTTAATATTTATGATACACTGGAAGATTGTGTAATGGAAATTGAAGAATTAAAAAATGAGTTATGTACGATTGTTCAAACTCGTACAGGAACAGGTGTACAGGCTCGTGATCGTTGGGACACTCCAGAAACAAAATTGCCTAATGGAAGAAAAGGTCGTCTCCGTAAAGATAGATATTCTGCTTTAGTTATGGCAAATATGATTGCTCGTAATATTCAAAGATATGTTCCACCACCCGAATACGAAGTGATTGGTGGAAACACTAAAATTCTTAAAGGTAAACATGCTTCTGGAAAATTATATCATGGTCCAGAATGGTTTACAAAAGAAGTAAATCGTGGTTTTATTGGTCGAGCAATTTCTAAATAGGTGTATAATTCTATTATAATAGGATTGTAATATGACTAATCAAAGAAAATATAAATCTGGTGTTGATTTAGCTAATATGGGTGGGTCGAAAGCGGCATATGTTACTTGGACTGGTGAAAAAATTAGTCCAGAAGCTTTGAATGCTTGGTCTAAGACTATTGATGATCTTAATCCAATTCAACGCAATCGTGGAGTTACACGGGGTCGGTGGAATCAAGATTTATCAGATTTACAAACCGATGTGTCTGGTCGTCCTGGTCTTTCGCCCAATGATTATTATGCATTTCGTCCAGAACTTCGTCCACCTACAAAATTTGCTGATATTTTATCTTCAGTAAACGATATTTATTATTCTATTGGTCTTATTCGTAATATTATTGACTTGATGAGCGATTTTGCCTGTTCGGGCATTGATATTGTTCATCCTAATAAAAGAATTGAAAAGTTTTATCAACGATGGTTCCAAAAAGTTAATGGTCCTGAAAGAAGTGAAAGATTTCTCAATAATTTATATCGGTTGGGCAATATTGTTATTCGAAAACAAACAGCAATAATTAAGAAAAAGAAAAAGCAAACATTATATAAAACGTTAGGTAAAGAAGATATTGAACTTGAAAAAGAAACCGTAAATAAGGGTGAAATTCCATGGAGATATTCATTTTTATATCCTGGTTATGTTGAAAATATTGGTGGCCCGTTATCTTCTTTTCTCAATAAACCTATTTTGGCTGTAAAACTTTCAAATAAATTATCTCAGGCTCTTAAAGGAGCAGATTCTAAAATACTTTCGTCTTTACCTACAGAAGTTCGTCAAGCTGTAAAATCAAATAGACCAGTTCCATTACCTCCAGAAAAAACACGAGTATTTTATTACAAAAAGGACGATTGGCAATCTTGGGCTTATCCCTTTCTTTATTCTATTTATGATGATATTAATATGCTTCGTCAATTAAGATTAGCTGATATGGCTGCTCTTGATGGAGCAATATCAAATATTCGTATTTTTAGAATTGGCAATCTTGAACATAAAATTGCTCCAACATCAGTAGCTGCTGCTCGACTAAGTAGCATTCTTGAAGCTAATGTTGGTGGTGGAACTATTGATATTGTGTGGGGGCCAGATATTGACTTATTGGAAAGTAAAACCAATGTTCATGAGTTTTTGGGAGAAGACAAATATATTCCACACTTAAACGCAATTTATGCCGGTGTGGGTATACCTCCTACTTTAGCTGGACAAGTTGGACAAGGTGGAACTACAAATAATTTAATTAGTTTAAAAACTTTAATTGCTCGTTTAGAATATGGTCGTAAACTTCTTACACAATTTTGGGAGGAAGAAATTGAAAGTGTGCAAAAAGCTATGGGTTTTCGTCTTCCAGCACGAATTGAATTTACAATAACAAATTTAGGAGAAGAAGCTGCTGAACGAGCTTTGTTAGTACAATTAGCTGATCGTAATCTTATTAGTGACGAATTGTTACAACGACTTTTCCGACACGATCCTGATATTGAAAGAATACGAATTAAACGAGAAAATCGTGATAAAGAAGATGGTAAAATGGTTCCTAAAGCTGGTCCTTTTCATGATCCACAATTTGGTTTGGCTCTTAAGAAAATAGCTTTACAGAGTGGATTATTATCACCTGAGCAATTGGGATTAAGCGAGGATAGTAGTGTTCCATCATTAAAAGTTTCTCCAGGAAAACCTCTTCCAAAGGATAATAAAACCGGAGTTCCTGGACGACCTAAAAATGCTAAAGATAAAACAAAGAGAAAAACTAAAACATTTGTTCCGAAAACTAAGGCGTCATTAGGATTGTGGGTAAATTCTGTTCAAGAAGAAATTAATAAAATATTATCTCCGTTAATTTTAGCACATTACAATAAGAATAATATGAGACAATTAACGAGAAAAGAAATGTTGAATTTTGAACAAATTAAATTTGGAGTTTTGTGTAATTTAGTTCCGTTTGAAAAAATAAACAATAATAAAATACAAACCGCATTACAACACTCATTACCTAAAAATGTAAATGGGGTGTATAAAGATATGTGTAGTCAAGCAAGTTACGAAGTCGGACGGACTTTGACGCTTGATGAAATGCGGTATTTACAAGCATATACTTATATTTTAGTTCATAAAGGAGAGGAAGATGTCCAAGATTAATGTTGAATTTGATACAAAAGAAAAATCTTTATCAGTAAAAAAGGATGGTAAAGATGTTGCTAGTGTGAGCGAAGTTATGTTTTATAATTATATGTATGATGATAAGCCACAAGCAGAAATGTCAATCTATACACGAGAAAAAGTTGATGATGAAGACATGTATGTTGTAACCAAACTTTATGCTTCTGAAGATGGACGAATTTCTAGTAAAAAAATTAAATAGGGTTTATTTATGTTTAATTCTAAAATAAAAATATATCGTGCTGAAGCAGAATTAGCAGAGAAAATTGAGCAAAGTGCGTCTGTTGCGTGTTGTTCTTTATTAGAAACTGCTGATGATAAGTTGAAAAAGCAAATTTTTGGTAATGTGGATAAATTGGGAAAAACCTTTGCTTCTGCTCAAGATAGCGATTTATATTTTACGAAATCTTTACTTGTAACTACTTGTTGGAATAAAAATGATGATGTTTTTGCTCCAGAAGAAGTTTGGGCAGCTCGTCATACTCCTTCACATAAACGAACAAATTTGGAACATAACGAACATGAGGTTGTTGGTCATATTGTAGATGGATGGCCAATTGATGATGAAGGTAATTTTATTGCTGAAAATACTGTTATTGAAGATTTACCACAGAAATTTCATGTGGTTGTTGGTTCAGTAATTTATTTAGTTTGGGAAGATGAAAATTTACAAAAAAGAACAGACGATTTAATTACGCAAATTGAAGCAAATGAAAAATATGTGAGTATGGAAGCGTTGTTTACGAGCTTTGATTATGCTGTTCAAAATAAGGATGGAAAATCTAAAGTAATTTCACGAGATGAAAATTCAGCATGGATGACAAAATATTTAAGAGCATATGGTGGTTCTGGAGAGTATGAAGGTAATAAAATTGGAAGATTGTTAAGAAATATCACTTTTTGCGGTAAAGGGTATGTAGATAAGCCAGCAAATCCAGAAAGTATTATTTTTACTTCTGCTGAAAATTTACCTTTTATTTTGGATAAAGACGAGAAAAATGAAAATAATACAAATGCTGATATAAGTGGTGTATATATTTTACAGAGTGACGTAAACTCAAATATAACAAAGGGAGAGGATAACATGGCTGATGAAAAAGAGAAGCAAATTGCTGATCTACAGAAAGAATTGGCTGAAGTTCGAGATCAATTAGCCAAGGCTGATATTGATAAGTATACCTCTCAAATTAGTGATCTTGAAGATCAGGTTAAAACTTCAACTGAAAAAATTGAAGGTCTAAATAAGCAATTAAAAGAATCGAAAGATAAGTTGGTTGCTATGGAAACCGAACTTAAAGATCTTAATGAGAGTAAGGCTCAGGTAGAAACTCAATTAGCTGAAGCTAAAAGGGAAAAAATGGTAACTGATCGAATTTCGATGCTAGTTGATGCTGGTATTGAAAAAAACGATGCCGAAAAGAAAGTTGAAGTTTTTGCAGATCTTTCTGATGAGCAATTTCAAGTTGTTGCTAAAGAATTAATTGAAGCTAAAAAAAGTATGAAAGTTGAGGGTGAGAGTTCTGAGGATCAGGATGATGATGTAGACGATACTCCTGCTGATTCTACTGACCTCGATAAAACTCAAGCTGAAAACGATGTTGATTTAACTTCTGCAACTGAAGTTGAAAATGAAGACGATGAAGTTACAAAAGTTCGTAATGAAATGGCTACGGCTTTTGCTGCTTTGAATCCAAAAGAGAAGGGAGATAAATAATGGCGATTAAAACTAATCGAAGTTACATGCCTCACGGAACTGATATCTCCTTTTTCATGAATGAGACTGGTGAAAAAGGTGAAGTTCTCGTATTTAACACTGGTGGTTCCGGTGCTTCAATGGATGACGCTAATGCTGTTGTGAAAACTCCTGCTACTCTTTCTGGTTCAATTCCTGCTGGTATTTTAATGAATGATGTGGTTAATCTTGATTTAACTCGTCAGCATTTAAATCAGCATAAAGACGAAGTACAGCTAGGTGGTAAAGTTACGCTAATGCGTCATGGTGTGGTTGTTACGAACGTAATTCATACTGGTGCTGGTGGAGCTTGTAAGGAGAACGGTGTTAGTGTTCCTGCTGTTACAATCGGTGCTCCAGCATATCTAGGTCGTGGTGCAATTACGTCTGGTGGAACTGTCCAGGGGTGGCTTTCTACTCTACCCCCGCTTGACCACCGTTGGGAAGGTGCTGACGGAACTAGTCCAAATGCTACCGATGTTGATCTATTGTATCGTGTTGGAACGTTTTTGAGCGTAAAAGATAGTGATGGTTACGCTAAAGTAGAAGTTAATATACCATAAGGAGGTTTATAATGAAGATTAAAGCTACTGAAAAAATGCGAAAGCTCTTAAAAACCTCCGGTAATAGTAATCCTGATATCGCATTAGCTGCTTTTCGTGAAATCGTAAAAGCTCTACAAACACCCCTTCGTCAGGGTGTGTTAGATGGTGATATTATTGGAGGTTTGTTCGAAGTCGAGGAGCTTCCTCCGGGTCACGGTTCAACCGTTGAATATCCGTTGGATTTTATTGCTCCTGGAACTGAAAAAGATTATGTGGCATACACGCTTCCTAATCATGGTGCAATTCCTCACCAAACCGTTGAGGGTGATTATGTAATGATCCCCACGTACGATATTGGTGCTGCACTTGATTGGAATCTAAAATATGCTAAAAATGCTCGTTGGGGTGTTGTTGAGCGTGCATATAATGTGCTTCGTTCACAGTTTGTTAAGAAAATGAACGATGATGGTTTTCATACTATTATCACTGCTGGTGTAGACCGTAACTTGGTGGTTGCTGATAGTGATGCTGCTGCTGGTCAATTTACGAAGAGACTTGTTTCTCTAACTAAAACCGTTATGCGTCGAAATGGTGGTGGAAATAGCTCGTCTGTAAATCGTGGTAAACTTACTGATTTATGCGTGAGTCCAGAAGCGGTAGAAGATATTCGTAACTGGAATGTAGATCAGGTTGACGAAATTACTCGACGTGAGATTTATGTTGCCGAAGACGGTACTTTAAATCGTGTTTTCCAAGTCAATTTACGTGATCTTGATGAACTTGGTGAGGGTCAGGAGTATAATAAATTTTATACTAATACTCTTTCTGCAAGTATTCCAACTGGTGACGTGGAGATTGGTGTGGGTCTCGATCTTTCTAAGGGTGACACTTTTGTGATGCCTGTTCAGGAAGAACTTGAGATTTATGAAGACTCAAATCTGCATCGCCAAAGAATGCAGGGAATCTACGGTTGGCAGACACAAGGATTTGGAGTTCTTGATAACCGGCGTGTAGTTCTTGTTTCAATGTAAAAAATAAAAATATTATCCCCAAGGACAAAATCGGTGCTTTGCTCTTTGGGGATTTTTTTTGGATTTTTTTGGTGTAGATGGATGACAGAACCATAAATATATGGATAGACTACTTACAACATAAATGGAGAATAAAATGCTACTTATGTCGGAAACTTTAGAAAAATATGGTTATTCTTATGACGAACTTAGTTATGGTTCTAAAAAACCAATCATTGTTCAGTGTGATTATTGTAATAAAATTTATGAAACAAATAAAAAACGACGACTTAAAGCAAACGAATTAGTAGATAAAGACGCTTGTATAAATTGTAAATTCAAAAAGCGTGCTGATATAAGTATGTGTAAATATGGAGTAGATAATATATCAAAATTAGAGAGTGTGAAAAATAAAATACGAAACAAAAATCAAGATAGATTGAAATCTGAAGAATATAAACAACAGCACAAGAAAATTATGTTAGAAAAATATGGTGTAGAATCAGCATTTCAAAATAAAGATTTAAAGGAGAAACAAAAGAAAACAATGTTAGAAAGATACGGTGTTGAACATTTTGCTCAAAATAAAGAACGACATAAATTAACTACAAAAAAAATGATTGAAACAAAAATAAAGCGTGGAAAAATCAAACTATATGATGGTAAAACACGACCGACCATTGCTAAAGAACTTGGATTTTCTCGTTCTCATTTTGGTAAAATGGTAAATAAATATGGATATGATAAAGCAAAATTGATGACACATTATGAAACCAGTTTAGAAAAAATGTTTAGAGAATGGGTAGACACTTTAGAAATAGATTATCAAAAGCAATTTCGGGTAGAAAATAAAGTGGCCGACCTATATTTTTCTTCTCATAAAATAATTGTTGAATTGGATGGTTTATATTGGCATTGCGAATTAACCACACCAGATTATCTTTATCATTATAATAAATACGAGTGCTATATTAAAAACGGTTATTATCCATTATTTTTCCGTGAAGATGAACTTACAAATCCAATTAAATTTAAGATAATTCAATCTATGGTTTTGAACAAGTTGGGACGAAGTAAAAAATTAGGAGCAAGGAAATGTGATATTTTAATGTTAGATAATAAAAAAGATATTGAAGAATGTAGAAAATTTGTTAACGAAAACCACTTAATGGGAGTTGGGGCTGGACAATATTTTATACTCAAATACTCTGGACAAATTATGTCTGTATTATGTTTAAAGAGAAAAAAAGAAGATGAATATGAAATTTCACGCTTTTGTTCTCGTCGAGACTATTCTATAACCGGAGCTTTTTCTCGTCTTTTAAATTTTGCTGAAAATCGTGTAAAAATGTCGTCGTTGTCTACTTTTATTGATCGAAGATATGGAAGTGGAAATTATTTACCAAATTTGGGTTTTATAAAAAAGACAAATTATCCAAGTTTTAAATGGACTGATGGGTTGGAGACTTTTCATCGAATGAAATTTCCAAAAAACACTGGCTATGATAAAGGATTGGTAAAATTATGGGATTGTGGACAGGTAAGGTGGACCAAAGAATATGGTGTATAATTTAATATAATATGACGATATAACACTTTTATAGGACTAGAATTATGACCCCTTTTTTTCTCTATAAATATAAGTATGGATTATTTATTTTGTTGTTTTTAACATTATTATTACCTTCTTTTGGTTTTACGCAAGGTATTACTCCATTACCAAGCTTAGATCGTTCTTATCGTGGAGGTGGTACGGTTACGGTAGATATTTCTAATGTGGTTTGGAATATGACGAGTACATATGATTTTTTGGTTCAAGATGATGGAACAACTTTTTTTAGAATTATTGATACTGGTGATATTGAAATTCCTTTAGATGATGCTGAAATTCGATTTGGTACTGGTTCTGATGCTTATATAACTTTTGATGGTGATAGTTTAAATATTGTTGCTAATAATGTTACTGCTACTGATGATTTTAGTATAACTGCTGATACAATGGTAGTAAATTCGGAAGTGGCATACACTCCTTCAAGTGATCAATCTCAAGCTAATGATTCAGCTATTACTGTAACTAAACGAGTTATGAGAGTTGTGGGAGACGGTGGTGCTGTAGTTTTAGACACTTCTCCTTCTGTAAATGATGGTGAATATGATGGACAAGAGGTGGTTATTCAAGGAACTTCAGATGTAAATACAGTTCAGATTACGGATAATACTAATGTTCAATTAGATGAAGACACGGCAGTTACATTAGGTAAGGGTGATACGTTACATTTACTATGGGATTCTGGTGATTCTGATTGGTACGAGTTGGGTCGTTCGGACCCTTAAATACCCCCCCGGCTTTTCCTGGAGCTGAGGGGGTTGGAGCAATAACAGGAGATGGTGATTCATGATAAATAGAATAGTTATATTTATTGTTATGTTATTAGTTCCGACAGTTGCTGTTGCTGGTTGGCGAAATTCATCTTGTACTGTATATCATGTTACGAGTTTATCTGGAGATGGAACAGGAAGTGGTACATTTCGAGATGCTGTTGCTGCTGATGGAGACGATATTGATACACCAAGAATTGTAGTTTTTGATATTGGTGGAATGATTCGGCCGACTAGTAGAATTAGTATTACGCGAAACAATTTGTATATCGCAGGTCAGACTGCACCAGGTGGAATTACGATTGCTGGAGCGGAAGTAAGGATACCTGGTACGTTTCATGCCGATGGAGAGCGGGATGAAGGAGATAATACTTATCACGATATTTGTATTCGTCATGTTCGGTTCTATTGTAATCACCTCGATACATCTTCTCAGCGGGGTAGTCTCCGCAGTTTTTCAGCAATCAACGCAGACCGGTTGATTCTTGACCATTGTTCGTTTATGGGGTCGTCGGATGAGTCGCCTGGATTCTATCTCTGCGACGACGTTACGCTGAGTCATTGTGTCATCTTCGATCCGGCTCTTTGTGGTCAGGGCGGGGGATACCATGACGAGGGCAATCACCACTTTGGTCCTCTGTTCTCGTATTCCGACTTTGGCCAGTATGACGTACATCATTGCCTGCTCGCCAACGTCTACTACAGGATGCCTAATATCGCGGTGCCTGATGGTTTGGGCTGCGAAATGATTAACAACGTGTTCTTCAACTGGGAGGCACTTGGTCCTTGGGTGATGTGTAATCATGCTGAGGCTTATTGCAACTACGAAGGCAACTCGATGATTGCTGGGGCCAGTAGTGTTGCCGCAGGCAAGAAGAAGTTCATGTTCTCGCCAGACGGATCGTATGATCTTTTACTTTATCGTAATGATAATGATTATCATATCGACGGGAGCTGGGAGGATTGGACTGCTACACACAGTGTTGATATGTATGATCCCGATGGTGATAAAAATGAACAGGAATCGCGATGGACAAGTCCAACATTATGGCCTATTACAAGATCTGCTAGAGCAACTGCTTATACGAACGTACTAGCAAATGCTGGGGCTTGGCCGAGAGATGCGGCTGTGCGAAAATTGGTTGCTGATGTAGCTAATCTTCAATCTGGTGGTTCAATGGGATTAAAGTATCCAATTGAACATTTTTCGAGTGATAGTGATGGGCCAACTGCTGCTGCCAATGACGATGATCGTGATGGAATGAACGATACTTGGGAAGACGAAAATGGGTACGATAAAACCGATGCAACTGATTTTAAAGAATTTGTTACTAGTGGTGAGTATGATGGTTTTATGGCAATCGAGTGGTATCTTGAGACGCTGCACGATGCGAAAGAGGCGGTTGATGGTACGCTGCGTACCCTGACGCTTTCCAAGACCGGAACCGGGGCCATCTGTCCATCATATGGTCGCATTACCCAGGATGGTCTATTCGCCTGGGGTGGACGCGACATGGGGCAGTGGTATGGGCAGATTGATCTCGTCACCAACTCTCCCTACAGTTACAACGATGGCTCGATTGTTGTGTTACGGGCACGTCCGACTCGCAAGCCGGGTTACGATGATAGTGTTGCTGGTACGGTCTTTAGCAAATGGGACTGTGACGGCGAGGACATAGATGAACAGACCGCACCTCACATCGAATTCCCGATTGGAAAAGATCTGACAATTGATGCCGTTTTTACCAACGCTACTCAACGAACTATTACTACGACTGTTGATGGGACTGGGACTGTATGGGGTGGTGGTGATTATGATGATGGTGAAGTGGTAACACTTATTGCTTATAGTACTGGTGGTACACACGACTTTAAACAATGGAACCAAACGGCTGGAGATGCTCATGCAATGGATGGGCATGACGGACCAATTCTTCAATTTCATGCAGATGGTGATTATACGTGGGAAGCCGAATTTGAGGCAGGTTCGGCCGATGACGTGTTGATCGACGACTTTGACGACCAAGACCTAAGCGATACGGAATGGGGTAGTTTGACATGGATTCTTGGAGGTGTGCCTGGTGCATTTGGGGCTTCTTCCGGTTTAGAGCATTATGACTTCGGCGGCGGTGACTATGGCATTCGATACTATCAGCAGTCAGGCGGGATTGCCAATCTGATCCTGCGAAGGGACACGGCCGAACCTCCGAACGGACTTGGGGTAGACCCATACTACGAGATTCCCGATGGCACGGTCGCCTTGGCATTTGACATCCACAACAAAGATGACGGGGCCGATGTGGCTAAGCTCGATCCCCAGTTGTCGCCATATGGTAGAAGTTGTCCGTTTGAATATGCAGACAGATTTTATGTGGCATGGAAAGTCGGCGATAGTAGTTGGGGTTGGGACGACCGCGAGGACAATCGGTTTTGGCACCACTTCAGCGACAGATGGAGGGTGCCAGAGATTGCAGTAGACGCCAGCCATACTGTGGTGATCCCGCTGATTTTCTTAAATGGGCACACTTACGATACCGATCATCAGGTCACAGATCAATCCAAGTTTGGCGTATTCTGGGCGGAGTATTTTCTGCATGCCCGCGTTTGGGATGATGCCTGGGTAGTCATGGATGATATTCGGTGGTTGCGGGCTGATACGGCCGCGTTGAGTTGGTCGGACGTGACGCCCGTTGCTCACGCGGGAGCTGACCAGACCACAAAGGACTTTGATTCATCCGGCGGTGAGACTATTCTTTTGGATGGCACGAAGTCGATTTGCCCAGATGGCGAGATGATTGCTGAGGCAAACTACGATTGGAGTTGGACGGACGAAGGTGGGGAGAAGACAGCGGAAGGACCAACTGCACTGGTGACAATTGAGGAAGATGACGGTGACACGGTAACTGTTACTCTTACAATTACGGATGGAGATAACGATACGGATACAGATACCGTAGATATTACAATAGCGGCTCCGCCATAATGATAAGATATATTATGAGAAAAAAACAGCAGTTTTGTTATTATATGGTATTTAACAATTTATGCTGTTTGTGGTATAGCCCATTTATTTCCATCTGTATTCATACAAATCAAGTTTGCACCATATCCAGATGTTAGCACTAAGTTTCCAGCTCCGACATCTAAATTAGCACTATCATTTAATGTACAACTTCCGCTAAAAGCTACTAAACGAACTTGTTGTCCACGCCAACCATTAGTAAGAGTATTAATACTACCACTACCAGTTAAATATATTAAATAATTTGGACCCATAGCAGTTTTTACAGACACGGTTGATGATATTGGAATTTTAATACCGTCGCTATAAAGATAATTTTGATATCTTAATTTACTAGCATCGAAAATGTGTGGATTAATGTATGTTGTATACGAACCAGAATTTATAACATCTTGTATTGGTCTTGGATAATAGACCCACCAATTTTCTGCCAAATTAGCACCGTCTGTTTTTGCATATATGGATTCTACATAAGTGTAGAGACAATTAGTATCAATAGAAACAAAACACTCATAAAAATTTCGACCTCTTACATTTTTAACAGAACAAGCATTGCAATCTATTAATTCGACACATCTTCTTGGTGCTCGTCTTTTTACTGCACTGATAGCATATAATCTGGCTGTACCACCATTATCACCACCTGGATCTTCGTTTAATGTTACAACACCACCAGTAACACCAGATATAGTATAAATTCCTGGTGTAACACCAGTAGCAATACTATCCCAAAGATAGACTTCGTCTCCATTTTCTAACATAGTAGATGCCCAACTAGATCCAACATCTTGCACTGTTTGATCAATTTGGTCTACTTTTAGGCTTGGTTTAGAGGCTGCTGTACCTATCGTAATTGTTGTACTTACGTTTTCTATTGAACAATTTTCTGCTTTTTCCATACGTATAAATGTATCAGCCAATGTTAATACGTCCGCTTCTTCATATCGTATGTCACGCAAAGTTACGTTGTCTCCATGTATAATAGATAGTGGATAATAATTTGTTGTTAAACCAGAAGAATTAAAATTAACTTCTTCAAAATGTAAGCTGTTTACACTCATTGAATCGCAATTGAAATATGTTCCACATCGTAAATCGTATTTAGGATCAGAAGCTAAATCAATGTCTAAAGTATGTGTTGAAGATTCACCAGTAATAGTTTCATTTTCATCAAAATCACCACTACCGCTTGGATGATGTACAACAATTTGGGTACTGGCAGGATGAGCACTCCATCCTAGAAAGATACCCGCATTACCACTATTTCCAGAAAGTTTTTCTAATGGCCAAAAAGTGGTTTGAAAAGCACTTTCACTCCAATTATCAACATTATAACTTTTAATAACAGGTACTTGTGTTGCAGATTTACCAAATACAGATAATTGTTCAGTTTTACAACCATTTGCTCGTAAAAACATTGTTCCCATACCGTTAGCGTTTGAAATATTAATGTGTTTATAGTTACCAAACCATGCATCATTAGCTATTAAACCACAAAATTTAGAATTATGTATATAAACTCGATATAACATTCCTTTATTTAAACGATTGGTATATATTCCAGCAATTTTACCATTACAATTTAACATAATATTGGATAACACACGACCAACATATTCGGCGTCTGGAGAAAAGTTTATAAAAAACGTGTTCATATGTGGTTGATCGGCTCCACCCCAATTTAACCACACATTGCCTTCACCACGTAATGTACAACCTGTTTTTTGATTTGGTCTCCAGTGTCCATTACTTTGTGAATATCCAATGTATAAAGGTGAGCCTATAGCATATTGTCCTGCTGATAATATTATTTCTGGAGAAAAGAATCCTTCATTGGCTCCCCAATCATAAATAGACGATTGAGCCTCGTTAATAGCTGCTTGAATTTCAATATGATCATTTACATTGTCACAAACATAATCAGCACCACATTTAATACGATCACTAGCATTATTAGCTGCAATATAAATTTGACCAGTTTTTTGTTTTGTTGATTTTAAACCCATTTTATACCTCTATTAACCATGTTCCTTCTTGTGATAATGTATACCAACAACCGGTTGTAGCAGCAAATAAAGTGATAATAGATCCTATTCCAGTAGAACTGATATATCCACCTTTAATACCAGAAATGGTTCCTACCCATATATGATCTACATCATTAGCTGTAACTTTTAAACCGTGTGTTGTATTAACAATAAAAGACATTTCTACTCCACCAGATGCTACTGGTAAATTAAATAAAACATGTTCAATAGCATTATTAGTATTAAACATATAATTTTGATGAGTATAATTTAATGCATGTGTTCCAGATGCTATACCAGAAATTGGAATTGAATGCATAGAACCCGTACTGGCAAGATGATCACCAATTAATTGAAAATTATCAGTTAAAGCTTGACCACCATCTCCTTCTAATGGTTCTGGACGAACAATTTTTATACCAGTATGATTATATGTAACTAATATAACACTCATTATGTTGATATACTCCAATGACCTAATGATTTTCTTACTATCCAAGTGGTGGTATCTATAGCAACCAATCTAATAACAGACCCTTTATTAGATGATTCTATATATCCATTACTATTACTTACTATTGTACCACTTCTAATTATGCTATTATTAGTAGCTGTTGCTCGTAATGTTTGACTATTTTTTTCAACTAAAAAAATAAATTCGTCTCCTATTACGGGTGTTGGTAAATTTAAATTAATAGATGTTGTAGCATTTCGATTGGAAAATATTTGTTGGCGTTGATTACTAACTAAATTAGTATTGTTTGCTAATACATGCGTTTTTCTATAATGTGGATTATTAGTTGTAACCATATGATCGGCTATTAAAATAAAATTATCATTTAATGCCATGCCAACATCGGTAGTTGTTCTACCACGAACATATTTAATACCACTATTATTATATCTATCCAAAGTCGGTTCATCGATAGATCTAAAACTTTGTAGAGGATAAAAAAGTATGTGTGGATTTGTGGAGTGTTGAATTATTTCAGATTGTGATAATGTACGATTATATATAGCTAAAAACAATAAACCACCATTTAAACAATAAGAAGCATTATTACCATGTTTACCTATTTTCCAACTTTCAGTAGAAGTGGCCACGCTTTTTGTTTTGGTTTTTATACCATATTGTTTTCCATCTCGATAAAAAACTACACGATTATTAGAATTAATTGTTACACCAATACATATCCATTTATTAGTTGTATAATTTAAACATACATTTGAAGATCTTAAATCGTCAGCCGCACTACCATCACCTAAGATTAATTTTAAATTGGCTGGGGTGGCTGTTGATAAATTTAATCTATGTGTAGCGGCTGTAGCACCCTGGCTATTACTTATAATGCCATAATTACTGGCAAATGTATTCCATTTTATCCAAGCAACAATACTAAGATTAAAATTACCTACAGCTAAAGTGTCTAAAATAGGAAATTGGTCTAAATCAATCCAACCATTAGAATTTGGTATATTAATAAAAGGACCATATTGATGAGTATTCCAATTAATTCCAGTAGAACCTTTTTCTATGCCGTGGTTATCATATCCAGAATAGTCTCGAATGAATTTATGAGTATTGCATAAAAACGGAGCATAACATGCTACTAAACCTTTCCATAAATTAGATTTTGGATAATGATAGGTTGTTAACATTATACATTATATGCTAAATGGTGTAGATTTTTGGCCAGAAGCACTATTAAATACTATTGCTGTTACGAAATCGGCGTCTTTTTGTATGTCAGATTCAGCTTTGTCGTTTGGCCATGTTGTTCCAGCATCGATTGAGTGTTCTATATATAATTCTACGGTTCCGTTAGCAGTACCACTAGTATGTGTTACATCAAAAATTCCGTGTAGACCTAAATCTACTTCAGATGAATTATCTTGAGACGATCCTTTTTCAGATCCACTAATTGCTAAAATGTCACCACCACCAAACGTATTTAATGCTCCAGTTATAGCGGTTCCATAAACTAGTTGACCATTACTATTAAATCTCCAAGGCATGTAGCTTACACCTATAGAACATCCTGTATTACGATGCATATCTACGCCACTATTATTAAAAGCTATAAAACGAAAAGTTTGTGGTAACATTTTAATTTCCTATAATCGAGTAGTAGAACCATAATTTGTTCGACTTCTATTATTTTCTGTAATTCCAGACAAATTAGTTGGATCAAAGTCGTTAGAAACAAACGGTGACATAACGGCTTTAACAATTTCAGCATTACCAAATATCCACGATTGTTTTAATTGTTCATAAGCAGCACACGGACCTCTTTCTAATAAAGTATTAAATCCATCTAAATGTTTCAAAGTGTCAAGCTGTGTTGGTCCACATTTTGCTTTAATTCCAGCTAAAAGTGCTTTTGAACGATACGTACTCCAGTCCGTAAGACATGCGGCTTTTAAACAAGTAAAATTAACAAATGCATCGTCATCAAGTGATACTGGATCTGGAGAAATTGTAGGAGGAGCAAAAGTAATAGTATATGTATTAGCAAAATCCATTTCAAGGTCAACATATTGTGCAGCAACTACAAGAATTTGTTCTAAGCGTCGATCAGAATATGTAGGAGTAGTTCCTAAATCACTAATTAAAACTCGTAAAATTTCAATCATAGAGTCTTTCCAAGCCATTGTTTTCTCCTAAGTGTCGCTTACTTGTAATAAACCGTCGCCTTCTAATATTTGACTATTACTTGTAACTATTAAAATCTCAATTCTATAAACTCGTCCGTGTGTACCACCAGCGATATTAAAAGTAACGGTTTGTGATGATATTGATTCTCCACTAATAGTTAGATTTCCTGTGCCACCACCGCGATATTCGTTTGTAATACTAGTAATACTTGAAATTGTTTCTCCGGTAGACATTTTTCCACCAAAATTCATGGAAAAAGATTTGGTTTCACTAGGTTGTTTTTCTAAAATTCTTGGAGCGGTTTCAGACATTATATTGTTGATCCACTAACTGTTAATGTATATGTTGATTTTGTAGCAGCCGTTCCAGCAGCTAATGTTAGTTTAAGCCATACACCAATAGCTTCTTCAGTATCTAAATCAGTATCATTATTTAAGCTTTTAGTATTACTATCAAATGTTGGACTTCCTTGCATGCCGCTTGCTGCCGGAGCTGTTCGACGATTTGTACTTGTAGTACTTCCGTCTACATTAGCATCTAAATCAAAAGTAATATATCCAGTTGGATCTGCATTTTCACTAATTTGTGCTGATAATAGAGCATTAGTAGCATTATTATTTTTAATAAACACTTTTTCATAATAATCGCGGCTACTACCACCAGATGCTTCTGCTGACACATTATAAAATGGACGACGTACTGTTGTTACACCTGTTTCAATATCAACTAAAGTTGTATTTGTATCAGTATCTAAAACACGAACTGTTCCTGTAGGTGATCCGCTTGTAACTACACATTTTAATATTCTTTCAAAAGTAGAATTGCCATTTTTTTGTACTTTATTTGCTAAAAGTTCAATATCTTCACTGATAATTGAACCAGCAGAATTTCTTCCCGTCACTCTTATATTTCCAGTGTCAGCAGTACCAAATCCGCTTACAGAAATTGCACCTGGACCAGGATCGTTTGCGATTGTTGAACTATCAAATATTACCCGAGTAGTTGTATCAATAGTTCCACCTTGAGTACCACTATCGGATTCTTGCATATTAGCACTGCCATATACTACAATATCGCTTGATGTAACTGACATTTATTTTTTTCCTCTATAATTAATTTTATGGATCATATGATATATTAGTACGATTTCCATCATTATCTACTGTAATAGTGATTCGATCTGTACTTCCATCTAAACCTTTAAATGTTTCTGTACTTGTACCAGCTCCAGATGGAATTTTTCCAGCAATTACAGCACCCAAATATCTTAAAGTTTGTCTAACTGTTTTTGTATCAATAGTTCCTGCTAAATCTAATAATGCCGTTCCAACATCGTTTTTTTCTTCTGGAGTTAAATTTACAATTCCAGTACCGTCCCAATTTATATTAGATTGACCAATTGGAGGAAAATCTCCTTCTCCCAAATTTGTTCCAGTTTGATTAAGCATATATGCTTGATATTTACCAGCTTTAACTGTAGGTACTGTAAAACTGTATATTGCTGTATTACCAATTTCTGAACCAGTAATAGCATATTTTGACACATTTCCTACTGAATAACTTTCAAAACTTGTACTATCTGTATTATACCAATTTGTATTTTCATCTAAAACAACTATTACTAAATTTAGTCCAGTTGTTAATACTCCTGTTAATTTATTTCCCATTTTTTCTGCTTATTTGTATTGTAAGTTGTAATATTATACACCGAAATTGTTTATTCAAGTATCCAAGTTGTAGGATGGTTTGACAATGTCCATTGTGTTGGTTGAGTGTTTAAAGTCCATTTACTTGAATTAGGTAATTTTGGTACGACATTAATTTCATAAACTAAGATTTCATTAAAAGTGGTTGGTGGTATAGTGACTGATTTTAGTTCTATATTTAATTGTTTATTTTCTTTAATAATATTTTTAAAACTAGTTGGTAAAACTTTATTTTGTTCGATTATTTGTGGAAAAGAAAATGTAAAATTGTGTGTAGATAATGATGCTAGTTCTTGTATAAAAGAAAGATTATGTATTTTTGATGTAGATAATATTTCTATCCAAGAATAATTTAAAATTGTTGTTTTGAGCAAGGTACATAACCAAGATAAATTATAAATTTTTGATGTTGATAGGGTTTTAGTAAATGATATTGGTAATATATTTAAAGATGATAAAGTTTGTGTCCAAGAAAAATTTTTAATTTTATTAATCGATATAGTATTAATAAGATCCAAATTAAGTTGTTTGTTTAATGTTGGTAATGGTGTAGATATTCCACGAAGAGTTTTTGTTCTAAAAGTTAGTGGTTTGAATGTTGTTGGAGCAAAAGTAAGTTTGTTTTGTCCTATACCATATATTATATTTTGTAGATTTTCAATATTAGATGTTTTGTTTGATATTAAGTTAGAATACCAACTTACATTAGGAACTTTATTTTCTGATAATGTAGATGACCAACAAACATTATAAATATGTGATTTTGAAACCGGAGTTGATGAAGTACCACCACACAAATTAATTGGTCGAGAAGGATAAATTATAGGTGGATGATCGGCTGTTGATGGAGTGTTATAGGGAGTCATATTATAACCACCTATTATATCATGGTCTCCATCATTTTTATCATAAATTCTACCTAATGGCCAATATCCAACTAGACCTTGTCGAAAAAATAATGGTGAATAACCAGCAGCTAATGCTGGAACGGCTAATCTTTCAAATTCATCTGCTTTATCTGATGCTGTATTACCTGGCCAATTACTTAAGTTCCAAATTGCTGTTTCTGCAACACGACCAGAAAAATAATATGATACACCTCCATTCCAACGAGAAGCTCCTATTGTTGTATTATCTAAACCACCTGGTGTTTTATCTGTATTGTTTGTTCCTTTTGATCCACCATTTAATAAAACGCGACGATCAGTACCAGAAACAAATAATCCAATAGCATGGTGCCACTTGTTTGTTGTATATGCAATACTAGAATCTGCTGCTCCTGCTCCTGCTGCTTCCCATGTCCAAGCTCGAACGGGATCGTTTGTTACACCGCCCATTATAGAAAGAGAGTGAACATTAGTCCATGAAGCATCTCCAATACTAAGAATTGTTTGACTAACTATTAAAGTATCAGTATAAAACCAGCCACATAATACAAACGGTGGTGATGATATTACAGCAGCATTATGATGTAAATATTCGTTACTACTATCATTAAATAGTCGTGCCATATTTAAGTTTTATCCATCGTCTTGAATTTCTAAACAACTAATAAAAAGGTCGCCAGACGCAGTATCTCCTGGAGAATCGGTATCTCGTCGAAGACCAAATCTTACCAAATCTCCAACAGCCATACTATCGTTGTTATTTAAATCAATTTCTAAAGTTAAAGGATTAGTACCATCACTACTTAAATCTTTAATTCCACTATTAACAGAATCCCAAGAAGTAGCAATATTCATATTTAAAGTATCAGAATTGGGAGTTTTGGATTCTACAAACACATCTAAAACAACTCCATTACCATCGTTTTTATATTCACTGTATAGATATATTACAGCCTTTGGTCCGCTTCCAGTATATTGAGTGGGTACAGCTACCTCTGGAGTAAGAGCTGCTTCTTCATTTGTAGCATCAAATGCTAATGCTGGTCGTCCACTATGAGATACGAAATTTGCTCCAGCGTCTTCATTTACTAATTGTTCATTTATATCTGGAATAAAACTTGAGGCTGGAAATTCTAATATTGTAGCCATTTAAAGTTCATTTTCCTTATTTTATTGTGGTGTATAATCTATATATATTATACACTATGGAGATGTATGGTGACTAATCCTTTTTCTGGAATAATTACGTCGGACTTAAAAGCTTTATTTACTAATGCTATTGATGCTTTATTGGAAGACGATGCCTGCATGATAAAATGTAAATTAATTTACGGAGATACAAAATGGTCTAATTGTTGTAATTGTATTTTTGACGCTACTAAAAATCGTTCATCAAATAAATATAAATCCGGTGGGCCGACTCCTTTTTATCATGGTGTGTGTCCACATTGTAAGGGAGTTGGTAGAGTGGCTACAGAATCTACAGAAGATATTTATTTATTACCTTTATGGAATTATCGAGATTGGATTACGTGGGCTGGGTCGGCGGAAAAAAGTCGTTATCCAGAAGGTTCTGTACAAACAATGAGTAAAATGAATACTTTAGCACAATTATCGAGAGCAAAAGAAGTAATAATTAACACGGATATTACACATTATGAGCACCACAAATTTACACGAGCAGGAAAACCAACACCAATTGGATTTGGAAATGATGCTTATATTTTTACTATGTGGGAACATTTAAAATAATGTCAGAAGTTACAGCAGCACAATTAGAAATTAAATTTAATGTAAAGTCGATGAAAAATTCGGTTATTTTGAAGATGTTGGCTCAAAAAATTAAACCAAAATTAGATACAATTGCTTATAAATTGTCTGAAGAAATTAAAACTCAATTTAAACATTTAATTTTTACTCATCCAGTAATTACAGCAATAATGAATGATAGATTGGGTGGTGAAGTGGGCGTGGATTATGCTGAAAGTAGAATGGATTATATTATTCACGTTTGGACTAATGGTTTAAAATTAACTACAAAATCCGTAACGACCGGACATAATGAATTAAGAGGTGGTTTTACACTTCAAATGGTTCGTTCAAATTATGATGAAGTTTTAACTATTCGAGATGCTATAATTAAAGAAAGAACGGTGAGACCTTTACCATGGTTACAATGGTTATTGACTGAAGGAGATAGGGCTGTTGTTCAAAATTATGATTTTGTTTTACAACATGGAACCGGTCGAACTGGATGGGGGCATATGAGAAAAAATTGGAATCGTAAACAGTGGAGCGTTCCTACAAACGCGGCTGGTACGTCTGACAATAATTTTGTGACTGATGTTATTTCTGTTCTCCATAAAGATTTATATAAAATGATAAAACAGGAATTCAAACGAGTGTTTTAATGGCTACGAGCTACGATTATACTGAATTTCAAGGAGTTACGAATTTTGGTGAGACCCAACTTTTAACAGAATTGGAAAATAATTTAAAAGCATATTTAGATTGGTCTTTTTTGAGAATTGGTGCTTGGACTAATGTAAATATTTCTTCGACTGGTGGATTGGATTTATATGGTGGTTCGCCAGAGACTCTAAGGTGGGTTGATAATCCAGCTTATGCTGATGGACAGGTTTGGCAAGGATTTCGTAAAGACTGGATTTATGAAACTGGAGTTAATTTTTCTTATAGTGGGCAAGATTATGACCCAATTAATGTGATGACTTCTGGTGTGGAAATTAATGGTACTTTTCAAACAACTGGTTTTTTTGTAAATTATCCACAAGGTCAAATAGTTTTTAATGATAGAATTCCTACTGGAAGTACTGTAAAAGCACAATTTAGTTATCGAAATGTACAAGTAAATATTGCTGATGATGTGCCGTGGTGGAAAGAAATTCAATTACAATCATGGAGATCTGATGATATTCATTTTACTCAAGACCATCGTACTGGAGATTGGTCTTTAGGAGGACATCATAGAATTCAATTGCCGACTATTGTGATTGAAGCTGTTCCACGAGGTAGGTCGTTGGGTTATGAATTAGGAAATTCGGCTTTAACTGTTGAACAAGATGTTTTATGTCATATTTTGGCTGATAGTCGTGAAATGAGAAATAAATTAGTAAGTATTTTAGAAACTCAAAACGAACATACAATTTGGCTTTGGGATAGTGATGCCGTAGCTGCTGCTGAAATTACACCATTGGATTATCGTGGTGAAAGAGTACATACAAATGTTTATCCAGATATTGTTGCAGATTCCACTTATCGGTGGAAAAAATGTAGATTAAAAAATATTATGGTATCAGAAGTTGGAGTAATTAATCCACTTTTATATGAAGGAACTGTAAGAATCACTTGTGAAGTGGTTTTTGGAACAATTTAGCAAAATGGTGTATAAATTAATGGTGAATTTAGGAGAATATCTAAATGGCTAATGATAGAATATGGTACGCCGTTCAACAAGTTGGAATGAAGGCTTTGAACGGCGATAGTTATACTGCTGCTCACGGTGTCCAAAGTTTTGGAATGACTACAAATTTTAATTTAGATCAAGTATTCGAATTAGGACAACAGGAAATTTATGAAAATATTGAAGAAATTCCAGATGTTGAAATTACAATGAGTAAAGTTTTGGATGGTTATCCGTTACTTTACCATTTAGCAACTAAAGGTGCTGCTACTACCGCTCCTACTTTAGCGGGTCGTCAAAATACAAAAACTTTTGTTGCTGCTGCAATTTTTCCTGACACAAATACATCGTGCGACGGTGTTGCAGATTCAATCGTAGAATGTTCTGGAATGCGAATTGGTAGTGTGGGATATAATTTTCCAGTTGATGGCAATTTTTCTGAAGACGTAACTCTTGTTGGAAATGATAAAATTTGGAAGGGTGATTCGAACATTTTACATACCGCTACACAAACTCGTCGAAATGCTATTAGTTTTGATGGTGCTTTTGGTAGTGAAGATTCACCTCTTGCACCTAATGTTGGAGTTAATCGTAGGCAAGATTTAATTTTTGGTGCTGGTAATGGTGAAGCAGATACAAACGGTTCATTAGATGATCCAGATGTAACGGTTTTACCACAAGAGGTTTATGGTATCACAAGTAGTGGTACTAATGAAAAAACTAATGATGTTTATGGTGCTCACGTTTCTAACATTTCTGTTTCAGTGGATTTTGGTCGTGAACAAATTAATGAATTGGGTCGTCGTGCTCCTTATCACCGATTCGTAAACTTTCCTGTAGAAGTAACAACTGAAATTGAAGTAGTTTCAAGTAGTGGTGATATGGTATCAGCAACAGAAGATGGTATTTTGACTGTTGGTGCTGGTGGATGTTTAGATGCTGGTAATTTGAGCCACAGAACAATTCGTATTGCTGTTTGTGAAGGAACTCGAATTTATCTTGGACGAAAAAATAAATTGTCTTCAGTGAATTATGGTGGTGGTGATGCTGGAGGAGGAAGTGTTTCTGTATCTTATACCTATACAACTTATAGTGATTTTACAGTGATGCATTCTGGTGATCCACATGCTAATGGTTCAACGTGGTGGGCAAATCGTGAAACTAATACTTACTTAGTTGAAGATTAGTTTATATATAAATTAGGATTTTTTAGGAGAAAAAAATGGACGAAACACAGGAACTTTATGCTCTAATTGGACGATTATATACCGAAAATTATCGTTTAAGAATGGTTTTGAAACAGTCTCAGGACCATATTAACAAACAAAACGAAGAATTGGAAAAGTCGAGAAGTACGATTAAGGATTTTCATCAAAGGGTTGTGGTAGAGGATCATGCAGGACCAACAAACCTTAATTCCAAGTCTAATAAATAGAATTATGTCTGGTCAATATTATTTGACTAGGTGTGGTTCTAAATATCTTATTAAACAACCCCCTCCTGCTTTACGAGCAAAAGCTCAGGTTTATTACGAAGAAATTTTGGATAAAAATAGGTTTTCAAATTGGATTACTCAACCACAGTGTCTTGCTAAATTAATTAATATGGGTGTTTTATCACCTACATATTCACAAGAATTATCCAACCTTAATAAAACTTTAGACAATCTTAAGCTCGATTTGTATCATAGTGGTTTTAATGAAAAAAAAATGAAAAATTTAAAAAGATTAATTGGTCAAACTAAAAATAAACTTGAACGACTTTATAGTAATATGTCTTTATTAAGACCATTTACTTTAGAAGGCTATGCTTCTTTGTGTAGGCAGGAATTTTTGTGGTTAAATAGTGTTTACACATTAGACGACAGGCTTGTTTTTAATTCTTTAAATGTAGATTCAGCATTGGCTTATCGTATTTTTTCTTCTATTGCAGACCATACATTATCTATGGAACAATATCGTACAATTGCTAAACATCCAGAGTGGTATAATTATTGGAAAATTGTTCAAATGAATTCAACTTTTCCCCTCTGTAAAGATTTAACAGAAGAACAAATTTATTTATTGAATTTTAGTAAAATGTATGATAGTGTTTATGAAAGTTATGATTGTCCATCAAGCGAAATAATTCAAGATGATGACATGTTAGATGGTTGGTTTGTTGAACAATCACGTAAGCGAGAAAAAGAAAAACGAGAAAGTATGGCTTCAAAATTAAGTGCAAAACATAGTAATGCTGATGAAATTTTTGTTGTAGCAAATTCTGAGCAGGATCGTCAAAGAATTGCTGCTATGAACAGTGCTGCTGCTAGAGCAACTAAACAAGAGAGAACTAGGTTATTAAAACAAAAAGGTGAAGCTAAGGATTCTGAATTATTACGAAACAAATTAAAGAGGAAAAATACATATGGACGACCATGAAACTTTACAAAGACGATATAATGCTTATAAAAAATTACAAGAAGATAGATATCTTGAAAGTTGTAAAAAGCGTCTGACTACTCTTATACAGAAAAAAATTCAAACAACAATGATTGGTGCTTTAGCAGAATTTGAACAATTGTTTGGATATTTATGGGGTATGGGTAAGGATGATATTGATTTAGACGAGGATGAATTGAATTTTCGTCGTCAATGGGATAAGGCGAGAACAGAAATTTTAAACAATGGAAATAGTCAAATACGAGCATGTGTAGAAGAAATTGCTCAATATACTATTAAATGGAACCGTTATCATACTGAATTTATTGTAAAACCTAAAGAAATGAAAGATAAAGAGGAAAAAAATGGATAACACAAAAGAACAGAAATTTGAGGAATTTAAAATTACTCTGGATGATAAAGAAGTGGAATTTCGAGTCAATCGACCAAGTTTGGCTGACCAACGAGAAGCAAATAAGGTTCGTAATAGAACTTTTACTGAAATGTTAAAATCTGGTGCTCCATTACGCCGTGAGTTACAAAATGAGTTAAAAAAGAGAGGAACTTGGAATGATGTTGTAGATAAACAATTGAACGAATTAATTGAAAAAATAAATAATGGTGAAAAAAGATTGGCTCAGGGTGGATTTGATTTAGACGATGCTAAAGAACTTGCTTTACAAATGCGACGTTGGAGGCGTCAACAACGAGAATTGTTATTTGAGTTAAGTGAGCTTACAGACGCTACTGTTGAGGGGCAATCTGATAATATGGCGTTTAATTATCTTGTTTCAGTATGTACGGTGTATAATATAGATGGAAAATGGAAAAAATATTTTAAAGATTTAGATGATTATTTGGAAAAAATTACGACAGAAGTTGCTTTTACATCAGCAAGTAAGTTAGCAGTTTTAACACAGCAAATTAGTTATGAGACAGATGCAGATTTAGCAGAAAATAAATTTTTGGTAGATTTTGATTTTGCTGATGAAAATTTAAGATTGGTAAACGAGGATGGAAAATTGGTTGATGAAAATGGTAGTTTGGTTGATGAATTTGGTAGGTTGATAGATGAAGAAGGTAATTTAGTGGACGACGAAAAAACACCAATAACTGAAAGTGGAGATTTTAAGGTTGAAAATAAGGGATTTTTGAAAGGCGGAAAAGTTGTGTTTGGAAAATCTCATAAAGAAAAAGTAGAAAAAGTAGAAAAAACCAAAAAAGAAAAAGATTAATAAACGGATAGGCGTGTTCGGATAGTGTTATTTTTATAATAATTTTACGGACACGCTATATTTATATATTTTTTTTTCTCAATAAAAATTTAAGATAAAATGGCTGAAGCATTTCAATTAACGGCACAGGTGGTTCTTAAAGGACCAGATGTAAATAAATTAAAGGGAGATTTGGAAAGAAAACTTAAAGGTAAGTTGGTATATCCTATTCGATTTAAATTGCCCGCCGCTGCTGATTTGAGAAAAGCTATAAAAAAGAAGTTGGGTTCTCTTCAGTATAATGTTCGACTAACCTTTCCTAAAAATGTAAAAACAGATGTTGATGCTGTTACCGGCAGTTTTGAAAAATTAACAAAGCAAATTAGTAATACTGCTTTGACTAAAGACAAGTTTATAAATAACTTAAAGACTCTTCAGAAGAATCTTAATTTAACTGTTCGTCAACAACAAAAAGCTACGACATCTACGCAGAAAAACGCAAAATCTATGAAGGAGGGTGAAAAGGCCGCTCAAAGTTTTGCTCATGGCATTTTTCTTGCAGGTTCTCGTTATGCGAAATTCGTAATTGCTACTGGTGGTGCTGTTATTGCATTACGAGAATTAAAGGAGGGGTTGTCTCAAGCAGTAGAATTTGAAAGATCATTATTAAGAGTTGCTCAAGTTGGTGGGGTTTCACTAAAAACTATTCGTGGATTAGGAAGTGAAATTCGTGACGTTGCTATTCAATATGGTGTGGCTGGTCAAGAATTAGCTGAAATTGGTTTGATTTTAAAACAATCTGGTTTTTCAATGGAAAAGGTTGGTCAGCTTCTTCCTGTTTTTGCTAAGGCTAAATTGTCTCCAACTATTTCAAATCTACAAGACGTAGCTAATGCTGTTATTTTGTTACAAAGATTTGGTCAGACAGATGTGGGTGAATTAGAGCGAAGTTTGTCTGCAATTAACACTATTGCTGGACAGTTTCCGGTTGAAGCTCAAGACCTGATTACTGGACTATCTCGTGCTGGTGGTGCATTTTTAAACACGAGTGATAGGGTGAGAGAACTTTTATCTCTACTTGGAACTCTTCGGGCCACTACTCGTGAAAGTGCTCAGGCTTTGGGTGTTTCTTTACGTACTGTTATTACTCGACTACAAAGATTAAGGTCTATTCAAACCGCTCGTAAGTTAGGTGTGGAATTTGTTGAAGGTGGGCAATTTGTTGGTGTTTTTGAAGCGTTTAAACGGTTGTCAGAAGCTCAGAAGCGTTTTCAAGGTCGTGGACAGAATCTTTTCTTTACTCAACAATTAGAGCAAATTGTAGGTTTAAGACAAGTTTCTCGAATGTCATCGCTTATTCAAAATATGGCGATGGCTCAAGAAATGTTAATTGCTTCACAAAAAGAAGGTAATACTCTTGCTAAAGATGCTGCGACTGCTCAAGAGGCTTTAGCTGTTCAATTAACAAAGGTTCGTGAACGGTTGTCGAAGGTTTTTGATGAATTTTTGGCTAGTGATAGGGTGAGAGAATTCACACGAAGTATTATTGATGGTGGTAATGCTTTAATTAGTTTTGTTTCTAAGTTAGATAATGTTGCTGGTAGTTTAGCTGATGTTGCTCCACTATTGGCTGTTTTGTTTGCTAGTAATAGATTAGGTGGATTTATTCAGGCTGGTAAATTGCCTGGTGGTAAGTTACCAAGTGCTTCTGCAAATTGGGCTGGAGTTGGTGGTAAAACTGGATTTTTTAAAAATACAGTTAAAACTTTTGGTCCTCGTGTAGACACTCCTCGTAATTTGAGACTTTCACAGCCTTTGATGGGTCATATGGGTATGAGTTTTGTAAATCAACCTCGTATTTTACAACGTCGTTTTACACCTTGGCGTGGTATAAAAGGTTTAGCTGGTAGAATGGGAGAAGGTTTAGGTCAAGCAGGACAGGCTTTAGGTCGGTTAGGTCCAGGAGCAATGGTTGGTGGTGCTGTTGGTGCTCAAGTAATTGCTCAACAATTTGAAAAATTAGAACATCCGATTGCTCATGGTATTTTAACTGGAGTTACGAATGGATTGTTGGTAGGCATGGTGAATCCATTAGCTGGAGCTGCCGTTGGTGTAACTTCAGCTTTTAATGAGTTAATTGATACTCTTGCTGATAAAGACATTGCTAAATTATTTGCTGGTATGGAGCAAGAGTTAATTAACTTTAAATTTGGATTACGTGAAGCTGGTGGTAGCAAGGAAGAAATTAGAAATCTTGTTTTAGGTCGTATTAGAAGTATTCGAACTCGTTTGGGTCGTGCTGAAAGTTTTGAACCAAGTACAGCATCTTTTGTAAAAGCCTATCGTCAGAGTGGTGGGTGGGCAAGAAAATGGTTAACTCCAATACAAATGATTAATGAATTTGCAAGAGGTGAAGGCGGAGGTATTAGTAGAGATATTAGACAACAAATTAGATTGCAGGCAAGGGAGAAGATAGTGGGACAAACATTATCTACTCCAGAGGGTCGTCAATTATTAACGGAAACCCGTGACACTTTTGCTACTTTGTTTAAGAGTTTTAAAGAATTTGAAGCTGATGAACTTGGTAGTCAATTAATTTCATTAGCTGTAGAAGCTGGTATTAATGAACAAGCGTTTATTAAAAATACTAAAGAAATTATTGCTAATGCACAAACAGTACGAGATAATACTAAAATACTACAAACTTCACAACAGTTTTTATCTGCTGGAACTTTTGCTTTACGTAGTCGTTTAAATAGACAACCTAGATTAAGAGATATTACTAATCCACAAGGTTCTACAGCAGCGTTGTTTGGTAATGTTGGTAATACTTCTCAAATACGTGAGGGTTTAAATAGATTAGGAGTTAATAGAGGACAGAGAAGCTGGGGTATAGGTATTTCTAGTGTAATACAAGGTTTGACAGCCAGAGGAACTGTTGGAGACGATGTAACAAATGCAAATATTCAAAAAGATATATCTAATCGACTTATAAATAGTTTATATCTTGAAGGAATCGATAAAGAAGTTCGTGAATCTTTAAATTCTTTAGTAACGGAAGCATTTGAGGGTGCGTCTTCAATGGAAAATGTTATAAAGAAATTTGAAACTTTAACTTCTGGTAGAATTGAGGCTTTAAGAAAAACAGCACAACGAGAGGATGAAGAACGACAAAATATTATTCGTAATTTACGTAGTTATTATTCACAAGCACAAACAACAAGAGGAGCTATTTCTGCTGCTCGTGGAGCTGAATTTGCTTTAGAAGAAACACGAAGTAGATTTGCTAATCGGTTTGCATTGCCTAAAATGGGATTTAGAGGTGTAGATGTTGGTAATATAGACGATATTATTATGCAATTACGACGAGTGACTGCTGAATATGTGAGAACACAAGATCAAGAACTTCTTCCAGTAGTGGATGATTTGAAAAATAGGTTAAGACTTTTAGCAGATACATCTACACGATTAAAAAATGCTCAAGAAATATTATCTAAACTTGAAGAGAGGAGACAGGCTCGATTGTCGTTACGAGGAAGCTATTTTGGTGCTGATATTCAACAACGACAGCAAATGTTAAGAAATGCTATGATGGCAAGGTTGGCTGTGAAAGTTGGCGATTTAAGAAAATTGAGTCCGTGGCAACAACAAGGAGCAATGAGAGGATTTCAATCTTTGGGTAATATACAAAATCTATTTGGAACAGGTAAATCACGAGATCAATTATTAGATGAACTTTTGTCTAAATCTGGTGGAAGATTACCAGAGGATATGCAAATTAAAAGAGCACAAGAAAAAGTGTTGGCGGCTATGACTGAGGCTGCTAAAGCACAACGAGAATTGGCCGAACAAGAAAAACAAATGCAAGCACTCTTTTTTAATAATTTAGCACAACAACATGGAAGTTTTTTACAACGGCTTGAAGCAATTTTGAAAGGTTTTGGAGGAGGAAAAGTAGCAGGTAATGGACCGTTTGTACCTGAAAATGTTCAGCATAAATTTAATGGTCAGGTAGCCGTAAACATAAATGGTCATCAAGTAATGGGTGAATTACAGGATGCTATTGGAGATATTGTGAATAAGGCTGTAGCTCAAGCGGTAAAAGATACGGTTAATCCCGTTACTGGAGAAACGAAAGAGCAAAATCCAGTAGGTAATTGGCGTGGTCATAGATCTAGACCGTGGTGGGAATTACAACCACACACAACGTGGAAACCAAACGTGTAGGATAATTTAATGTCTACTACAATGACGTATGGAACTTATAGTTTTTCACCAGTTCCTATGGTGAATATTGCTAAAGTATATCATAAAACAGAAGATGGAACTCAAATTGGAACGACATTTAATATGGATTTGAATGGAGTGTTGACTCCATTACCTACTGGTACGGCTGGTATTACTGAAACCATGCATTATATGGATGTTTTAAGACATGCTTTTGCTACTGATGGATGCCCGTTTGTAATTTCTTGTAATGACGATGTTTTGTGGAGTGGAAATCCAAGAGTAAATGATATTAGTTTTGAAGAGAATGGAAATAATTGGGTGAACACAATTGATTATACGGTTTCTTTAAGCTTTGATACTGAAGACAGTGAAGAAGACGACAGTTTAGCACCTCCACATATTGAAAACGCAAGTGAGACGTGGAGTGTAGAGTTTGCCGATGGAATTAATCGGTTTTCTATTGATTTACCTACTGCTGGTGTAGATGCTAGTCCATATGTTTTAAATATGTCCCATACCATTAGTGCTAAAGGTAAAAAACACTTTATTAGTTGTAATACTACAGATAAAGAACCGTGGGAATATGCTCGACAATATGTAATAACAAAATTAAGTACTGGAGCTGATTCAGCTTTTAATACACAATTGGAGGGATCGGGCGTTATCAATCTTCGCTATGATCTTTATTCCTCCTATAATCATATGAGAGTTCAAAATACAGATAAATTGGGTGGGTCTTATTCTGTAACAGAAAATTGGTTAGTAATGAATACTGGTTTAGGTATTCCTGGAAACAGTTTAGAAGATTTTACAATAAATGTAGATAAAAGACATGATTCAGCTTTTACTACTGTTACGGTTGATGGTACAATTCGTGGAGTGGAAACAAGGTCATATGGTTCAGATCCACGAGATTTTACAACTACTGAAACAAAATATGATGCAGCTTCGGGATATTGGAATACGGTTAAGGATCGTATTTTTTATCGAGCACAACTTATTCATCGAGATCAAAATGCTGGTGAGATTAATGTTTTATCTTTAAATACAGATACGGTGTCGGAAAGAGTAGGTCATAGTCCATCTCAGGGTGTAATTACATATAGTTATACTTATAATAATCGACCGTCGAATTGTATTACTGGTGCTTTAACTGAAAATATTAGTATTGTAGACAACAATCCCGCTGATGTTTTTGCTTCGGTTATGGTATTGGGTCGTGCTAATGGACCTGTGCTTCAGAATCTTAATACTCAAACTGTTGCTTCAAGAGAAATTTCTATAGAATTGTTATGTCGTCCTTCTACAGCTTGTACGGCAGTGGATTTACGAGTACCTAGTCATTTTGTACAAGACGATGTTCGGCATTTATTGTGTGAATTTCAAAATGATCTAACAGATAATTACGATCAAGTATTTAAAACAGCAGATTCGGAATCGTGGAATCCAAAAACTGGTCAATATTCACGTCGAGTGGGCTATACATATCAAAGTTGTACTGCTATGAGTGGAACTACAGTCTGCTAGGAAAATTAATGAGGAAAAAAATATGGGTAATCAAGTAAGTCGAGGAAGTTTCTGGGACGCTCAAAGTTTTGCAAATTGGGCAGGACTTACCAGTAATGAATGGAATTTACTCAAAGCAGATAACTGTCTTCCCACATCTGTTTTCGGTCCTTTTCCTCAATCTTTATTTTTAGGATGTAGTGTTTCTAATTTTTCATGTTCTGTTGGTTGGAATGAGCAAGTTAGTGAATTAACAGTTAATCTTGTTCAAGATCCTTGTGAAGGTACAAAAGTATATTGGGATGATAAGCTTTTTATTCGTGTGTTAACCGGAGCTGATCCTGGTTTTATTGGTGAGTCTATTGATATTATTGGGTCACCTGCTTATTTTCGCGTAGGTAATTTTGAATATACTGGAATAATTCAGTCTTGGGAAAAGATTTCAAGTTCAAGTATTTATCCTGGATACACTGTTAAATTGGTTGATCCACGAGATATTTTAAGAGGAACGCAAATTATTATTGGTGAATATGCTGGTGGAATTGGATGTACTGGATTTGCTACCGGTATGGGTCCGTATAACTTATTTAATGTTTACGGTTATCTTGAGTCTTTAGGTTCATCGTGTCCTCAACGCTCTTTGACTACTCTTACTGCTGGTAATCCTTATCCTAATAATACAGATTATGTAACGAGCAATAGTGGTCCAGACGGGTCGATGTTTGGAGCACCAGCTAATGGATTTGGTGGTGCTGGAGTAAATAATAATGGAATGAGTTGGAATAATATTTTAAGTGGGGTTAATTCTCTTGTAAATAAAGTTCCGTGCGTGTCTAATGTTTTTTCTCCTCATGGAAGGGTTTTGTTTCGTGCAACAAATAGTTCTTTTGGATATGGACTTCTTCCTGGAGATCGTTTAGATGTATTGGGTCCATTTACGAGTTTGGCAAGTTCGAGATGGTTGGCTGAGTATTTTATAGATTTATCTGAAATTCCCATTACTCCTACATATTGGAGATTAAGTGGAAGCAATACTTCATTACTTGATGTTATTACTCAAGTTTGTGAAGATGCTGGATATGATTATTATATTGAATTAATTCCGGTAAGGGGGGTGTCGTCTTTAGTTGCTCCAAGTGGAACTGCAAAATTTATTAAAATTAGAACCGTTAAAAGACTATTACAACCCGTATTAGGACAATTAGCCAATTTTATTGATAGTTCTGAAGGTGTGGTGAGTAAAAGAGTAGGTACTGAGCTTCGTAACGAGCCGACTACTTCATTTTTGATTGGAGGTAAAAAGAACACATATTATCAAATTGAAGAAGAAGATGTTAGTGGTGATGATGCTGAAGGAAATAATTTTAGTGACAATACTATTATTCCGTATTTTGGAGTGGATAGTAATGAAGATGTAATTATACCTACTAAAGTTGAGGGTGGAGATGGAACTTTATGGTGGCATTTTGATGCTGATGCAACTTTTCTTGATGAGACCTTACAGAGTATTGATATTTCAGCAACGTTAGGTAGTTTAACCGTGAATATTGGAGAGAGGGAGCTTCAAGCTGCTTTGGGTGGATTTGATTCGTGGGTAATGTATGTTGATACGATGGAAACTGATACTGGACAAGTGTTGAATGATAATGATATTGGAGCAATGTGGGATTGGGATAAATTTGAGGCTTTTGTTAATGGAGAAGATGCAGATAAATTATTTGCTCCTGATATGATTAATCAAGCATTTGCTGCAAATCCATTTTGTGGTTTGGCAAATGATGATGAAGGTACGAAACTTATGGAAGATGCCCAAGCTATTTTTGATTGGGTATATCAATTTGCAACTGAATTTTATGGAAAACAGTATCAGGTAAGAGTGCCATATGTTTGTGCAAGAGTGGATAGTGAAAGTGGACAAATTCTTACGAGCGAATCTCCTACGTCTACAGGATGGACCGACCAAACTTATATTTTAGGAATGGTTAATGGTTCGACTATTCATAGTTATTTTCAAGATGAAGACGGTCGAACTTTGGCAATGGTTCGTATGGATGATTTAGATATACTTAATGTGTCCCAACTTGATCCAGATGATTTTGCTGTTTTGGGTGATAGTTATTTTATCAAATGTGATGTTGCAGACGAATATGTTTATACCGATAAATCTACACGAACAAGTCCACGAGGAGTAATTTCATTACCCGCACCAGTATTTGAGATTTTGAGTTCTGCACAGCCCGCTCAAAGTAATTCTCTTATGGAAAGACTGGTAATCGAAAAAATTGATGCTGGAAAACAGGCCGATGCTAATGCTGCTTTAGCTGAAATGCAAAAAAATATTGGTAATAAAGAAATTTTTGCTCCTATGGCTTTTCCATTTCATATGCCTGATGCTGCTGGATTTGGAGTACAAAGTGACGTTTTAACGTATGGACCTTGGGTAACAATGGGGCCTGCTGGAACAGTAAGAGTAGACCATGATCCAGGGCTTGTGCCTTGGGAATATGGTGGTGTAACGACAATGAATTTGGCTGGAATGTCTAAAGCAAATGCTGGTATTACTTATCAACAAGTAAGTGAAAAAGGTAATATTGTGATGCCGGGACATCCAATACTTCCATTGGGTGCTGAAATTGGAGCTATTGGAGGTAATTTTTATGGTACGGCCGGTGTTCATTTAGTTGAAAATCGAACAACAGGATCAGCAGGTAATATAACTGTTGGTATTGGAGGATGGGTTGGAACATACGGACCAAATGTAACAAGTATTGATGTAAGCGTTGGTAGTGATGGTATTGAAACTACTTATGATTTTCGTACACACACTCCTAAATTTGGAAACTTTGCTAAATATAATGCTAATCGATTAAGAGAAATTGGAAAACATCGATTAAGATTCAATCGTGATTTAAGAGCTTTGCAATTTAGATTACGAAGTCGAAAAGTTTTACACGATTTAAGAAAGAATCCTAAACAATTTCAATTTATTGGTAGTGGTCCAAATGTAAGTAAAGTTGTAGATCATAAAACGTGTCCACACCATTTATTAGTTGGATCTTTAACAGATTGGCAGGGTGATTCTAAACGAACTCAAATTGCTACATTAGAAGTTAAAGAAATTACAACTCAATATGAGAATTTTGGTACAACAGCTTTTGCAGGATGGGAAACATTAATTCGTCCAGTGTCAATGGATGGAGACGGTAATCTTCCACAATATGCTACTGCTTTATCTGGTATTTGTAATAATTATACTCCACAGGGTGCCCACCCTGTTATTTATAAAGATAAAAATTTAACACAGTCTGCTTATGAAATTAGTGTGCATAATAATTATTTAAATCCATTTTCAAATCCTGCTGGTAAAGAAAGAGATGATGTTAGTGAGAAAGCACCTAGTTCGAGTGATTATGTTGGACACGATATGGATTGGTTGGGAGCCGAAAGCGAACCACCACAAGGAACTGATGGTGATGGAATTAATATGCGAATTGCTGGATATAACGATTCCGATTTAGCCAATTATTCTGATGACTATCGAATGTTTGCTTTACGAGGACCTCTTTTATTACAGAGTTGGGGTTATGATTTGGATGGTAAACCCGTGCCTAATGAAGTAGATACTGATAGTGCAGCAGAAAATGGTACTTTTGAGTCTACTTCACTTACGAAAAAATTTCTATCAAAATGGTTACATAAACCTCATACGTGGCCAGTTGCTCCAGTAGATTTGAGATTTGATCGTGAGCGAGGAGTGTGGGTATCTCCACCACCATATCGATTATTATATGTGAGTTTGTTGGAGGATTTGTGTGCTGCTTCATCTGCAAAAGCTCAAGTTTCTACATCTTTGACAGAAGTGCAGTCATATGATGACGAAGGTAATAATATCGACGATGGATTTATTCGAGTATATGATCACACTCTTAATAATTGGGCTTCAGGAACATTTTTAACAGTATATTATGATCCATATAAATGTGAATATGTTCCACTTGAAGGACCAGGATTAGGTGTTTATAATATTAGTTGTCGTGGTAATGAACATTCACCAAGTCCAATTAAATATGCAACACAAATTGTTTTTGGTACTGGTATTTATGCACGAGCAGCAAAAGAAAATTGTGCTCGTGTTTTAGTAGATAGTAATCAATGGATTGGAAGTGGAAACGATGGACCGGCAGATGCTAAACCTTGGGAAACACTTATTTTTCGTAAAAATCTTAAAGTAGAAGGTAACGAAAGTACTTGTACTTATTATGTTGATGCGTCTGGTGGTGATGGTAGTGGTGTAAATTTATTAAATATGACAGGATGCCCAAACATTGACACACCGGTTGATGGTGATAGTTATAATACAATATGGATTGGTGGCGGATTACATGGAACACATATTAGTGACGATATTGCTCAAATTGATTTAAGTTTTAGTTTTGGTGGAGTTGATAATATTACTAATGTTGCTGTAGATCATCCATTTGAAGCGGTACCAACCGGAAATTGTGGAGCATTATTGAAATTTGATGACGATTTTCTACCTACTGGTACTGGATGTCCAGATAAAATTTGGTATGTAACTGATGTTTATTGTAGTGGTTCGGCTTTAGTGGTTGAAAAATCGTGGTTAGAATTTAATAAATATGGAATGTTACAAGATTGTGGTGACGATTAACATAAAAACATAAAAACACAAAAACACAAAAATACTAAAACACTAAAACGGGATAATGTAGGATATGGTAGTAGTAATTCATGATTGTGGTTTTACGTGTCAATGTTGTAAGGGGTGTGCTGCATGTGTACCACAGGAAATGTATGTAACATTTGAAGGAGTACAGGTTTCTGGATGTGCTGATTGTAATGATTGGAATGATAAGTTTAAGTTAACATTGGTTGATAACAATATGTATGGAACTTGCATGTGGCATTCCAATAGTGGAACACATTTTCCGTGTGATGGTTCGTATGTGTCATTAGAACTTTTTTGTCAAAGTGGTGACGATCTTGGTTTTATGGGAACTTTAGGTGGTGATGAAATTTATTATGAAGCCGCAATTTGGGAAGATGGAATGCTTAAAGGTGACTGGAGACGATTGGATGTGGTTGGATATGAGCAAGCAGCAGATTGTGCAAATGATATTGGTACTTTAGGTGATTTTGTACCAAGTGCTGATTTTGTGTTAAATGGTGCTGAATGTGAATGGAGGGGATCTACAGCAACATTTTCAATTACATAGAGGTATGGATTTATTATGTTAATACAAATTGAAGATGTTGATGGTTATCACGCATATAAATGTAAAGGATGTGGTGTTGTAATTGTTAATCGTTCAAAATTTCCAGATGAAAAAATTATTCAAAGACATAAATGTCAACCACCGTCATTAATTGCACGAGGAAGAAGTTTTTTAGAGGAAAGAAAAAGATGGCACCGAGAAAAAAAACCAACACGAACGGACGAAGAAGTGGAGCAACTTTACAAGAAATTTTGTGAAAATTGTGAATATCGAAGTGGAAAAATTTGTAGTATTTGTGGGTGTTTTTTGCGGTTGAAGCTTAAATGGAGAACTACATCATGTCCTTTAAATCCTCCAAAATGGAAGTCGGATATAAATGTTGAAGATATTGAACCGAAACCCAAACTTAAAAACAGGAAAAAACCAAAGAAAAGGAAAGGTGGTTGTGGGTGTTCGAAATAAAGAAGAAATTGAACGGTTTTATGAAAAATATTGTAAAGATTGTGAACATCGTATTGAAAATATTTGTGGTATTTGCGGTTGTATTTTAGATTTGAAACTTAAATGGAGAAATGCTTCTTGTTCTGCAAAACCACCAAAATGGTTACCAGAACAGCATTCGAGAAAACGAAAACAAAAACATAGTGGTGGTAAAGAAATAGAAGAAGAAAGAAAAAGGGCTCAAAAGGCTTTGGATAAATTTCAGTTGAAAATGAAAAACGAAAAAGAGCAAAGGCGAAGAGAAAACCAAAAACAAAAAGAAAAATTACGACGAAAACAAAAGCAAAAATTGGAACAGAAGCAAAAACAACAACAACAACAACAACAGAAGCAACAGCAACAGCAACAGGAAGAAAAACAACAATTAAAACAACAACAGCAACAACAACAAGAAAAAGAACAAAAATTGAAACAAAATCAAATAAAAAGTAAAGAAGAATTACAGAGAGAAAAAATACGAAGATTTAAACAGATGAAAATTGAAGAAGATGGAAGAAATAGGAAACATGGTTGTTCGAAATAAAAACAAAAACAAAAACAAAAAAAAGCACCGGCTGAAAACCGGTGCTGGATAACCTTTCATTACCTTGACAGTACTTCTCAGTATGTTTGTTAAAGTAGACTTATATCAAAACTGTAGAAACACATATTTAAAATTGTAATACAGTCCCATGGTTTTTTATATCTTTATAAGATTAATAATAAAAACCGACAATTTTGATACAAGTAGAAAAAAGTATAAAAAATCGTATTGGTTAGAATAATATATATTTTTATTTTTACTCAACCATTACTTTTTACATCTATTTTGTTTATAGATTATAATAAAAGTAGAACCAATACGAAATTATTTTAGTATGATGTATCCAAATCTTGGACTCTTTTCGTTTTTTGGATTTATTGGTTTCAAATTGGAAGATTTAATATTTTCGTATTTTTTCCAATTCCAACCTTTTCTTCCTAAATGTACGTATTCATCATAGTTCCATAACCACCACCCAACTTCTTTATGATTTTGAGCAGCATTAATATCTGCATGACTTTTATATCCACATTTAGTACAAACAAATTTTTTCTTATTACGATTATCTGGATGAACATATCCACACTTCAAACATCTTCGTGATAAGTATCTTGAAGGTATAGATATATATGGAATTTTTTGATTAATACATTTACGAATTAATATACGACCAAGGGCTTGACCAAATTCTCCGTTTGTAACACCGGTTGTAATATTATCAATACATAAAAGCAACTTGTTTTTAACAACATAAGCAATAATTTTGTTTGCTATGGGTTCAAGTAATCTTTCATGCTCTTTTAATGTATCTTGAACTCCACGTCTTAATGAAGTTCGTTCTTTTGTAGTAACTGCTTTTGGATTACGAATTCTTTTACCATTTTTCAAACCCTTTTTATATAAACGAGCACCAATTTTTTGATTAAGCTTTTGTCTTTGTGAACGATTATTCAACATTTTTTCTGTAGCTTTTTCAATATCTATTTGGTCAATTGAAGATGAATAAGCAACAAGCGTTTCTTTATCTTTTCCAATATCTATACCAAAAGAACCTTGTGGAGTATAAGACCAAACAATTGGAACGAGAATTTTAACATTCAAAGTGAATTCATTATTTAATTTATTATGATGTAGTTTTGGAACGAGATTTCCACCACCCCACACGATCATATTTTTAAGATTAGGATATGCTTTACGAGTACGGCTTGGAATACTATAAGCCATTTTAATAAAAGTGTCGTCACCAACATAAAGTTGCATTAAACCTTTAGTTGGTTTTTCTGGAGTGAGATCTACCCAAATACTATCAGCTTTAGCTGAATTTTTTGTTTTTGGTAATTTAGCATCGCTACATCTTAGTGTATATTTACGAATATGATTACCATGCTGTGGAATTTTTTTGTTTCGTCCACCGTATCCACTTTTATTACCATGAACAGCATAAGTAACTATATTTTTCGCAAAATTTGTACAAAAATTGTATTTATCAAATATGGGTTTATATTCTTCATATGTTTTTGATAAAGTTTGTTTATAAAGATATGCTGGTGTATCTTTTTTACAACTATTAAGTGTAACAAATTTGATATTACTAACTTTTTCATTACCTTTTTTGTCAGTATAAACAATTGTTGTAGTTTTCAATTTACGATGTAATAATGTGCTAATTTCTTGAGCACATTTTTTTTGTTGTTTTAAAAAGCGATGTATTGTTGGAAGCTGTCTTTTAGACGGATGAAGATTAATAGCCACGTCTTTATATGACCACCCCATACATTGCCAAGAGGTTTTACCGAGTTCAAATTGAGCTTGGTTTTGATTGTTCATTTTTTTTCTCCTAAAAAGTTATATGACCTCATAGATTCAAGTAGTGTTATTACACACTTTTGATAAATCTGACAGACACATGTCTGTAAATAATAAACAATAAATAATAACAAAATTTGAAGTAAAATATTATGTTGTTATAGATTTAATAATCTTTTATTAAGAAGATATTTGGCTAAATTTGAACATCCTTAGAGATGTTAAAAGTTTTTTTGTAAGTATACATAACCATGAATTTAGTAGTCTTACTAAGACACATAAATAAAATTCGAACATCTAACGATGTTAAAGTTATAGTTATACCATTTTCTTTTGATTTTTATCCCATTTCATCCAACCACCATCAGGCAACCAATTTCCATCAGGATCTTTACGTCTTGGAAATAGTCCACCACCCTTCTTATTAGCACCAAACGATAATCTTGCAAAACAATCTAAACATTTAACTTCGTAGTATTTATTTTCGTCCTTATCATTACGAACAGAGAATCGAACATTGTTTTTACCACATTTTCCACAAGTGTTGTGACTAAAAACTTCCTCAACTTGAGACAATTCTTCAAACATATCTCTTTGAGTATCGGATTCAATTTCTACCCACAAACTGTCTGTTACACGATATTTAACTTTCATTTTTTAATCCTAAACCTTTCTTTTCTAGTTTTCGTAACCTTTAATTTCATCTGAAACCACTTCAGATTTGTTTTGGAAACTTGTTAATTTTGCATTTATTTTCAAAGCGTCATCATACGATAAATTGTTAATATTTTTACAACCCTCCGTTTCAAGAAACTTTTGTACATTAATATCTAAACGAGACGCCATAAGTTCAATAAATCTTATTTGTGTTGGTGTAATTTTTTCCGTGTTTACTGTTGGTGTAACATTCATTTCTTCTGCACTATTAACGTTTCGTAACAACAGAGCACGTTTTAATGCTCGACCTTCAGCACGGGTTTCTGCTAAAGCAACTGGATGTTTATCGTATGGTGGTTTACTATTTACAGAACTTGCGTCAGCAGCACCAGAATATTTACTTTCACCAATAATAAGTGTGACGACAACGACAGCACGATCACCAGTATTAGGATTTGGAGGTTGAACAACGTGTGTTAAGCACTCATCAATATGACCAATTAATTCCGTAGTCACTCTTCGTAATCCATCAACTGTAGGACTACCTTCATATAGTTCGTTTTCAGCAAAAAGTGATAATACATAGTCACTCCATTCTGGATCGGTTGGAGAAATAGCTTTTTCTACACCATTTTCGTTTTCGTCGTTTACTACATCAAAATCTTCTTCAAAATTTACGTCATTATCGTGTTTATCAGCCATTTTATTCTCCTAAATTTTTAGAGTAACTACCTTAGATTCAAAATCACCTTCTAACACATTTAAAACTTGTTCTAAAATTAGTTTACTTCGATAAGTAGATGGAGTTTTTTCAAATCTTATTCGAATTATTCTCCAACCATTACCAATAACCAATCCATTTTTTTGACGGTCTGCTGCTTTAGTTTGTTTTAATTCTTCTACACCCCATATGGGTAAAAAGTGTGACGGTCCATCAATTTCAATAACAGTTTTTTCACGAGGAAGAAAAAGGTCAAAGTGCAATTTGTCGTTTTTGACTTTATGTTCAGCGTGTAATTGAACATTATATTCTTTTTGTAATTCTTGATGTAAAAATCGCTCAAGACGTGATCCATCTTTAAGTGTTTGAAGTCGAGCTTTTGTTGCTTTTGTATGAATTCTTTCTTTATCTTTAGCGTCTCGATTATTCCATTCTTCTTTATGTTTGTTGGATATTTCTTGTCGTTCTTTATCTGAAAGATTTTCCCAAGATTTTGCACGACTTCGAGCAATTTGGTCTTTTATTTTTTGAGATCGTTTTTTACCTTTTGTAGGATGTGGGGTTCTTTTTAAAGCATCTTTTTGTGCTTGAGACTTATCTTTGATTGGAATACCTAATTCTACCATCTCTTTTTTAAGTTTAAATGGAGATGTTTTAAGTTTATTTGCTATCCAGGCAATACTATAACCTTGATTATGATACCAGTCATTTATTTGTTTTTGTTTTTCGGATGACATTTAAAATTTCCTGATAGTTAAAGTTTTCAATAGTAGCAATGGGTTTTTTCCAACATTCTTCGATTAATTGAGCGTGTTTTTTTGATCGAGCAATCAATTCAATTTCTGGATGAGTGTAAAGTTGTAAATCTTTATATAATAAATCTTTTGAATTAAATGAGGTTGTTGGATTTCTTAATATCCATTCTAAATCCATTACATAGAATAATTTTCGTTTACAACATGGTAAATTGGCTAGTAACTTTGCAGATGCTAAATTGGTTGCAATTACTGGATGTGGAAACGTCCACGCTTCTACGTCAAGCATACAAGAAAATTTGGGCTGTGTAAAAGATTGGTAATATTCTTTATAAAAAACAACGGGGTTGACATATATTTCTTTACTCACTAATTTATTGAGTTCTGTTAATATCATTACTCCAGTTTGTGATACATCTAGAGCGTTAACTAAAATTCCAAAAGTTGTTATCATAAAATAACCTGTTCGTGATGAGATATAATTTTTTCACATTGTTCTTTAGCAGAGGTTCGTATATCTTTGTCTATTCCACTAAAAACATTTCTTATGATATGATAGTAAGTATTATTTTTTGCTGCTATATATGCTTCATTACTATTTTGAGAATTTGTTGATATAATTTTTGATAAGTCTTTAATAAAATTTTCAACTGTGACTATTTCGTGTGGATTAGAAATACAGTTTCGTTTATGAAAACCAGCATCCCATAAACTGTTTTGATTATAATCCAGTATACAACTAGATGATGCTATTAAATTCGACGTTTCTTTAACACCTACTTGACCAATATATTGTGGTAGTGGAAGTGGATTACCACACACTTTTAATGAAAAATCGGATTTTGATATTTCTTTCAAAAATTGTAATATTTCTGGTGGTGTTGCAGTGTTTGAAAGATATAACACATCACTTTTATCTTTTTCTGAAAAAACTCCACTATTATATTGAGCAATGTTTGCTGCTGGTCCAACTAAAGTGTATGGAACATTATTTGTTGGTGGTTTTTCTGTGCATAATTTAATAGGTTGAATTGTTGGTGGATAACGATCTCCAAACAAAATTAAATCTGTCTTTTTTTCTTGTAATGCTGATATTAATGAAGATGTGAAATCTTGAGTTGTGCAAATAAAAATATCTGGAGAAACTTCATCAAACATGTCCCATAAAGATTTGTAATCTGATAACCAGATAAAAGTTTTTGGATTTACAGTATTTAAAGTAATAACTGTTCGATAAAAAACTAAATTTTCTGGATGGTGAGTTGCTATAATTTTCATATTATTGTTCTTGCAAATGTTAAATCCTTAGACGAATCTATATCTGTTACTTTGAGTAAATATGGAGATAGGGTTTTAAGTTTACCACCCATATTTAGAATTTCGTTAAAACTTTCAAATAGAAAATAATTGTAATATTGTTCATTCCAACATATTTTTTTACAAAGTTCTAATTCTTTACCTGTTAAAATAGCAACCTGAGCCCATTTTTTAGGTAGTGTATAATCAAATCTTTCTACAAACTGATTAACTGTAGTACATCCAACTTCTTTAGATTTCATAGTAAAATTTGTATCTAATACCACACTTGAAGTTTGTAAATGTGATAATTTTAAAGAGGAAAAAATATATTTATTGAATACCAAATCACCATGTAAAACTATTACTGTTGGAGTGTGAATTGCTCGTAAAGCCATTCCAAGACTTCGTGTTGCGTTTGTGTTTGAGTGATTTTCGTTTTCAATTTTAACTATAGAGTCGGGTGTGGAATTCATTACTTTATTAGCTGATGAACCTACAACAAGAACAATTGATTCTAAACAAGATTGTGGTAAATGTTTTATAATTGAAAGTTGATGATCTAAAATTGTTTTTTTGTGATTAAGTTTTAATAATGATGTTGGACCATACGATTTCATATATAAGTGGGTGCCGGCTGCTAAAATTATTACCGAGTATGAAAACGGTTTTGTTATACCAATGTTTCTTTTAGCTGGATGACTCATATGTTTTTAAAATATATTGTAGTTCTGTTTGTAAACGACTTGAGTCTTGTTGAATCGATTGTATCTCAAATAGTGGTTCAGCAATATGCCAACTTAAATGACGGCGGTTGAGTTGACACAAGTAATCATAGTTATATAAATATTGTAACTGTTCATTAAATTGAAGATTAACTTGTGAATTAATAAATAGTGGTATATTCATAATGTGTTTTTTACATATTTCATAATTCCACGACGAAAAATGTGTTGAATTATCATCTATAATACAATCAGCATAAACACAACAAACTCCAGGATATTGAATAAATATATTTTCAATTTTGGTTAGAGCGTTGTCGTCAATAATTTGTGTTTGCGACGGTAAATATCCATAAATATCACCATCGTCCTTTTCTTTTCTTTTCTCATTAAATATTTTTGGTGGACATTCTTCCAAAGAATATGGTTCTGTCCACACATTAGTGTAGTTTATTGAACTTGATATTGGTTCTGTTGAAAATATAATTATTCGCTTGGAAAGTTCGGACATATGTCTGTTATTTTGTGTATTGGTACGTGTTTTTTAATTTTACTATAAAGCGTATTTTCAGAATTTCCAGAATAGATTTTATGTAATACATAATTTACAACTAATCCATTTTGAGTAGCGTTTGGTAAACAGTATAAAATTGGATCTTTTTTATCGTTTTCATCTTTTATAGAGATATTGTGTTGAAATATTTTATCTGCTTCAGTAAAAAATTGTTGAAAAGTATCTTTAGGAACAATAAAATTAGACCAAAAAACTGAATAATATGGATAAGTTACAATATCTATTGTCATATCAATTGCTGCTTCGTGTGACACTTCTGGATTAACTAAATTTTCCACTCTCCATGGAATTTGTAATGTTTTGATAAAATCTACCAGTGTAGATGGTTTAATTCGTCCACGATATGGATTTATAATTGTAATATGTGATGGTAGATGTGTTTGCTGTAATAATGACATTACCGTTTTTTTTGTTGCTGTAAAAGAAAACATGTCAGCAAAAACAATCGCTTGATATTCGTAATCTTGATAACTCATATTTTTTCTCCAAAATTAATTTAGTTGTGGTTTTGGTCTCATTGCTCGTATTGAATACTTATGTTGCATGAGACGGTTAGAAATGATTGATAAACCAAATTGTTGAAGTTGTGTTTTAGCAGTTTGAAAATCTACACAATTTGTACGACCATAAAAAAGTAAAGTAGACACATCTTCTAAATTTAATTCTCCACGAACAATAGCATATGCTGTATCAATATAATCGGTTCCTTCAACAATAATATGTCCTCCATATCTTAATTTAGAAATCGCAACTTGTAAAACTTGAAAACGGTTTATCAAAAAGTCACAACAATTACCTAGATGTAAAAGCATACAGCTTGATGGTTCTAAATCATTTAATCTTTCTGGTGGAACCATTTCACAATCTTCAAATTGTGCTGTCATGTTTGAGTGTTGTGGAATAACAATTTGTATTTTATTCATATTTATCTCGTATAAACATAGTTATAAATTGAGTTAAAAATTTCATTCCATTTTTCTAAATTAGATATTGGAAAAGTTTCAGTAATATATTGTTGATTATCAATTGGTTGTAAATTGTCTATTCTTTTAAGTAGTAATATGAGTTCGTTTTGACTAGTAAATGAATAATAACGTTTCTCAGGTAATAATGGAGTTTCGTGATGTAATGGAGTACATCCAAAAGTCATAGCATATATTGTTGGTAATATCGTATCTTTATTTAAATTGAGATAAAATTTACTTTCTTTTAGAGTATTAAGATAATCTTCTTGTGTATGGTTTTCCAAGGTGTTAATAACTTTAACTGGTAATTTGCTATATTCTGATATGAGAATTAAATCTTCTTTATTTTCTAACTTACCATATACTAAAATTTGGTCTTTTTTTGGATAGGATTTTTGTAGAGGAAAAAAATAATCAGCAAGAGTATAGTTTACTTTCCAAGTTTGGTTGACCGTTTTTGATGTAGCAACGTAAAAATGTGCTTTTTTTTCTCGTTCTAATAAGAAAAGGTCTTCTGTTTTTACTACGTCTGGTGGTGGTAAATGTTCAATTAGTATGAGTGGTATATGTAAGTTGTGTGCTAATATTATTGCTTTATCATAGTTTTTTAGTTTACCTTGGCAGACCACAACATCATAATCTATCATTAAAGATAGACTGTTATGTGCTACTAAAGTATAGAAGTTTTCTGGTGGTGGTGATGTATTGGTGTCCCATGGAACACACTCTATGTCGTGAGCACCGTAAAATTTGTGTGGTAAGTTTGGTAATAATAAAGTTTCAAAAAAACCATCATATGGAAACCAAAGAATATTAAGTGGTTCGTTAGTACGGGTTGCTGAACGAATTATGTTATTTATTGGAATAGACATTTTTATTTTTCAACCACTTTTAATGGTGCTGGAGCCATAATATCTATTTTTAATATTTGGTCTCGTGTTTTGTTTAATACGGGTTTATTATTTTCGTCAAGTCGAAATTTAACTATATGTCCTGTTTTAGTATCACACTCAATAACATAAAAATGTTCTTTATCTTCAGCATCAAAAATACGCATTGGTTTATTAGTTCTTGCTATATCATCAACGGTATATATCATTTTATATCTTCTGGATCTTTATTATAAGTTGGGCTTTCAATATTGGGATTATCCATAGCATCAATAAGTGCTAAACGAATATCATCAAATCCAGTACGATTAAAATTCTGAATTTCTCCTAATGATGTTTCGTGAAATCTCCATCCACGACCAGTAACAGAATATCTAAACATACATAGGCCGGTATAGGACTTTTTATTGTTTTGTTCTTGTATCCAATCTAAAATTTCTGTGTCGGTATATTTATACATTTTTCTTCTCTATAAATAATCTTTTCGAATTTTTTCTACATCTAATGTTTTTAGATTATTATTAATACGATGAATGGCATGACGTAATCCTATATTGTCATTTTGAGTTCGTGCTAAACACACTTCTAAAGGAGTTGGTATAATTATATATTGAGCGTTTCTATCAATTTCAAAAATACGACGAATACTCCATTCTGTAGAATTTGTTTCGTCAAATAAGATACGATATTTACGATTATAAAACGTTCGTAGTGTCGTTAAAATTGCCATTGATACAGCACATTCTCCATTACCACCCTGAACATCACAACCATCTTTATAAGGCTCTGGTCCATATACAGCTTGACGAAACTCATCACCACATATTACTATATCTTTAGGTTTTTTTTCCCAAAAGTTTGCGAAGGTAGTTTTGCCACTACGGGGCAGACCGATTGTAAAAAATAAACCAAATTCCTTTACAAAATCATTCCACCTATTTGAATATATATTTGTTTTATGTGTGTTGTTTGTGTTATAATGTTGGAGTATTAATTCATGAATAGTCATTGTGTTTTCTCTAAAAATTCATTAAATTGTTGTCCTATTTTTTCATAAGAAAATTGTTTTACATGAGATTGATTAATTTGAGAGGTTTTTATTTTTGTAAGCTCGTCTTGCTCATAAATCTGTCTCATAGCTTTTTGTAGTTCTAAAATAGAAATGGATTGCCAAGTTTCTCGTGCTGTATATAAATAAGGTAGTGGTCGGTTATTAGTAACTACTGGTGTTTCAGTGCTTGGTATTATTTTATTAATTGGGTTAATGTAATCTACCATACCCGTATTCTGTGTTACTATTACAGAATTACCAAATCCAGCAGCATCTAACATTGGACGACAGCACGCTTCTCCATGAGAAGGCATAACAAAACAATCGCAAATTTGGTGTAAAGCACATAATTTATCTTGTGGTAAATGTTCGGTTATAATCCATTCTTTAATATATTGGTCGGTGTTTTGATAAATACCTAAATTTTTCTTAAATTGTAAAATTTCATTATCTAATTTATCTAAAAGTTGTTGAGGATGTAATCCGGCTTGACTCGTTTTGATAAGTAGACCAACCGGTTCATTAAGTGAAAATTCACGATGAAATGCTGTTAAAAGTGCTTTTAGGTTTTTACGAGGTACATGTTCTCCTACAAAATAAAACAAAAATAGATTGTGTAATCCATGCTCCTTCCAAGGTGCTAAATTATATTCTTGTTCGTATTTTTGAATATCTATTGCTTCATGTATTACTGATATTGGAGTTGTTACATCACTTTTTTCCAAATTGAGTTTATCCTGATGAGAAGGAGAAATAATATATTCCATTTGGTTAAGATGGTATGGCCAACTTGTGTGTTGTAAATAAGCAGTTTCAGCAATACCAAAACCAACATATTTTGAATTTGTGTCATTAGGAAATTCTAATAAATTTGGAAGAACTTTTTGTATTATTACGTCATAGTGTGATGATTTATTTTGTTCTGCTAATACAATTTGTGGAGGAATGTTTTCATTTTTTTCAATACTTGTTGACATATAGATGGGTCGTAATGTGATATTATGTTTGGTGGTGAGTAAAGATAAAGCATAAGCACGAGCAGCCTCACCCCACCCATCAGCAGAACGATAATTACCTATAAATAGAATGTTCATTTGTTAAGTTGCTCTTTCATATGAGCATATTCAATAAAGTCTTCTTGAGGTAACGAAATGTGACCACAACGAATTTTTTCAGCAATATTATGTTCTTTTACTCTATTAAGAATAGATTTAAAAATCATCTCACGATTAATCGATTTTGGTTTACTACCACCAGTTGAAGCTCCATAGTTTAAGTCGCGTAAAACAGATAATGTGGAATATGTATTAAGTTTTTCTGGTTGACCAAGCAGGTCTCGAAACAACCAGTTTATAAATTTAACATTGCTCAATCCAGACGGAATTGATGATGGTTCTGGACGAAAATTTGGAGGAGCAGTGTTCCATTTTCCTTGTAAACCTGTGAGTTCTACACTGTCAAAATATTCAGACCAAATACGAGCATTTTTATCCCAATTATATTCTTTTTCAGCACCTTGCCTTGCTCGTTTTTTGTTTTTCTCTCTAAATTGTTCGTCTTTAGTGAAATATTTGTAAAGCTGTTTTGCTAAATAATCATTACTTGGTAGTGCTCGAAGAGAGCGAGTATCGTGTTCGTGAAATATTCTTTCTACTTTCAAAGGAATACCATAGGTGTTTCGTACTACATCAGATATTGCTGTAAAATCTGTACCCATTATTGGTATGCCTGATGCTGCTGCTTCTAACATTGGAATGCCAATTCCCTCACACTGGGGGGTTACACCTATTTTTGTAGTCATAGTATGATCATCTTGAACTTCAATATTCCATACGCCGTCTTGATAATCAATTTCTTCAATATTTTTAATTTGTAAAAGATGATAGTTGTCAATATAAACATTTCTACTATTTGATCGTTGTGTATCAAATTCTCCACTAGCAATATTTCCACGAATTTCAAATCGATATTGTTTTTGTCTATTGTAGTTGTCATAATTTGTATATTTGTCTCTTTTTGAAATAGATATATTATAATTAATTCGCAAACGACGCAAAATATATTTAATTTGTATTGCTAATTGTTCGGAAATTGTTGAAAAACTTGATATATTTCTTTGTTTGTAATAACAACCATCACCCATAAATAAACCAATTAAAATATTTTTTTGTTTTTCTAATGGTAGATTTAATATCCAGCATGGAAACTGTTTTTCTTTTTTCTTTTTGCACATAGATAGAAATGCATGTTGGTGTAATTTTGAATGAAACATAACATCTATTGCTTTTCTAGATGGATATTTTCTCAATGTTGAATTACCAAATCTATTAAAAATATTATTTGCTAATGTAATGTTTTCTTTTTCATTTTTATGACATGTAATTTTCATACCACCCGACATAGTTGCATTACCATCAGCAACATACAATCCTAAAAATTTACAAAAATCGTTATCAATTTTAATATATCGTGGATATGTATTACCATATTTTAATTTTATTATATTGGATTCAATGGTATCTGTATTTTTACTATATTCTTTTAAGTCTAAATATTTTTTATCTTCAACCGTGTTGTCAATTGGATAAATTAATATATCACCAATCCGTAGTTGTGATAACGGTTGTATGTTTTTATTACACAACAATTTAATATAATGTAATTTATTGTTTCTTAAGTCGTTTCCAATTTTTTCTCTTAAGGACCTGTTGCCTTTTGGAAAATCTTTTTGTTGTATACAATAAAATTTGTGATTATTAGTAGCAACTAATGTTTCATAGTCTGAATGTATGCTTATTTTTTTAATTGGTTGTTTACTACTGTGAGGAAGATTTTTCCATATATTTATTATTGGTTTCCATTGATGTTTGTGTGTAAATACTAGATCCCCCAATTTAAGTTGTGGGATAGATTTCCATCCTTGTTTAGTTAAAATACATTCATCTTTACCTAAACAGGTGGCATATTGAACATAAACATCAAATAATTGATAAACTTCTGCTAATTGTTCTCGTATAAATCCTTCTCCAACACTTGGTAAAACACTAGCAACAGAGTTACAAAATGGACAAACCGTTCGAGCGTCTTGAAAAAACGAACAATATGCTTTTTTACATGCTCGACAAACATAACTAAATATTACCTTGTATCCAAGTTCTGTTTCGTTTAGGAGTTGTGGAAGATGCCATCCCAAATCTGGAAAACTGGTATGGATATATAAATAACTTTTTTGAGCAAGTTCGTCTTTACCATTATCTTTACAGATTTGTAAATATTGACGAAAAGCGTGTAAAAGGTCTGGATATAATTTTCTCTTTTGGTTTCTCATAACCGTACCAATAATAAACAAATCGTCTCCCAAATTCCATTTTGCTCGATGTTTTTTAAGATTTTTTGTGGGAGAAAAAAGATTGAGGTCAACTCCAAGTGGATTAGGTTTATAAAGTTTAATTTTTCCTCCACCCTCTTTTTTTAAACAATCGAAACTCCAGTCTGTATAAGACAATACTCCGTCTGCGTGTAATAGAGTGTCTATCCACTCGTTTCTATATGGAGTACTATCATAAGTTGGTTGTTCTACCCAATGAAAAAATCTTCTTAAAGGAGAATCGTTGATGTAAAAATCCATCCAAGGGTCTCTTGTCGCAATGCATATATCTGGACAAAAGTCCAGTAATACTTTATTTAATCTCCAAAGTCCAAATTGATTAGTAGTGTTTGAATTATATTGTTTATATCGTGGATGGTTGTCGTGAACAGCATTAGCATAAAATCTCCATTTTACATTACGGTCTCGTGGATCGTTTGTATAGCCATAAGTAGCAAATTCAGCAATGTCATACTTATCCATAGCATGAATACGTTTGATTAATTCATTAGCGTAAACTCCAAAACCAGAATTTGTATAACTAGCTTCAGTTACAAAAAGAATCTTTTTTCTTGTTTGCACGATTTACCTTTTTTATCAAGTTGTGGTAAATTTTATTTGACCATCCACGATTTTTATGAAATTTACGATCAATATCACGATAGGAATAATTTTGTAATTTTAAAGATATGATTTGTTTTTCAAGTTTTGTAAGGTTGTTTGGAAAGTATTCCCAAATATTATGATGTCGAGAAGATTCTGGTTCTTTTACCAAATTGTTCATATTGTCTCGATATTTTTTTTCTGAGTTCAAATATTTAATTATTGACCAGCGAATATGAAAATATATCCAACTAGATAAGGCAGTATTACGGTTTGGATTATAACTTAATACCGCTTCCCACAATCCTAAACAACCACATGAAAAATACTCATCAAATTCTGTATTATTATGAGGAGAAAAAGATTTAACAATTTTTGTGACTAGATAAAAATATGAACTTACTAACTCATTATAATTACTAGTCTTGGTTTGGATTATCGTTACGATTACGTCCCATCATTTGAAAATGTGTAACTCGCACTAACATACGAGATCGTTTTTGACCATCATCAGTTTCCCAACGATGTTCTTTTAACATACCTTCTACAAGTAATGGAGAACCTTTGCTAAGGTATTTAGTAGCAGTTTCAGCAGCAGTGTCCCACATTTCTAAGGGCACAAAACAAGTTTCTTTAGATGTAGAACCATCAGATTTTTTAAAACTTCGTCCAACGGCAAGTACAAGATTGCATACGGTTACGTCTCGACCTTTAGCATTTACGACTTTGGTTTCAGGATCTCGTGCTAAATTACCATAAAGAATAACTTTATTCATTTAATAATCTCCAATAATAAGTTAAGTGTGTAAGTAAAAAAATGGATATGTATTTGTTTATTTTAACGTTACTTCCCAGTGCGTTATGAATGGTATAAACAAAACCACGTTCCTCTATTATTATAGTACCAAGTTTTGAGCAAAAGTGAAGTAACAAAATGAAAATTTTACGAAAATTTCTTAAATTTGTAGAACATTCTCAACCAAAAATGAATCTTTTTTCTGGTCACCTCTTTTTCCACGAAGCATTACGTGATTATTTTGAACTAATAAACTTTTACATTTTAACCAAACATCTGGAAAAACTACAATTGAAGACAATTTTCCTGTGAGATCTGATCCTTCAACAAATGCCATTTTTTGACCAGGATTTTTACCTTTTTTAGTTTTAATTTCACGAACTTCATCTACACATATTGGAAGCATAATAATTGGATTAGAATTATTACCAGTCAAAAACTCTTTAATATTACAATTAGCATCTTCAATATTACAACTTTCAACACTAGAATGTGTTAATGAAATACCTAATAAAGATTCTTCTAAACCAGCCACCCATTCTGGTGAATCTTTCAAACTATGTGGGGGATGTTGTAGTTGTTTGACTAAATCTTCAATTTTAGCAACTCTATTTTTATTTGCACACCCCCCATCTTTACCAGCAGAAGTAGTGGATAAGTTTTCAAGCAGTTGTGTGAGAGAAGAAAATTGTGTAAGTCGTTTTTCACACCATGACTGTTCACGAGATGATAATTTAGAGTAAATTTCAAATTCATACAACATTTGAGACCGCAATATTTTCAAATGTGATAATGAACCAACCGAGATGAGTGCTGTAATTGCTTTTGAATTTACATATTGGGATATTTTTACAAGAAATTCTAACCACGTAATTTTGTCTGTATTTATTTTTTCTCTCGATAAATGTTTTTGTAATTTAGATATTGCGGATTTACCCACTCCTTTAATGTCTGATAATCCAAAATAGATTTTTTTATCAATAAGTTTGAAGTGTGAATTTAAATGCATAATTGATGGTGGAAGTATTTCTAAATCATATCTTCGAGTGTCGTTGATAATTTCATTAATTTCTTGTTGTGGTTTTTGTTTATCTTTAGCATAATATAAATAAGAAGTGTAAAATGCTCGTTTAAAATGTGCTTTACAATAAGCACTTAAATATGTGTTCATGGCATAACTTACACTATGGGAATTTGAGGTTGCTATACCATTGGCATAAAATAGGTGTTCGTCGTTGTTGACTTCTATATCTATTGTTGGTGATAATCCTATATATTTAACGTCCCCCCAATCAATTTGTCCATCTATTTCATATTCTTGTCCAAAACGGTCAAAGATTTGTTTGTAATATTGAACATTGTGTTTTTTAGAAATCTGTTGAATAGATCTAATAATACCATCTTTACAAAGAAATTTATGATCTTTAGTGCATCTAATTGGTTGTTCAAGTCCCCAAAATTTATATTCGTATAATTCTTTTTGACCATTATGATATATATTTTTTACTTTACAAAATTGATGTTTATATGGATGATTTTTAACAGGACATTTAATGTAATTACCAATTTTAATATCTTTTAATGGTATTAGAATATTATTTGGTTTTTCTACATATGTAGTTTTGGGACATAAACATTTGTTGAACGAGTATCTTTGAGCACTTTCGATCCAACTAAAAATTTCTTCTGCTTCTTGTTCGTTTACTACACCCTTTTGTTTAGTACCTTCAATAAATTGTTTTTTGACTTGTGCCATTTTTTCTGGACGTTTTTTTCCTATGGCCTTTCTTAATAATTCTGCTTGTGTTAAATTAAAACCAGCAACATCAACAGTAATTTGTAAAGCAGATTCTTGAAAGACCAAAATTCCGTATGTTTTTTCCAAAGCATTTTTCAATGATGGATGGAAATATTTAATTTCATCTTTACCGTTTTTTCTATCAATATAATGTTCGGTTAGACTTTTACCATCTAACTTACTTTCTAATGGTCCTGGACGAAGCAAAGCATTTAGAGCCGCTAATTGTTCAATATTTTGTGGTTTAAGTGCTTTTGCAAAATGTTGACCTAGGTGAGATTCAAGTTGGAAACACCCTTTAACTAGACCACTACTAATTAAATTCCAAGTTCGACTACAATCGAGTGGTATTTTGTTAATATCTGGTTCAAATTTTAAAGAAAAGGGATCTTCTGATAAAATTTCAAAAGAACAACCACAATCTTCAAATGTAAATTTTTTCATTAATCATATTCCCAAAATTCATATGTAATTTTGTTCTTTTTTTGTTTTTTTTGTTTTCTTTGTTTTTTTTGTTCTCTTTGTTTTCTTTGTTGGTGTTTTTGTATTGCTAAATATAGTTCTTCATCACAAGTACAATGATACATCATTTCTCCACACATATCACAAATTTGATTAAATCTATCTTCATGTTCTTCTGAAATATCACCCATTATTTTTACTCTCTATAAATACTTTCTATTTAATAATACATATTACAAACTTATCGGTGTCTAGAAATTTTTTACGCATATGTTCTTTATTGATTTTGTAATATATCCATCCTTTTTTATGCATAACTTGTCGAACTAATTTTTGTAAAATTGTATTCATTACATATTCTAATTCATCTTCTGTAAAGAAATTTTGTATGTTTGAAATTAAATTTTGTACACAATTATCATTAATATGTTTTATTTTTGAATTAAGATTCATAATATCTCAGGTCTCCATTTTTTTCTATTGCTTTATTCTCATAAGGTCCAGCAAGACGACGATAAAATTCTTGTTTGACACACTCCAATATTCCCATTACACGATTTATTTTGTAGTATCTCCATTTTCCATACGACAACATTGTTTTATTAATAATTTGAGTAATGACATAATTTAATATTCCTTCAATTTCATTTTCATTAAAAGACATTAATTGTCCTACTAAATCATCAATTTCGTCGTCAATTAATTTTCTATCTTCTGATTTAATGTATGGCATTATCTTGGCATTTCTGTTATTAAATGTTCAGGAACTTCAAAAGTAAAATCCGATATTGTATCTTCTGCTTCATTATATATATTTAATTGGTCATCACTAAAATATAAACTTTTAAGTTGATAAGGTTCTAAAACAGAAACAACACCTGCTGGACACTTACCCATATAATTACATAAGTCCCATTGTAGAATTTTTAGAAATGGTGGTGTACCTAAAATAACAACAATATATTTGTAATTTCTATCCCAAGAATGTAATCTTGCTAAATATATTCCTGGTTCTGTTGGAGTGTTTTGTGAAATATCATCATTAACCATTATATTCTCCTTTTCTTATATATTAATACCATGTGCCGTATCTATAAAATCGTGGATAGTAACCGTAACTATAACCATAACCACGTCCATAATTACCATAATGATAGTGGTGAAAATAATAGGTTCGGTTTACTGGTGGTGAATAACTATACCAAGGTCCAGGAAATCCAAATGTTCCATGGTTGGAATAGCGATAACTTGCTCGTGGTACGCTTTGTACTGGAGGCTGTGGAAGATAAATTTGAGCAAAAATTGGTGAGGAAAAAAATAGTGTCAAAAATAGTGTGAAAATTAAAGTTTTCATGATTACTCCCATTCAAGTAGTGTTATAGGTGATTCGTCAGTTACATTTAATCGTTCTTTAAATACTTTTTTAACCTCGGATATAGAATTAAAGCCTGATTTTTGAGCATTTAGGTCTGTTAATTTTCCCATTTTTGTGTGTGTAACTTTGATGAGTTGTCGTATGATACACCAGTTTAGTCTATTACAACCCAAAAGGATGTTTGTGTTTTCACGAAACGCAACATGGTTTTTAATGATAGCACAATTAGAAATATCATATAGTATTTTTTCTCGTAAAGAATTTCCTGCAACAAGTAATGCTTGTAATGGCTGTTGTACTTCTTCATAAAAAGCAATCATTATTTATCCTCTTTAAAAGCGTTTTTAAAAGTGTTTTTTGTTTTTTCTAAAATACGACGATGGAAATCTAAAAAACGAACAATAATTTTTGTGGTGTCTTTAACATCTTTTAGAGCATCGTGTCCTCCTTCGTTTTTAAGTCCGAGAAAAGGTCGTAAAACATCCATATTATAAGATTTTGGTTCTGATAAATTTTCAAACCAGAAAAAACATAAATGTAGTGTGTCAATAATATCACGAGGATAAAAAAGTTCCATTTCTCCTTTTTTGTCTACATGTTTGTATTTTTCACACAATCTTTGTAATATGGGAATGTCAAAACGGATAATATTTGCTCCACACGCTATTGGTGCTGAAAACTTACTTTTATTATTATTGGTTTTCGTGTGATATTTCAATAAATAATTTTTAAAATTATCAAACACATCTTTTTCAGATGGAGCATTTTTCCAAAGTTCTAAAATTTTATCTACAGTTGTTTTACGAATACGAGCGTGCCATTCAATAGTATCTCGGTGTTCATCAAGGTAGTTTTGTTCACCAATAGTTGGTGGGCAAATAAAACTTTCAAAAGTGGAATCTGGTATAATTTCAAGTGTTCGTGGATTTACCATCAAAGCAGCAATTTGGGTTGGATTTGCTATTTTTGGGTCGGACGAATCTGTTTCTAAATCAAACACACATAGTTTATGAAAGTTCACTTAAAAGTTCTCCTACCTCGTTGTTTTTTTATACATTCTTCGTGGGTAAATCCTTCCAACAATAATTTTTTTCTCTCTTCAATTTCTTCGTCAACAGATTTCATTTCTTTACCTATCATTCTTAAATATTTAAAAGCAGCGTCGGTTGACGGCATTGGATCTGGTCGTGACATTTTATTCTACTTCCCTTCTAATATCGTAAACATAGGTTAAAAGTTTATATTGTTTAGCAAGATTAATCATATGGTAGGTTCCTTGACTACCATTCCAAATTGCTAAACAGGCATCTCCTACTTTTGCCATTTCTTCATTACGACGATAACCGGCTGATCTGCCATATTTATTCCAATCTGCTGGCATTCTTTTGATTGGAATGTCGTTATTTTTAGCGTAAAGTTCACCTAATTGATCAACCCCACGAGCAGTTCCGCTAATTATTTGTGTTATTTTTTTATGTAAATCAAATTTAGTTAGTGCTATTAGTAGAATGTTATAATCGGTAATGTCTCGTGAACCCGCTATGATTAATTTCATTCTTCAATATCTCCTGTGGCTAAAATACTTGAAATCCCCATAAGTTTACTTAAAAGAGACAATCCTAAAATATCCAATTTTAACATTCCAATTTTTTCCAACTGTTCAAATTCTAAACCAGCAACTTGTTTTTTACTTTTAGTGTCATAGACCATAGGACACATTTCTCTTAAAGGTTTTGGAGCAATAACAATGCCGGCAGCGTGTTTACTTTGAGCAGTTTTTGTACCTTCCATACGAATTGCCTGTTCAAATTTACGAGCGAACGGACCCTTAAGTTCACCATCTTCAATATAACACCAATCTTTTAATTTGTCTGAGCGATTTTCCAGTGCCCATTGAATAATAGATGACTTACCTCTTTCATCTTTCATTTCTTGTAATTCACTTGAAATTTTTGCCTCATCTGGAATGTGTTTGGTCATTTCATTCATTTCATAAAACGGAACTCCATATGCTCGTAATACATCTTTAAGTGCTCCTCGACCTTTCATTGTGGTAAAGGTAATCATTTGAGCAACGTGGTCCTGACCATATTTTTGTGACACATATTCAATTATTTTATCTCTTTTACTTGCTGGTATATCAATATCAATATCGGGTAGTGAGCCTTTACGAGCTTCATTATAAAATCGTGTAAATAATAGGTCATATGGTATGGGATCAACTTGTGTAATACTGATTAGATATGATGTCAAACAACCTGCTGCTGATCCTCTAGCTGGACCTGGTAACCATCCATTATTTCTAACATATTTGAGAATATCAGCAACAATAAGAAAGTAACTTGAAAGTCCAGCACCTTGTAAAACATTAAGTTCTTCTTTTATTCTATTTGTATATATTTGTTGATTTTCTTTTGGTATATTATTTTGTATTTTTTCTTTCCAACCGTTTTGACACAATTTTCGTAAATATTCATCTGGTGTTAAATTGTTAGGACAATCATAGGTTGGTAGTTGTGGTGGTTTCAAAATATCAGTATATTCTTCAATTAGAGACGCTACCTTGTTAGTATTTTCCAATTCTTCTTCTGTGTGACCAAAATTTAACATTTCTTCATATGATGGAATGTAATAATTTGAAGAGGAGAAAAAGCAACTTAAAATATTATTATTTTTTGCTTCTTCAAGCGTGACCGAACCCAAATTACGACATAAAAGTATACGGTGGTCTATAGCATCTTCTTTATTACAGTAGTGAGCATCGGGTGTTGCTACAATAGGTATTCCCGTTTTTTGGAATAGTTCACGAACAACAAAAGTCAACGTATCCATTTCTGGAACATTTTCTTTATCAAAAAGTTGACTTTCAAGATAAAAATTGTCTCTACCAAAAATTTCCCGGTATTGTTCAATAAGTTTGGTTGTTTTAGAAAGTGAATTATCGTCGTCTAAAATAGACGTAGCAATTGTTGAACCTAAATGTCCACTAATACCAATAAGATTACCATCACAATATTCTGCTATCTGTTCTAAATTTAATCGTGGTTTATAATAAAAATGGTCTGGACTATTTGAATCTGATACGAGTTTTATCAATTGCTTCCAACCTTGGTCGTTTTTTGCTAATATGACTAAATGGTCAAGCGACCTATTTGAGTCATCTTTAATCTTAGCATCTTTACGACATATATATGCTTCAATGCCCAAAATGGGTTTTACATCTTTCTTTTTTGCTTCTTCTAAAAACTCTACACAACCGGAAATTGAACCGTGGTCTGTCAAAGCACACGCTTGAATTTGTAATTCTTGGAGTTTTTTGACTATTTGTTTTGGTTGGCTTAATCCATCAAGTAGACTGAAAAGTGTGAGTGGCAATGAAGAATTGTATAATTTTTCATACCACACCTCCTTTCTTAACTAAAGAAAACATAAATATTTGTAATAATGTTTTTACTTTATTGTTTTATTACACCAATCACATGAAGTTTCACTATCAAGTCCACCACTAGCATTATGGAACCCAGGATAAAACGTAGTTTCAAAATGTGGACATCGTTCTTGAATTGCTTTTAGTTTTATTCCTAATTGTTTTAATTTTTCGTTGTAACGATATAGTTCAGCCCACACATTATCATTATATTTTTTCATTTCTTGTTTAATAAGTTTTTCTTTTTCCAAAATATTTGTAATATAAGATGCTAAACCCGTATCTGTTTTATTATTTTCTCTAAATTCTTGAATTAACTTTTGTAGTGTTTCAGTTTTCATGACATATAATCTCCCAAAACTTTCAATACTGATGGGTCGAGTTGTTTGATTTTGCTTTTACTTGTTTGAGCAAATTCTTTTTTAAACATTTCAAATTCACCCTTGAGAAAAATCCATACAAGGTCGAGTTCGTCTTCTGTAGAATTTCGTAAATGTTTTACAAGTCGTTCAAATTTTTTCTTTTTAGTCATGAGTTTCTCCTACCAAATTATAATAGTGGCCAGAATAGCACAAAATAAAATTACTAAAAATGTTACATTAACTATTATTACGTCTGTTACAGTTGGTGATTGACCACCACGAGTCGATTCTAATTCCTGAATTTGTTTTTTGTTCATTTTAAATTTGTTAGAGAATAAAAGGGATTACAAAATTGAGAAAAATCTTTATCGTAAATACGAACACATAATTTATTTCCAAATTTAGGTTCTTTATAAGAATTGTAAGTATTAAGTATAGTTTGTAATGTAGCAGGACTTAATAAACCAAAACGAGTGGTATTATAATTTATGTTGTTAATATCTTTTTTTAGATTTCCAGTATTCCAAAATATCAAAATCCATGCTTTTTGTTCAATATATCTTTCTAAATTATAAACCTTAAAAGTCCATATGTTGGTTGGAGAATTTTTCATCTCTATTAGGTATTCTACATCATCAATGGTAATTTTAAAGTCAGGAGCACAACTACTTTTTTTAACTATTTTACCCGTGTTATCTATTCCATAATCTTCTACTCTAACTGAAAATCCACGACATTCCATTTCAAGTTGAAAAAGATTAACTAAAAAATTTTCTTTTTGTGTAGATTTAGCAATATCTTTTATAAATTCTTTTTGACTACGATTGTCACGACGATAATTCAAAGACTTATTTGTTTTTGTCTTTATTTTTGTCATATAAATATTCTTTCTGAACAACATCAACACCCTTACGAGCAAATTCAAAAGAAAGCTGTTCACACTTAGTCATATATTTACCGTAATTAGGATGGTCTTCTCGAAACTCAATAATTGGTTTGACACAAGTGTTTTCAAAGGTTGTTTTACCAAAATGACAAAATTTATTACATTTCCAGCTTTTACTCAATTTTGGTAATTGAGTAGATTGAATTTCTAAAAATCTATTTTTAATCATTTGTTTTGTTGTAGATACATCTTCTGGACCTAAACAAATTGTAAATGGACCACCATCATTAATATAAAAGATGGTTACAAGAACATTTTTTATAGAGGGAAAAAGTAAAGTTGTAAGGTAGTGATAAATTCTTAGTTGTGGGTCTACCTGTAATTTTTCATATGTTTTTTCTTCATTTGTTGTCCAATTCCAACGACGGCCACTTTTCCAATCTACTAGCTCATATGTATTTTCGTTTGTTTGTATAACCAAGTCAATAATACCACGAAGAGTAAATTCACCCCATTTTTCTTTTACATCAATTTTAATATATTTTTCTGGTTGAACTATTGTAAGATTATAAGGATGAAAGCGTCCATTATCAAAATCTAGGGTTTTATGAACCCACAACTTACAATCTTTTAAATCTTTTGGTGACCAAGGATGATAATCTACTACTTGAGTGGTGTAATGATTATAAACCTGGGTGGTAAGATTATCTAATTCTGTTGAGGATATTGAAAGTGTGTCAGGCACGCTAATTTGCTCACACATTTCATCCTCAATAAATTTTTCTCCGTTTTGATAGCCCAACTTAATTTTAGCAAGAATTTCTAATACTTTATGAACAATGCTTCCTTTATCTGCTTTGATATTACTTGGCGGTTTCCATTTGAGAAGATATTCGAGAAAATATGCTTGTTGGCACATGTCCCACTGGTTGTACATCGACGAGCTTAATTTGTGTATATTCATGAGTTCGGTGGTAATTCATTCCACGATTGTAGAAGTTTATAAAGTGCTTTATTTTGTTGTTCAATAGTCATGTCTTGATTGTCTAATACAGCATCAAAACCAGTATAGTTATCGAGAATAGTTTCACTTTTATGAATATCGGTATATGGACAACGAGTTAGACGAATAACTCTTCCTCCAACCCTTTGCACCCCTTTTACTTCGTTTGGAAAGCGGCAATCATCAATAATAGCATATGCTGAATTTTCTGTTTCAATTTTGTTCAGTAATGCTTCAACCCAAATATCATCTTTAATTTTACGAAAAATATCTGTTCCTACATATTGTAATAATTCACGAGCAGTCATTTTAGCATTGTTTTTTGGACGATAAACTCCAACATTTTTTTGAGCGTAATCTTTTCCAGAAAAATTACAAAGTTGTTCATATATTGCTTTATTTGTAAAAATACCCGGCATATCCTTCCATCGATATGAAGTTTGAGTATTTTTCTCTTCGTCGGTTCCATAACACTGAGAATAAGATAGACCAAAAATCTTAATACACATTACTTTGAGTAAGTCAGCAAAGCTATAAAGCTTGATAAACGGAAAAACATTTTCTTCAAGATAAGATACTATGTTATCATTATCTCGACGACGCACATCAAAAACTCCACTAATTTCTTCTTTTCCATCAAGTTTATAAACATCAAGCTGTCCTAAATCATCAATTTTGAAATTTTCAATAAGACCAAGTGCTTGCATATACATTCCAAAAAGGTAGTTACAAGCAGTGTTTTTTCCTGAACCCTTTTTACCTGAGAATGCTAATATTCTTGTCATTTTTTTTTGTTCCTTATTTATATTTTGGATTTTTAAGTTCGTAATAAGTTTTATAAAAAGATTTAAGTTCTTTTTGACGTTTTTCTTCTTGTTTTTTTCTTATTTTTACTTCTTCAGGAGTTTCTTCTCGTTCTCCAATAATAGAAATTCCTGCATAATCATAATGTATATATAGTGTTTCATATTCTGAATATTTTTCTTTAAGTTGGATAAATTTTCCAATAAGGTTGTCCAAACTATCATTCATATCAAGATGTTCTATTAAAACAATTTTTGTTTTCATTTTGTTAATCCTAAATCTGAAATTGCTTGAGTAATATGTGGTAAAAATAAATCATTAATTTCTTTTACAGTCATTTGACCAACATCGTTTTTATTTTCTGGAAGAAAAAGAGGTAAAATGTTATAGTATTTTTTCCAATTTTCAATAAACGCTTCTTTGCCCTTTTGTCCTCCTTTATCATTGTCTAAGAGTAAAACTACGGTAAAAGTACCAGCACTATCCAATAAAACTTGTTGTCCGTTACTCAATGAAGTTCCAAATAATCCCACGCTATTTTTAATTTCTGCTTCTTCTAATTTCCAAACATTACCCGGACTTTCTACTACAACAGCAACACCGGTTTGAGAAATATGTTTTTTTGATAACCAATAATTATATAATGAATTTTGTCCATCAAATCCATCACTATGTTTCCATTTTGAGTAGAGTTGTGCATATTTTGACGGTGGACAATTTTTACTAATATCGTGCCAGAGTCCACATTTTTCACATTTTGGAAAAATACTTCTTCCAGTACAACCAATCATATGTTGATAGTTTTCATCATAAATTGGTGTAACCACTCGTTGATACATCTTTTTTTTAGGATTAGTGCATAATCCGACATCATATCTATCTAAAATTTGTGAAGAATAACCTCGTTTCAAATAAAATTCTGCCGGAATTGTTAATAATGAACGAATTTGTGAGCGGGTAATTTTTCCGTTATGAGAATTGTTTTGTGGTGGAGTATATATTTTTGAAAACTGTGAACGAGAATTTGAATGTGGTCGAGATTGTAATTTAGATAATGGAATAGATAAAAATTTGAGTATAAATTCTAATGTTTGTGAAAATGATACTGTTTGGTCTGTTTTATTTTCCCATCCATATTTTTGATGTGATAATATACCACGAATTAAACCCAAGATTGTTGGTTGAAAAATTCTTTCACATTGATGAGTATAACACTTCCAATTTCCACGATATGTTTTTCCGTTGTAATACAGATTAAAAGCACTTGTGTTGTCTCCTCCATGAACCGGACAAGTTCCATAATAGTAAGAATTACTAATAAAAATATCTACTCCTAAATGTTCCAATAGGTCATCAATTTTATCCATCGTTCGTTCAGAAAGTAGTTGTAGCTGTTCTGAGTTTAAATAGGGCATTCTAAATCCTTTGGAACACATAAATCGTCTACGGTTTCTTGATGTAAAAGCTCAAATTTTGTTTTTCCTTCAGTAATACGAGCGTGTTCACCTTTCATAGTACAACTAATATAATCTCCAAACGAGGTTCCTGGTCCATGACGACTTTTCAATACTACCATTTTTTTATTACCTGCTTTTACTCCATCTGCTGCAATTTCGTCTTCGGACTTGTCTTTGAAAATGGTTAGATTTGAACATAACCACACCACTCTATCTGAACCACTTATTACATCCGTACTTTCTTTACCAATACCGTCTCGATTAAGTTGGATAAACGCAAGTATTGGAATATTATATCGAACAGCAAAGTTATGTAATGTTGTCATCATAAAACCTAAAACTTGATATTCTTTTAGGTCTTTAGACAGGTCGTTGGTGTTCATAAGTTTGAGATAGTCATACACAATTAAACAATTTTTTGCTATATTTTTGTTTTGAAAACCAACCGATTTAATCAACCATCGTCTCATAAGGGCAATTTGGTCTTCAAAAGGTTTTCCAGAAATACTTTCGTGAAAATATGGAACCGATTTTAATTGTTCTGCTGATTTTGTGACTTGCAATTTGAGTTCTGGAGATTTTCCAAATTTACCCGTTTCGATATTAAATATGTTTATTTGATTTATCATAGCAAGAAGACGATGAATATGGTCTTCTTTAGTCATTTCTGTATCTAAAAATAATACTGGTATGTTAAGTTGAGAAGCAATGTGATAACCCATATTTTGTCCTAATGTGGATTTACCAACACCACTACGACTACCAATTATATTTACGGTTGCTGGTCGTAAACCTCCACCGATTGTTTGGTCATATGCTGGAAAATTCGTAGATAAACCAACTTGTTCTACAGGATTATTGCTTAAATAATTTACATAATCTACTAAATCTTTTCCAACGGGTGTAATATCTTTTTCTGTATCGTGTAATAAAGAAGTAAAGTCAAATATAGCATCTTCAGCAATACTTAAAATTTGGGTAATACTTTCATTACCTTTAATTTCAGTAAGTTTGTCTTGAGCAGAACCAAGTTGTTGATGAAGAAGTTTACTTACTTCAAGTTTACGAATTTGAGCGGCAAATCGTCGAACATTTTCAATATTGATGGGTAATTGATAAAGTGTTTTAATGTATTTAATATTCGATGGTTTTTGTAAAATCTGTAAACCTAATTGTTCTGCTATTGCTAACAATGATGCTAATTCAACCTGTGAAGTAGTCGTATCTTCAATAATATGTGATATACATTGATAAATTAGTGTGTTGATTTCGTCAGTGAAAGTGCTTGGTTGTAATAAATCTACAACATCAAAATATGTTTGGTTGCCATATTGACACAATCCTGCTAATACTGCTCGTTCTAATGATGTATTTGAAAAAGCTATACTCACTACTACTTCCTATTTAGTATACAACGATTACATCGAAATTTTGATGATTCATTACCATCTGTTGGAGGTATTAATTCAGGAGAAACTTCAAATTCTCGATTACATCCTACACATCGTACCTTGACTAATGCTAATGGTCGATTTCTTTCACTTGGTATCCGATCTTTCCATAGTTTTTTATCAATTTCTGTATCTTCTTTATGCATACTTGCTTCTGGCATCGAAAAAAATCTATTCCAATCGTCTTTACCATTATTTTGTTGTGACGACGTGGAAGCATTTTCTTTTTCTTTTGTTGACTGTTTAGTTTTTCTTGGTCGTCCACGTTTTCTTTTTGGTTTAGGTTGTTCCAATCCTTCTTGTAGAACTTGTGCTGCTGTTTGTAATGCCATAATAGCATTTTGAAGTTGTTCTTGTGTTAACATAATTGGTCTATCCATTTATCAGTTGGTTTACGAGTATCAATACATATTAATATTATATTATTTATGTCACACCATTGAGATTTAAGTTCATCTCTTTTTTTTGATGCTAAAAATCCTAAACGAGTATTATGAAAATGAGGAATGTATTTATAGTGTTGTTCACCCTGAACTTCAATTGCAGTTTTTATAAGAGGAAGAAAAAAGTCAAAATATAATGTAGTATACGGTCTTGGTTTGAATGATACTTCTTCTAAAATTTGAAGTGTTGGATACTGTGTTTGTAAGATTAGTTTAACTTTACGATGATTTATTGATGAATGTTCAAGGTTTTTAGAACCTTTTGGTATCCATTTTACAAAACGCCCTGTTAAATCTTCAACTATCATACAAGTATTTTTCTCAGTTGAGAGTAAAGAGAATTATACACTTCTGGATTTTCTAATAAATAAGCACGAACTTTTTCTGTACCTTGACATTTTTCTCCAGAAGGTAGTGTGTACCAACCAGCACCACCTTTGGGTAATATACCTAAGTCGGTACAGACATTAATAAGTTCAGTTTCTTTATCAATACCATATCCATATCTAAACTTGGATGTAAATTTTCCTCCAGGAGGACAGTTTAATGCTGACGTTGGGCATTCCCAATGAATATCTTGACCAATTTGATTTTCTCCTACTTTCCACGGAGTAAAATGTGTTGCTCTTAATTTAACATCTGCTTGATATTGAATTTTTTGACCAGACGCCTCCATCCATTGAGTATAACCCTGTCCTTGATTAGCAATAACATGTGTTATACCGATAACTACACATTTATTAATTGGGGTTACATTACATATTCTTCGACAAAATCTTGCTAATAACATAGGAGCATCTGCTCGATAACGATCTCCAATATCGGCTTTCATTTCTCCTTCTGTACAAAGTGCTGAAAATGAATCGATAATAAATATATCACCAGGTTTGGTATGAATTAATTGTTCGACTATAGCAATATATTCTTCTGCTGTTAAAATATTACCTGGTGTAGATTGAATAATACTAAATCGTGTTGGATCAAGATTTAAATGGTGAATTCCTTCAAGGTCTCGTTTTTTGAGACGACCTTCAATATTAGCATAATATACATGACGACCTTCTTTTCTCCCTAAATTACAAGCATATTCAATATCTTGAGCAGTTCCAGCAAAATCTAAAGCGGTAGCAGTTTTACCAGTTTTGAATTTGCCGGTTAAAATAAAAAAACTACCTTCTGGTATGCCTCCAGTAATCATATCTAAACCAGGACTTAAAGGTATTATGACTGGTTGACTATCAATAATTTTATTGCTTGACGATAAATGCTGATTAACATCAAGCTTTGGTTTTTTAGGTTTCTGTTCGTCAGTTGTCATTTGTCGTTTTTTTCTGCCTGTTTGAGTATATCAATAAGATTTATAGGAGTTTGTTTAGATCGTGGAACAGAATTTGTTGAACGATTAATTACAGTATTGGAAACAGAAGTTTTTGTATTAATTTTTTGTTGTTCTGCTTCAACCATATTGAGAAACCGTTCAGTAAAAATAGAATATGAATTTTGCCAAGGTTTTGATTGGATCACATTTAGTATTGCTTGTGAGTCAAATTGTTTTAAGAGTTTAGAAATTTGTCGTAAATTTTTTCGATAAAAGTTGGACCATCGAGGTATTTTCCAAAATTGAATTGGTAATACTTGTTTATCAAAACTTGCTTTGTGTTCACAAATAAGTTCATTAATATATTGAGCAAAAGTAATTTCTTTATTTGGTGTTGCTGAATATTTTGAATAATACTTATTCTTATTATTACTCATATTTTTTCTCTCGAATATTGAAAATATTACCTTTTAAAGATCTAGGAAGACCATTAGGAGTTGTATCTGATGCTTCTACTTTTTCAGATGCGGCTTGTGTCATAATTGCTACATTACCTTTACCTCCTCCGGTTGTATGCACCATCATATCACCAGCAGTACGACATGCCATTGCCCATACAACCAAAGTATCTTTATCCATAGGTGTACCATTTTGTTTAATTGCACGAGCAATAAGAATTCCAATTTTATCTTGTGGTACATTTTGTAAAGCTAATTCTTTAGAAGCGTCTTCCTTAATTTTAGCAAAAGAAGTTAGTTCTTTCTTTTGTTTAGATAATTTTTTAACTTCCTTTTTTAATTTTTTGTTTTCTTCTGCTTGTACTAGTTGTAATTTTGTTACCTGTTCGTGAATTTTATCAAGTTCACCCTCAACATATTTTTTAATTGTGGATTGTGTACGACCAAGTTCTTGTGATATTTCTTCAATACTTTTCTTTTGATGCAACATGCCCTGTATAGCATATTTTTCTGTATTAGTTAATCTACCTTTTGCCATTTTTATTCTCCCATATTTCTTTGTGCGATTGAATATAATACTGGTTTACGAGTTTTTAGAAATTCAATATACTTCTCAAACACGGATTCTGGAACCGATTTGAATTTCCAAAGAGCAATGTTTGACCGTGTAACATTACTATGTCGAATATTAAGATCTGCTTTTAACGGATTATAAAGTTTATTATTTCTATCACATTTAATGTAATAGGTAACTTGATTATTATATCTCACTTTTTTGGCATAAGCATGAATTGAGCGTTCTGCTGAACGAATTTTACCAGTTCGCTTATCTATATCATCGTCTAATGCCGGATAGCCTTCCAAGTTAGGATATCCTTCTGTGTCAATATTGATTGTGTGTTCACCGAGAATAGTAAATACTAAAGTATAATTAGGTAATATTTCTTCTTTTGGATGTGAAGTACAAATTGAATTTTCTATTTCTTGAGAAGTAAATCTATTCATGCTTTTTCTCCAGTTGTTTTAGGTCATTTAGAAAATCTTTGACTTTTTGTTGACATTCATCAAGATTTTTACCTTTTAGAATAATATTTGTGCTTAAATGTTTGGTAGGTATACCTGTTACACGACCATCACGCAGTCGTTCCATAATATCAATTTTTACTACTCCTACGGCACTATGAGGAGCATTAGGATTTTTATTTTTTGACATTTATTTTTCTCTTGGGTTTTATTCTATCTTTACCTTTAACTATTCGTTCACAGAATTTTTCTGGATCTCTTTTTCTTCTCTTTATTCCTGAAGGCAGGTCTCGTTCTGGTGTTTTAAAGAGATATTCATTATGTTTATATGCTAAAGCCCTTTTTTCGTCATCACTCATTCTTGATGAATTTCGTTCAGCTAAATGTCCTAATTTAATTTCGTTATCGCTTTTGATGACTGAAGATGTTGTTGTGGATAAATCGGTTTGATAATCTCGTTGGGTTTTTTGTCCACATTCTGGACATTGTTGGTTATCGGTGTAATCACACATTAACATATAAAGTTCATATGAATGATTACAGTGAGGACAATAAAAACTATAGGTCGGCATGATATATTACACCTTTTTCCACAAAAAATATATAATATTTAAATTAAACACGCTCCACCTGAACAGGTTGGTTCGTTTTCAAAATGTGTGTTATCCGTTTCTTCAACCATTTTTGTATAATCAACCGGTTTAAGATTGGATTGTAATTCACAATAAAGTTTCCAATTATAAACATCTTTCATACAATATGTAAGTTGACGAATATCATTATCGACAAATTTTTTAGCAAATTTTACCATGTCATCATAAAATTCAAGCTGTAAAACAGATTTTCTAGCTTTTCGTCTGTCTTTAAGTGTAAGTTTTTCTGCTTCTTCTCTTTGTGTATCAATAAGACAAAAGTCACACGCTTGCCATAAATTGTTGTCAAAAGCTCTTAATGCTCTTTCAATAAGTCCACTTGTCCAGATAGCATAGTTTCCGTATTTTGATACAATTTCGTGTGACATGAGAACTGTAGTATATGGTGCTTGTGGATAATCCAAATCTCCTTTTTCAGAAATAAAAGAAAGTCCAACAAAATGTCGTCTATTTTTATAAATAAAATCTATTATTTCATCCCATTCATCATCTTGTACAAATATTGTATTACTTACACTATGATTCAACCATGGTTTCAAACACAAATCGATATTTTTACCTGAATTTATCCAATTTTGTTGAGTATTTTTGACACATTCCAACATAGATAATGCTGAAAAATTATATTTAGTTTTTGAACCAGCAGGAACTTCAATAGGAAAAATAATATTTTCATCTGTTGAATTCGATGACCAAATTGAAGTTTCTACAGCCCAAGGGTTGTTTCTTTTGAAATGTTGATAAGGAATTTCTGTAATATTGTTTTGTACCCGTCTTAAATATCTTTTTGCATGATGTGGATGAATACCAGACGACGTACTACACAATAGGGAGGCTGTACCGGATGGTTTAATGGCAGTACAGCGTGCTGCTGAATTTATTCCAATTTTAGTAGCAAAGTCTCTGTTAGTTTTTTGAATTAACTTTGCTGCTTTTTTTTGTATTGATGAGTTAAGAGTAATTTCACTTTTTTCCATCATGCCGGTCATTGACACACCTAATAATGCTTCTTTTTCAACTATTTTTTGTGTAGGATTTTTGAGATAAGAAAAGTCTGTTAAACCAGCTTGTAGAGTTCCAATAATAGTGGCAGCTTTACATCTTTCATAAAAATCTTCTTCGTTTTCAAGATTACCACAGTTTATTGTTGATAAATTACAAAATGACCACCCAGAAGTTGAAGTTTCATCGTCATGGGCATAAAGTGCAATTTCTCCACAATTTGCTACATGACAACCGTGTGTCCAATATGAATGTGACACATCTGCTGTTGTTAAATCATAAACGTCGTCCATACCAATAAATTCTTTGCTAATTATATCATATGTAGTTTTACTACGACACGACTTAATATTAAGAATTTTATTAAGTTTGTCTTGTTTGTATTTTTGAATAAAACCTATATATTTAGCAAATATTTTTCTGTCTGTAGAAATGTTTAAATCGTAACTTTTTTTACATGGATAACATCCGTTTTGAAATTTTACCATACAACCTTTATTTGTAGTAAAATATGACTTTATACCTATACTTGATAACATTAATTGAACATTTTCAATAATATTTTTTGATGCTGATTTTAAGGTAATACGATTACCACAAATACTACCATTTGCTGAAAACAATCCTCTTAAAAACGAAGCCACTTCTTCAGCATTACCCTCAATATATCTCTTGGGTATAGAGCGTTCGTATGTTAATGGTAATTCTGAATATAGAATATTTGTTTGAATTGTATAAGCGTGTGTGCTAATACCAGGTCTATGTTTAATAATATATTTTGATACTTCGTCGGTAAAATAGTCTTTATCTTTTTGACCAATACATAAATATACTAAATTATTAGATGCTTTATGAACCGAACCATCTCCTAATACTAAACCGTCCATTACATATTGTTGATTTAAAAATAATGAATCGTTGTTTGGTCCAGTAATAATATCAATACTTTCGGCTTGGTCTACTTCTATTTTTTCTTTATTAGTTAAAACTTTATGATGAGCAGTTCCATAAAAGACACTTGCTGTAGTATTATATTTATAAATTGATTGAATACCCTTATGGGTTTTATTGGTTACTGTTGTCCAATTTTTACCAGTCCATATTAAATCTCCAATATTTATATTATCAATTTGTTGTAATCCTTCTGGAGTAAGAATATAAGCCCATCCTGGCTGACAGGGATTAATAAGTGCTTCTTTATCGTCTGCAAATATAAATCCGGGCTCGCCATATTCACGAATATTTTCAAAAATTTGCTTGAATGTTTTTTTGTCTATTTCTTTTCTCAATAAAATTACCGAATTATTTGCTCGTGCTCTTTGTGGATTTTCTTGAAGCCAATTTCCTGTTTTGCATTTCATCATTTCTTTATCGTCTAATGAAAATAATGCTATACACGAAGATCGACGAACTCCACCACTTAGAACGGCATCGGAAATGTAACATATCAGGTCGTGAGCGTCGATAGGTTTTAATCTCTCCTGTCCGTCTTTGATGCACCTATCCAACAGAGCACGTATTTTATTATGGGCTCGTTTTAAAGGTTCTGGACCTGGAGCACGTCCTGATGACGAGCTTAAATAAGCACCTTCTGGACGAATTTTACTATAATTGAATTCAACATATTGTCCAGCAGGTGATAAATATGACGAGACTAATTTACCAATTGAATCAGACCATCCTTCAATAGTATCTGGAATAATAAATTGTTCAGCACTTTTCCAACCATATTTATTTTTTACTCCGTAAACAGCATCTTGATTAAATTTTGGTAATTGATTAATGTGTTGAAATTGAACACTGTAGCCCACTCCTGCTCCACACAACAAAACATACATACATTCTTGAAAAAAATCGAGACGATTTACATACGATCCTGAACAATTGTACGATCTAACATTTTTCTTTAGTACTGGTTTACCACCAAATTGTAGTAATCTTTGACTACCTAATACCTTTTTCTCTAACATAAAATCATAAGCCCAATTTATTTCGTCGTCCACATTCTTGTCTTTATATTTTTCCAACATCATATTTTTTACACGATCTACTGCTTCTTGCCAAGTTTCTCTGCGTTTTTGATCTGGTAACCAACGAGCATATTTTGATACGAACGTATATTTTTGAAGTTCCTTGAGTGCCGTCATGAGTTATTGATCCGTTTTATCTTTGTTTTCAGTATTCCTATACATTTTGCTAACAATTTTTTCTGCTTCTTTTGCATCTGGTACGCGGGACTTTTTTCGTCGTTTGGGTTTACCTTGATTACGATACCAAAAACTTGCTAATTTTTCTGCTGAATTTGTTTTGTATGTTCTTTTTTGAGGAGTTGGATTTCCTGAAGCATCTTTGGCAGATAAAGTAATTTCAAATGAACAGCTTGGTTCTGATTCTTTTTGGTTTTTTGTCATTTGTTTACCTTTGGATAATCAATGTGTCGTATTATAAACTTATCATTAGTGATTTTCATTAGCCATAATAATATTTCAAGTCGATGTTGCCTTTCAGGATCGTTTAACATATTGATGCTATGATTACCATACACAATAGTTGTGATGCCAGCCTGCCATAATTTTTGAAGACAGTTTTCACAAGGATGACCGGTAACATATAAGGTTGTATTGAGAGTAGACTTACCTTGACGAGCACATGATAGCAACACATTTTCTTCTGCATGTATCATAAAAGGATATTTTTCTGGTCTTAAATTGGGTAATACACGATTAGGTATGTTTCGAATAAAACCATTATATCCAGTTGCTACAATTTCATTATCTGAATTTACCAACACTGCCCCACATTGAGTTTGAGCGTCGGGACTTCTTTTAGCAACTTCATATGCTAATTTGAGATAATACAAATTCCAATTATCTCTATCTTCAATATGTTTTGTATTACAATATTCTTCTTGCCATGATGATAAAAGTTCAATTGCTTCTAAAGACACTTTATGTAAAGAAGCAGACTGACATAATGATGAAATAGATTTATTATCCATAATATTTATTGAGAGAAAAATAAAAAGTGATTTTAGAAGTTAAACCATATTTTTTCTGTAACAAAATTACTAGTTTTATTACTATTTTTTCCACAAGACGCTCTGGTATAATTAGAAGTGTTCCAATTTTTCAAATTTGAATTATATAAGACGCTATCATAACCAGAAAGAATAATTTTACATTTGTTTTGTAAATCAATACACAGTTCTAATAATGTATTATGATTAATTTGACAAAATGCTAATTTACTTTTAGACGATTGTAAATATGGAGGATCTAAATAGATAAGAGAATTTGGTGTAAGAGTTTGTTGAATTAATTTGAAAAATTCTTTATAATCTAAATTAGATATATTTACATCTTTTAATAGAATTTTAGCATTTTTAAATCTTTGGATAGTGTTTTTTTTATTGTGCTTATTTAACGATGGATGAGTAGGAGAATCTGTTAAATTTGCTCCTCCTCCAAAAAATGCTCCATTATAAGCACAAAATGATTCTGCTAAATATTTTTCGTGACAGTGTTTCATTTTCATAAAATGGTTATAAATATCTTTATCTATCCAATTAGGCACAAAATCATAATCACCATCATATTGTTGTAATGCTATTAAAAATTTGTAGGTGTGTGGGTCGTTTAAAAAAACTTTTTTATTTTGTTGTGTTGTCCATTTATAAGACAGCGTATCATTTGGTTGATAATATTTAAAATCGTTAGCTAGACGAAAAAACACATTACCACGACCAGCAAAAGGTTCATAATAATTATCAATTTTAAAATTTATGTTGTACAAAATCCATTTGGCAACTCTACACTTACTACCATGGTATTTGAAAGTTGGTGTTCTCATAGTAAAAAAACAAGTGGTTAGTTTGTGGTGAAAGTAAATAAATAGTTTAATAACGACGAATTTGATAAATCACTAGGTTTAATCCATCGGTCTGATTTATTTGGCATTAGGTCAAAGTTATTTTTTGAAAAAACGTGAGCAATCGACGTGCTACATACATAATGCATTTTGTCGGTAGGAGTGTCATCAATAATATCTTGAACATTATAAAAAAGCCTAAAACCTAATAAATAAGATTTAGCAAATTTCCAAATTCTGCTCCATCCGTATGGAAGTCCTGTCAATTTTCTCATGTCGTTAGTAATAGATTTTGGTTTGAATGATTTAATAGAAGAAGAGGTGTGATGTGTGATTGGATCAAAATTTATTACTACATGAGAAGAAACCGGACGATAAACATCAATATAGCCAGATTGTTTTTCAATTACTCTATCAAAGATTTTTGTTGTACATCCATACCATAAAAATTCAATAGTTTCAAGAATGTTGTGTGAATTATGCCAAGAGGCTAAACCAGCATGAGAGTAGGCACCACGAGAGAACTTTTGAATAATTTTACCACACAAACTTGATGGACGATAAAGAAAAATATCACCTTCTTGTACAAATAATTTGGTAGTATCGTTGTATGGAAGATAATTTCTTTCCATGACTATATTATTTTTCTAATTTAATCACACGCTCCAACAACTCTTTTTGTTCTTGTCTCAATAATGTAATTTCTTTACGAATATTGGTTAATTCTTGTAAAATTGCTTGACTTTCAAATTCATGTAAACGAGTAGTAGTTTCAAGTTTACTAGCAATTTTTTCTGTACGAATTGTGCATGATTCCATTTTTGTAGTCATGTTATTAGCACTAGCACAATTTACTTCTATAAGAATAATAAAAAGTCCCATTAGAGCAATAATTAGACTACCAAATGTAACCAATAACCATCTAGGTATATGTTTACTAGAACATTCTTCTTTAGTTACAAATGTTGTATTTTCGTTTTTGACCATGCTGCACCTCTAGGTAAAAATAAAAAGCCGTTGATTAATGGCTCAACGGCTCGAAAGCCGTTATCAAAATTACCAAGTAGTCCGAGCAGCATAATCTTCACGATCAGGAGTGATACCACTACCTCTGAAGAATACTAATTCACCAGGACGACTTGCAGAAATTGTTGCAGCATGATCAGAACCACCAGTTAATAGACCAGCAACGTCACCAATTCCGTCTGTACTATCAGCAACAGTTGTGTCTGCACCAGAGGTTGGAACCCAAGTTCCACTAACAATGTGCCATCTACCATAACGAATTGCTGTAGCAGTTAATGGACCACGAATAGTTTCGCGGTATTTTGGTGAACGTCGAAGACCAGGATAAGAACTGGTACAACGTAAAGCAGTATCAGCAGTTCCAGCAATATATTCTGCTTGAACACCAGCACGCATCATAATCCATTGTTCAGCAGCCATACTATTAAAAGTACGACCGCTTTTGGGAAGCGTGCTACTTACTCCATCAGAATCAGTGCGAGATTCGTGACACTTTTCTGCTTTTTGTGTACTACCAAGTGCAAGTTCATCTAAAAGTGTTTGGTTAGCACCAAGATTTGTACAAGCTCCACCGTCTGGTTTTGGTTGAGTTGCATCAGTTAAAGCACTGGCAGAAGTGTCAAAATAAACATTTCCAGTAGAAGGATTAGCAACAGTATAAGCCATTATTTTTTCTCCGTTTTTGTTACTTTGTTAATAAATTTTTAAATAATATGGCATTATATTCCAAAATCCTACCACTAAAAATCCTAGAAACCCTAGTATTATACACCGTTTCTTAACATTTCATAATTTTCATATTTTTTTTCTCCAAAAATTCCATCCATAAAACCTTTATTTACAGCTTCTTGTGGTGTCATATAAAACTCTTGTTTTTTTGTCATTTGATCAGATAGCCATTTTTTTATTCTATTTATTGTCCAACCCTTGAAATAAGCACCATTTTTACATCGATTAGCATAAATGTCAACCATAATTTTTGAACATTGTCTACTCCATTCTGCTTCTGACTGAACAGATGTATAATTTCCATCGTAATATTCAGTTCCCCAATGTATTAAAACATCAGCATTTGGCATAATAACACGATATTGTGCTGCTTGAGGAATAATTGAAGACATGGAGCGAGCATGAGCATATGCTAAAATAGTAATTTCGGACGGACTTGCTAAAATAGCATCATAAATTGCCATACCATAATTCCATTCTCCTCCATTTGTAATCATATGAACCAAAATTGGATTATGATTAACACTGTCTAAAAGACGCAAATTACGAATAAAAAGATTAGCACAATAATGATCAATGTAAGCTTCTTCACATGTAGTTTCCAGATTTGAGTGTAGGAAAATTTCACGAGTGTCTAAAATAATAGAAAAGTTGTGACAATCGTAAATAAGTTCACTTTGTTGTGAAATATTACGCTTTTTTGGTGCTGACATTTAAGTGTAAAAATTTAATAATTTGGTTTGTAATATTTGATGTAACTTCATTAGGATGAAATAATTTACCAATACCTACTCTCATTCGATAACGAGTAAAAATATCCAAAGTTTCAACACCATCAATTTTTTCTATAATTTTACATATTGCAGGAGTTAAATTAAAATTAGTGTGTCCAGACCAAAAATTGTAAACCTGGTTTGGTCCAGTATATTCTGGTAGTGTAATATCTCCAGATGGAGTGCGAATTAATTGTAAGTTTTTTGGTTTTGCAAAAAGATCCTCTTTCATTAGTTCCATAATGCTTTTATCATATCCATCGTCTTCATCTAAATTTTCGTTTTCATTTTCGTGATTTTTATCATCTAACGATAATTTTTGTTCTTCTAAAATCGGATCTTTCCATTTTTCCCACGCAATCAAATATTTTTGCGACATTTTAAATTGTTACTCCATAGAATTATACACTGTTTGTGGGTTAAAATATTAAATTGGTAAGCAGTGTTGCTATACATATTCCACAAAAACAAGCAAATATGTCACCCAAAGAGTTTATGATACTGTCTCCACGATAAAAAGGACATTGTCCACTAGTTCTCCACCACTGAATAACATATGGTGTGTTTTCGAAAATTTCCCATATCATTTCTACACACAATATTATTACAATTTTCCATATCCATAATATAGATAAGCCACTTAAATTTAAAATTGATACTAAAACGATATAAAATACAGTTCCGTGTGCAATATGGGTTATGCTCCATGGGTCAAATAAATATTGAGAATCTCTTTTTTCGTCTGATGTCCATAAACCAATACCTGTAAAATGAAACCATGGTCGTTGAAGTCTTCTTTTAATAATAATTAAAAATAAATATAGAAATCGTATTAATATAATTAGTGGATTCATTATACTGCAATGTCAAATTTCATTTTGGGGTGTGGATTATAGTTTTCTAATAAAACGTCGGTATATTCCCAATTAAATATATCAAATTTTCCATCTCGCTCCAATATTTTTAAAGTGGGTAGTTGTCGCGGTTGTCGTTGTAATTGTTCTTTTGCTCCATCAAGATGGTTTTCATATATATGACAATCACACAACATTCCTGACAGATTTCCTGGTTTCATGCCAGTTTCTTTACACAGAAGTAAAAATAACAGGGCGTAAGAAGCAATGTTATTTGGAACTCCAAGTATGTAATCACACGAACGTTGAGTCCAGTGTAAATTTAATACTCCATTAATATGTGTGACTATCCATATTAAATGACAAGCCGGTAAAGCCATTCTTGATAGCTGGTTTGGATTCCAAGCACTACACACTAATCGTCTGTCATTAGGGTTGGTTTTTAGAGTTTCTACAATATATTTGAGCTGATCATAACCCTTAAGTGGAGCATCGTCGTTTTCATCGTATACTTCACCAAACCTTCTCCATTGCCAACCATATCCTAATGGACCTAAATCATTTTCTTCTTCTTGCAATTTTTTATATGTTTTGTTTGCTAATTGAGTATTATTACTTATTGGTGACGATATTATGTTTGCTAATTCTGTAGAATAATTTGTATCTAATAATTTTTGAGCAATTTTATGTGGATTTGCCCAAAAATCCCAAAAATGACATTTTCTATCCTGATACCATTTTTTACTCGTTATTCCTTTAATAAATCCTTCTAATTCAACACACATGCTTCGAAACGGCATCTTTCTTGTAGTTAGAAGAGGAAAACCGTTTGACATATCATGACTAAAATGAACATTAGGAACCGTTAAACACCTTACTCCAGTTCGGTTTTCTTTCCACCGTCCTTCTTCTATTATTCTATTTAAAATGTCTAAATATGATTTCATTGTTGATACTTTTTCCTTAATATTGAAAAGAGTGATGATATTTTTTCAATTTGTTGTGGTTTCATATGTTTATACATAAAATCTACAGCACCTTGAATATCAAATTTGTTAAATTCTTCTCGTGCTAATCGTCTACTTTCTGGAGTATTTAATTCTTTAAACCATGATATGTCTGGAATAGGTATTCTTTGATGCCAAGGAATTTTAGCACATTCTGAACAAAAATATAATCTAATATTACCAATAATGGCCGTATATATTGGTAGTTTGTTTTCACAACAAAAATCGCAATATATATCCATGGTTATTCCATAAGCGTTGGTGGTTCTTTAGTCATGTTTGTAATTTTTAAAGCGTCGCTTGGTCGAATAAGTGGGTCGTTTTTTTCACCATTTTCACATAACTGATGATATTTTTCTAATATCGCTTTACAAAAATGGTTTCTTAATATATTATATTCACCCACCTTACCTAAAAATCTTATTAGTGTAAGTTCACCATCTACATGAAAAAACTGATACATAAATTTAGCAAAAACGTCTATCATACCTTCACTAAATTCAGACCAATCCGATAACACTTGATAATTACCATTTTCAAAAAGTTGTGCTGAAATGACTGTAATTGGTTTTGGTAAAGTTTCTAGTATTGTATCTAGACTATCAGTGTCTATTTGTTCAGAATTATCGTTGTTTTTATTATGGTTATTTGACAAAATCTGTCTCCTAATTTAGTTATTAGATTTATTATTATTTAGTAATAGTTGCTGATCCAGCATATTCAATAGTTGCTGATTCAGCATTTTCAATAGTTGCTGATCCAGCATATATAATAGTTGCTGATTCAGCATTTTCAATAGTTGCTGATCTAGCATATTCAATAATTGCTGATCTAGCATATTCAATAGTTGCTGATCCAGCATTTTTAATAGTTGCTGATCCAGCATTTTTAATAGTTGCTGATCCAGCATTTTCAATAGTTGCTGATCCGGCATGTTCAATAATTGCTGATCCGGCATATTCAATAGTTGCTGATTCAGCATTTTTAATAGTTGCTGATCTAGCATATTCAATAGTTGCTGATCTAGCATATTCAATAGTTGCTGATCCAGCATTTTCAATAGTTGCTGATTCGGCATATTTAATAATTGCTGATTCAGCATTTTTAATATTTGCTGATCCAGCATTTATGATTCTCGAATTGGTGCAACGATTAATAGTTACATTTCCAACTAAGATATAGCATCCATTAAAAAGAACTTTTCGATCTTGTGTAACTAGCATTTAAGAAACGCGAGAGCGTAATAACTGTTTTACGTGATTCTGTTCGTATTCTGTAAACCATTCTGGACACGACTTTTGATCAATATGTAATTTATATAATTTTAAATCTGCATAGTTTCCATTTTT